>Ga0315542_1000443_pt1 | contig 25829 bp, 27 predicted proteins | sample SalMarSW160120MG_FD_202541 | JGI IMG/M metagenome (GOLD analysis project Ga0315542, IMG submission 202541) | Salt marsh sediment microbial communities from the Plum Island Ecosystem LTER, Massachusetts, United States - Salt Marsh Sediment SW1601-20 ... | reverse complement strand
CAAGCTCGAAACTGGCACTCATGGAGGCCTTGCTAGGAGGGCAACCAGGTCTGGATATCCTTCAGCCCATCTTCGGCCAGGGGAACCACTCTCTCAAGACCTCATTCTGAATTCTATCTTCGCCACGACTTCTTTTCCCAGGCGCTGATTGAGCTTTTCCCTGATTTCCTGCTCCTGGAACCTGAGTTCCTGGAGCCAGACGGGGTCGGATACGGTTACTCTGAGAAGACGTTTTTTGATCCATGAGGGTCTTGCGTGTCTGGCAATAAGCGCACCGACGGCATCTTCCCAGACCTGCCAGATCCTCACATCATCGAGGTCAAAGGGCAACCCCCCTTCCCTGAAGAGACTGCCGATCACGTCCTTGAGGGGTGTCAATGAAGTCTTGCGTCTGCCCATGTCTCAATCCTACAATCCTTGGACCCCTCAAGTCAAGGCGATGCCGCCATTTGATTAATCCTTGACGCGCGAGGCTTTTCTCGATATCCTAATTAAAGACTATAAATTTAAACCGATATTGGAGCATACCTATGGCTTGGGACTGGGAAAAACTGCAGCAGCAAAAAAAAGGTTCGGGTGGCGCAGGTCCTCCTGGAATTGATGAAATCTTTGAAAAAATCAAAGGCATGAGAGGAAAATTCCCGGGAGGGGCATGGCTTGTCATTGTGGCTATCTTCGTGATTCTTCTGGGATCGAGTTGCTTTTACACGGTCGGCGTTGATGAAGTGGGCGTGGTCCAGCGTTTCGGGAAGTACGTGAGAACAACGCCGCCCGGGCTCAGCTTCAAGCTTCCCAGCGGGATTGAAAAAGTCACGAAGGTACCGGTCAGGCATATATTCAAAGAGGAATTCGGTTTCAGGACCTTGGAGGCGGGAGTCCGGACACGCTATGCATCCGGATCCTCCTATCTCAATGAATCGTTGATGCTCACGGGTGATCTAAACGTGGCGGTTGTTCCCTGGGTGGTCCAGTACCGGATAAACAACCCTTATGACTACCTGTTCAAGGTGCGGGAAGTGAACGGCATCCTCAGGGACCTGACCGAGGCCACCATGCGGCTCGTGGTCGGAGACAGAAGCATTAATTCCGTCATCAGCAAAAGGGAAGAGATCGCAGTAGCGTGCAGAATCGCACTGCAAGAGGAACTGAATCGGGCACAACTCGGAATCAAAGTGGTGACCGTCGAGATGAAGAAAACCAATGTTCCGGAAGCAGTCCAACCTTCCTTTAATCAGGTCAACCAGGCCATACAGGAAAGGGAACAGATGATCTACCAGGCCAAAAGGGCCTATAATAAGGTCATCCCGGAAGCAAGGGGAAACGCGACAAAAACCATCAAAATGGCGCAGGGATATGCCATATCGGTAGTCAACCGTGCCCAGGGTGACGCGGCACGATTTCTTGATCTTTACGCTGCCTACAAGCAGGCCAAGGATGTCACCAGGCGCCGGCTTTACCTGGATGCCATGCAGCAGATCCTGCCGAAAATGGGGAAGAAATTCATTCTGGATGAGAGCCAGAAAAATATCCTCCCGTTCCTCAACCTGGGGCAAATTGGAGGTGAAAAAAAATGAAACTCAAGCTCTTGTGGATTGTCCTAATCATTGCCTTCATCGCCGTCTATTCAGCGGCATTCACAGTTGATGAAACAGAACAGGTCGTCATCACCCAGTTCGGTAAACTCGTGGGCCAGCCCATCAAAAAGCCCGGGCTCTACTTCAAGATCCCCATCATACAGATTGCAACCTATTTTCCCAAGAACCTGCTCAACTGGGACGGCGAACCCGGCCAGGTCCCGACCCTCGACAAGACCTATATATGGGTAGACACCTTTGCCCTCTGGAAGATTGTGGATCCTCTCAAATTTTTCCAGACGGTAAACAACCTTACAGGGGCACAGGGCCGGCTTGATGATATCGTGGGTGGCTCGGTCCGAAACCTTATCACTTCCTATCCGCTTATTGAAACGGTAAGGGATACGAACCATCACCTGCAGGATTTGAGCGTGACGATCGACCAGCAAAATATAGGGGGCTCGCTTGGCAAGGTGGCCATGGGCAGGCAAAAGATTACCCAGGCAATGCTGGCGCAGGCTCAGCCCAAGGTTGAAGCGTTCGGGATCCAGTTGGTGGACCTGAAGATAAAACGAGTGAACTACGTGGAAAGCGTGCGCAAATCCGTTTATGGAAGGATGATCGCCGAGAGGAATCAGATGGCGGAAAAATTTCGGTCTGAGGGCAAGGGGGAGGCAAAGAAGATCGAAGGAGACCGGGATAAGGACCTGAAGAGGATCACCTCGGAGGCGTACAAAACGGCCCAGGAGACCAAAGGAAAGGCCGATGCACAGTCGACCTTGATTTATGCCCAGGCATACAACAAGGACCCGGAATTCTACTCATTTTTAAAAAGCCTTGAGACCTATGAATCGGGCCTTGACAAAGATTCTTATCTCTTGCTTTCTACAAAGAGCGACCTGCTGAAGTATTTCGAGCAATACGAAGACGCCGCTGCCGTCAAATAGTTTGATACGGCGGAAGGCGTCATATCCTGCTATTGCAAGGCGCTTGAGCTTTGCGGTTACATCAAACCTTGGAGATGAGGCATGGTCAGGACTGAAATAGCGCTATTTCTGAAAAACATCCCGGGCGAACTGGGCAGGCTTTCCACCTTACTCTCAGATGCGGGCATCAACATAGACGCCCTCACCATCCAGGACGCATCCGGATACGTGCAGCAGATATTCAGGGCGCGGGGGAAATCCCTGAAAAGGATTGCCCCGGCCGCGAGCTATGGTTCCATGCAGAAGGATTCAGCGGACTACGCACTCATACGGCTGCTGGTGGAAGACACGGACCGCGCCATCGACCTGCTCTCCAAGGAGGAGTATCTTTTTGATATTATGCCCGTCATCGCCCTTGAGATTGATAACAGGCCGGGGACCCTGGCACAAATGGCGAAAAAATTCGGTGAAGAAGGCATCAACATTAATTATGTTTACGGCTCAGCCCTTCCCGGCGGTGAAAAATCCCTCTTTGTCTTCAGTCCCGAAGATATCGATCTCGCCGCCGGAATCTTCAAGGATGACCTTTGATTTCTTGCCCCTTTCTTCGAGATCCACGATACGGAGTTCCAGCTTTTTGTGACCCCGCCACCGGTTGATCTGGAGGCTGAAGACCAACCTGATCCTCTTCCCTTCCAGCGAATGATGGCCTGAGAGACCGAAGCCGATGCATTCAAAAACCCTCTCGCCCTGTCGAACGGCTATTTTGAGGTGGCCTTCCCCAACGATCCTTGAAGAAACAACTTCCACTTCAGGTGACAGAAAAACGGGTTCAGGGTTTGCTTCTCCAAAAGGCGCCAGACATGCCAGTTGCTCCGAAAGCGAAGGCGTAATCTCTTCAAGAGAGAGACATGCATCAATCTCCACTTTGGGAAACAGTTCCGGATCTTCCATCGTGGTACGGGCGTAGTCTTCCAACTTTTTTCCCAATATAGGGAAGTTTTTTCGCGAAAGCGTAAGCCCGGCTGCATGGGTATGCCCTCCGTACTTTTCTATAAACTCCCTCATCCTGTCCAAAGCATTATAGAGATCGAAACCATCGAGACTTCTCCCGGAACCCACAGCGATATCATCCTGAAGGGAGAAAACCAGAGCAGGGCGATGGTACTTGTCAACCAGCCTGGAGGCGACGATTCCGAGGACCCCCCTGTGCCACTCTTCTCCCCCGAAACAGAGGGTCCTGCGGCCGTCGATCAGATCCGGCTCCGACCTGATTCTCCCCTCGATTTCATTCACAATAGCCCGTTCGATATGCCTCCTGCGACGGTTGGCCGATTTGGCCTTTTCCGCCAGTTCCCCGGCCAGCGTCCCGTCCCGGGTCGTCAGGAGGTTCAAAGAAATTTCAGCGGCTCCAAGTCTTCCCGGGGCATTGACCATGGGTGCCAATTGGAATGCCACGTCCTGGTCATTAACCTCGCCGGGCTCTATTCCACATACCTGCATCATGGACTGCATTCCGGGCCGTGAATTCCACCCCATGGAGCGAATCCCGTTTGAAACGAGGACCCGGTTCAAGCCAACCAGAGGAACGCGGTCTGCAAGCGTACCCAGCGCCACGAGGTCCAGATACTTTCTCAAGTCCGGTTCCTTTCTACGCCTGAACCAGTCCTTTTCTCTGAGCAGGGTCCGTATTGCCCCTGCCAGGAAAAAAGCGACGCCCACTCCAGCCAGAACCTGATAGGTCGATGATGAGGATTCCCATTGATGAGGATTCACTACGGGACAAACAGGCTTGAACTCCGGAGGGATCTGATGGTGGTCCGTAATGACGATTTCCAATCCCAGGGTCTTGGCCAGTACTATTTCCGCCGCGTTGGAAATACCACAATCCACTGTCAGGATCAGGCCCTTTCCCTTCTCCGCTATTTTTCTTATGGCATCACAGTTGAGCCCATAACCCTCTTTGAGGCGATCCGGGATGTAGCAGGAAACCTGCAATCCAAGTTCCCTGAAAAAATTGTGCAGAAGGGCTGCGGAGGTGAGGCCGTCGGCATCGTAATCTCCATAAATCGTTATGGGGGCAGGTCTTTCAATGGCGGTGATAATCGTTGAAGCAGCAAGGATCATGCCTTCCATTTGCATGGGATTGGGGAGTGTGGCGAGACGGGGGTCCAGAAAGGAATCGGCGGCATCTTTTTTCAGGATTCCCCGATTCACAAGCAGGTGGGCCTGAAGCGGGGAGAGGTTTGCTTCCCGTGCCAGGCGGGTTGTTTCAGGGGTTGATCTCTTGAGATGCCAGACTTTTCTAACCGGCATGTGCATCACGGCGGAGGGAACTTTCCTGCAACGCCTTTTCCACGCGTTCTATGTCCTCAGGCACATCCACATCCTGAGAAGTATAGGCAGTTTCCAGCACCTTGATCCTGAATCCATATTCAAGTGCCCTCAGTTGCTCCAGTCTTTCTGCAGACTCGAGGGTGCTTACCTGAAGGTTCGTAAATTGCACCAGGAAGTCCTTGCGGTAGGCGTAAAACCCAAGGTGTTTGAAATGCGTCTTACCAAAACCATTTCGATCGCGATAAAAGGGAATGGGACAACGGGAAAAATAGAGGGCGTAACCTCCATTGTCCGTGACCACTTTCACGTGGTTGGGGTTTCTGATGTCTTCTTCTCTGTGAATTTTGTGCATGAGTGTCGTCATATGCGTACTTGAATCCGCCAGGAGAGGGCCCAAAAGGGTGGATATCATGGCGGGATTGAAAATGGGTTGGTCTCCTTGAATATTCACAATGATATCTTCCCCGGACAGGCCTACTTTCCCGGCGGCTTCACAGATACGATCCGTACCTGAATGGTGATCCGAACGGGTCATCACGGCTTTTCCGCCAAAGGCTTCAACTTGATTAAAAATGGTGTCGTGATCCGTCGCCACAACCACTTGTGAAAGTTCCGGGCAGCGCGAAGCCCGCTCATAGACGTGTTGAATCATGGGTTTGCCGGCGATTAAGGCCAGGGGTTTGCCGGGAAAACGCCTGGATTGATAGCGCGCTGGGATGAAAGCGAATATTTTCATTGAATCCGACGTTACAAGAGGCTGCGACAAGGCCTTCCCGGAATTCATCAGGGCTCCGTATAGCTTGCACAAGCGTTATCCGACTCCCATGCCGTCACTTTGCTGATCCGGATATCCCCCCTGTCGAGAGACCGGGACAATCGCTTGAAAATATGACGAGCGATGTTCTCGGAAGATGGGTTCATGTCCTTGAATGCGGCTACTTCATTCAAGAAGTGGTGATCCAAATCATCCAAGGCCTCTTTTGTGGCCTGCTTTATCTCTCTGAAATCCAACAGTAGACCGTTATCTTCCAGTCTGGAGCCTTTGACATGGACTTCTACTCTCCAGTTGTGACCGTGCAGGTTTTCGCAGCCTCCATGAAATTCCTTGAGTTGGTGTGCGGCAGCAAATTGGGAGGTAATCATGAGTTCATACATTATGCCTCCCCTGTCTCCGCTTCCTCTTCCTCTCCTTTATCCGTTGAACCTGTGGGTACAAGCGGTTTTCCACATTCCGTGCATTTGCCGTCTACGATAATTCCCGTACAGGTGCCGTCGGGGCAGAGCACGCGGTTTTCGAAATCAATTTCATCGTCTTCAGCGTCAGCCGTTTCTTCTCTCACGTCTTCAGCGCCAGCCGTTTCTTCTCCCGCGTACTCCAGAAGGCTACCACATTCCATGCAATAGCGGGCTTCTCCAGGGGTTTCAGAACCACATTCCGGGCAGGTCTTGCCCGAGATTTCTTTTTCACAATGGGGGCATCTCATTTTTCATTTTCCTCTCTTATAATCATCAGGGTTAAAAGGTTTCACAATGGGCCATCTCACAACATCCCGTGCCGTCAGCCTTTCCTGGAGGTGACGACCTGGAAAGGCGTAATCTGCTGTTTGACCCTTGTGCTCTTACAGTGCGGGCATCGGATCTTCTTGTTCTCATATTCCGTGATACGCATGATCAGGAAAAAGACCTTATTGCATTTTTTGCAAATATATTCGTAAGTAGGCATGACACACTCTTTTCATGAGGAATTTCGAAAAACTTATTTGAAGCACGTTCAGAAGAATGGTCATGCCGATTTTACCCCGGAACCTTACCGATTAGCCGGATGAACCATCCCCCATATTTTTTCGGAAACAGGGCAGTGTTGTCAAGCCGATTTTACCCCGTTTTCATCACAAGCTGAGTTTCACCCGGCCCATTCAATCATATCAGAAATATCTTTCCAGGTCCTGACTGCCTGGAAGGGATGTGGTTTGCGATTCCAGGGTTGTTCAAAAACAATGGGCGTCACTGATGCCGATGCCAACAAGTAGCATGTATCGAGACGATCTTCCACAAAATACCTGATTCCATGCTCTAGGAGGATAGGAATTTTCTCCTGGTGCGTGCCCGTGGCCTCCAGCCGGATGAGACCGCGATCCACTTCTTTCAATTGTTGCAGGAGCCATTCCAGTATCGCAGTTTTTCCGGGTCTTGCCGTCACAAAGAGAATGGGGCCTAAGAGAGAAAGTCGCGTAATGACATCGATCGCTCCTTTTATTGGTCTGATCCCCATACGAATGGGATCATCGAGGATCTTTTGAATGATCAGCCTGCTGGTCTCATCATCAATATCGACTACTTTTCTGAAATCATACTCGGTGATATCCTCGTAATCGACTTTGATGTCATATTGATTTCTGGCGGTCTCCACGAAGATCCGAAAGGTATCGGCAAAGACCCCGTCAATATCAAATGCCAGTTTTTGGGGAGAAATTTTTTCCTGCATTCCCTGTTCCTCTTCCGCCATACGCTGGTCGGCAAAACGACCCCCCTTTTTTCTTCCGGTCTCACAAAATCAGATACACTCTAACGCTCAAAAGAAACCACCCGCTCTTTCATTTTCCCTTTCCTTTTGGCATCATAAAGTCTTTCATCGGCCCTCTTGATCATGGAGGCCGGATCCTGGACGCCGGGGTCATGAATCTGTGCTATTCCAAAGCTCAGGGAAAGCCGAATGGGTTTCCCGTCTTGAATGAATGGTTTTTGCAGGAGATATTGACTCAGCCGGTTCATCATCTGCCCGGCCTTGTCATATTTTGTCCCTGGAAGAATGATGATGAATTCGTCTCCCGCATACCTGGCCACGACATCACTCTCGCGACTCATCTGCACGATCTGGTGTCCCACATGCCGTAACACATGATCTCCAACGTCATGTCCATATCGGTCATTAATGAACTTGAAATCGTCCAGATCCATGAATGCCAGGGCCAGTGGATGGTTATAGCGAAGCGCCCTTGTGAATTCGCGCTTCAAAACGGACTCCATGACCCTTCGATTGATGAGACCGGTCAGGGGATCTCTTGAAGCCGCCATCCTGACTCTCTCATGGGCGGTCACATTTGAAATGCAGATGGATAATTTCACGCCGAGACGCTCAAGAAGGGAAACGTCCATCCCAGGTTGGTATCGATCCGGTGAAAAATCCCCACAATTGAAGCTCCCAATAACCTCGCCCTGATGGGTAATGGGCGTTATGGCCAGGGATCGGATGAGATACTTTTCATGATCCGGGAAGAGCCGGTAGAAGGGAGTCAGATCGTCGTTCAACAGCAAAGGGTCCTTCCGGTGTCCGATCAAAGCTGAAAAGGTCCCTTGATCAAGGATGTTTAATCTGTTTTTCAGGAGTTCGGATGCCTGAAGATCACGGATGAGATGCGTAATCGGGCTCCCCTCGATCAAAGACAGCCAGACGTAGGGAATCTCGAATTTCTTTTTTATTTCCGTCAGGAGATTTTCGAACAGCTCCTTGAAATTGAAAATAGACAGGATGCTGACTTCCACATCAAAAAACCTTCTGGCAATTTCCTCGTTCCTTTCGAGTCTCTCAATCAATTCATCCATGGCTCCTCACGGTGCTTTTTCGAGGGGCAGACGTACGATGAAGGTCGTACTGTTCCGTCCGCCGTCGATATTGAGGTTTCCATTCAGGAGACGGACAATACGGTTGGTTATATACAATCCCCTTCCCTGGCCCTCTCCTTCAAGAAGACGAACCCGGTCCTCATAGGCAATCTGCCCCGTGTTGCTGATCTCGGCGCAGGCCCACCTATCTGTCGCATAGGTCCGAATGGAGAGAAATCCGCCCTTGAGCGGTATGGCCTTTGTAGCGTTGTTAAGAAGATTGTCAAAAACCCGTTCAAGATGCATGGGATAGCATCTCACATGGAGTCCGGGTTGGAGCCCCTCCTCTTTGAGCGTCACATCTTGTTTCAATTGCTCCTTGATAGCCTCCCTGTTGATTTCAAACCGGCGGCGCAGGACATCCGAAAGATCCACTACCTGTTCCTTTCCCACCTCATAAATGCTGAGAGAAAGTTCCTGGAGTCGGCTGGTCTCCTCCAGCACGATGTCCACGTACTTTTTAATCTGGTCCTTGGATTTTTCGGTCTGTTCCTTTTCAAGAAGGACCTTCAACCTCCTGGCAAAACCCGCAATAGCGATGGTGGGATTCTTGAAATCGTGCAAGATATCATCCAGGCGCTCCATCTTTCGTGCCTTCATCAGTTCCCTGCCCAGAAATAGAAACAGCTCGATTTCATCGTCCCTGTATCGCAACCTTTGTTCAATGGCATCAAAGGTCATGAAATGGGTAATCTCTCCTTCTACGGATAAAGGAATGTAGAGTATGGAATTGATGTTGTGCAACCGCGCAAATTTTTTCAGACTCTCAGAGATCAACTCACTTTTCTGGGGTTCCACGACCAGGATATAGGAGGTTGTCACAATTTCGTATTTGGAATCCCCTTTGTAGTCCCTGAGACTCATGATGACCTCAAAGGCAGGCTCTTTTTCTACTGGAAATTCCCTTCCGATGCTGTGATAGCCAAGGCTTTCAGGATAGCCTGCTTCAAGTACGACCCGGTTGTAGTCATGCGTTACGGAAAAGAGGGCACAGCTCTGGACATCTGCCATATCGGCCAATTCGGGGACGATCCTGTCAAAGGCCTCCTTGATCTTGATGCCGCCCTTCCTCCCAAGCTTCTTAAAAATCTGTTTAACAATGGCCTCCTTTTTTTCGTTCACCTTGAGCATTGAAAGGATTTTTTTTCGGGCCATCACAAAGCTGAGGCGTTTGGCCATAAGATCTGCAATCTGGATTTCAAGCTTGGAAAACGAGCGGTCCATTTCGCGAAAATAGATCTGGATGACGCCGACAGTATCGCGTTCATGTGGGAAAAAACTAGGTATTTCCAAAGGGATGGCCAGCAGAGAATGAACGCCACGCCCTTGGATGACCTCTTTATCCTGATATCGCCCTTCATCGAGAATATTGGGGACAAGACATGGTTTTCTGCTCTTTGTCACCTCCCCGGCAATACTGCCTTCAAGGGGGACAAAGGTCTCTCTCGATGCGTCAACCAGGGGGTAGGAACCGTAACTGAGCATCTGTTCGGTCAGCGGATCATATATCCTGACGGAAGCAGACTCTGCACCCAGGAAATCCACCATGCATTGCATTGCCAGTTCCAGGATTCGTGGTTCGGAAAGATCGGGATCGATATCAATGAGTTCGTCCACCTGACGAACCACCAGATCAAGAAAAGCCGAAAAGACATGTTCTTCGAGCCACTCTGACAGGAGGTTCCAGAAGGTTTCATCGGTCTCGATATCTTTCGCCCAGGCTTCCTGATGAATGGCCTTTACAAGAGAGGCTAGATTTCTCAGCATCGCGTGCCCGAATTAATGGTTCTCTCCGATCGAAATGCCTATAATCTCTAACAGACGGCCATCGGAAAGTCAAGAAACGTACAGGAAAGTCACTTGGGGGTCTCTTCTATTTTAGGATGTCTGCCCGCCGTCTTCGGAAAACAAGGGCTGCCAGGAAGCCTCCCACGATATCGGCACCCACATCTCCAAGGCTTGAATCTCTGCCCGGGACGAAATACTGGTGCCCTTCATCAAAAAGGCCGTAGCATGCGGTGATAAGGATTACCACAATGATTTGTCGGGTCGACAACCGCCCCCCCCATCCCCTGAAAGACCCGGCAATAAGCAACCCCAGGGTTCCAAAAGCCAAGGCATGTTCTATCTTGTCCTGACCCGGAAACAGACCCTGGGATGGCAAGGATTGTTTTGAAGAGAGCCAGAAGATTGTAGTCATCCAGATCACAGCGAGTATGCGGTAGGTCCAGCGACTTCGAGCCGGTCTTGCGAAATCCACTAGATGTACCCCTTCTGCCCGAGCAAAAGGAGCACTTCCCGGGCGGCCTCATCAGGCCTTAGCGCTGTAGTATCAATACGGAGTTCGGGATTTTCCGGAGTTTCGTAAGGGTCATCCACGCCCGTGAAGCCCTTGATCAGACCGGCCCTGGCCTTTGCATACATGCCCTTTCTGTCGCGTCTTTCGCATTCCTCGATGGGAGTCGCCACGTGAACCTCGACAAAACCGCCGTAAGTCTCGATGAGTGAACGAATTTGCTCCCTTGTGGCTTCGTAAGGAGCGATGGGGGCGCAAATGGCAATCCCGCGATTCTTTGTAATCTCACTGGCCACGAATCCAATGCGCCTGACATTGATATCTCTGTGTTCTTTGGAGAAACCCAATTCGCTGGAAAGATTCTGTCGTACGATATCACCATCCAGAAGGGTAACCGGCCTGTCCCCGATTTCAAGAAATTTGGAATAGAGAATCCTGGCGATGGTGGATTTTCCAGCGCCGGAAAGTCCGGTCAGAAAAACGGTAAAGCCCTGCTTTCGCGGCGGGGGGTAACTGCGACGCAATTCTTCAAGAACATCAGGAAAAGTGGCCCATTCAGGCACATTTCGTCCTGAGCGGACCCGCTCGCGGATATCGGTACCTGTGAGCGCAATGGTCTGCGTCCCATCAGGCACCTGATCCACCGGACGGTATTCGTCTTCAAACGGGAGGTAGGCAATCTCCTCGAAGGGCACCGGGACAATTCCAATGTCGCTACTGTAGTCCTGGGCCGTTTTGCGAGCCTCATCGTGCGTATAAAATGGTTCATTTTTGTCATCAAGTCCGGGGCTTCCATGGTCACGTCCGAGGATAAAGTGGGTACATCCAAAATTTCTGGCTATGATGGTATGCAAGATGGCTTCCCTGGGGCCGGCCATGCGAGTGGCCAGTGGCAGGAGGTTGAGGATGTATGAGTCAGGAGGGTAGTGGTTGCAGACTGTCCTGTAGGACCGGGCCCGGGTATAGTAGTCGAAATCATCCGGCTTGGTCATCCCGATAATGGGGAGCAGGAGGAGGTTGGCCTTGGCTTCTCTCATGGCAAGAAGCGTCATTTCAAACTGGGGACGGTGAATGGGGTTTCGGGTCTGGAACCCAACCACCTTGTGCCACCCGAGCTTGGCATACAACCTGCGTATTTCCAAGGGCGTGATTCGCTGTTGTTTGAAATCGAAGTGGAGGGGCAGACTCAATACCTCCAGTTTGCCGCCAAGATAGCAGTCTCCTCCCCTGTCGAACAGATAGTGAACACCGGGATGGCTCCGGTCAAGGGTTCTGTAAATCTGCATGGCCTCTTTTTCGCGCTCAACGGCCCAGATATCCTCAAGATGCAGGACGGCCAGGAGAAATCCTTCGGGATCCCTGAGACAAATGGATTGTCCTGCCTCAAGATTGCGCGCCTGGGTTTCTGAAATATCCAGGCAAATGGGGATAGGCCAGATCATATCATTCTGCAGTCGCATTCGGTCCAGGACCGCTTCGTAATCCGCTTTGTTCAAAAAGCCTTTCAAAGGCGAAAAAGCGCCGGTGCCCAGGAGTTCGAGGTCACAAAGCTGACGGTCGTTTAAGATGATGTCCGGGAGGCTCTGGGCAATCTCCCGAAGCACGGATGCACGCTCTTCATTGACAAGCAGATTGACCAGTTCACCTCCGTAAGGTTCGAACCATTTTTCAGCTTCCATAGGGGTTCCTTCTCTTGATTTGCGCATTTGCTCAAGTCTTTTTGTCGAAAGTATTTCGATCGCCATTTCTACCTACCAGAAACTTCGCCACTATTCCACCCAATTATAGGTCCTTTCCACTGCCTTTTTCCATCCCCTGTAACCCTCTTCCCTCTCCGTCGAAGACATGGCTGGGGTAAAGGTCTTGTCAACCTCCCAATTCCGACGGAGTTCGTCAAGCCCTCTCCAGAACCCTACAGCCAGGCCTGCCGCATAGGCGGCGCCCAACGCCGTGGTTTCTGCAACCTTTGGTCGGATGACGGGAACGCCCAGGATGTCTGTCTGGAATTGCATGAGCAGGTCGTTATGAACCATGCCCCCGTCCACTTTCAGTTTGGAGAGTCCGGCGCTGAAATCATTGTTCATTGCCTCAACAATGTCCCTTGTCTGATAGGCACATGCCTCGAGTGCGGCACGCGCGATATGCCCTTTGTTCACGTATCGCGTCAACCCCACCACGACGCCACGCGCATCCGGACGCCAGTAGGGGGCAAACAGCCCGGAAAAAGCGGGAACGATATAGGCCCCCCCGTTATTCTCTACCGAAAGGGCCAGCGGTTCAATCTCAGGGGCCTTTTTGATCAGCCCCAGGTTGTCTCGCAGCCACTGGACAAGGGCGCCGGCTATGGCTACTGAACCCTCGAGGGCATAAACCGGCTTTTGACCTCTTAACTGGTATGCGACCGTGGTGAGCAATCCGTGTTGGGACATAACCGGACGGTTACCCGTGTTGAAAAGGAGAAAACAACCGGTGCCGTAAGTGTTTTTTGCCTCGCCTGCATCGAAGCAGGTCTGGCCCACCAGAGCCGCCTGCTGGTCTCCCAGTGCCCCGCAGACCGGAACCATGGCTCCCAGTGGGCCGTCTTTCAGAGAAGTTCCCCAAGATTGCGTATCGCTGGAAGGGACGATCTCAGGGAGCATCTCCCTCGGGATATCCAAGGCTTGCAGGATATCCTCGTCCCATTGGAGGGTGTGCAAGTCCATGAGCATGGTGCGGCTGGCATTGGTCACATCCGTTACGTGAGACCCTCCCTTCGGGCCACCTGTCAACCACCAGATGATCCAGGATTCCATGGTACCAAACAGGGCCTCGCCCTTGCGGGCATGGATCCCGGCGTCTTCATATTCATCTAGTATCCATTTGATTTTCGGTCCTGAAAAATAGGTGGCAACAGGAAGACCTGTTACGTCTTGAAACCTCTGTTTTCCCCCATCTTCAGTGAGTCTCCGGCATATCTCATCCGTTCGGGTGCACTGCCAGACAATGGCATTACAATAGGGCTTTCCGGTACGCCTGTTCCAAACAACCGTGGTTTCCCGCTGGTTGGTGATGCCGACAGCGGCCAGTTCAGATCCGCTGATGCCTGACTTGCGGAGTGCACCACCTATCACTTCGTGAACATTTTGCCAGATTTCCATCGGATCGTGTTCCACCCACCCGGGCTGCGGAAATATCTGTCCATGTTCCTTCTGATCCACACTCCGGATTCGACCGTTGTGATCAAAAATGATGAACCGGCTGCTGGTCGTTCCCTGGTCTAGGGCGCCGATGTATTGATAACCACCCATGATGAATCTTCCTTACAGAAAATAAACTTCTTCTCAATCAATGCATCATAAGAATCCCTATGGAAAAAAGGATGCTGAAGATAAGGGTCAGTTTGACGGTACCCCCTAGGGCCGCATTCAATTTGGCCCCTTCGTATCGCCAAACCCTATAGCTTTCGGATATGGCCATGGGTAGGGATAAAAGAGGTAGCCAGATCCATTGTGAAGACCCGAGAATAGCGCGAATCAGAACCGGCAGCAGATATGCGCCGGACAAAAGAAGAAGATACTCGATACGGGTCCATAACGGTCCGATCTGCACGGCCAGTGTGTGCTTCCCTGCCTGTTTGTCTGTGTCGATATCCCGCAGATTGTTCACCACAAGAATGGCGGCAATGAGCAGGCCCGCCGGGACGGACATGTAGATGACGGTTAAAGGCAGGGAAAGGGCCTGGACGTAATAGGTGCCGCACACCGCCATCGGCCCGAAAAAGATAAAGGCGAACAGATCCCCGAGCCCGTGGGAGGCCAGGGGATAGGGGCCGCCGCTGTAGGCCAGGGCCGAACCGATGGACAAGATTCCCACTGCAAGGATGGGGATCCCACCGATATGGACCAGATAGATCCCCACCAGGGTGGCCAGGGAAAAGATCACCAGTATGCCCTTCAGGACACTGCCCGATGCAATCAGACCGCTCTGGGTGACCCGGACGGGCCCTATGCGCTCGGCCGAATCAATCCCGTGTTTGAAATCAAAATAATCATTGGCCAGATTCACGCCGATCTGCAGCAAAAGGGCACCGATCAGGGCCGCGGCTGCCGGCAGGAAAGCATGGACATGGTCGGCGGCGGCGGCGGCGGTCCCGGTGATCACCGGTGCCACGGCCACCGGCAGGGTTTTCGGCCGGATGGCCATGCACCAGGCCCTGGAATAAGACATTGATCTACAATCCGTCATAATCGCTCATTTTTCCGTATACAGGTGCCGGTTTACGCGCAACTCAAGCGCGTGAATGGCAAAATAGAGTATGACACCCAGAAATCCCATGGCCATAATTCCGGTATACATCTCGGTATAGCGCAGCACCTGGTAGGTTTCCACCACGATATAGTATCCCAGACCATAGGTGGTCAACGACTGCTCGGCAATAAACAACACGGCAATTGCGGTTCCCACCGATACCCGCAGGGCCGTTAAAACGGCAGGTACGGTCGCCGGGAGATAAACATAGCGGAAAAGTGCACGCCGGCCGGCACCGATGGACCGCACCGACAGGATCAGTTCCGGTTGCAGATTGGTGGCCTGGTCTCTTACAACCACCAAGATCTGGAAGAAAACAATCAGGGCGATGAGAAATATTTTGGAAATATCGGTAATACCCAACAGCACATAGATGACCGGCAAAAAAACAATCTTCGGGATGGGATAGACAATTGCAATAAGTGGAGCGACCACACTATCCAGCCTCGGCGCAAGGCCCAGGCCCAGGCCGATCGGTACGGCAGTAATAACCGCCAGACCGATGGCCGTGAGTATGCGGGCTGCACTGGCCAGGGTATGCAGTCCCAACTCTCCGGGCATCATCCGGAAAAAAACGGGAATCACCTCAAAAGGCGACGGCATGATGGCATCACGGACGATCCAGGTGAGCAATTGCCACAGGGCCAGAAGCATTACAAATCCGATGGCAGCAGATGCCAGGGTTATATCGCGTTTCATGTCAAATCTTCCAGTATTTTCCGCAACAAGGCACAGCGGGCATGGAACTTGTTGGTGTCCCGACGCATCCCGTTACCGAAAGGTGGATTTTCGATGACTCGCGGTTTTGCATTGGCAGTTCCGTCCAGAACCAGAATCTTTTGCCCCATGGTCACGGCCTCTTCTATATCATGGGTCACGATGATCGTCGTCAACCCGGAATCCCGGTTAAATTCGCCGATTGTGGTCTGAAGATCGTCCCGGGTCGGTGCATCCAGGGCTGAAAAAGGCTCGTCCAGCAGCAACAGATCCGGTCCTAGGACCAGGGTTCGCGCGATGGCGGCGCGCTGGCGCTGGCCCCTGGAAAGCTGAAGTGGATATTTCTTAACCAGTGCCTCGATGCCCAAGCGCCGGAGCCAGAAGGATACCTGCTGCTCCGCCCTGGTCTTATCCGCCGGTATGTCCGGCGGGGCATGACGGCCGTCGGGTCCGTAAAACCGCCGGATTTTTATCCCCAGGTAAACATTGTCATATACTGTGGCCCATGGCAGCAGCCCGTGATCCTGCAAGACAAGGCCGGTCCCGGGTCTGGGTCGCACCACCGGAACCCCGGCAATGCGGATTTCACCGGAATCGGGCACCTGCAGGCCGGCCAGAAGGTATAAAAAGGTGGTCTTGCCGCAGCCGGACGGTCCGATAACGGCCCAGGCTTCTCCGGGAGAGATTTTCAGGTTGAATGCTTTGAATATGGGCGGATCGTTCCCATAGGCAAATGTCAGATCATTTACCTCGATCATCGATTATAACCATTCACGGGTTCGGTTGTGCAAAAGCGTTCCCTGCCCTCTTTCCTAGAATTCATCAATTTCTGAAACCCGTCACGGAAGAAACCGATCCGTAACCGAATCTTCATAGGCAAGGGGGTGATCAAGCAGGCCTTTTTTAACCAGCCACTGCATCATATCCATCCACTGGTGGGCATTTGGAATGGCATTGCATGAAAAAGGCGGGATCACATAGGTCGACCGGATATTTTCAGGTACCCGGATTTTGTTCAGCAGTATGGGTCGGAAGGCATCCGGGTCGGCATTGATTCCGGCCGCAGCAAGATTCCAGGCCTTTAAAAAACCGCGGACGGTTTCAGGGTCGGTATTGATGGCATCCGTGCTGAAACTCAGCACGGTGGTGCTGTAACGGGGATGGGCCGCATCATCGATAATGTTGACGGCCCCTGCAGCCAGGGCACTCTGGGCCAGGGGATCTGGCAGGGTCGCGGCCCTTATCCGTCCCTGCATCAACAGCTGATAGCGTTCAGGAATAGACGGAATTGATTTCTTGACGATCCGGCCGCGATCCAATCCCTCTTTCGTCAATAAACGATCCGTAATGTATTCAATAATCGTATTCATCGATACGGCAATGGGAACATTGGCAAGGTCCGCCACGGACTTGAGTCCGCTTCCCGGTGCAGCCAGAATACGAAACAGCGGTGTGCCGGGTCTGGACGCCCTAGCCATGCACAAGACCTTGAGCTTGATTTTCTTCCGGTTGAACATGGCCGTTGTGGCCATTTCATTGAGCATGGCGTCAATTTTCCCGGCCTGCATCAGCTGATCCCGATCCAGGGCACTGCCCACGGGTATGGCCTTGACCTTGATTTTTTCCGCCTCAAAAAGGCCCAGTGATTCCGCCACAAAAAAAGGCATGGAGTCCGGCACCGGCAAAAGACCGATCTTCAGCAAATGTCCAGTTGTGTCTTGCGAAAGGGCCAGGCACGGAATACAGGCAATTAGAATAAAGACCGCAAGCAGATCGATCAGCAGCTGCCGTTTAAAAGAAAAAATTATATGCATGAGCAACCTCAAAACTACAATTCAAAACGTGTCAGACTTTCGACACCCTTTTCAGGTACCACAAGGGCCTGTTAAAAGTGGGCGGACAATGAACCGGTTTTTTGTCGTTCCCTGGTCCAAGATCAAGAAACTCATACGTCCTTACGTTACACAGAATTTATAGTAACACGCCGACCGGATCAACAAAAAAAGAGGGGTTAAAGTCTCTACACTTTAACTCCCACTCTCAAACCCCCACAAACAGCTACCTTTTGCAATAGCGAATTTACAGCGGGAGTTTTCCGTTCAGCATTTCCTTCATGATCCGGTCGTAGGGCATGGTCTTGCCCTGCGGCTTTTCGTTTGCGAGCTTCGGCCGGTCCAGTCCTGCCATCAATCGAAGAAGGGAGATTTTTCCTGCCAGGGTACGACCCAGGAGGATATTGCTTGATCTCGTCTTGAATTCAAGACTCACATTGAGACTTCGCCTTATGGCTCTAATTTATCCTATACCTGACACAGGAGCAAAAAAACAATCAGGTCTCACGGCATGCCCTAATTCGAGAATCCATTGACAGCCCCGTATGCCGTAGCAATGGCGAGGCCGGAGCCGCATTTCATACGCATCCAGTCCTGATGCGCCAGGATGGAGCCCGCAGCGAACAAGTTATCAAAGGCAGGTTTTCCTGAATCGCCGAGCGGACGGTAGGAATCATCCGTTTCCAGTCCCGCCTGATTCACAGGGTGTCCCCGTAAATCAAAAAAATCTTTCCGATGCCACTCAGATCTTTCAGCAGGCTGGCTTACCGGCAAGTCAAAAACAGTCTCTTTGATTCTGTTTCTGAACGCATAAAGCCCCTTTCCCCAAAACCTGCCGCTCGCCAGGATGATCCCCTTGCTGACCACTCTGGTTTGAAGTTTCTTGTTCCCGATACCCAGTGCAAAACGCCCGTCAGGTCTACGCTCAGCAACCAAAACCCGCTCTTGTTCGAATTGCCTGACTCCCCGTTTGGAGAGTGCATTGGTGAATGTTTCCATGAGACGCAATCCGGGGATGGAAAGAGAAAAAGTGGGGATTTCAAAAACGGGCACGCCTAGCCTTGCCCCCAACTCTTGAATAACTTCATTATGATGGCTCATACCGAGGACTGCGGGCAGTCCGACGTGCTGCGCCTCTTTGACGTAAGGAAGAATCATGCCGGCAAGCTTCTCTCGCTTTTCGGGTAACTCCAGGCCCCGTGCCATGACATCCCCCACCACCATTGTCCCTTGACCTTTCCCTTCGGGGAAAGGGATTCTCGCAGATCTCAGGTCGCGCCATGCTTCCTTCAAGTTTTCAGCAAGCTGAAGAGCGCTGAATCCATTCATGCCCGGAAAATCCACAAGAAGGCATGGTTTTTTTTCTTTCAATGCCAGGACACCATTCCACATACCCTGTGGGACACAATAGGTGTGTTTTGTCGTTCCAAGGGGCGTTATGACTTCTGAGTTGCCTTCCTCGGCCCGGCAATAGTGCAGCCCCTCAACATTGAGAAAACCCAGCATCTCCTCAAAAGCCAATTGGATTTCTTCTTTTGTTAAACGGGAGTAAGGATGCCTTGGGATATCCCGTATCAAGGCCTCGATCCCCATCCAGGGATCTTTCCAGATGTTCTTTTCATTCACAGGATGAACTGAGAACAAATCAAACAGACCGCTGGCAAATATGATCCCGCCGTTCGTGCCCACCTGCACGGTGGAGATACCTTTTTCTGCGGCAAAAAGGGCCGCAGCCATGCCTGCCATCCCTCTTCCGATTACGGTCAGATCACATTCTATGGTATCAGAATACGGCACTGCAAGTTTCCTTTTATCTATTCATCCCTTAGCTCAAGTCCGGCAAGGCCGCAATAAAAGGCCTCTTTGAGTTCAGCCTGAATCAGTTGTCCGTCCCAGAGGGCAGGACGTTCACCTCTCCAGCGTTCCCGCAGAAAATCTTTCAAATCACCCAGGCCATCATCCCCACAAAGGTCTCCGTTGCTATGCATCGCTGCGGTAATCCTCGCTCCGCAGAACGTACCCTGGCAGACTCCCTTGCCCACCCTGGTGACCTCCCCGATCGCCAGAAGGCTTGGTTTCATATTTTTCTTCGTGATGGATGATATCACGCCCCTGATGAGGCTTTGAGGAACAATTTCGCATTCACAAAGCACGGGATCGTCCGGATCCTTCTGTTCTATCCAGACCCGTGCAGCCGCACCAGGCTCACTCCATCTTCCCATTCCTGTGGACGGAACAGGCTCCACCGCGGTCACAGACGGTTTCTTCACACCAAGCCTATCGCAGACCACATCAGCTGTTTTTTCAGCCATAAATCTGTAGGTGGTGAGTTTTCCTCCGGGAATGCTCAAGAAATTTTCCAGCCCATCATTGGAATGATCCAAGAGAGAAAAACCCCTGCTTACGGACCGGTCATCGAACCCGTTTTCGAAATCCAGCAAGGGTCTGACTCCGGCATAGGCACGGACAAAGCGGGTATTTTTCAAGACAGGGAGCATCGCGGCTCCTTCATTCACCAAGAGGTCTATCTCAGGAAAGGATGGGAGAGTAACATCCGGAGAGTCCACGCGTATGGATGTTGTCCCAAGTATGGAAACAGAGCCTCCAGGAACCAGGATATCTCCGTCATGGGGAGGTCGGAGACGGTTGATGACATGCCTTGTAAATCTGTGCCCAGTGACAAGAAGGGTGCCCTTAGAATACAACATGTGAATGGCTATCCCCGCCATTGCTGCAATATGGCCCACCCATGCTCCGGCTGCATTCACCACGGTGTCGGCCTCGATAGCAGATTCCGTTCCCGTCACCCTGTCTCTCAGCAGCGTCTCGGTGATCTGATTTCCCTGCTTCTTGAATCCGATGACCTCCGTGTGAAGCAACAGGCTGCTGCCAAAACTTTCGGCCTGAGCAATATTTTCCCTGCAAAGTGCAAAGGGATCAATCGCTCCATCATCTACCCTGTAAGCGGCAATCAATTTGGCAGACAAGCCTGGTTCAAGTTCCCTGGCTTCATCTACATCGACGGCCTGAACCGGAATACCGCATTTTTTACATAAGTTTGGAAAATCGGCAATATACTGTTCATCGTCGCCCTCGATTGCGACAAACAGCCCGTTGGTATCTTCGATAACCCGGGGGATAATTTTCTTGAGGAGGAGATTTTCTTCATGGCACTGCTTAGCAGCAATGGGATCCGTGCCAACGTACCGGGCACCACTATGAAGAAGTCCATGATTTCTTCCGGACGCGCCGGCGTTCAGATGACTTTTTTCCACGAGCGTGCAATGGACACCACGGAGGGCGAGATCCCTGGCAAGCCCTGTGCCGGTTGCTCCGCCGCCGATAATCAATACCTGCGTATGCACTGCTGCTTCCCTTCCCTGCAATCTAACAGTTCTTTAGAAAGAAATTTAGCTTTCAAAAGTTCTCGTATCAAGAAATATTTTCATATTCGAACATTTATTTGCCTTTTGTTTTCATTTGTGAATTCTTTCTCATAAAAGTTTCCCTTGTGAAACAGCAGCACGGATGTTATTTAGTGTCCATCTAGAACTGTCCGGATCGGAGGGAAAATGGATGTCTGACACAATCACCCTGGATAATCTTATTAATGGCTCGTCTAAGCTGGAAAATGAAAATTCAGATCGGAATCCGTCCGCTCTCCAGCGGAAAAAGGAAATTATTGAACTGGTAAGAAGTCAAGGATTTCTTTCTATAGAGGCGCTGGCGAAATACTTTTCAGAAACGTCAAAACCATACGTCGTGACGTCAACGAACTCGTAAAAACAGGGTTGCTGCGCCGCTATCATGGGGGAGCCGGACTCCCCTCCAGCGTGGAAAGCGTGGCCTATCAGGCCAGGAAGATGTTTTGTTCTTCGGCCAAGATTCGCATTGCCAGGACCTTGTCAAAGCACATTCCGGACGAGGCATCTCTCTTTATTGATATTGGCACCACTGCCGAAGAAGTGGCCAAGGCTCTTTCTGATCACAAAGGACTCCGAATTATCACCAACAACCTGAGTGCGGCCTGCATACTGAGCGAAAAAGGCGACTTTGAAGTTATTGTGGCAGGAGGAAACGTTTGAGGAGGAGACCGGGGTGTCACCGGGGAAGCAACCATTGATTTTATCAAACAATTCAGTGTAGATTTTGGGATCATCAGCATCAGCGGGATAGATAGACAGGGCATGCTTCTTGATTTTGATTACAGCGAAGTACGGGTAGGTCAAGCCATCATTGCCAGTTCCCGGAAGGTCTTTCTTGTTGCCGATCATACCAAGTTCGGCAGAGATGCCATGGTCCGTATTTGCCATATTTCCGATATTGATGCCCTCTTTACGGACCGTGCACCATCTCAGGCTATGATGGAACTGCTTTCTATTGCGAATGTTGAACTGTATGTTGCAGATGCAGAGGTCGGAATGGAGTGATTCATCAATCTCGTTCAAAAGAAATATCCCTTAATTTGAACGACCAGGCAGAAGGACGAAGCCGTGAAAACAGATCAATTTCCAGAAGATATACAACCCCATTTGATCCCTGAACCCGAGGGAGACATGTTCTATCGCTGTCTGGGGTGTGGTACCGAGTCTGACATTCAGGAACTTCTCTATACCTGCCCCCGCTGCGGCCAGGTACTCATGCTGGAGGACAGGAACCTGCCACGCTACCACAAACTGGGAGGTAAGACCTGGCAAAAAATCTTTGATTATCGTCGAATGCTGAACACCCAGCCGCTCAAGGGCATATTCCGGTACTATGAATTCATAGCCCCGGTCATCCCTTTGGATCAAATCGTCTACCTGGGAGAGGGGCACACGCCCTTGGTCCGGGCAAACAGCCGCCTGCAGAATCTGGTGGGGATGGATTTCTATTACAAGAATGATGGGCTCAATCCCAGTGCCTCTTTTAAAGACCGCGGCATGGCCTGCGCCCTAAGTTATATTCGCTTCCTGGCCAAAACCCGGAAGCTCAAGGATATTTTGGCTATCTGCGCCTCCACGGGTGATACCTCGGCATCGGCGGCGCTTTACAGTTCCTACCTGGGCGATTTTCTCAAATCAGCGGTCCTGTTGCCCAAAGGAAAGGTGACGCCACAACAGCTGTCCCAACCCCTGGGAAGCGGTGCCACGGTCCTGGAGATGCCCGGCGTCTTCGATGACTGCATGAAAGTGGTGGAATCCCTGGCTGAAAACTATCATGTCGCGCTACTGAACTCAAAAAACAGCTGGCGCATCCTGGGACAAGAATCTTTTTCCTTTGAAATCGCCCAGGACTTCGACTACGAGGTGCAAGACAAGGTGATTGTCGTCCCCATTGGAAATGCCGGGAATATCACGGCGGTCATGAGCGGCTTTCTCAAGTTTTACGAGGCCGGAATCATTTCCGCCCTTCCCGGGATCATAGGGGTACAATCGGAGCACGCTGACCCCGTTTATCGCTATTACCTGGAGAAACTGCCCGGAAAGAGGAAATTCGTCCCTGTGTCCGTGCGGCCCAGCGTGGCCCAGGCTGCGATGATCGGAAACCCTGTATCCATGCCGAGGGTCATTGAACTGGCTGAAAAATATTATCGGTTGGCCGGGGAAAGGACCGTCCGGGTGGTACAGGTTTCGGAGCAGGAAATCATGGATGCGATGATCACAGCCAATCGGAACGGAAACATCGTCTGTACCCAGGGGGGGGAATCTCTGGCGGGTCTTAGAAAGGCCATTGCATTGGGATACGTGGGACCGGATGACGTAGGCGTTCTCGATTCAACGGCCCATGTCCTCAAGTTCGCCCTATTCCAGAAGATGTACCTGGAGGATGGTTTTGATCCGGCCTTCGAAGTGGTCCCCGATCCGGAACTCAAAAACAGGCCGATAGAGATAGGAGGAGAAAACCTCGAAATCCCCACCCGGAAGGGTGAACAGAAAACAAACCTCGTCGATCACGTGACAGCCGAGATTGCCGAACTGCTGGAGCTGAAAAGAAAATAAAAGGGCACACTTTCAAAATGCCCCATTTTAACCAATCTCCGCATCAGGCTCGGATTTTAGTCTTCGAAATAATCCCTCAGGATTCAGACCATGCCACGAATCAGAATAATCGTTGTGGGCCAGACCAGGTCCGGCTTCCTCCAGGAAGGCCAGGCTTTCTATCTTGATCGTCTGCGCCATTACATCCCTGTGGACTGGGTGGAGACAAAACCGGCCCCCATAGGAAAAAACACCACCCATCAATCCGTCAGGGAGCAGGAAGCCCGTCACCTCAAGAAAAAACTCCGCGAGCGCGAATATCTGATCACCATGGATCGGAAAGGGAAGACCTACGATTCTTTGGAATTTGCTTCACACATGGAAAAACTGGTGACGGAACAGGAAGGGCTGGTTTTTGTTATCGGGGGAGCAGTGGGTATCGCCGTTGATCTCCTCAAAGGTTCTCAGGAAGTCCTTTCCCTTTCACGGTTTACTTTCACACACGAAATGACCCGGTTGTTTCTCCTGGAACAACTCTACCGTGCTTTTACCATTATGAGGGGGGAAAATTATCATAAATAGGCCTTAGGGTTTCTATTCGGCCTGTTTGCTCGCCTCTAGGGCCATGACGATCTTGTTCTTCAGTTCTGTCAGGTCAAAAGACTTAATGACATAGAAATCGGCGGCAATGGATTTCATGTCCTCTTTGAACGTGTCATAGGCGGTGCAGAGGACAACGGGCAGATCATAAAAATTGTTTCGGATATCCTGCAATAGATCCAGGCCGTTGTAATCCACCATCTTGATATCCAGTACCACAAGATCGGGTTTTTCCTCCTCAATCCTCTCCAACAGCTTGTAACCGCTTTCAGCCGTAATCACCTCGTATCCCGCTTCGCTCAGCTCCTCGGAGTAGAGATACCGGATATGCTCTTCGTCATCTACAATCAATATCTTTGCCATAACCTATTCTCCCAGATCCTGCGTTCACTGTATCATGAAGGTACATCAAAAAATCCGAATATGCAAATAGGAAAACATTGCGTAAAAAAGCCGGCTCCCGGCTTTCTCTTACCAGGTTAAACGCACCGGCACTCCCCTTTCCCGCAGATAGACCTTGATATCGGAAATGGAGTACATGCCGTAATGGGTTATGGAGGCAATCAGAGCCGCATCGGCCATGCCCGCTGTCAGGACTTCGGCGAGATGGGCCGGTTTGCCGGCGCCTCCTGAAGCGATGACCGGAATCCCTGCTTGAGAAGAAATGAGCCGGGTCAGTTCAATTTCATATCCGTCCTGTGTGCCATCCGCATCGATGGAATTCAGACATATTTCACCGGCGCCCAGTTTTTCCCCCTTCCGAGCCCAGGCGAGCGCGTCCAGTCCCGTATAGGTTCGCCCCCCGTCGATAACCATCTCGTAACCGGAGGGAATCTTTTCAGTCCCGGCGACCTTTTTTACGTCCATACCCAGAACAATGCACTGGCTCCCAAAGGCCTCCGCACCGCGTTCGATAATGGACGGGTCCCGGATGGCAGCGGAATTGACGCTCACCTTCTCGGCGCCGGCAAGCAAAACGCGCCGCATATCATCCAGCGTTCTGATCCCTCCGCCAACTGAAAACGGGATAAAGATCCTTTCGGCCACTTTTTCAACCGTTTCAATCATGATATCACGACTCTCCGAAGAGGCCGTGATGTCATAGAACACGATTTCGTCCGCCCCTTCCTCGTAGTAGCGTGCTGCCGTCTCAACCGGGTCTCCGATAACCACATTCCCCTTGAATTGAATACCCTTGGTCAATTTGCCGTCACGAACATCCAGGCAAGGTATAATTCTCCTGCTAAGCATGATTTGATCCGTCCCAGTGACAGAAATTTGAAAGCATCTTTAATCCGGGTCTGCCGCTTTTTTCCGGGTGAAATTGAACCGCCACAAGATTGTTAAAAGCCAGCACGGAAGCAAAAGGAAATCCATAGGTGGTCTCGGCGACGATGCAGTCCTCATCACCGGGAACAGGATAGTAGCCGTGCACGAAATAAAATTGGCCGGCCGGATCCACATCTTCAAAAAGGATATGATCTCTGAGGAAACGAATACTGTTCCAGCCCATATGGGGTACCTTGAGCTTTCCGTCCCTATCAGGATCCTGCAAGTTTCCTGGAAAGGGTTTCACTTCCCCTTTTAGCAGCCCCAGACAACGCGTATTGTTCTCATGGCTGTGCTCCATAATGATT
>Ga0315542_1000442_pt1 | contig 25878 bp, 17 predicted proteins | sample SalMarSW160120MG_FD_202541 | JGI IMG/M metagenome (GOLD analysis project Ga0315542, IMG submission 202541) | Salt marsh sediment microbial communities from the Plum Island Ecosystem LTER, Massachusetts, United States - Salt Marsh Sediment SW1601-20 ... | reverse complement strand
GCCTGATACGGCGCGGGATCGATGAGCAGGAGGGGATCTCCCTGTTTGACCAGCTGGCCTTCGGTGAACTGGATCCGGCTGAGAATCCCGCCGACCTGGGAGCGGATCGAGATGGTGCGGTAGGCCTCGACGTTGCCGAACGAGTTGACCTCGAAGGGCAGGGTCTTGGTGATCGCTTCGGCCACGACGACAGGCACGGGCGGCTGCTGCAGCGTCCCCTTGTGCCCTTCACACCCCGCCAGCAGAGCGGCGCAGATCAGCGGGGCGAGCCCGCTCGCGCCTCGACAGTTCATCGTCCACCATCCTTCGCCGGCACCGCCGGCGGCGTCGTTGTCGGCTGCGGTTCGGCGCTGCCGAGTCGCCCCGTCGCATGGGCCAGCTGGGCCAGGGCCAGGAACCAGTCCGTGCGCGCCTGCACTTCCTGGGAACGGGCCTCCTCGAGGGTCGTCTGTGCCGCCAGCAGATCGAGGATCGAGTTCACGCCGCTCTGGTAGCTTTCCAGGGTCACGGTGTGGGATTCGCTGGCGTAGTCCAGGAACTCCCGGGCCGTCGTCAGGCGTTCGGCGGCCGTCTTCAGGTCGTAGTAGCTGGTCCAGACATCCAGCTCGACCGAGCTCCGCAGCATCTCGTATTGCTGCTGCGCGAGAGCAACCTGGGCCTCGGCCTGAAGCACGTCGTAGGGATGAGCGAAGCCGGTGAACAGGGGCCAGCTGAGGAAGATCCCGGCCAGGTAGTTGTCGCTGTACTTGTTGGGATTGTCGTAGTACCGCCGCGAGACGCTGCCCTGGACCGACACCTGCGGAAAGCCCTCGGCCTTGACCGACTTGACATGCGCCCGGGCCGCGAGTACGGCCGCGCGCGAGGCCGCCAGGTCCGGTCTGTAGATCTGGGCCTTCCGGATCAGATCGTCCACGACCGCGGACACCTCGCCCGTCGGCAGGTTGCTGGGCAGGAGGCCGACGTCGTAGTCGATCGTGGGAGAAAGGCCCATCGCCGTGGCGAGCGATCCCCGGGTCGTCTGGATCTGCCCCTCGACCGTCTGTAGCGCGAGCTGCTGCTGGGCGAGATTGCTGCGGGCCTGCAGCTCGTCGGCGACGGTCGCCAGACCGGCCTGCCGCCGCACCTTCGCGGCCTCGAGGTTGGCCTCGGCTTCCTTCACGGCCTCCGCGTCCGCGTCGCGCAGCGCCTTGGCCTGCAGGTACTGGTAGTAGGTGGTCTCCACCTGCAGGATCACCGTCTGGATCATCGCGTTGTGCGACCAGTTGGCCTGGTAGAGCGCCTGGCGGGCCTCCTCGACGTCCCCGCTGCGCTTGCCGAAGTCGAACAAGATGTAGTTGAGCGTCAGTGAAGGGGTGTAGGTCTTCTGCTTGACCGTGAACTGCTCGGAAAAGGAGTTCTCGCTCCGGGAGTAGTTGGCCGCGGCGTCGATCTGCGGAAAGTACGCGCCCTGCTGGCTGCCGAGGCCCGCCGCGGCGGCGAGCGCGGCGGCCCAGGTCTCCCGCGTCTCCGGATTGTTGCGCAGGGCCAGGTCCACGATGTCCTCGAGCGTCAGCTCCTTGGCCCTGGCGAGCAGCTCCGGCGGGATCGTCGCCGGCGCAGCCGGCGTCTCGGCCGGCGGCAGGGCACCGGCGGCGGGATGCCAGGGGGTGGCGGGATCGGCGGGGGTTCGGGAGGCGACCGCCCGGCGCTCCAGCACCGTGCAGCCGCCCAGCAGCGCCAGAATCAGGAGCGCAGCCACGGTCCCGGCCAGCAGCCACGTCAGGAGCAGGCGCTGGTGGCCCCCGGGGGCGGCTGACGGCATGGAAACTCTCCTCGCTGCAAGGGATCGGGGGCCTGTAAGCCATTCTAGGCAGGATTCGGCGCCCCCACCATCGCATTCGCTTCAGGAGGCCGCCATCCCGCCGGCAGAACGCAACCGGGCAATGATAATGAAAGTGCAGAAATAGTCCAGCCGCCGGGGTCCCGGGGCCTGTCAGGCGAGGGAGGCGTCCAGATCCAGGATCAGCTCGCTGATGGCCAGACCCGGATCCTCGCGCCGCGAGAGATCCACGATGCGCGGCTCCGGGAGGAACTGTCCGGACGCGTCGTGCGTGATGCGCACCTGCGGTCTGTCGATGTCCGGGCGGGCGGCGATGACGGTGCCGTGGGAGCCGTCCGTCAGGCGCACGTGATTCCCCGGCGGGTAGAGACCCAGCGCATTCACGAAGGCGTCGAGCAGGGCGGGCTCGAAGGCCCCCTTGTCGTTGAGCATGATCTCGTAGGCGGACCGCGGGGTCATGGGGGCCTTGTAGGGCCGGATGGCCGTGAGGGCCTCGAAGACGTCACAGATCTGCAGCAGGGACGTCACCTGGTTGCGCACCGCCCAGGGCGGCTTCTCGGGATACCCGCCGCCGTCGTGGCGGAGATGATGTCCCCAGGCGGCGGCGACGTCCATGGGCGACACGTTCCGGTGCTCGAGCAGGATCTCCGCACCCAGACGGGCATGGGACTTGATGATCCGGAACTCCTCGGCGTCCAGCCGGCCGGGCTTGAACAAGATCTCGTCGGGGATCTTGCTCTTGCCCACGTCGTGCAGGAGGCCGGCCGCGCCCAGCTCGAGGAGCTGCTCGTCCGCCAACCCCAGGCTGTCGCCGAGGAAGACCGCGAGCGTCGCCACCCGGACGGAGTGACCCACGGTGTAGCTGTCGCAATCGGGGTAGTGCATGAGCTGCATCATGTCCGTGAAGCTGGCCCGGGTGCTGTGGAGCAGGTACTCGCTGACCGAGCGGGCGCCGTCGATGTCGAGGGCGTGATTGAGCGCGGCGCTGCCATGGGCGGCCGTCACCACGTCGTAGAGCGCCTGGTAGACCAGCAGGGGGGACTGCAGGTAGGTGCCCCCCGTGTCCTTGCCCTGCCAGGCGATCTGCTCCTCGTCGGTGGTGAGCGAGGACGGGCTGCTGTAATGAGAAGCGATCTCGATGTTCACGATGCCGCGGGAGGCCAGCAGCATGCGCGCCTCGGCCAGGCTGCTGGTGGGATCCCGCTGCTCGGAAGCCAGCCCGAGCAATTCCTGGGTCTCCTCGCCGGTCGTGCGCTTGCTGAAGGAGAATCCCCCGCAATGCAGGATCCGGGCGAACTCCACCAGCTGCCCCCCTGCGATGCTGGGCCCCACGAGGTAGCGCCCGTTGTAGACCAGCTTGCTGTCCACGATCCCGATGAAGAGGGTCTCCTGGTCCTCCTCCTTGAGAAAGTTGCGGAGCTTCGTGGCGAATTCCTGGCCGATCGCGCGCACCTTGGGATGCTCGGCGAAGTAGAGCTTCCGCTGGGCGATGCCGCTGCTCAGGAGGATCACGAGGCGATCGAGGTCGTTCTTCATGAAACATCCGCTCCTTGGCCCGGCGGCGGCCTACGAGGCACGCTCCCGCAGCTCGGCCAGCGTCTCGCGGGCCGCGGTACGGCACGCCGGCGGCCAGCGGTAGAGGATCAGGAAACGCCTTCCGTAAGCGATCTCGCGCAGGGTGGCCTCGGCGTTCGAGACCGGCAGCTTGCCCACGGCCCGGATTGCCGCCGGCACCCAGGGCTCACGCCGCTCCTTGCCGGGCAGTTCCGGCAGGGACTCGGCGAGGATCCGCCCGGCGCTCGTCGTCAGGGCCGGCGTGAACTGCTGCCGATCGGCCTGCTTGAGCAGCTCGCTCAGGAAGCGGCGATGCCGCTGCTGGTAGCCGCCCAGCAGCGGAACGACGGCTTCGCTGAGCCAGTTGAGCGGCTTGCGCTGCAGGCCGCGCAGCAGGCGCTCCCCGACCATCGGAGCCTGCTGCGAGTTCAGCAGCAGCGCGGCGACCGGACAGAGGGGCGGCGGCGGCGGGGCGAAGATGTCCGCGGCGAAGTGCTTGTCCCGCAGTGCCTCCAGGTGCTCGAGCTGGGACAGACCCTGCTGCATGTCCGCCGCGGGCAGCTCCGCCGCCAGGTCGCAGAGCCTCCGGAACACTTCGGGCTCCTTCTGTCCTCCGGTCAGCAGGATCTCGTTGACCACGAAGGGCCAGATGGCCGCGAGCTGCCGGCGTGAACGGCCCTCGCAGACATCCTGCAGAAAGACCAGGGTCGAGTTGTGCTCGGATCTGCGGAGGGCGTCGGTCATCATCACCACGGCGCCGGCCAGGCGCTCGCTCTCCTCCACTTCCATCAGCTGGCGCACACCCTCCACCGCGATGCGCCACTCGGCCTCCGCGAGCGGCGACGACAGCACGTCGCGGATCAGGTTCTGGATCCTGACCTGCACCGGGAGCTTCTGGTCGTGGGTGAGCATCTGCATGAGGATCGAGAGCTCCTCGCAGCGATCGTCGCCATCCAGGTTGGGCGGGCCCGTGGCCAGCCGGGCATTCGCCGCCAGGGCCGCCTGCAGATCTGCCAGCGGCATCTCGGGACGGTCGCCGCCGCTCGCGCGCGGCGGCGCCTCCTTCGCGGGAGGGGGTTCGGCCGCCGAGCTGACCGGCTTCCGCTGGCTCAGGGACACCAGCAGATCGATCGCGTGCCGGGGGTTGTCCGCGTCGGCCTCCTGGCCCAGGGCGGTGAAGATGGCGGCGAGGGCATCCAGGTTCAGGTGCGTGCCGGGCCTCCCGGCCCGCTCGCCGTGCGCGGCGCCGGAATCGGGCTGCACGGCCTGCAGGAGCAGCTTCTCCACGTCCGACCAGGTCACGAAGGGCAGGGCGGCTCCCGCCTGATGCCGTTCCTTCAGGAGCGACGGGATCGCCTCGAGGAGCCTCCGGCACAGGGCGATCTGTTCCTTGCTGAGCCCGTGCTTCGCCAGCGCGGTCAGCAGGATATCGATGGTGGGTCGCGAAGGATCCGCTTCCTCGTCGCTCTCCGACTCGGGTGTCTCGCGGGTCAGGAACTCGAGATGCTGGACGCGGATCGTCGGCGGCATGCCCTCGACGACGATCTGCTGGAAGTTGCGGGCGCCCTTGACCTGGTTGCGGTAGGCCAGCAGCTTGCTCACGAAGGTGTGCAGGTCGGCCGCGTTGACGTCGCTGTCGATCTCCACCCCGGACACGCCCAGCTCGTTGAGCAGATCCTGGAAGTTTCGCACGCCGCGCAGCCCGACCTCCAGCTCGAGCCCCTGCACGGACAGGACTCCGCGGAGATATTCGAACCGCAGGACGCGGGACTTGCCGACGACCCGGGTGAGAGCGCGCAGAAAGTGGTCGGCGGCCTGGTCGCAGAGGATGTGTCCGGCCGGATAGTACACGCCGATCTTGAAGACCCTCTCGAGGGCCAGCATGAGATCGGCCACCGCCTGCGGATCGACGACGGTCGCCTCGGCATCCGTGGTCAGGTTCGTGGACTCTGCATCCGTCATGACGTCCCACCGTTCCAGGCCCGGCAAAGAGCTGCGCGGGGTGGTGTCGCGGCACCACCCCCACCTCGTCAGAGGATCGGCTGTTCTCCGGAAAACCTGAGCCTGGCGCGACGGAATTCGGGCTAGTGCGGAAGCCCCCGGCCGGTGACGAGATAGGTCGCGAAGCTGGCGAGCCAGTGGCCGCCGGCGTAGTGCTCGCCGGTGACGGCGGCCAGGCCCGCCCGGCGGTGTCGGGCCGCGGCGGCCAGCAGGGTCGCACGTCGCGGGTCGTCCGGCGGCAGACCGGCCGCGATCCCCTCGAGCATCCAGGCCCGGCTCAGGTTCAGGCCGTCCAGGTGCACCAGCTTGCCATCGGTGTGATCGACGACCTCGGCCAGCGGGAGCCAGTCTCCGGTGTCCTTGTCGGGGATCCGGGGCAGAAATCCCCGCAGCCAGATGGCGAACCGTGTGGGCCCGAGGATTCGGCGCATCAGGTCGGCCTCGGCCAGGCAGGGGGAGAGGAAATCCTGACCCGAGGGCTCGTAGGCGAGAGGGCCGTTCCGATCGCCCATGTGGTAGTCGATGGCCCGCTGCTCGATGAGGACAGCCAGGCTGTCGTCGCCCGCCCTGCGGGCCCAGTCCAGGGCCAGACCCAGGGCGAAGGCGGTCTGGCTGTGCTCGCCCGTGCGGATGGGATGGAGCAGCTTGGGCAGCCAGTCCGCGAGACGCGCGGCCGCCTCGGCCTCCAGGGGCGCGAGCGCCGCGAGCCAGAGCCGCGCGTCCGGATCTTCCTGCCATTCCCGCAGCTCGGCGCACAGCTGCAGCAGCCAGGCCAGGCCGTAGGGCCGCTCGAAATCGGCGCGATCCTCCCCCTGCAGGTACGCCAGCTCGCGGACGATCTTCTCTTCCGTCAGGTTGCGGCTCAGGACCGCCCGGGCCGTCGCGGCGAACGGTTCCCCGGGAAACCAGCGCGCCAGGCGCACCAGCATCCAGTGGCCGTGCACGGCCGAGTGCCAGTCGAAGCACCCGCAGAAGGCCGGGGTCAGCTCGCGCGGCGCGGCCACGTCGGCGTCGCTCTGCAGGACATGCGCGATCTTGTTGGGGTACTCCCGCCCGACGCAAGCCAGGGCCAGCTCCGCGAAGCGCGCCGCGACCGCGGCGTCGAGGACATCCCCCCCCAAGGTCACCTCGGCGCGTGCGGCGACGGGTGTGAGGGCGGCGAGAGCAGCGGCCAGGGCGAGCCCGGCGGCCGGCAAGAAGGCAAGACGACGGCGGAACATGGCGAGCACCCCTGGTCGGCGGTGAACGGGTGACGGGAGCACCCACCAGGGGACGATCTCGACGGTCAGCAGGTCAACAACTTTTCCCGCTCGGCGTAGTGGGCGATCAGGGCCGCATACTGCTGGTCGTCGCGCATGATGTGCTCCACGAGCCAGGACTTCAGGGTCTCGAGCAGCTCGTCGGACAGCTCGCGGGTTCCCGCCAGGATTTCGGCCTGCATCTCGCGCACCTGGCGCGCCATGCGGGCATGGACCTGGCTGTGATCCTCCAGCTCCTCAAAACCCAGGCGCCGCATCATCCGCTCCTCGGAGGCGAAGTGGTAGCGCATGTAGATCACCAGGTTGTCCAGGATCTCCTCCTGCTCCTGACGGTTGCGCTGGTCCTGGATCGCTCGTTCCAGCTCGTCGACGTACCCGATCCACTTCTGATGCTGGCTGTCCATCAAGGGCTCGCCCACGCTGTACTCGTCTGTCCACTGAATGCCGGGCATGGGGGAACGCTCCTTCTCGGGCCGGTCGCGCGGTCCGGGCGAGGCCCGGAGCCGGCTGTGTGCATCCGCGGTCAAAACGGCCGGGGGGGTCAGAATTTGCCGCGTCATGGGTAGTATCGGCCACATCACGCAATAATTGAGCTTTTTTATAATAAATAATGAGGCGCGGTGGGGCAAAACACACCGCCCCGGGGGCTCATGCCGGGCCACCAGGCACGGGAGGCGAGGACAGGGGGCGCGGAGGCAGGAACGGCGAGGCGGCGCCCTTCAGAGCTTCTCGATGACGCTGGTGACCGCCGCGGCGTCGTTCATGACGTAGAAGTGGAGGCAGGGAGCGGCGTCATTCAGCAGCTCCGCACACTGCTGCACGGCCCAGCGGACGCCGATCTCCTTGATATGGCCGGGATTGGCCATGACCTCGTCCACCAGGGGTTCCGGAATGCTGACATGGAAGTGCTTGGGCAGGCTGGTGAGCTGGCGCACGCTGTTCAGCACCTTCAGGCCGGGCAGGATGGGCACCTCGATGCCGGCGGCGCGGCAATCCCTGACGAAGCTGAAGAAATCCGCGTTGTCGAAGAACATCTGGGTGACGATGTAATCGGCTCCCGCTTTCACCTTCTGCTTCAGGAAGCCGATGTCCTGCTTGCGGTTGGGAGATTCGACGTGCTTCTCGGGATAGCCTCCCACCCCGATGCACATGTCGATGGGTTCGCTGTTGGCGATGTCCTCGAGGTAGCGGCCGCGCTTGAGATCGTTCAGCTGGGCCACCAGCTCGTTGGCGTAGACGTTCACGGAGCGGTGCCGGGCGATCTGCTTCTTGTAGTTGGGCTCGTCGCCGCGGATGGCCAGCACGTTGTGGATGCCGAGGAAGTTCAGCTCGATCATCGCGTCCTCGGTCTCCTCGCGGGTGAAGCCGCGGCAGAGCAGGTGGGGCACAGTGTCGATGCCGTAGCGGTTCTGGATGATGCCGCAGATGCTGATGGTCCCCGGCCGCTTGCGTCGCACGCGCCGCAGGATGCTGCCGTCCTCCAGCTCGTCGTAGTAGGCCTCGGCCGGATGGCTGGTGACGTCGATGAAGGGCGGGTCGAAGGGCAGGACCTGCTCCACGATGCGGATGATGTCCTGCGCGCTCTTGCCCCGGGGCGGGGGGATGATCTCGTAGCTGTAGAGCGGACCCTTGGCCCTGGCGAGGTGCTCGGTGACGAACATGCGATCGCGACCCCTCTGACTGATGTCGGTGCGTGGCCCGTGGCCGCGCCGGCGATTCCTAGCCCGCGCTGTCCGGCTCGTAGGCGAGGTTGGGCGCCAGCCAGCGCTCCATCTCCGCCAGGCTCATGCCCTTGCGGAGGGCGTAGTCCTCGACCTGGTCGCGCCCGATCTTGCCCAGGCCGAAATAGTGCGAGGCCGGGTGCGAGAAGTACCAGCCGCTGACCGAGGCCCCCGGCGACATCGCGTAGTTCTCGGTCAAGCGCACCCCGGTCCGGTGCTCGGCATCCAGCAGGTCGAACAGGAGGCCCTTCTCGGTGTGATCGGGACAGGCCGGATAGCCCGGGGCCGGCCGGATCCCCACGTACTTTTCCGCAATGAGGGCCTCGTTGTCCAGATCTTCGTCGGGGGCGTAGCCCCAGAACTCGCGCCGCACGCGGGCGTGCAGCCGCTCGGCGAAGGCCTCGGCCAGGCGATCGGCCAGGGCCTTGACCATGATGCTGCTGTAGTCGTCGTGTTCGGCCTCGAAGGTCCGTGCCAGCTCCGCCGCGCCGAAGCCGGCGGCGACCACGAAGGCTCCGACGTGGTCGGGCAGACCGGTCTCCCGGGGCGCCACGAAGTCGGAGAGGCAAGCGTTGGGCTTGCCTGAGCTCATGCGCCGCTGCTGGCGCAGCCCGTGGATCACGGCGCGCACCTCGCGCCGCTCCTCGTCCGTGTAGACCTCGATGTCGTCGCCCACGGCGTTGGCCGGAAAGAGGCCCACGGCCCCCCGCGCCCGCAGCAGCTTGTCGGCCATGATGCGCTCGAGCAGGGCCGTGGCGTCGTGGTACAGGCGGCGGGGCTCCTCGCCGAACCGGTCCGATTCCAGGATGTCGGGAAAACGTCCCGCCAGTCGCCAGGCCTGGAAGAAGGGCGTCCAGTCGATCGAGTCCACCAGCTCGGCCAGCGGGTAATCCTCGAAAATCTGCACCCCGGGCCGCCGCGGGGGTGGCGGCGAGTAGTCCGCCCAGACCACGGGGACCCGGTTGGCCCGGGCCTCCGCCAGCCCGAGCAGCTTCTCGGTTCGCCGTCGTCCCTCCCGCTCCTCGCGGGCGGCCGCGTACTCCTGCTTCACCTGCCGGGCCAGGGCCGGCCCCGCCGCGGCGTCCAGGAGCTGCGAGACCACGCCAACGGCCCGCGAGGCGTCCTGGACGTGCAGGACCGGACCCGCATAGGCGGGGTCGATCTTCACGGCGGTGTGAGCGCGCGAGGTCGTGGCGCCGCCGATCAGCAGCGGCAGCGTCATCCCCGCGCGCTGCATCTCGCTCGCCACGTGCACCATCTCCTCCAGGGAGGGGGTGATTAGCCCGCTCAGGCCCACGATGTCCACCCCGTGCTCGCGGGCGGCCGCCAGGATCTTCTCCGCGGGCGTCATCACGCCCAGGTCGACGATCTCGTAGCTGTTGCAGCCCAGCACGACGCCCACGATGTTCTTGCCGATGTCGTGGACGTCGCCCTTGACCGTGGCCAGCAGGATGCGGCCCTTGCTGCGCGCCGCACCGCCCTGCCGGCGGCGCTGGAGCTCGGGCTCCAGGAAGGCCACCGCCTTCTTCATGACGCGCGCGCTGCGGATCACCTGCGGCAGGAACATCTTGCCGGCGCCGAAGAGGTCACCCACCACGTTCATGCCGTCCATGAGGGGCCCCTCGATGACGGCCAGGGGCTCGCGGAACTCCGCCAGCGCCGCGCTGCAGTCCTCCTCGATGTAGTCGGCCAGGCCGTGGATCAGGGCATGGGAAAGGCGCTGCGCCACCGGCGTCTCGCGCCAGGCAAGTTCCTCTTCCGGGCGGCGTTCCCGACCCTTGACCTGCAGCGCAAACTCGGTGAGCCGGGCGGTGGCGTCCGGGCGGCGATTGAGGATGACGTCCTCCACCACCTCTAGCAGCTCGGTCGGAATCTCCTCGTAGACCGCCAGCTGCCCGGCGTTGACGATGCCCAGGTCCATCCCGGCGCGGATCGCGTGGTAGAGGAAGGCCGAATGCATGGCCTCGCGCACGGCGTCGTTGCCCCGGAAGGCGAAGGAGAGGTTGCTCACGCCGCCGCTGATCCAGCAGTGGGGCAGGGTTCGCTTGATGGTGCGCGTCGCCTCGATGTAGGCCAGGGCGTAAGCGGCGTGCTCCTCGAGCCCGGTGCCGATGGCGAAGATGTTCGGGTCGAAGATGATGTCCTCGGGCGGGAATCCCACCTCCGCGGTGAGGATGCGGTAGGCGCGCGTGCAGATGTCGACCTTGCGCTGGTAGGTGTCGGCCTGGCCCTGCTCGTCGAAGGCCATGACGATGACGGCCGCACCGTAGCGCAGGATGCGGTGGGCCTTCTCCTTGAAGGCCGCCTCGCCGTCCTTGAGGCTGATGGAGTTGACGATCCCCTTGCCCTGCAGGCAGCGCAGTCCGGCCTCGAGCACCTCCCACTTCGAGGAGTCGATCATCACCGGCACACGGCTGATCTCGGGGTCGGCGGCGGCCATGTTCAGGAACGCGGTCATCGCCGCCGCGGAGTCCAGCATGGCGTCGTCCATGTTGACGTCGATGATCTGGGCCCCGTTGCGCACCTGCTGCCGTCCGACCTGGAGGGCCGTCTCGTAATCCTCTTCCCGGATCAGGCGGGCGAACTTGCGCGAACCGGCCACGTTGGTGCGCTCGCCGATGTTCACGAAGAGCGAATCGGGTCCGACCTTCAGGGGCTCGAGACCGCTCAGGCGCAGCAGGGGCGGCAGCACCGGCACCGGCCGCGGCGGCAGCCCCGCCACCGCCGCGGCGATCGCCCGGATGTGCTCGGGCGTGGTCCCGCAGCAGCCCCCCACCACGTTGACCAGCCCCTCGCGCGCGAAGTCCCCCAGCACGCGGGCCATCGCGGCCGGCGTGTCGTCGTACCCCCCCAGCTCGTTGGGCAGGCCGGCGTTGGGGTGGATGCTGACTCGCGTGTCGGCCACGCGGCTCAGCTCCTGCAGGTGAGGCCGCAGGGCCTCGGCCCCCAGGGCGCAGTTCAGACCCACCAGCAGGGGCCGGGCGTGGCGGACCGAGATCCAGAAGGCCTCGGTGGTCTGTCCGGTGAGGGTGCGCCCGCTCCGGTCGGTGATGGTTCCGGAGATCCAGATCGGCAGGTCGAGCCCGCGCTCCTCCAGCAGCTCCCGCAGGGCGTAGATGGCCGCCTTGGCGTTCAGGGTGTCGAAGATCGTCTCCACCATGAGCACGTCCACGCCGCCATCAAGCAGGCCGGCCGCCGCCTCGGCGTAGGCGGCCCGCATCTGCTCGAAGGTCACGGCCCGATAGCCCGGGTCGTTGACGTCCGGCGAGAGGGAGCAGGTCTTGCTGGTGGGACCCAGGCAACCGGCCACGAAGCGCGGACGGTCTGGAGTGCGGGCCGTGAACTCGTCGGCGGCCGTCCGGGCCAGGCGCGCTGCCGCTGCATTCATCTCGTGGACGTCGGCCGCGAGGCCGTAGTCGGCCTGGCTGACGGCCGTGGCGTTGAAGGTGTTGGTGGTGACGAGGTCAGCGCCGGCCTCCAGGTAGGCCCGGTGGATGCCGAGGATCACCTCCGGACGGGTCAGCGACAGCAAATCGTTGTCGCCCTTGAGTTCCCGGGAATGATCGGCGTACCGCTCACCGCGAAAGGCGGCCTCGTCCAGGCCCTGGGCCTGGATCATGGTGCCCATGGCTCCGTCCAGGACCAGGATCCGCCGGTCCAGCTCGCGTCGTAGCAGACTGCCGTCACGCTGGTTCATCGTCCCTCACTTGCGGCCGGGTAGCGCACCCGGCCGGCTCCTGCTTCGAGGATACCGGGATTCTCGCGGCTGGTGAGCACCTACTATTGATAGTCCGAACCTGCGGGACGTCAACCGTCGGCGCAGGCGAAGGACGATCGCCCCGCGAGCATAGCAGCCGGAGCGCTGGACCGACAACCCTCCCGCGCACCGGGTCGGATCGCTCAGCACCCGAGGATATCCTGCACCGCCGCAGCGTCGCGGGCTTGCATGAGTTGCTTGCGAAGCTCGGCCGAGCCGGGGAAGCCGGAGCAGTAGATCTTGTAGAACTTCTTGAGAATGTTGAAGTTCTTGCGCCCGCCCCAGGTCTCCGCGTACAAACGCGTGTGCCGTTGGAGCAGCTCCAGGCGATCCTCCTTCGACGGGCGGCATGCCGGGTGGTTGAAGAACCAGACGTCCTGCAGCACGCCGCGCCCCACCATGACGCCGTCCACCCCGCTCTGCTCGATCTTCTGCAGGGCGTCGGCCACGGAGGCCACATCGCCGTTGCCGAGCATGGGCGTGGTGCAGCCGCCGGCGTCGCGCACGCGCACCGCCCGGGCGATCTCCAGCCAGTCCGCCGGCACCCTCGACATCTGCTTCTGGGTGCGACCGTGCAGGATGATGGCGGCAGGCTCGGTCTCCAGCAATGCGCCGATCCAGCTCTCGGTCACCACCTCCGCGAGCCCGGTGCGCGTCTTGACGCTCACCGGCACGTCGGCGGCCTCCTTGGTGGCCAGCACGATTTCCTTGGCCAGGGCGGGCTGGCCGATCAGGGCCGAGCATCCGGACTGCTTGACGATCTTGCGCACGGGGCAGCCCATGTTAATGTCGATGCCGTCGAAGTCCATCTCGGTGCAGATCAGGCGGGCCGCCGCGTGGAACCTCTCCGGCCGCGAGCCCCAGATCTGGGCCACCAGCTTGACGCCCAGCCGGCGCAGCAGCTCGCGCTCGCCCGGATCGACGTGCAGGCGCTCGGCGACCTTGGGCCGCCCCGCGGGATGGCAGAGGCCGTCGGTGGAGGCGAACTCGGCGCAGACCACGTGCAGCCAGCGGGGATCGCTCACCGAGAGAACGATCTGGCGGAAGACCGTGTCGGTGACGTCCTCCATGGGGGCCAGGGCGAAGAGAGGTCGCGGCAGTTCCTGCCAGAAATCGGGCTTCATGCCCTCCAGGATAGACCATGGCGCGCCGAGCGCAATCCCCGCGGGGTGCGGCGATCGGCCGCCGTCCCGCTGCGGCGCTACCAAGGGCGCCACCTGCGGCATTGACCGCGCGCGGCGCGATTGCTAGACTCACCCCGGGAAAGATAACCCGGGCTCATCATGAGGGCCCAGGCTCACCCCCTGCGCACCGCCGGAGGATCGCCCACACCCCAGGTTATCGCTTTTCAGGACCGACGAGCGGCAGGTTCCGGCGATGCGCCGGGCGCCGGTCTTTTCCGTGTCGAGCGCGCTGGCCGTTGCGGCGCGGGCCACAGGCTCGCGCCCGCATCCACGGTGACCGTCCCCTGCCCCGGCGCCGTCGCCTTTGCCGCCGCTCACCCGCCCGCCCCTGTGGAGAGGAGGGATGCGCCGACACACCATGGCTAGTCCGGGATCCCTCGGCTCGCTCGACCTGACCGCTGCCCGGCAGCAGCGCGGACCGTGCGAAAGGACATGCCATGCGCTACCCATCACGCCGACCCGGATTCCTCCCCGCCGCGAGCGATCGGGCGCGGCGATCCCCGCTCCCAGCCGCGAATCCTGCGCCCCTGCGGGCCCTCTTCCTGGCCACCTCCCTGGCTCTCTGCTTCCTCGGCCTCGCAACCCCGGGCCTGGCCGGCGATCCCTGCCCGCTGGAGACCGGCCGCCAGTGGATCTACCAGGACGAAGCCGGGACCGTGCTCACGGTCACCGTCGCCGGCACCCGCCTTCTGCGAGGACGGATCGCCACGGTGCTGGAGCACGAGGTCGCCTCCCGCCGCGACGTCCTGCGCTACGAGATGTACTGCTCCCGTGACGACGAAGGCGACCTGCTGCTGCACGGCCACCGGCGTCTGGACACGGGTGAGACCGTGCTCTACGACCCGCCCCTGCTCTACGTGGACCTCCCGCTCGCAGCCGGCAAGAGCTGGGCCGGCACCACCACCCAGTACGACGATCTGGAGGGCAGCGGAGCCGGCCTGCCGGTCAGGTACGCCTTCACGGTGAGGGGCGTGGAGGAGGTCGATCTCCCGGCGGGCCGCGAGCCGGCCTTCCGGCTGGGCCTGCAGAGCAGTCCCGCCCTGGATCGCTGGTACAGCGAGGGGGTGGGGATCGTCCAGCTGCAGCCCTTGATCCCCCTGGGCCGGACCTTCCGGCTCGTCTCGACAAGCGGGAGCCTGCTGGCCGAGGAGCACAGCTGGGGCCAGGTCAAGCAGCTCTACCGATGATGCCGGAGGGCCGGATGCCGCACCGATACGCCCACCGGCATCCGGCCCCCCTTTGACAGCCGCCATCTGCGGCGCTACGCTTCCCCGGTCGGCAGCCGACCGGCCGGCCTGCTGCGACCAGAACTCTCCCGTGACGAAAGGAACCTTCCCATGCGGCGCCCCCTCCTGTGCCTGCTCGCGGCCGTCGGTGGCGGCCTCATCCTCGCCTCCGGCGCCCTCGCCTGCACCAACTTCGTCGTGACGAAAGGAGCGTCGGAGGACGGCTCGGTCATCGTGACCTACACCTGCGACGGCGAGTTCCATCCCATCCTGCGCTCCCTGCCCGCCGCCGACCACGGACCGGACGACTGGTACGAGATCCAGGACTGGTCCGGCCACGTGCTCGGCCGCGTCAAGCAGCCGGCCCACACCTACGCCGTGGTGAACCTGATGAACGAGCACCAGGTGACGATCGCCGAGACGACCACCGACGGGCGCGAGGAGCTGCAGAATCCCGAGGGCCTGCTCCACTACTGGCACCTGATGCGGTTGACGCTGCAGCGGGCGCGGACGGCGCGGGAGGCCGTGGAGGTCATGGGGCAGCTCGTGGCCGAGTACGGCTATCGCAGCACCGCCGAGTCCTTCGCCATCGGCGATCCGCGGGAAGCCTGGATCATGGAGATGATCGGCCCCGGCCCCGGCGGGAGGGGCGCCAACTGGGTGGCCCTGCGCGTGCCCGACGGCGCGGTCTGCGCCTACGCCAACCTGGGCCGCATCGGGACCTTCCCGCTCAAGGATCCCAAGAACTGCCTCTACTCCCCCGGCCTGATCGAGTTCGCCACGGCCCGGGGCTACTACGATCCGGCCGGCGGGCGGCCGTTCAGCTGGCGCGAGGCCTTCCATCCCGCAACCCCCCAGAAGCTGCGCTACACCGCCACCCGGGTCTGGAGCCTGTTCCGCCGCTGCGCCCCCTCGCGCGACTGGCCCCTGGACTACAACCGCGGCGAGCCCGGCGCCGAGCCCTATCCGCTCTGGATCGAGCCGGATCACCAGCTGTCCCTGCGCGAGGTCTTCGCCCTCATGCGCGACCACTACGAGGGCACCGAGCTGGACATGACCCGCGGCGTGGACGCCGGTCCCTTCGCCAATCCCAACCGCTGGCGGCCCATGACCTGGAACGTGGACGGGGCGGACTACACGTGGGAGCGCCCCATCTCCACCCAGCAGACCGGCTACTCCATGATCTGCCAGTCCCGCGCCTGGCTGCCGGATGCCGTCGGCGGGGTGAGCTGGTACGGCGTGGACGACACCTACACCTGCTGCTACATACCCCTCTACTGCGGCATCGACGCCCTGCCGCCCTCCTACACCACCGGCAGCCTGCAGCGCTTCTCCTGGGACTCGGCCTGGTGGACCTTCAACTTCGTGGCCAACCTGGCCTGTTTGAAGTACAGCTACATGATCGAGGACATCCGGGCGGTGCAGGCGGCGCAGGAGGGCGAGCTGCTCGCTCTCCAGCCCGCGGTCGAGAAGACCGCCGCCGAGCTGGCCGACGACGATCCCGCCCTCATGACGCGTTACCTGACCGACTACTCGGTGCACCACGCCGAGGCGGTGGTCGGCCGCTGGCGCCAGCTGGGCGAGGACCTGCTCACCAAGTACAACGACGGCTACGTCAAGGACGAGGAAGGTCGCCCCCGGGAAGTGGGCTACCCGGAGGCTTGGCTGCGCGACGTGCTGCGGTTGCGCCCGGACCGCTTCCGGCTGCCCGCCCAGCCGGCCGACAGCCTGCAGACCGAGCTGTCCTACTAGCCGCGGCTTCCGGCGCGCGGGAGGCCGCCCGCGCGCCGGTCCCCCGTTTCATTGGCCCGCCGATGCGGCGAAGCGGCGCTCGCACTCCCGCACCCGCTCCTCCGGCACCTGGACGATCCGCGGCGTCGTGGCCAGCGCGGGATCGAAGCACTCCAGGTAGCCGGGGGGCGCCTGCCGCTCGTGACCCATGAGGTGCCGCTCGTGCAGCTCGGGATTGCGGGCGATGACCCAGTCGTTCAGCCCCAGCATGTCGATGATGTCGACCCCCGGCAGCACCCAGGACAAGTAGCCCACCTCCTTGGCGGCCCGGACCGGCACGCAGCCCGGCAGGCTGTCGACCGGCGTCGCGCCGCGGGCTGGCGTATGCCGCACCAGGAACTCGTGGAAGATCTTGTGCTCCTGGTGGCGCATGCAGACGGCGTGGTCGATCAGCCAGCCCTGCCAGCGATCGAAGCCGCGCCAGGGAGCGGCCGCCCAGCGCAGCGGCCGGGGCAGGCGCGCCTCCAGGACCGGGGCCACGGGCATCGCGAGGAAGCGGGTCTCCTCGCGCGTCGCAAGACGATGGGTCCGCACCCAGTGAGCCCAGGGGATGGGCCAGGAGAGCAGGAACCAGGCCATCAGCACGGCGAGGGCGGTCCGGGGATGCACCCGCAAGCGGCCCAGCATCCAGACCGCGGCCACGGCGAGCAGCAGGAACAGATGGCTGTAGACGCGGTACTCGAAGTGATCGCCCCCGATCACCAGCGTGTAGTAGGCGAGATGGGCCAGCAGGATCCCGACGACCACCACTGCCAGCAGCCGCCGCCGGCGCGCGGTCCGCGCGTCCTCCGGATCGGCGTGCCGCGGATCCCCGGTCCGCAGCCAGCGCCACGCCCACCAGGCGGCCAGCGCCAGCCAGACCCAGAGCGCGTACTCCAGCACGAAGGAACCCAGGTAGCGCAGGCCGCTGGCCGGCCAGATGCGGTGCAGGGCCGCCTTGGCATGGTAGGTGTTGGGCAGCCACGCGCCGTAGATGCCGTGGCGCCACAGCAGATGGGCGGGCACAAGTAGCAGCGGAGCGCCGGCGGCGAGGCTCGCGGCCCGCGACGGCTCGTCGCCGAGACCCGCCGGTTGCCGGCGCGCCAGCACGGCCCAGAGCAGCAGGAACAGCGTGGCCGCCACGAACAGCAGCCCATCGGGTCGGGTCAGGTCCAGCAGGACGGCCGCCGCGCTCATCCCCAGCAGCCAGCGGCGCGAGAGCAGCGGCAGGCAGAGGGCGCACCAGATCCAAAGGATCAGCAAGAAGTTGAAGAGCGCCGTCTCCAGGCCAGAGCTGGTCCAGGCCAGGAAGGTCCGGTTGCTCAGCACGCCCAGCAATACCACACCCAGCAGGGCGACCCGGTTGCGACGCAGCTGGGGCGGCAGCTCCAGGCGCAGGATCATCAGCCCGCCGAGCAGCAGCGTCCCGGCCGCCAGGAACAGGGCCAGCATGTTGGCCGTGACGGGAGGCGGCTGGCCGGTCAGGCGCCATACGCCGTCCAGCAACAGGATCCAGAGGAAGCTGGTGTAACCCTCCACGGGCCGGAAGGGTGGGGGGTTCCAGACGTAGCCGTGCCCCAGCATGCTGTTCGAGACGTAGCGAAAGGCGATGTAGGCATCGTCGGTCAGGAACCAGAACAGCCGCCAGCCGGCATAGAGGGCGAGCAGGGTCGCGAGACCCAGCAGCAGCAGGTTGCGGCGTTCGCGGCGGCTCAGCTGAAGATGCATGATCGATTCACCGGGGTCAGCTCACGATATGGAGCAGTCGCTCCGCCAGCTCGGCATCGGCGGCCGAGACCTAGGGCACGCCCCCATGCTACACGCCGCGAGAGCAGCTGTCAGCATCCCACCGCGGGCCGCGGCGCGGGACCATCACCATACCGAAAGGGCCGCCGCCGCCGCCACGTGGCAGAAACGGGATTGACAGCCGTGAAGACCAGGGCCAGACTCGGCACTGAATAATCGATCACCAGCTGGTACCAACCATCTCGCCCGAGAACATGGTTCGCCTGTTGGCATCGCTATGCCCTGATGGCTCCACCCTGGCGCAGCAGGTCCTGCCGTTCCTCGCATCCTCGTGTCCTGCTGACCGTGCCCGTCTGCAGAGGAGGCCGCGTCCATGAAGCCGATCGTGCTGGACTTTCCCGTGCAGACCCTCGACGGAAAGACGCTCATGGTGGCCGGCACGCCGGTCGACGACGACGCCCTGCAGGAGATGCTGGAGCGACATCGGCACGAGCCGCCCCCCGCGCGACCGCTGCTGCGGCACGGGAGCATAGCCGGCGATCTCGAGGTCTTCATGGAGCGATCTCCCTACCAGGAGATCTTCTCCGACGCTACGGTACGCTCCTCGGTGCAGGCGTTGATGAAGCAGGTGGAGGTGCCGCCGGCGGTGCTGCGCTCCCTGGACTACTTCCGGGCGCGGGACTTCTACACCTACCGCCACATCCTGCTGGTCTTCGCCGTGGCCACGCGCCTGGCCCAGGAGCTGGTGACCGACCACAAGGACATGATCCAGGAAGCGATGGCCGGCCCCACGCACGACTTCGGCAAGATCTGCGTTCCTCTGGAGGTCCTGCAGAAGACCTCGCCGTTGACCACGCAGGAACGGCTGCACCTGCAGCACCACGCCGCCGCCGGGTACGTGCTGCTCATCCATCATTTCCAGAACCGCCGCAACCTCCCCGCGCTGGTGGCGCGCGACCATCACGAGAAGCGGGACGGGTCCGGTTATCCCCAGGGGATCCGTCAGTTCGATCGCATGGTCGAGATCGTGGCGGCCAGCGACATCTATGACGCGCTGCTCTCCCCGCGTCCCTATCGCAACGAGTCATTCGACAACCGCACCGCCCTCGAGGAGCTGACCGATCTCGCCGCCCAGGACAAGCTGAGCTGGGAGGTGGTGCAGGCGCTCATCGCCTGCAACCGCAGCAACCGGCCGAACTACCGGGAGTGCTTCGTCTCGCTGGAACGACGCGGCCGCCCCCCGGCGGAGAACCTCTACGGTCAGACCGTCACGGACGAGGACGAGCCAGGAGCGGCGGAACAGGAGCCTTCCCCGCAGGAGGCGAGTGCTCCGGATCCGCCGAAGCGTCCCCGCAAGAAACGCTGACCGCGGCCGGCGCCGATCGCCCCTGTCCCTCCGCGCTCGCCGGTGCTATCATGAGCGTGGTCGCACACCACGGACTGTACATCTCCGGGAGACCACCATGCGCTTCGCCGCCCCGGCCTGCCTCCTTATCGCCGTCCTGACGACCAACGCGCTCGCGCGGGAGCATCCGGCTCTGGTGCAGTTCGGCCTCGCCGCGGCGGAGCTGCCCGCCCGGGTCTGCCTCGTGCGAACCGCCGGTGAGCTGCCGGCCGTGCCCGGGGTGACCGTTCTCGCGGGCGGCGAGGGTCGGTGGCTGGTCTCCGGCCCGCGGGCCGCCGTGGAGGAGCTGGCCCGCCGCGGCTGCCAGATCGCCTGGATCGACCCGGGCGCGGCGCCGCCCGCCACGCCTGCCGGATCCTCGCGGGGGGCCATGCCGGCCGTTCCGGCCAAGGCGGCCGATCCGGCGATCCAGGCCCTGGTGGACCAGGTGAGCTGGACCGGCCTCTCGCAGAAGATCGCCTGGCTCCAGGCCTTCGGCACGCGCTACAGCTACAGCCCCCAGTGCGACGCCGCCGCCGAGAGCCTGCAGGCCTTCTTCGCCGGCCTGGGCCTGACGGCGGACGACCACACCTTCACTCTCGACGGCAACGCGATGCTCAACGTGGTCGCCACGCAGACCGGCACCGTGCATGCGGACTCGTTCTTCGTGATCTGCGGGCACTACGATTCGATTTCCGGCGATCCCTACGTCTCGGCCCCCGGCGCCGACGACAACGCCAGCGGCACGGCCGCGGTCCTGGCGGCCGCCGAGATCCTCTCGCAGCACCCCTTCAAGTACTCGGTCCGCTACATCTGCTTCGCGGGAGAGGAGCAGGGGCTGGAAGGGAGCGCCGCCTACGCCGCCTATGCGCGGAGCCGCGGCATGCCCATCGCGGGCGTCCTGAACGGTGACATGCTGGGCTACTGGACGTCCGGCGTGCCGTTCGACCTGGAGATCGAGAGCAACCAGGCTTCGGTCTGGCTGGCCGACCTCGTCACCGCCGCGGCCGACCTCTACACCGACATGCCGTACATCCTGCACGTGGACGACGGTGCCTGGTGGGGGGATCACGCCTCGTTCTGGGGGGAGGGCTACCCCGCCATCAACCACGAGGAGGCCTGGGACTGGTGGGATCCCGACTTCAATCCCTACTACCATTCGACGCAGGACGTCCTGGCGCACGTCGATCCCGACTTCGCGGTGGGCTCGGTGAAGGTGCTGGTGGCGGCCCTGGCCACGCTGGCCCGCCCGGCCGCGGGCTTGAACGGCGCGGGCGATGCGCCGCCGGCCGTCGCGAGCTACAGCCTCGCCGCCCGCCCCAATCCCTTCAACGGCCGGGTCAGCCTGTCGGTGGACGGGCCGCCGGGAACGTCCGCGGTGCAGCTGGAGATCTGCGATGCACGCGGCCGGCGCGTCGGCTCGGGCACGGTTGCGCTGCAGGCCGGGCACGGTGTCTGGAGCTGGGACGCGCGGGACCACACCGGCGCCCCGCTGGCCTCGGGAGTCTACTTCGCTCGCCTGCCGGCATATCCCGCCGCACCGGCCCTCAAGATCAGCTACGTGAAGTGAAGCGGATCGGCCTCACGGATCGGCCTCACGGATCGGCCTCGCAAATCGGCCCTGCAGCCAGGCCCTGCAGTCAACGCCCACCGCTCGGGTCACGATTCCGGCCACGCGTTCACCCGGATGAACGAAGGGCCGGCCTCATGTGGCCGACCCGTACATTCTCCCATCCGGGGTGGGTCGGCCGCAGGCTGCGGCGGCCGGCCTCCACGCTTCCCGCTAGACCTGCCGGCGCACCGTGAGGGCGATCTTGTAGAGGACCGTCAGGATCAGCAGACCGATGGCCCAGACCGCGAGGCTGATGAGGACCTCGGGCCCCGTCGGGCTGTACTCGGTCACCTGGTTCAGGACGCTGGGCACGAAGCCGGCGATCACCAGGCCCATGCCCTTGTCGATCCAGATGGAGACGAAGATGAGCGCGCAGGTCCAGGGGAGGATCCGCAGGTTGTTGCGCCACTTCGGCACGAACAACAGCAGCAAAGAAAGCGCCCCCAGCGTCACTGAGACCCACATCCACGGGACCAGCCGCCGGGCCTCTCCCAGGCCGAAGAACAGGTAGTTGAAGTGCACCGTGTGCTCGCTCATGCCGCTGTAGTAGGCGGTGAAGATCTCCAGCAGCAGGAAGAACAGGTTGGCCGCCATTGCGTAGGTGATGATGATCGCCAGCTTGCGGATCGGCTCGTCGCCCACGTCGAAGCGGCTGATGCGGCGCAGCAGGAAGCAGATGAGCAGCAGGAAGGCCGGACCGGCCGCGAACGCCGTGGCCAGGAAGCGGGGGGTCATGATGGCCGTCAGCCAGAAGGGGCGGGCCGCCAGGCCGCTGTACAGGAACGCCGTCACCGTATGGATGCTGATGGCCCAGGGGATCGAGATGATGATGAACGGCTTGATCCACCTCGGAGGGGCGATGCCCTTGCGCTCGGAGTCCAGCGAGACGCGCGAGATCAGCACGTTCAGGATCAGGTAGCCCATGCAGACCACCATGTCCCAGAACATCACCGAGCGCGGCGACGGGTGCAGGATCACGTTCATCACCCGGAACGGCTGGCCCATGTCCACGAAGACGAACAGCAGGCACATGCAGACGGCGGCGATGGCCAGGAACTCGCCCAGGATGGTCATCTTGCCGAACAGCTTGTAGTTGTGCAGGTAGTAGGGCAGGACCACCATGACCGCCGAGGCGGCCACGCCGACCAGGAAGGTGAACTGCGCGATGTAGAGACCCCAGGTCACGTCGCGGCTCATGCCGGTGATGCCCAGGCCTACCGCGAGCTGGCGCAGGTACATGAGAAAGCCCACGCCGATCACCGCCAGCAGGAACACGACCCAGGTCCAGTAGCCCCGGCTTCCGCTCAACGCCTTCTCAAACATGGCCACTCCTCACACGATATAGTAGACCTCGGGATGCGTACCCAGCTCCGGCTTGCGGCGGATGGTGAAGTTCTCCGCCAGGAGGCGCCGCACCTTGGATTCGGGATCCTCCAGGTCGCCGAACGTCATGGCGCCGGACTTGCAGGCCGCGACGCAGGCCGGTTCCTCGCCCTCGGCCAGCCGCTCCTCGCAGAAGGTGCACTTCTCGACCACGCCGCGCTCCCGCGTGGGATACTCGTGGTTGAGCTCGCCCTGGATGTGCGGCCGCGGGTCGCGCCAGTTGAAGCTGCGCGAACCATAGGGACAGGCGGCCATGCAGAAGCGGCAGCCGATGCAGCGGTGCCAGTCCATCATCACGATGCCGTCGCTCTCCCGCTTCCAGGTGGCCTGGGTGGGGCAGACCCGCGTGCATGGCGGGTTGTCACAGTGGTTGCAGAGCAGCGGGATCTGCGCCTCGTGCAGCTTCTCCGGGAGGTAGTGCTCCTCCTCGTCCGGGAAGGCGTGGTCGTACTGGTCCATCCAGATCCACTTCACCGCGTCCTTGGCATTATCGAATTCGGGCACGTTGTGGGCGCGGCGGCAGGCCTCCACGCAGGCCACGCTGTCCTCCTCGGTCCACTTGCGCAGGTCGATGACCATGGCCCAGCGCTTGGCGGTGAGCGGAGACTCGAAACGGGCCGGACTGATGGGTTTGCCGAACGCCGCGAGCGTTCCTTGTCCGGCCACCCCGAGCACGGTGGAAAGCCCAGCCAGCTTCAGGAACTTCCTTCTGTCGACACTCATCACAGGCTCTCCTTGGGCTCGACGTGGCACTGCCAGCAGTAGGGGTCGACCGCCATGTAGTTGTGGCAGCGGTCGCAGAACGTCGCCTTGTTGCTGTGGCAGCCCATGCAGGTGTTCTGCAGGCTCATGACGTACTGCGTGCCGTGCGGTCCCGTGTAGATCCGGCGCCCGTGCCGCACCACCTCGTCGCGCCACTGGTTGAGCAGATCCATGTGGCTGGATCGCATGAAGGCGCTGTCGGCCACGCACTCCGTGTACCCGGTCGGGTATACCAGCTCGGGCATCGCCGTGGCCTCGCCGGTTGCGTGGTTGTACCAGAGCGGGAAGGCGGCGATGGCCAGGAAGACGACCAGGCCGAGGATCACCTTGCCGGAGTCAGACATCCTGCTCACCTCCCTCGCTCGCCGCGGCCACACCGGCGGCGGCCGCCTCCCGCGTCTTCAGCAGGGGCTCGCCGCGCAGATCCGTATCGCGTTCCTTCTCGCCCTTCATGACCAGGGCGTTGCCCACGAACTCGTGGATCCCGGCGATCTCCACGTCGCCGACCCAGTAATCCGCCAGGGCCGGCAGCACGGCCTTGTCGATGGCACACATGCAGCTCATCACGTTCACGCCGTGCTGCTCCTTGACGTGCTTGAGGGCGCTACCCCGCGGCATGCCTCCGCGCAGCCGCATCTCCATGTTCTCGTCGGTCCCCACGCCCGAGCCGCCGCCGCAGCAGAAGGTCTGCTCCCGGATGGTGTTCTCGGGCATCTCGAAGAAGTGGCTGCAGCAGGCGCGAATGACCTCGCGGGGTTCTTCGAAGATGCCCAGCGCCCGCGCCGGGTTGCAGGAATCGTGGAAGGTCACTCGCCAGTGGTCGTTCCGGCTCGGGTCCAGCTTGATCTTCCCGTGCTTGATCAGGTCCGCCGTGAACTCGGCGATGTGCACCATCTTGGTGCTGGCGGCGTTGGTGAAGCGCGTTCCCGTGATGGGCGAGACCGGTACCTCGAGGAAATCGGCCGGTCCGTTCAGGGTGTCCATGTACTGGTGCATCACCCGCCACATGTGCCCGCACTCACCGCCCAGGATCCACTTCACGCCGAGCCGCTTGGCCTCCTTGTAGATCTTGCCGTTCAGCCGCTTCATCTGCTGCGCGGAGTGGAAGAGCCCGAAGTTGCCGCCCTCGGAGGCGTAGGCGCTCCAGGTGTAGTCGAGACCGATCTCGTGGAAGAGCGCCATGTAGCCCAGCAGCGTGTAGTAGTGCGGCTCGCCCGCGTAGTCGGCCGACGGCACCACGAAGAGCACCTCGGCCCCCTTCTTGTGGATCGGCAGCTCGATCTCGACCCCGGTGATGTCCTTCAGGTCGTCGGCGGCGAACTCGAGGCTGTCCTTGAAGGCGTGGGGCGGGAAGCCCAGGTGGTTGCCCGTGCGGTGGCAGTCGGCGATCGGCTTGACGATCCAGTTGATGCCGACGCCCAGCTCGTTCAGCAGCTCGCGTCCCATCATCGTGATCTCGGCGGTGTCGATGCCGTACGGGCAGAAGACCGAGCAGCGGCGGCACTCGGTGCACTGGTAGAGGTAGTAGAACCACTCCTTGATGACGTCCTCGGTCAGCTTGCGCGCTCCGGCCAGCCCGCCGAGGAGCTTCCCGGCGCGGGTGAACTCGCCGCGATAGATGGAGCGCAGCAGCTCGGCCCGCATGACCGGCATGTTCTTGGGGTCGCCGCCGCCCAGGAAGTAGTGACACTTGTCGGCGCAGGCCCCACAGCGCACGCAGATGTCCATGAAGAGCTGGAAGGAGCGGTACTTCTCCAGCCGCTTCTTCATGCCCTCGCGGACGATCTCCAGCCAGTTCTCCGGCAGCTTCCAGTCCGGGTCGGCGGGAGACCACTCGCGGGGGTTGGGCAGACCCAGGTACTTGGTCGGCTTCGGCTCGGCGGCGAAGTTCCAGCAGCCCTTCTTGAGGACCGTCTTGGAAGCATCGAGCCAGTTGCTCCGCCGCGGCTGGAGCGAGTACCGGGTCATCTCCTCCCGTTTCATGACATCGTGAGACATCGGCAATCCCTTTCGCTCGCTACTTCTCGTGGTCGAGCTCGTAGCCGGACGCCTTCAGGACGTCGGCGAATTCCTCCTCCCACTCCTCGTAGGTGTGGGTGTTGTCGATCAGCTCGTCCCCCCAGGGATTCACGTGACGGTGAGCCCGGTTGTCGTTGGGCATGTTTCGCGTGGGGCTCAGGAAGATCCCGCCGGCGTGCATCAGCTTGCTGAAGGGGAAGTAGGCCAGCAGCACGCTCACCAGGAACAGGTGCACGTAGAAGATCGGATGCGCGCCGTGGATGGTCACCGGTGTCAGCCTCCAGAGCCCGAGCGCCAGCTCCTTGACGGTCGTGATGTCGGTCCGCCAGGGGGTGTAGCGCAGCAGGGCACCGGTGATCCCGATCCCCAGCAGCAGGAAGAGAGCGAAGTAATCCGAGAGCAGGGACATGAAGCGTACCTGGCCGTCGGCCAGACGGCGATACAGCAGGTAGCCGAGGCCCGCCAGCAGCGTGAAGCTGGTGATGTAGAAGGTCGGCACCCCGATCTGGAAGAAGGAGTCGAGCCTCTCCACGAAGACCACGAAACCGGGGACAGGCTCGGTGAAGAACCGCAGGTGGTGCAGGATGACCACCAGGAAGGAGTAGTGGAAGACGATGGCTCCGAGCCACAGGTACTTGCTGCTGCCGTAGACCAGCCGGCGGTCCGTCGCCGAGCCCGCCA
>Ga0315542_1000438_pt1 | contig 25967 bp, 10 predicted proteins | sample SalMarSW160120MG_FD_202541 | JGI IMG/M metagenome (GOLD analysis project Ga0315542, IMG submission 202541) | Salt marsh sediment microbial communities from the Plum Island Ecosystem LTER, Massachusetts, United States - Salt Marsh Sediment SW1601-20 ... | reverse complement strand
TTATTTTTTCATCACTGCTTTTGGCAACATTTATATGGTTGTTTCTAATGTATTCCTTTACCCGGGCCTTGATCTCATTCGGAAATAATTCAGTGAAGGATCTGTTATTTTTGTATTTTTTTAATGATCCATCCAATATCAGGTAATTTTCTTTCTCACTTTCGGTAAATTCATTGAAGCCCAAAAAATTTATTCTATTGGAATCATATTTTTGTTTGAACCAGTAATACAAGCATTTCACTTTTTCCGTATCAAAGACAACCTGGTAAAATCTTGGCTCTCCCTGGAAAGTATATTTCGAGAAAAATTTATCACCAAGACTGAAGGCCGAAATAAAATCATTATGGGGAACAATCTGCTCTATTGAATTATTATTTGTAATACTAAGTACTAACTGTTGATCGTATATATCGTACTTCATTTCAACACCTTTGTATACTTCCCCTCTATAGACAAGCGTGCCATTATATAATTGGTCCTGCAACAGAAATTGGTGACCAATCTTTCTCCAGTATTTATCTTCATAAAGAAAGCCGTTAACCAATACCTGATCAAATCCATATTCATCAATAACGGATTTGTATAACTTATTATAATCAGTTCTGGCATCATGAGATTGCTCCTGAGCAAAGAGAGAGAGAGAGATGGACAGAACAAACAGTAAAAAAACTAAAAGATATTTCATGAAATTCCAATCACGATTTTTTAAAATATAGAGTAAATATTACTGTTATTTTATATTATCCTGTTGAATTTTGAGAATCTGGAAGTAAAATCATTTATGGCTGAATAGTTATCATTGCCATTTTCAGGTCTTTAACACCTGAACTGTTCCCATACCATATTTCATACTCTCCGGGAGTAACAGCCATTTTTCCACTCGTCCGGTCGAAGAACTCAAATGAAGCAGAAGGCAGGTTAATAACTGCCTGACCTGATTTTCCGGCAGCCAGTTCAATCCTCTTGAATCCCTTCAACGTTTTAAGAGGTCCATCTGTATCATTTACTTTGTGCACATAAACCTGGATGATTTCTGTTCCCGTCCTTTTCCCTGTATTTGATACAGGAATAGTAACTTCAACATTTCCGTCCTTGCTGATCTTATTTCTCGAGATCTCGGCATTCCCGATTGAGAAAGTTGTATAGCTCAGTCCAAAACCAAATGGGAAGAGTGGATCAGACATATAGCGATAAGTCCGTCCTTTCATCGAGTAATTCTCAAAATCGGGTAATTGCTGTGAGTTCCTGTAAAAAGTGACTGGTAGTTTACCCGAGGGGTTAAAATCGCCAAAGAGCACATCAGCTACAGCCTGACCGCCAGATTCTCCTCCATACCAGGCCTGTAGAACAGCATCGCAGCTTTCGGTTTCGGGTAATAAAGCAATGGCAGATCCTGAACAATTCACGAAAACTACCTTCTTGCCTGCTTGTTTCAAAGCTTTTAAGCAATTACGCTGAACCAAAGGAAGCTCAATGTCCGTACGGTCACCGCCTTTGAAACCGGGGTATGATACGGGCATTTCTTCTCCCTCTAGCTGTGTCGAAAGTCCTCCAACAAAGACTACAACATCAGTTCCCTGAAGTTTCTTTAAAAGGCCGGCATAATCTATATCTACTTCTTTACCGAAATTAAACTCGAGGTTTGCCTGCCAGTCGTTCAACTGGGCATAGCGGATTTCAATTTTGTATTTCTTACCGCTTTCAACCTTGAATGGTTGTCGTGACGGAAGTGTCCTCCAATTATCATACTTTTTAACGGATACTCCATTAACCAATAATTCAAAGTGTCCGGTAGCTCCACATTTGAATACAATTTCCTCATTTTGAGATGCCTCGAACTCAGTTTCATATTTGGCCGAAAAGCCTTCCAGCCGAACCCCTGGAGCAAATTCGTGCTGCCCGGCTACGGTTAATTTTATCGGATCAGTAATCTGTTGTATGACAACAATATTTCCCTCAAGGTCCTTATTATTCCAGTATGTGGCTTTAAACCCTTTTTTACCGTCAATCGAACATTTCGAAAAATAGCTTTCGATTGCTTTATCCTCAACCAGATCGCATCCTTTGTCATATATAATCCTATCGGCCGAAAGTTTAGAAGTAATACCGTCAAGAATAGTTATTGTCCTTACTGGTGTTCCGTTATAATTTCCCCATAACATGGGTTTATCATTGGCATTTGGGCCAATTACAGCTATTTTCCTATTTGCTTTCTTTAAAGGAAGTATATTGTTTTTATTCTGAAGAAGTGTCATTGATTCAAGGGCCATATCTAAAGCCAGTTTTCTATGTTCATCATTATTTACAACCGACATTGGAATTTTAGCCCAGGGCACCAGTGCATCATCATCCATCTCGCCCAGGTCGAAACGGCCAACCAAAACCCTCAACAAATGCTTGTTTATTTCTTCTTCTGTAATCAAACCTTTTGCAACAGCATCGGGCAGTTTCTTAAAAGCGTGGCCAATCCATTGGCACTCAACATCAGTTCCTGCCAAAACGGCTTTGGATGCAGCATGAACTGCATCAGATGATACTTTATGGCTGGTATAAAAATCAGCTATAGCTCCGCAATCAGAAACGACCAGGTACTTAAAGCCCCATTCATCCCTTAAAATCTTCTGGAGCAATCGTGAACTTCCACAACAAGGCTCATCATCCAGACGTTGATAAGCGCACATCACTTCGCGGACATCTGCTTCCTGAACTAAAGCCTTAAATGCGGGAAGATAGGTTTCCCATAAATCACGGGGGTCAATGTTGTTGAGGTTTAATTCATGACGGCTCCATTCCGGACCTGAATGTACAGCATAATGCTTGGCACAAGCCAGCAACTTTTTATATTTTGAATCGGAAGGTCCCTGCAATCCTTTTACCACAGAGATTCCCATCCTTGACATCAGATATGGATCTTCACCGTATGTTTCCTGACCTCTTCCCCAGCGTGGATCTCGGAAAATATTAACATTGGGAGTCCAAACCGAAAGACTAAGGAACCTTTTATTTTCTTCTCCTTTCTGTTTTGCCGCGTTGTACTTAGCGCGTGTTTCGTCAGAAGTTGCGTTAAAAATACGATATACCAATTGGTCATCAAATGATGCTGCCATACCAACAGGTTCTGGAAAAACAGTAACATTACCATTATTGGCGAGGCCATGCAATGCCTCGCTCCACCAGTTGAATTTCTTTATCCCCAACCGTGGTATGGCATCCGATATGTCGCACATCAGGGCTGCTTTTTCACTTAATGTTAAACGGGCTATCAGATCCTGAGCCCGTTCTTCAGAGCTTAAACCTGGATTTTGATATGGGAATTGCTGTCCCCAAAGGCTTGATGACAGAATTAACCCGAGGGTAATAAATAAAACTTTCTTCATAAGCTTTGTATTAATAATGTCTGCAATGAATTCAAATGGATATTTTTTTGTTTATATAAAGATTAAGTGGGTACTTTCAATTGTTTTTACTCTTTTTCCTTTACTGCCAATGAGTCGAGATAAGAACGGGATTGTGTTTTTGTCAGGGACATCCAATACATCATATATCTTGCATCATGAATTCTGAAAAAGGGTTCAAGCACAACATTAACCGGATTGATCATTTTCAATCCGGGGGCAGTAAATGTAAGAGGCCAATCCTTTATCGGCACCAGTTCATCAGCGATTTTAGAAATGTCATCTTCAATTATTATCGGGGCTTTGTCAACAGGAAGTTTCTGACCGCTTGCGATTTGGCCCCATCTGCCATCATCTGCTATCAAACCTTTTAGATCCTCCGTACCGGTTTTTGCACCAAGCAGGATCGGACCATGCATAATGGCAATATAGGAAGGTACGTTTGGCAAACGCTCAATTGAATTATGCATTGGGAGTAAAACTCTAATCTCATCACCTGCCTTCCACAACCTGTTAACAGCAACATATGATGATGAATGATCATTAAATGATATAGCATTGCCATTGATTATGATTTTCAGATCACCGTCTTTTACCCATGAAGGATATCGAATCATTAAACAAAAATGAGAGGATCCTTTAGTCACTGTAAGTATAGTTTTTTCCTCATCGGGAAATATTGTTTCCTGCTTGATTTTTATCCCTTTTTCCTGCCAGTTAAGTTCCGACGCAATAAAGAGGTTTACATACAAAGAATCATTTTTATGAGTATAAATAAACTGATTGTATTTCCCATGGTTTTCCATGCCGGTTCCTACACAACACCACATTGCTTCATTTGGTGCAGAATAAACCCTGTAATGACGAGGACGGGCCGGAGTGAAATAGACATAACCACCGTGTTCAGGATGCTGGGTTGATAAAATATGATTATATAAAGTTCTCTCATAGTAATCTGCATATTTTGCTGACGGATTAGTTCTGAACAGATCTTCCGTTAGTTTTAGCATATTATATGAATTACACGATTCAGGCCCCTCTACATCATTAATAAAATCAATACATGAAGCAGCGCTTGGGAAAAACTCTCTTCTGCTGTTCCCTCCAAATGCAAGCGATCGTTTTCCTGTCACAGTCTCCCAGAAAAAACTACCTGCCTCTTTAAAATTTTTATCACGTGTAAGTTCGGCAATTCTCTGAAAACCAATGGCCTTAGGAATCTGGGTATTAGCATGTTTATTATCAAGATTATCACTATCGGCTGCCATTGCATCCAGCAACATTCTATGGGAGAATCGTTTCGCGGTAGTAAGATATTTTTCATTGCCGGATATCTGATAAGCATCAACGAAAATCTCATTCATGCCTCCTTGTTCCGAATCAAGCATCGATTGCATTTGTGCATCTGTAAGTGAAGAGGTTAAGTTTATACCCCAATCGCAGAATTTTAGAAAAACTGTTCTGGCATCTTCATTTCCTGTATATACCCAGGCATCTCTTAACCCTGCATATAATTTATGTAAGTTATACCAGGGTGCCCATGCTGACCGATATGCAGTGAAATCCCCTTTTTTCAAAGTACTCCAGATCGCCTTACTTCCCGGAACTCCGCCAACGTATCCCTTTCCCCAGTCAGCATTATTTATTTCATTTGCTTCCTGGCAAGCTTTGAGTTCTGAAATCATATAATCCATACGTTTCCTACATTCAGCATTACTGGTAGCAGCACAGTTCATTACCATTGCTGATAAGTAATGACCGCCTATATGCCCATCCAACCCTTCCCAGTTAGGATAAAGTGATGCTTTTGCCGGTAAACCGGCTTCTTTTCGGAATGGAGCAAGTAAACGATCAACATCATACTTTAAAAGAGTTTGAATATTCAGATCACGCGCATGTTTAAAAGGTCCGCTAAGTAATGTTACATCCTGTAAAGGGAATTCATTGTGGTAAAGTCTGTCCTGGGCCTGAATATCACTGCAAACCAAAATAATGCAGAAAAGTACATTAATAAATAAATACGTTCTCATTATATTTCAGATTTGATTCTATATGAATTTTTTAAAGGTGCCGGGAATACCTAATGTATTTATACATCTAATCCTGGACGTTAATTTTTAAATCATTTAACCGGTATCTCAAACTGTGTAAAAGAATGTGCCGGAAAACTATAGTTAATAATATTCCCCTTAAATTTCACCTCCTTTGAATCTATACTTACAGCCTTTTCAGTCCTGGTAGTCCTGCTAGTTAATGATTTTCCATTTAACTCGTTAGCTTTTGCAACCCCGGTAAAATTACCTGACTGCAAGACAATATCTGCAGGCATGGAATTTGTCTCATGCCTGTTGACAACATTTAAGACCAGCATCTTTTTTGGTTCATTTAAAACCGCAGTAACGTCAAGATAAGGTATATCATTAAATATCTTGTTATTATACTTTTCGCAGCCTGTATAAACATCGAGTGAGGTACCGTGACAATTATTTGAATATAAGTAAAATGCCTGGAATAATGCGTTCTTGAAATCACCTTCCGGTGATTTCCCAACCAGGCTTGACAACATAGTAATATTTGCCATCTTCACGATATCGGCATGCCTTATGAATGAGTTCAGGTGTTGGGCAAGCACTAGTGATCCTGTAAGGTTATCACCTCCACCTGAATATTCATCAAATGATATATATACGGGTCTTTTCGATCCTGTTTTTACAATTGCCTTCTCAATCAGGGCTTTTACAATGTCAATCTTTTTATCAACATCAATACCCAGCGACATCATAGCTGGGAAACTCCTGTCGCCTGCCAACACCTCTGCAGCATATCTGTGAACAGAAAGATAATCGATCTTGCCAACCATATGCTGCAGTACATAATCATTCCAGTCGATCCAGCCATTATCAGCAGTATAGTTTGATGCACCTGAAGCAATAAATTCAATATTCTTATCGATCAGTTGTATCATTTTGGCTGCCTCCAAAGCAAATTTGCAATAGTCTTCAGCATTTTTCTGGCCCAGCTGCCATGGTCCGTCAATCTCATTTCCAAGTGCCCAGTACTTAATATTATATGGCTTTTCATTACCATGCTTCCTCCTTAGGTCTGAATAGTAGGTTCCGCTTCCATAGTTACAATATTCTACCCAATGCCTTGCCTGATCAAGAGTACCTGTTCCTCCATTTATACAAACAAAATTTTTAGCTCCGATAAGGCTGCAAAGCTTTACATATTCATCGGTTCCCATCTGGTTTTTGTCAACCTGATTCCAGGCAAGGTCTAAACTTACCGGACGTTGTGTTTTTGGTCCGATTCCATCCTCCCAGTTATAGCCCGACACATAATTTCCACCTGGCCATCTGAGTACAGGTATTTTCAATTCCCTGATAAGCTGGAGGAAATCTTTCCTGAAACCGTTCTCATCAGCAAATGGAGAAGCAGGATCATAAATAGTGCCATATACCACAGTATGTATAGGTTCAACAAAAGCACCGTAGATGTTCGAATCAATTACACTTATTTTACGGTCAAGATCAATTTTAATTACTGCCGGTTCCTGCGACAGAAGATTCACAGATACCAATCCGAATAAAATCATGCAACAGGCTAAATTTCTCAGTGTTTTCATAGTTAAAACTTTAAAAATTAACTAATATGTTGAGTCGTTGTATCTCTTGTCTATTTAAACAACAACTGGGCAAAGTTGTACAGGTTGTTCCTCCACACAGGCCATGCATGCCCTCCGGGATAATCGACATAGGTATATTTAAGGTTCAGTTCATTAAACTTAGAAATCATTGTCTGACAGTTATTATATGCTATATCTTCCTTGCCGCCTATTCCTATCCAAAGGAGTTTCAGGTTGTTTGTAATTTTGTCAAGGTTCTTTTTCATAAAATCATTTTGTTTATCGGCAAGATCGTTCTGTAGGGGCAATATCCAGCCGGAACTGAAAACTCCCAGATATGAGAATAATTCGGTATTATTAATTCCTACATAAAGAGTCTGAATGCCGCCCATTGATAAACCTGCAAGTGCCCGATTGCCGGAACTTGTTTCTGCCGCGTAATTTTTTTCGACAAAGGGAATGATGCATAGTTTCAATTCCCTTTCAAACATTTTAAGTGTGTTTTCACCAAAACCCTTAGCATTTACATTTCCATCCGGCATTACGACAAGCATTGGTTTTGCTTTAGTTGCAGCAATGAGATTATCTAGAATCAAATCTGTTTTACCCTGGGTGGCCCATCCTCTTTCATCTTCGCCTCCACCGTGTAAAATATACAATACCGGGTATTTTTCGCTTATATTGACATCATAACCGGCAGGTTTATAGATATAAAATCGACGCCATCCGTTGAAAACAGTTGAATAATAATATTTTATACAAATTTCCCCGTGAGGAACATCCTTTATTGCATAATAGTCGTCGCCTTTGAACGGAACCTCAATACCACTTGCCATCCGCCCCATTCCGTAGAATGTTTCACTGGATGGATCAGCGACAGCTAATCCGTCAACCAGGAGGGAATAATAATGAAAACCTTCAGTTAAAGAATCGGTTGTTACCTCCCATACTCCCTCACTGTTTTTTACCATGTCGTATTTTTTTGCCAGATCGAGCTGAACTTTTTGTGCATCAGGTGCTTTTACACGAAAAATAGCACGGCTGTCAGGTAATATCTGCGGATATTTTACTCCTCTCACATTGGTTGAAGCTGGAAAACCCGCTATACTGTATTTGTTAAATTTTGATACATCCACAGGCTTAAAGATGAGCTGTGAAAACATGTATAAAGAATTTTTCCATACTTTAAAGTCGTGCACTCCTGGTTCGATATAATAGATATGCGGGACATTATTTTCGTTCAAATAATTATGGGTACGCTGGCTGTATGAAATCAGACCGTCGTTATCACCACACGAGATCCAGAGCAATTTCAGCATTTTTCTGGCTTTTTCCGGGTCAGGCAGAAGCTGTTCAGGAGGTTTGGTATTGGGAGCTGAAGAGAATCCGCCTATCCAGGCAAAAATGTCGAGGTTACCCAGCCCGAAATTCAAAGATTGCCCTCCCCCCATCGAAAGACCTGCTATAGCGCGGTGATCATGGTCTTTTATTATCGGGAATTTTTTTTCGATAAATGGAATAAGATCGTTAAGCAGATCTTTCTCGAAAGTCGCAAAAGCTTCCACCTTATCGGGCGCCATAATATTTCCTGTGGCACGGTCGTCCTTCATAGCCCTTCCGTTTGGCATAACTACAATCATAGGCTCAATTTTGTTTTCAGCATAAAGATTATCAAGAATAACCTGTGGCTGGCCCCCTTTAAGCCATTCCTTTTCATCGCCACCAATGCCATGCAAAAGATATAGAACAGGATACTTCTGGTTTTTTGAGTAATTCGGAGGCATGTAAATCAAGGCCTTACGATTTGAGCCTACAGTTTTTGACGGATAACTGATGGAATCAATTTTACCGTGTGCAATTCCAGTACGAAGGGAGTCAAAACCTACAGGCGCATGCTTTACGATATTTTGTGAATTTGCAGTCACGATGACCACAATCAACGAAGCAAAGAGGGCAATTAACTTTTTCATGGAAAATGTCATTTAGCATTGTTTAAATAAACAATAGATAATTTGAATTAGGATTATGGTAAAAGTCACAATTATTTATTGAAGAATAGTTTAAATTTTATGCAAATTGTGACTGAAAATTAAAAAATGAAAGGGAAAATCGAACTTGGTTTTTGATTATGCAGCCAAATGATTTTGCAGAACAATATCCTTCTTACTGTAGTTTCCTGATAAATTGAGAAGGAGAAAACCCGAATTGCTTCTGGAAACTGGTTGCGAAATATGATGGAGATGAGAATCCGACAATGTATGATATTTCATTGATTCTGTAACTTCCTTCCGACAATAATTCTGCTGCTTTTTTAAGCTTTACCAGCCTGATATATTCAACTGAATTCAGGTCTGTCAGGGCTTTTACCTTTCGGTAGAGAGTTGAAACGCTGGTTCCCATTATATCTGCTATCTTTTCCACTCTTAAATTATTCTCTGAAATATTATCCATTAATATGGAATTTAGTTTTTTAAGGAATTCCTCGTCAGTTTTATTTATTGCAACTGATTTGAAATGAGCAAGAGGAGAATTTATGAAATTTTGCTGATTGAGACTCCTGTTTTTGATAAGATTAAGGATCTGGGCTATTAAAAGTTCTGTTGTGAATGGTTTTTCGATATAAGCATCTGCCCCTGAATCAAGGCCCTCTATCCTTGCATTCAGATTTATGGTGGCAGTAAGGAGAATAACAGGTATATGGCTGAATTCTATGTCAGTTTTAATCTGCCTGCAAAGTTTATATCCATTTATAACTGGCATAATAACATCACTGACAACCAGAATTATATTATATTTCTTAAGTGCCTTCAGTGCTTCTTCGCCATTACGAGTGAGGATGACGTTATAATCCCCGGATATTTCTTTAGCTATAAATTTCCCCATTTCAACTTCATCCTCAACAACAAGTATGTTGGGGAGAGTGCTTTCAATAGATCCAAATATCTCAAAATCAGCATGTTCACTAGGATTCAATTCATCAGACTCATTTGTATTCCCGGAAACTGATTCTTCCTGGTACTTGGGTAGTTCCAGAACAAATGAATTATACTGCCTCAAATTAGTATCAAGAAAAAGTTTGCCATTATGAAGTTCTGCGAGCGACCGGGCAAGAGAAAGTCCAAGTCCTGTACCTTTTTCCCCCGGCTTATCAAAATCTATCTGATAAAATGGCTCGAATATTCTTTCACCAAGTTCTTTTGGTATTAATTTACCATCGCTGTTTATACGTATCCTTATTATTTTTTCCTGTTCTGTTTGAATTTCGAAAAATAAGTCAACCTTCGATTCGGCAAATTTAATGGCATTTGAAAAAAGATTACTTAATATCTTTGTTATTGCTTCCCTGTCCACAGCCAGGTTATAATGATTTACCGCCGAATGCAGCTGTACTGATATTCGTTTTTCTTCACTGTATGATAGGAATAAATTGAATGTTGAATCAACCAGCTCAAATAGATCAGTCTTAATAAAATTGAGTTTAAATATTTCTTTCTCAGTCTTCCGGAAATCCAGCAGCTGGTCAGTAAGGTTCAGTAGCCTGTCGGTATTTCTTTTAATAATTGAAAGATTTTCTTGTGTGTCCTTTGAATTTGGTATCATCAACTGTAAAATCCTGTCCAGGGGCCCCTTGATTAAAGTCAGAGGGGTACGGACTTCATGAGTGATATTAGTAAAAAAATTAATTTTTGCATTAAGTATCTCCTTCTCCTTTTGGGTTTCCAGGATATCTATCTTTCTTTGTTGCTCCAGGGTTTTCCTTTTTAAGTAAAAGCTAATCAGCGTATATGTGATAAATGCTGAAATAAGAATGTAGAGAGCATAAGCTGGAAGTGAGAGCCAGTAGGGTGGCGAAATATTAATATCCAAAATAGCTTCATTAGAGCTCCATATATCACCATCAGAAGAAGAAATAACCCTGAACCTGTGTCCTCCGGGAGAAAGATTAGTATAATAGACCTTCCTGTTGCCTGATATCAGAACCCAATCAGGATCAGAGCCTTCCATTCTATATTTATACTTTGTCAGACTAGGACTCGTAAAAGTTGGAGATACAAAGTCAATACTAAAAGAAGATTGATTATGTCTTAATAAAATCCGTCTGGTCTCAAGAAGTGATTTGAAATCGCGGGATCCTGTGGAATTATTAATAAATTCTTTACCATTAACCTGGAATCCAGTAAAATAGACAGGAGGATTGTATGTGTTTTCTTTTATATCAGAAGGATAAAATGATATAAGGCCGCTAACTGTGCCGAAATACATTTTACCATGTTCATCCTTATAAGCTGAATTATAACTGAACATATTGTCCAAAAGGCCATCGTCTTTAGTATATGTCTTAAATTTATCTGAGGAAGGATCCAGTCGCAGGAGACCCCTGGTTGATGTTATCCAAAGATTTCCGAGACCATCCTGCAGGATAGCACAATATATTGCAAAATCAATATCCTTCCCAGGTATGTATCTGGTAATTTCTTCTGTTCCCCCTTTAATAAAGAAGAAACCATTACCTTCTGTAGTGAACCAGATTTTATGGTTGGTATCCTCATATATTGAGGTAACATGCTCATACCTTAGACCTTCATAATCTCCTTTTTCAGACAATATTTTTTTACATATCCCTGCTAATCTGTCATATTTATACAAGCCTTTTCCATAAGTTCCTATCCAGATATTTTTTTGGGAATCCTCAAATAAACAATGGATAAAGGTTCCTGATGCAACATCATCCAGGAATCTGAATGATGATGTCTCCCGGTTAAATTGATATAATCCTATTACACTTCCCGCATAAATTGCTCCATCGGTTGTTTTCAGGAATGTAACAAATGAATTTGTTTCAAAACCGCTGCTTTTATTGTCCATCTCAAAATGACTTTTTAACTTTTGAGAAGGGATGTTGAGGACATATATTCCATTATCATATGTTCCAATCCATAGATCATCAGCATCAACCAGTATCCCCTGGATATTTCTGCTGCTAATTTTTACATGATTATAACCATTTACGAAGCTGAAAAACTGCCCCGTCTGATTATCAAATTTCATCAGACCACCATCTTCGGTACCAATCCATATATTTCCATATGAGTCAGCATGAATCTCTCTTACAACACTCCCGTTAAGTGCTCCGGGCAACCCTGTCGGGTAATATTTTTCAAACGACTTGTTTTCCTGCGGAAGGTAATTGACTCCTCCATAAAAAGTCCCTATCCATATACCCCCTTCTTTATCCTTAATAATTGTACGAACTGCATTGTTTGAAATGGAAAAAGAATCTGAACTAACCTGATGAAGATTTGTGACAAAGCCCGTTTTCAGGTTATAAATATAAATACCCGTTTCTGTACCAATCCAGATTTCATCGTCAGTATACAAGAAGGTTGTTCGTATAAAGATATTATCCCAACTTTTATATTCTTCGAATAAACTTATAACCCTTCCGGAATTTGGTTCAAACTGCCTTAAGCCACCAATATCGGTCGAGATTATCAACCCATAAGTTCCTGCATCCAGAATATTACCAAGATGAACAGAAGCAGATATCTCTTTTTTGGTAAGAATCTGGTAGCCGATAAAGCTATCATTTCGTGCATCATATTTATAAATATTACCATCAGTGGCCGATACCCAGACATCTCCCGCATTCGTCAATGAAATATTTCTTGGTTCAAAGTATTTAACTGTAGGATAAAAGCTAAGCTTTTTACTCCTTTTATCATATTTGTATAATCCTGAGTAAGTCGCTATCCATATACAATTTTTATTATCAGCCTTTACATCAATTACCATTCCTACAATTTTGGGACTTTCAGATTCAATTGTCCCAAAAAAATCATTATCAGGTAAATAATAACATATGCCATCTGATGTGCCAATCCAGATACAGCCATCTCCGTCTTCGCACATTGATATAATGAAATTGTTTGAAAGACTATTTGAGCCTGTTGGGTTGTGGAGGAATACTTTAAACTGAAATCCATCAAACCTGCTTAGTCCCTCTTTAGTGCCAAACCAGATAAAACCTTTCCTATCCTGCAGGCAGGTCATGACAGTATTATTCGATAAACCATTATCATTCCTGTAATGCCGGAAATAATAGGTTCTTCCACTCGTCACTAACGATAATAATGAAACAATAAATGAAATAATGAAAAATCTCATTCCTGTAATTTATAAAACTTCTATAGAGGATTGAAGATTACTCAAAGATAATTTATAGATTAATATTATTCGTAAAATTCTGACCTTAAATGAAAGTATCATTATAATAAAACATGTTAATATTGTCGGTGAGCATTTGAAGTGAGGATTGTCATTTCTTATGGGATCTTCTTTTGAATAAAAAAGAGGCTGGTCTCCCTTGAAAGACAGCCTCTTTCTAATACAACCCAAGACTAACTAACCAATACAAAGTAATACTAACTACACAAATATTGCTTTAGTATATCAGGCAAGAAGTTACAATTAAGCATCAGTAGTTAATTAAAAGAATCAGCCAAATGCTTCAAATAATCAGTCAGAAGTATTTTTAGACAAAAAAAGGGGAATACTCACTGGTATTCCCCTCAATTTTTTATATAATGTCAGGATAACATTACATTACAAAAATGTAATTTAATTTCTTTGCATTACCGGTATGCCTCATTTTGATCGCACAATTTGTTTTTCAACAATTCATCAGTTGGAATTGGCATATCCATCCTTAAAAGAACGAAATCAAAATTACGGTAAGTATTCCATGAATCCTGTACCAGAGGGCTGGTGTTTGGATAACCTACCCCTTTTGGATAATTGATGTTAATGTGATCCTCCATAAACCCGGAACGTATCAAATCCTGAGCAAGACACCATTCAGCATTGAATTCCTTACGACGTTCCTGGCCCAGGGCTACCAGCCATACCGGAGAAGTAAAACCTTTAGCAGCTTTTAACGAGGTATAATAAGTCTGCGCATCAGGGACAGTTACTGTGGCTGTATTGAATGGAAGAGGATAAGTAGCAGGCTTTACTATATCTGTAGCGCCGTTAGCTATAAAGAATTGAGCCATGTTTTGATAATAAGGAAGGTAGGTAGCAGTTAATGCAGCCTCCTTACCAACTTCCAGATTACCCCAGGCGCGGTCACGAATTTGATTAATATAGCCCCAGGCGGTTGCATCATTGGCACCATTCAAATGGAACAGGCATTCTGCGCGGTCTAATAAAACATTTGCATAACGTTTGTAATAAATCTGTTGAGGGCCCCATGGTGCCTGATAGTTTGCACGGGTTGTACGGAAATATTTTAAAGTCCAGATGGAAGGAGCAGCTTCACCACCCATTAAAAAATGATAATGAGTATTTAATGAATCACCAACTGAATAATTTACCTGAAGATATGGATTGTAACCATAGTTAGTGGCAGATCTCCATGCAGGATCAATATTTGTTACTTTACCGGTAACAGCTGAAGCTTCACGACGTTTATCGCCTGGTTCATAACAACTCCACCATTCCCATGAAAGGTACAAGGTACCCCATCCACCCACAGATGGAGGAGCTACAAAATGGATCATCCAGTTATGAGCCTGGGATAGATTGGACCATTGGTTCCATTGTGAACCTTCGTCAAGAACTTCTTCCCAGATACTTTCTTTTGTCCAGACAGCTCCCGGATCATACAAAGTAGTATATGAAGCATTTAACTCGTATTTACCACTCTGAATTACTTGTAATAAAGCGGCATCTGCTAATGTGTAGTTAGCTTGAGCTTCATCAGGAACACGATATGCTTTCCACATATAAGCTTCTCCCAGGTATGAAAGGGCAAAACCTTTAGTACAACGTCCATACTCTCCACCCATTGGGTCCCAGTCAAGTTCATCAACTGCTGCTTTCAAATCATCAATGATGAAATCCCACATTTCTGCGAATGTTGCAGCACGGGCTTTTTCGGGAGTGTTAATATAGTTTTCGCCAGTTGCCAGCATAGGTACACGACCGAAAGCTTTTGCAAGCCACATATAGTAGAAAGCACGGATGCACCTGGCCTGACCGTCAAGCGAAGTTTTTACAGAAGAAGTAACTTTATCTGCGTTACCAAGACCGGCGAGGAAATCGTTGCAACGGGAAATTGCTGTATAGGCCTGTCTCCAACCGCTCAATAGTTCAGGGCTACCTGGAGTCCAGCTTTGTGAGTTCCAGTCTTTGTCCCATCCTGTTGCCTGAGTATCCATTGTTGGGTGGCCACCTATAAACAAGTTCGGTTTAATACCCCAGTCTCCGTCGATATCTGTCGGAAGCATCATAGTATAGCAACCAACAAGACCAGCCTTAGCATCAGCGTCTGACTTAAACATTTGATCGGCAGCCAGAATGGAATAGTGGTCCACCGACAAAAAGTCCTTTTTGCAGGAGGTTATTCCTAACAGAAATAACACACTTGCAACTGTAAAAAATAGTTTTGATATATTTTTCATAATGTTAATCTATATTTATGTGTAGCAATTAGAATTGAATATTCAAACCAAATGAAAAGATTCGTGCGGTAGGATAACGTCCTGTATCCAAACCTGTAAAGAGCACACTTCCTTGTCCGGCTTCAGGGTCACCATATTTGTTGTAACTGGAGAAGCAGAATAAGTTTTGGACAGAAGCGTAGACACGTGCACTTTCAAAGTGTATTGAATTCAACACATTCCCGCTAAGATTATAACCAATCTGAACAGTACTGACTTTAAAGAAATCCCCTTTTTTAACCCACTCGTCAGAACCACGCATGTTGTAATTCAAATCCAGGAATGATAATCTCGACATAGTGGTGCTATGATTTTCTGGTGTCCATGCATTTTCTGCAACCTCTTTTAAGACGTTAGGCGTAGTACTGTTATCACTCGGGAACATGTTAGATAATGTCATTGCAGAGTAAGAATAGATTTTTGCGCCATATACTCCATAAGAGTAAATTGAGATATCCCAATTCTTATAAGCAGCGTTTAAAGTCAAGCCGTAGTTTAATTTAGGAAAACCATTACCTAAGATAGTCCTATCCATATCATCAATAAATCCATCACCATTAAGGTCTTTATACCTGAAATCACCAGGAACAGTCGCTGACCCATTATTGTATCCTCCAGGGTGACCTGCAGCTATAGCAGCAGCGTTGTAGGAATCAATTTCATCCTGAGATTGGTATATACCATCTACCTCGTATCCCCAGAAAGAACCTACGGCATAACCTTCACGACAGATTGAGTGACCGTTCCAGTGCGTACCTGAAGTAGCTCCAACTGCAGCTTGATTGGAACCGTCAGGACTCCCATTAGGCCATGATGAGTTTTCACTGAACAAATCAGCACCCATTTTTATAATTTCGTTTTTTAAGGTTGAACCTGTCAATGCGACACTGAAAGACCAATCCTGATTAATTTGCTTCTTATAGTTTAGGCTGAGTTCAAGACCTTTATTCTGAATATCTCCGTAGTTGGTATATACCTGGGTGTAACCCGATGAAGGGCGTATTGACTGGTACAACAACAAATCTTTAGACTTCCTGATGAAATAATCTACGGTAACAGTCAGTTGATTTTGCAATAAACCCAGGTCAATACCTACGTTACTTTGTTCATTGGTCTCCCATTTCAACCTGGGATCAGTTAATGTTGGGGCATAACCGGTAACTATTTGTCTTGAAGTATTCATACCTGATTGTCCATTCTGTCCATAAAAAAAGTATTGAATCTTATCTGTAGTTAATGCTGTAACAGATAGATCTGTCGGACCTCCTGAGTTACCTGTCTGTCCCCAGCTCAAACGAAGTTTCAAATTACTTATAGTCGGATTGCCTGCCAGGAAATCCTCTTCTGAAATACGCCATGCAACAGCAGCTGACGGGAAGGTACCCCACCTGTTTTCGGCACCGAAATTAGAAGAACCATCACGGCGCACTGTTCCATAAAGGATATAACGATCCTTCAAAGTATATTGGAGACGACCGAAGTAAGATAATCCACGAGTTTGAAGGTTATAAGCACCAAGTCCACTCCTTGCAGTAGGATCTTTAGTCAAACTGACATCACGGATATTAGCTGCAGGGAAATCATTTCCAGAAGCATTACTCCAGTTTCCGAAGCCTTTGCTTACAGAATTACCTGCCATCAAAGTTAAACTGTGAATTTCATTCGTCCAATTGTAAGTCAGATAACTTTCAATAGCAAGATTGTTATAATTGCTATTGTTGATTCCTAAATAATATTTGGCATCGTAATTCCACAATGGAATCTCTGTTACCCCGTCAGACAAGTAACGTTTATGATTACCCGAAAAGCGATACCAGTTGACTGTGGAATAATTATAAGACGCTATTGTTTTGAAAGTTAAACCTTTAAACAATTTAACATTGGCATTAACACTGAGAAGTACCTGGTTAAGTTTGGTTATACCATTATTTTCCATCTGAACAGCATAAATGTTATCACCCAGATTCCCATCGTTTGAGCCAACACCGCCTTGTTCAGCAATACCAAAAGTTCCATTTGCGTTTTTAACTTTAGGACTTACAATCTGATTAGTTATGGGGTCAACATAATCCATTGTGGGACACGTGAAAGCCCAGTCACGTTGAGAAGAAAGGTTCCCGTTATTACCATTAGCAAAATTACTACCATGTGATTCTGAATGAATGAAATTGAGATCACTACCAATCTCAAGGAAATCAGCCACTTTGTTAACTATATTGGCACGACCGGTCAGACGCTTGTAATTTGAATTTATAACGATACCGTCATTATTCAGATAACCTATTGATAAGTTAGACTGGGTCTTGTCTGTACCTCCTGAAGCTGAAAGATTATATTGCTGTTTATAGGAAACGCGTGTCATTTCCTTTTGCCAGTCAATGTTGTTTCTTTTACCGTCATATTGAGCAGCCCAAATTTGGTTAGCCAGAATTCCACCATCGTTTGCGCGTGCTGCACGTATATTTGCTGCATACTCGTCAACATTACAAACATCCAATGTACTAGCTAATGTTTGGACACCAAAGTCTGCTGAAAGAGTAAAACGTGTTTTACCTGTTGTACCATGTTTAGTAGTAATCATGATAACACCATTAGCTCCGGCTGCACCGTATATAGCTGTAGCAGAAGCATCTTTTAATATTTCAATGCTCGATACATCACTTGGGTTAAGAAAATTGACGTTTGTGCCTACCTGTACACCATCTAATACATAAAGCGGATTGGCACTACCGTTAATGGTTGCAACACCACGAATACGAATGGCTGAGTTTGCATCTGGAGCACCATCTTGTGCTGTAACAACAACTCCCGCAGCCTGTCCTTTTATACCTTGCAAAATGTTCGTAGGAGCTTTTTTCAACATTTCGTCTCTGGTAACTGAAGCAACAGATCCGGAAATATCGCTCTTCCTGGCAGTACCGTAACCAACAACAACAACCTCTTCCAGATTTAAAACCTCTGGATTCAAAATAACATCAATGGTTGTTTGTCCTTGTATTGGAACTTTTTCAGTAGTATAACCAATATAAGTAAAAACAAGGGTTTTAGCTGAACCTGGAGGAACAACAGAATATCTTCCTTCTGCATCAGTTATCGCACCTACTGCAGTTCCTTCAACGGATACGTTAACGCCTATAAGAGGTTCATTTGTCTTAGCATCCCGAACAGTACCTGTAACTTTCTGTTGCTGATCATTAATCGCCGGAGTATAAGTTACGCCTAAATCCAGCGCTAAGGCATTAAAAGTGGTTAAAATGCTTAAAATAACAGTTAGTTTTAAAGGTAGAAGCAGTCCTTTTAGTTTCCCATGTGGAAAACAATAGGTCATGAAATAAAAACAGTATTTCTTCATAGTAAATTAGAGTTAGGTTTATAATTAAATGATTTTTTAAACTAAATACATGTTCTTTAGTTAGTTAATAATGAAAAAGTTCAATTTGTTTAAAACACCGATCTAAAATTTCTGGCAGGTAACTGGTTTGATTTTACTTTGTTTCATAGGCAAATCAGGTCTGTCCAAAATAAGTAAAATCGAATAAAAAAAGAGCGGTTGGAAAACTTAACATTTACTGTTAAGTTTATTACGCCTCAAAACCAAACCGCTCATGAAGACAAATTTATCCATTTTCGCTCAAATAATCAGGCTAATTCCTCGAGATATTATTCACAAAAATGTTGATGAGCACGATTCTGACTTTAATTCTAAAGGAATAAACTCATGGACACATCTTGTTTCAATGCTATATTGTCAGTTTGGTAACTGTCAGAGTATACGGGACATCAGTTTTGGATTAAGAAGTGCTACCGGTAACCTGAGCCATTTGGGAGTAAGCAGAGCTCCTTCAAAATCTTCTATAAGCTACATTAATGCTCACAGGGGCTGGACTTTTTTCCGTGATGTTTACTTCAGTCTTTTTAAAGAGTTTAAGGTAAAGGTTAATAGGTTAAGGCTCAACAGGAAGCTCTTTATCCTTGATTCTACTCTGATCCCACTGTGTTTAAGTCTGTTTGATTGGGCATATTACAGAAAAATGAAAGGTGCCATTAAAATACATACCGTTCTTGATTACGATAGCTGTCTTCCTGTCTTTATACGAATGACCGATGGGAAGACCAGTGATATTGAAATCGCTGAAAAGCTGGCTTTCCCAAAAGGCAGCATACTGGCAATCGACAGAGGATATCTTGATTTTAATTTTCTTCGGGAATTGGACAGCAACGGGGTGTTTTTTGTTACAAGAGCCAAAAGCAATATACATTGTGACATTGTTAAGCTGCTGGCACTACCGAATGAATCAGAAAACATTGTTAGTGATTATCAAATTGTACTTATTGGACAGCAAACCAAAGGAAAGTATAAAAAACGATTACGTCTGGTGAAGGTAACTGATCCAGAAACCGGTGAGATAATCCCATTATTAACTAATAACTTCACCTGGACGAGTAAGACTATAAGCGAATTGTACCGATATCGCTGGGAAATAGAGACGTTTTTTAGACTGGTCAAACAGAATCTCAAGATTAAATCATTCATCGGGACCTCTGAAAATGCAGTTCTTATCCAAATATGGTCGGCGTTGATTACCATTTTGTTATTATCTGTCCTGAAAACGAAAGCTTTATACAAGTGGCATATGTCTAACATGGTCGGATTTATCCGGTTAAACCTGTTTGTTAAAATTGATCTTTTTGAGTGGCTAAACCATCCATTTTTGCAGGATAAAGCACCACCAGGGCAAATCCAGTTAGAATTGTTTTGAGAAATTGAATAGGGATTGTTTTATAAATTTGTAAATATTATCAGTTAATTGCCTGATTATCTGAATAAGAAATCAGAGATATTTTTTATCTTGGACAGCACTGAGGCAAATAAATATTTAATTTAGGTTAGTTATCTAAAACTTAGGTTAGTTGTCTTAAACTTTATTATCTCAAATAGTGTTGGATGATGGAATACTTTTTAAAAAAATATGGAATCAAACAGGCTTATCTTTCAAAAACAAGATAATATTTAACATTTGTGTTGAATTTAAAAAATCAACCAAATGCTTTAAATAATCGGTCGGGGAGTATTTTTAGAAAACTTAATTTTCTTTGAATGAAATTTCAAAGGAAGCCCTGGTCCTTTTGCCATTTAATTTTCAAATAATATTAAATATTATTGTTTAACTAAATATTTCGTTGTAAATTTGAGATAATGATGTAAAACAGAAACCTAATTGAGTTTTATTTCTGATCAACAATAGCTAAACATTTTACAAAGGGTACTTCAGTAATGACCCGTTTATGTTCAAATTATCAATCATTTAAATAATTCAGCTATGAAATATTTATGTCTGTCACTTTTATGCCTTTCGATTTCATTATCGCTGATTGCACAAAATAAATCCGCAACTTATCAGGTCAGGGGTCAGATAGTCGAAAAATTATCGGGTGATGGTGTCCCTTTTGCTACGGTAATCATTCAAAATGATAGTATCAAAGAGAAAAAAGCACAGCCATGCGATGCATCAGGGCATTTTTCTCTGAATCTGAGTGCTCCGGGTAAATACATCTTCACGGCGTCCTCTGTAGGATATAAAGGATTCAGTATGCCAATTATTGTTACGGAAATAAAGACCGATCTCGGGAAACTGACTATGGAATCAGGTGTGGAACTGGATGAAGTTTCCGTAACTGCACAGAAACCCCTGGTAAAAGTGGAACCTGACAAGATTGTATACAGCTTGGAGTCAGATCCCGAATCACAGACAAGCAATGTAATGCAGATGCTATACAAGATACCCCTGGTTACGGTAGATGCCGAAGATAATATTACTATTAACGGTAACTCTAATTTCAAAATACTGATAAACGGAAAAAGTTCCTCGATGATGTCAACAAACTTCAAGGATGTACTTAAAAGTCTCCCGGCCAATACGATAAAAGACATAGAAGTGATTACCAATCCCTCGTCTAAATACGATGCCGAAGGAGTAGGCGGGATTCTCAACATCATCACCACCAAAAAGACACTCAGCGGGATGACTGGCAGCGTAAGTACCGGAATAGATGCCCGGGGAAGCTTTAATGGAAGTGCTTATCTTGCTGCAAAAATAAATAAGTTCACTTTTTCAATGCGTTATTACGGCTCCCAGTTTATACAACCCAAGTCGAAAACAGAAAGTTCATCTGAATATTTTAATATCACCGACTACCATTATTCAAGCTCCGACGGCAATAATTCATATAAAGGATTATCTAACGGATTCTCAGGAGAAGCGAGTTATGAAATTGATACACTGAACCTTATAAGTCTGTCCTTCTGGGGATACCGGGGCTCATACAAAAACAATGGCTTTTCTGAAACGCAGTATTTGAACACCGAGAATGAAATTACCCGCCTATATACAAATACGACAAACAGCAAAAATAGCTATGGTTCACTTTCAGGAAATATTGACTATCAGAAGACCTATAAAAAGCCCGACAAATCACTCACATTTTCATATAAACTTGACAATAATCCTTCAACTACAAACTATATGACCGTCGTAAATGGAATTACTAATTTTCCATCATATCTCCAATCATCTCAAAATGATGCTGTAGGCCGGGAGCAAACCTTCCAGGCAGATTATTATGATCCTTTAACCCCTATGCACCAGATGGAGGCTGGTTTAAAGTTCATCTTACGGCAGAATACCAGCACCTCTGAAACTTATCGCAACGATACCATGAGACTCGAAAATGAGAACAATCTCGATTACAACCAGTATATCCTGGGAGCTTATGCAGGCTATGTTTTTAAATGGAAGAAATTAAGCGCAAAAACGGGCTTACGACTGGAACGAACATGGAATGACGGAACATCGATAACATCAGGCATTAATACTGATTTCACAAACCGGCTTTTTAATCTGGTGCCATATATTACCTTTGCCTATATGCCCAAACCCGGACGAACAATAAAATTATCCTATACCCAGCGACTTTCCCGTCCGGGTATATGGTACCTGAACCCATATGTCAACAACACTGATTCTATGAATATCAGATATGGAAATCCATCGTTGACAGCGGAAATAGCACATTCATTCGAACTCGGTTATACTTATTTTTCTCCCAAATTCAATTTCTCCGCTACTTCTTCCGCCTCATTTATAAATAATTCCATCGAGAGTATTTCATCAGTAGAACCCAACGGTGCTACCATTTCTACATATAAAAATATCGGCAAGGATCAATCCTACGGATTAAGCCTGTATCTTGGATACCGTCCTACAAGTAAGTTAAGTATCTTTTTTAATGGAGGTGGCAGATACATAAAGATGGCAGCTAATAACGGGTATGCCATTTCCAACGAAGGGTTTAATTATAACAGCTACATGGGTGGACGCTGGACAATCTGGAAGGATCTATCCATAAGCAGCAGCATTGGATTGTTTTCAACCGGAGTTAGTTTGCAGGGGAAGGGTTTTGTCTACTATTATACCAGTTTTGGAGTGTCGCAATACCTTCTTAAACGTAAGCTGATGTTAAGTTTTTCGACAACTGATCCCTTCTGGTACCAGAAGAAATATTCCTATGAATCGAAAGACATAACCTTCTCTTCGACTAATAAGTATATCTATCGGGCCCAAAACTTTCGCTTTAATCTGAGTTTTAATTTCGGAAAAATGGATACCAAGGTAAAGAAAGCCCGCCGCGGTATTCAAAACGATGATGTAAAAAGCAAAGATGAGTCACAGGCCGGAGCAGCACAACAATAACAGTTCTTCAACCATATTGTAATCAGAAATGAACAAGGTGGGTTTTAATCCCCGAAATCGGCACCCGGTAGCCGGCCAGGAGGGGCTGATTGATTAGATTTTATTCCTGTTTCTGATAAAGTTTTTATTCGTTTGTCTTTTCGGAAACACAGATTATTTTAAATATATTATATATTTACTGACTAAGAATTAAACGTGGCTATTTTTAAATATATGGAATTACTATCCAAATACCGGATAATGCCATTTTTTTGAGAACCCAAATAAATTAAACTTTAATAATGAATTACAGACAAATTATCCTGATTATCTGCACAAGTGCGTTATTGAGCTGTAGCAGGGAGACAATCCATAAATCAGCTTTACTCAGGTTTGATCCTCAGATTGACACTATCATCAGTAAGATGACACTTGAGGAAAAGGTAAATATGTTACATGCAAAATATATGTTCACCTCTGCCGGTGTAGAAAGACTGGGCATTGCTGATTTGGTCTATACTGACGGACCATTCGGTATCCGGGAGGAGATGCAACCCAAGAGCTGGATGCCTCTTGGATGGGAAACAGACAAAGCTACTTTTTTCCCGACAGGGTCGGCACTTGCTGCAACATGGAGCCCTGATCTTGCCTATGCATACGGTACAGGGATGGCTCGCGAAGCAAGACTTCGCGGCAAAGATATGCTGCTCGGCCCGGCTATCAATATTCAGAGAATTCCAACGGGGGGACGTACCTATGAATATCTGAGTGAGGACCCGTTTTTAAATGCCAAACTCTCTGTCGGCTATGTAAAAGGAGTTCAGGAAAATGGTGCAGCATCGTGTGTCAAGCACTATGCACTTAATAACCAGGAAAATAATCGTGGAACCGTAAATGTCATTGTCGGAGAGCGGGCGATGCGTGAGATATATCTCCCTGCCTTCCGGGCCGCAGTTGAGGAAGCAGACGCCTATGGTTTTATGGCAGCATATAATAAGGTAAACGGATGGTGGTGTGCTGAAAACGATACTCTACTCAATAAGATACTTCGCGATAACTGGGGATTCGGCGGAATAGTTATCTCTGACTGGGGTGGCACTCATAGCACTGTACGATCCATAGAAAGTGGTCTTAATGTTGAGATGCCCGGTGAAAAATACCTGGGGAAAGCCCTTCTTGATTCTGTTAAGGCCGGCGCAGTGTCGGAAGAACTGATCAATAAGCGTGTACGCGAGATCTTACGAGTAAGGTTGGCTATCAAACCAATATCTGCTGACATGGCAAATAAAGAAATTACTTCTCAGCCGGCTCAACAGAAGATTGCATATGATGTTGCAAGTAAATCGATTGTCCTGCTTAAGAATGACGGGATCCTGCCCCTCGACCTTTCGAGGAAACCGGTGATAGCAGTTATCGGAGCTAATGCAACCCAGACAATGGCCTCGGGTGGTATGGGAGCAGGTGTAAAAGCACTTTACGAGGTTACACCTCTTGAGGGATTAAAAAACAGGATCGGAGACAAAGCAGAGATTGTCTTTGCTCAGGGATATATCCCTCCTGTGTTTAGTTTTGCAAGAATGTTTCGTAAGACATCGCCTGAGGAATTAGCCAGAGAGGCACGCGAAGAAAAGATTCAAAGTGCAAAACTAATAAAGGAAGCTGTGAATGTAGCATCAAAGGCTGATATTGTGCTTTTCATAGGTGGAGACAATCGTGCTGTTGAAACAGAGGGAAGCGACAGAAAGAATATCATGCTTCCGGCAGGCCAGGATGACCTTATTGAACAAATTTCAAAAGTCAATCCTAATATTGTTACCGTACTGGTAAGTGGAGCTCCGAATGATCTTAATGTTGTCAATCCGATATCCAGAGCGCTTCTTATTTCATGGTTCAACGGATCAGAAGGCGGAAATGCGCTGGCAGATGTCCTTGTCGGGAATATATCTCCCGGCGGTCATTTACCTTTTTCTTTGCCTGTAAGACTCGAAGATTCACCTGCTTATGCGTTGGGCAATTATACCGGTGATATAAGGAATGCAGATGTATTCGCCAACCTTGTTAAAGAATCTGATAAGGATTCAAAAACAGGTAAAAAAGAGGCTGAAACTGTGAAGAGTGGTGATCCGAATACAGCTGTCTATTCAGAAGAATCACTCGTTGGATATCGTTGGTTTGATACAAAGAAGATCCCTGTTATGTATCCTTTCGGTTACGGTATTACCTATACCACATTTGACTATTCATCAATTAAGACTAACAAAGACAAATATTCTGCAAAAGATATCATTTCGGTATCATTCATGCTGAAAAATACCGGGTCGATGAAGGCTGATGAAGTTGTACAGGCCTATGTGCACCGTGTCAACCCGTCTGTAGATTGGCCTGTGAAGGAGCTGAAAGCCTTCTCGCGAATAACTCTTGAACCTGGTGAGAGCAAGTCGCTTAACCTTGACATACCTGTAAAGAATCTTCGATACTGGAATGAGTCAACACAAGCATGGAAAGATGATCCCTGTGATATTGAAATAATGGTAGGTGCCTCTGCAGATGATATTAAGCTAACCAAGAAGATTTTGATTAAATAATTTACTTCTCATATCGTAAGGTTAATATTGCTATTCTACTTTAGCAAGAGTACCTCTTAATGGTGTCATTGCAGGTCCGGGCCTTCCCATGAAAAAGCCGGGTTTTTGTTCGATCGTCAGGCTTATATTTC
>Ga0315542_1000437_pt1 | contig 25971 bp, 25 predicted proteins | sample SalMarSW160120MG_FD_202541 | JGI IMG/M metagenome (GOLD analysis project Ga0315542, IMG submission 202541) | Salt marsh sediment microbial communities from the Plum Island Ecosystem LTER, Massachusetts, United States - Salt Marsh Sediment SW1601-20 ... | reverse complement strand
CGTCTGATCGAGGTAACCCGCACCGAGTTCCTGCTACTCGAGCTGTTCCTGCTCAATCCGCGTCAGGTGCTCTCGCGCTCGATCATCTTCGAGCGGGTCTGGGGCTACGACTTCGGGCCCAGCTCCAACTCGCTCGAGGTCTATATCGGCTACCTGCGGCGTAAAACGGAATCCGGAGGAGAGCCGCGCCTGATCCACACTGTGCGCGGCGTCGGCTACATCCTCCGCGACGCCGCCTAGGAGCCGTGCGGTGAGCTTTCGTGTGCGCCTGATCGTCGTGTCGGCGCTGGCCGTGGCCACCGCGATCGCGCTCGTCTCGGGCACCGTTTATTTCACCGTAAGGAATCAGCTCTACTCTCAACTCGACAGCTCGCTGGAAGACCGCACCGCGCAGGCCGTTTCTCCGCCGCGTGCCGTGAAGGGCCTCGCTTTCCAGCCACCCCACTGCTACGTGAACGTCACCAAGCCGATTATCAAGAGCCGCGGCGGCTACTACCAGACGATCAACTCAACCGGTGAGGTGTTGGCGACCTACGGCCTGCCCAAGGGCATCCGGCTCCCCGTGGGCAAACGGGAGCAGAGAGTAGCTACCGCAAGAAGCAAAGCCTTCACCCAGACGATCAAGATGAAGGTTTCCCGCAAAGAGGGGGCACGGAGGCAAGACGTTCGCGTCTACACGTCCTTCCTCGCTCCAGACTGCGCCGTTCAAGTCGCCCTGCTTACGACGTCGGTAACGCAGCCGCTGCGGTTCATCTCGACCGCTCTGCTCGTCGTGGGGCTAGGAGGGATTGGGCTGGCCACAGTTCTCGGTTGGGTGATAGCCGGCGCGGCCATTCGACCGGTTCGCTCGATGACCGAGACCAGCGAGCATGTCGCCCGCACGCGTGATCTCTCCCGTCGCATCGAGATGCGAGGCCGTGACGAGCTGGCGCGTCTGGCCAAGTCTTTCAACACCATGCTCGAGGCGCTTGACTTCTCTCTGCGCTCGCAGCGTCAGCTGGTCGCCGATGCCTCGCACGAGTTGCGAACGCCGTTGACGACCGCGAAGACGAACGTCGAGGTACTGCGCCGCGCCACGCTGCCCAAGGAGGAGCAAGAGGCGATTCTGCGCGACGTCAGCCAGCAGATCGACGAGTTGGCCGTACTCGTGACCGACATCGTCGATCTGGCTCGCGGCGTCGAGCCGAATCTGGAGATCGAGGATGTACGCCTCGACCTGCTCGTCGAGCAAACGGTCGCGCGGGCGCGACGGCTCTCGCCCCGAAACGAGTTCGTGCTCGAGCTCGAGCCCTGCCTCGTTCGCGGAGTACCGAGCCGGCTGGAGCGCGCGGTCGCGAATCTCCTCGACAACGCCTGCAAGTGGAGCCCGCCGGAGGCGTCGATCGAGGTGAAGGTGAGCGCCGGCACGGTGAGCGTGCGCGACCACGGGCAAGGTATCGACGATGCCGACCTGCCCCTTGTCTTCGATCGTTTTTATCGTGCACCGTCTGCCAGGGCACTTCCAGGGACCGGCCTCGGGCTGGCGATCGTGCGTCAGGTGGCCGAGTCGCACGGCGGTCGTGTCTCGGTCGAGCGCCCCAGCGACGGCGGAGCGCTGCTCCGCATCGAGCTCCCAGAGATCGAAGAGGGCTGAACCTCACATCCCGAGATTACGCTGCCGCCTTTAGCGGACGTTCATCTGGAAGTGCTTCCATCGTCGCCATGAGAAGCGTGCTGCCCACCAGGTTTCTCGGCGGGAGTCTGCGCGGCCGCCGGCTACTCGCGCTCGGGCTTGTTGCTCTGCTTATCGCTCTTGGTGCGGCCAAGCAGTCCGCCTTCTCTCGCAGCTGGGCTCTTCCCTACCGGGATGCGTCGCTTCCGGCGGCCAGCCGCGCCGACGATCTGCTCGGACGCATGACGCTGGCCGAAAAGGTTGGTCAACTCGCGCAGGTGTCCGTCAGCCGGCTCAAGACCGACGCGGATCGGAACAGAGTCTTCGGCGAGGAAGGAGTCGGTTCGATTCTGAGCGGCGGCGGCGAGCTGCCGGGCACGAAGAACACGCCCCGTTCTTGGGCGACGGGGATCAACCGGATCCAGAAAGCGGCCCTCGATCGCTCGCGGCTGGGGATTCCGATTCTCTACGGCGCCGACGCGCTGCACGGTCTCTCGCCCGTGCTGGGCGCGGTGATCTTTCCCCATCAGCTCGGAATGGCGGCGACGCGCGATCCGGCGCTCGTTCGTCGGGTGGCGGCGGTCACCTCACGTGGGGCGAGAGCGGTCGGGATTCGTTGGCTCTTCGCACCTGTCGCAGATGTATCCCGCGATCTACGTTGGGGCCGCTACTACGAGACTTTCGGCGAGGACCCCAAGCTGGTCTCGTCGCTCGTCGGTGCGACCGTGCGCGGACTTCAAGGCAGCGACCCGGATCATCTCGCTGTCGCCGCTACCGCGAAGCACTTCATCGCCTACTCGCAGCCCCGAGGTGGTCGAGACAGATACCCGGTGACCCTTTCGTCTGCGACGCTGACGAGGTGGTTCGTCCCGTCCTTTCAGGCGGCCGTGGACGCGGGCGTGGCGGCCGTCATGACCCAGCACGGCGCAGTGAACGGAGTTCCCGTCACCGCGTCGCACGCGCTTTCGACCGACCTGTTGCGTGACGCGATGCACTTCGGCGGCGTGCTCATCTCCGACTGGGGTGACGTCGGCGACCTCTACTGCCCGTCCGGCGCTTCCTCCAGCCCGAAACTCAGCTGTATTGCCACAAGCCCGGAAGACGCCGTGCGACGTGCGGTCAACGCCGGTATCGACGTCACGATGATTCCCTACGACTCGCCCCGGTTCACGAGTGCTCTACAGGGTCTCGTCCAGAGTGGCGCTGTCTCACAGGACCGCCTCGACGAGGCGGTGAAGCGCGTGCTCGCGTTGAAATTCCGTCTGGGTTTGTTCGAGCGCCCCTATGTGGACACGGGAAAGGCTCAACCCGGCGCGGTGTCCGCACGCGATCGCAAGCTCGCGCGCAAGGCCGTTGACGCTTCGCTGACGCTACTGAAGAACAATCGACACGTACTGCCGCTGAGGAAGCGCGGCGGCCCGATCCTGGTCGTCGGTCCGGCGGCGACAAACGTCTCCTGGCAGATGGGCGGCTGGACGATCGGCTGGCAGGGGATTCCGGCGGGCACGAGGCCACCGGCGGTCACCATCCTCCAGGGCATCCGCCAAGCGGTCGGGGCTCGCAATGTGCTGACCGCAAACTGGCGCAACCGGGCGGAGGTCCGCGCGAAGGCAAAGAAGGCGCGCGCTATCGTCGTTGCAGTCGGCGAGAAGGCCTACGCCGAGTGGTACGGCGACAACCCGCGCGGAGCGCTCGCATCCGCCCAGGTGCGACTGGTCAAGGCGGCCGAAGCCTGCGGCAAGCCGGTCGTGATGGTGCTCGTGGCCGGGCGGCCGCTCATGATCGGCGGTCTGGTCAAGAAGGCGAACGCGTTGTTGATGGCCTACCTTCCAGGCACCGAGGCCGGCCGCGGTGTCGCGGACGTTCTTTTCGGCCGGGTTTCGCCGCACGGCAAGCTGCCGGTGAGCTGGCCGGCATCGATCAAAGACGTACCGATGGTGAAGGGAGTACGCCTGAAGGACGGCAAGCGCACGAAGCCGCTCTTCGCCTACGGGACCGGACTGAGCTATTAAAAGCTCGTTTCTATTGAAGTGTCGTATCGCCTTGCCAGGCGCGCGATGCGTCGAGGTCGCTACACTTCGGCGCCGTGGCCACAGAGAGAGTAAAGCTCCAGGTTCAGGAACGATCCGAGCGCGGTAGCGCCGCCAATCGGCGCCTGCGCCGGCAGGGGCTTGTGCCCGGCGTCCTCTATGGCGGCGCGTTCGAGGCACGTGCATTCGCCGTGCCCGAGGCGGACCTGCGTCGCGCTCTGACCGGCGCTCACGGCGGCCACGCGATCCTCGACGTCGTCGTCGGCGACGAGAAGAAACCGAACTCCGCGATTCTCAAGGACTATCAGCGCGACCCCGTTCGCGGTGGCCTTCTGCACGTCGATCTCCACGCTATTCGCCTCGACCAGGCGATTCAGTCCAGTGTCTCCATTACGCTCGTGGGCGAGTCGCCGGGCGCGAAGGCCGGTGGAGTCGTCACGCCGTCCGCGCGCGAGCTCCTCGTCGAGGGGCTACCGGCTCAGATTCCCGATCAGATAGAAGTGGATGTGAGCTCGCTCGAGATCGGCGATCTGCTGCACCTCTCTGATCTGACGCCGCCCGAGGGCGTTGCCTTCCTCGACGACGCCGAGACTCTGCTCGTCAGTGTCACGCTTCCCTCCGTCGTGGTCGAAGAGGTCGAAGAGGAGGAGGAAGGCGAGGAAGTCGAAGGCGAGGAAGCGGAAGGCGAGGGCGAGGGCGAGGGCGAGGGCCCGTCGGAAGAGGCCGAGGCTCCCTCTTCATAGTGCTCCTACAGGCAATGGCTCGGAAGCACTACCCGACGGAGCGCTAGATGGGCTGGTTTCGTCGAGACAGACCGGTCTCGACGCTGGATCTGCTGGTCGCCGGCCTGGGCAACCCCGGGCAAGAGTACGTCCGCAACCGCCACAACGTCGGTTTCAGGGTCGTCGAGGAGCTGGCTCGGCGCCACGAGGCGCGCTTCCGGGGAAAGTTTCACGGGCGGCTGGCCGAGTTCAGGCTGGAGGGAAGTCGGGTTGCGCTGCTCGCGCCCGAGACCTTCATGAACGAGTCCGGCCGCTCGTTGGCCGCCGCGGCGCGCTACTTCAAGCTGCAGTCCGAGCAGCTGCTCGTCGTCCACGACGATGTCGACCTGGAGCCAGGACGCCTGCAGCTGCGCTTGGGTGGCGGCCTGGCAGGGCACAACGGCCTGCGCTCGATCGCCGCGGCGCTGGCGACGAAGGAGTTCCTGCGACTGCGTGTGGGCGTCGGCCGGCCCGGACGCGGCGACCGTAGGACGGTGGCCGACTTCGTACTTTCGGATTTCGATTCCGGCACCGACGTGGAGGCGATCGTCTCTCGCGCCGCCGACGCCGTCGAGCTGCTCGCGGGCGAAGGCCTCGAGACCGCGCAGGCCCGCTTCAACGAGCGCGAAGCCTAAGGTCGATCCGCCGCATCGGATGTAGAAGGGCGCGGGCAACACTAGTCCTGCGCGGGGCGAAAGTCCCACGTAAGAGCGTATCCCGCCAGGCCTGCACGACCGGCGCGGCCGCTTCGTGGTGTCGGCCGCCACCCGAACCGCTCGCCGCACTACCAGTGCGCTTTCGCGGTCCGTACGACTGCCGGCATCCACGCATCGACCACCTCGGCCACGCCTCCCCAGCGGGATAGGCTCTAAGCCATGGACCGCCCGGTTCTTCACGCCTTCGTACGCGAGCTCGCAGCTCAGGAGCGCCTCTCGAGCCTGGCCGGCGCGCTTCCGGCCCGTGTGCGCGTGTCCGAGCCGGCACTGCCGCTTTTGATCAGCGCTCTGCAAGAAAGGCTCGAGCGGGCGCTGGCCGTTCTCGTCGCCGACGACGAGGACGCGCGCGATCTCGCCGAAGCCGCGGGCTGGTTCATGGGCGAAGACGCGGTCGCCTTCCTGCCCAGTCGCGGTGTTCGCTGGGATTCGGGGCTGGTGCCGGCTGCACACCTGATCGGCGAGCGGGCACGGGCGCTGGAGGTACTGGCGGCGGGAGGGCTCATCTTCGTCTCGGCGACGGCTCTGGCCGAGGGGATGCCGCCGCCGCAGCTCAGGCCCGAGGCGATCCGGCTTGGCGTCGGCGACCGCAAGAGCCTGGAGGAGATCTCGCAAGATCTGGCCGGCGCGGGATACGAACGGGTCGAGCGAGCCGAGGAGCGCGGTCAGTTCGCCGTTCGCGGCGGCCTCGTCGACGTCTTTCCGGCGAGCGGCCGTGACCCTCTGCGCATCGAGCTGTTCGGTGATGAGATTGAGCAGATGCGCGCCTTCTCGCCCTTCACGCAGCGCACGCTGCATGAGGTCGAGCAGGTGCTCGTGCAGCCCGCCGCCGAGTGGCTCATCGATCCCACCGCCTCGCTCGAGCGGGAGGGAGCGGGGTCCGCGCCTCCGACGCCGCTGATCTCGCCGCTCGCCTCGGTGCCCGATCTCGTCTGGCAGCGCGAGGAGGTCGAGCGGGTCTGGCGCGAGGAGCTCGAGATCGATCCCCTACCACTGGAGGGTGTGAGCGAGCTGGATCCGTTTCCCCAGGGACAACCCTTCTCGTTCGAGGCGCAGCGGCCGGCCGTCGCCGCCCGCGGATTAAGCGAGGCCGAGCGAGATCTCGGCTCGTTCGTGCGCTCCGGCCAGCGTGTCGTGGTCGCCTTCCCCCATCGCGGCGAAGCACTGCGCACGGGCGGCCGCCTGCGCTCGCTCGCGGCGTCGATTCTCGAGCCGGGCGAGGAGCTCGCGCGAGAGGGAGACCTGCGCTTCGCCGTCTCGCCCGCGCGGCGCGGGCTGGTCTGGCGCGAGCTGGGTCTGGTTCTTCTCCCTGCGAGTCAGGTTTTTCGCAAGCGGCCGTCGCGGGCGGCGCCGCGGATCGGGCGAGCGCTGCAGTCTTTCTCCGACCTGCGTCCGGGCGACTACGTGGTGCACGAAGACCAGGGCGTCGGCCGGCTGATCGCCTTCGAGACCAAGCAGGTCGCCGGCGTCACGCGCGACTACCTGCTGCTCGCCTTCAAGGGCGACGATCGCCTCTACGTTCCGCACGAGCAGATCGCCAAGGTCTCGCGCTACATCGGCGCCGACGGCAAGGCGCCCGCTCTCTCCAAGCTCGGCGGCAAGGCCTGGCAGTTGCTCAAGTCGCGCGCCCGCGTGAACGTACACGAGCTGGCCGGCGAGCTGCTCTCGCTCTACGCCCAACGCCAGCAGGTGGAGGGAGTCGCCTACGACCTCGATCAGGCCTGGCTGGAACAGCTGGAGGCCGGCTTCCCCTTCCGCGAGACGGAGGACCAGGAACGGGCGATCGAGGCGGTCAAGGAGGATCTGGAGGCGCCGCGTCCGATGGATCGGCTGGTCTGCGGCGACGTGGGCTTCGGCAAGACCGAGATAGCCGTTCGCGCGGCCTTCGCCGTCACGCTGAACGGCCGCCAGACGCTCGTGCTGGCACCGACCACGGTACTCGCCGAGCAGCACTGGAACACCTTCCGCGAGCGCTACCGCGACTTTCCGGTGCGGGTGGAGATGATCTCGCGCTTCCGCAAGCCCGCCGAGGCCAAGCGCATCCTGGCCGAGTTCCGCGAGGGCAAGGTCGACGTTCTAATCGGCACGCACCGCGTTCTCTCGCGCGACGTGGTCGCCAAGAGCCTCGGCCTCGTGGTGCTCGACGAGGAGCAGCGCTTCGGCGTCGCTCAGAAGGATCTTCTGCGCTCGCTCAGGCTGGAGGTGGACGTGCTCACGCTCAGCGCCACTCCGATTCCGCGCACCCTGCACATGTCGCTCGCCGGCCTGCGCGACATCTCGACGATCGAGACGCCACCGGAGGGACGCCAGCCGATCCGCACCTACGTCGGCGTCTACGACGAGGAGCTGGTGAAGAGCGCTCTCGAGCGTGAGCATGCGCGCGGCGGCCAGTCCTTCTACCTGCACAACCGCGTCGAGACGATCGAGGAGACGGCGGAGCACCTGCGCCAGCTCTGTCCCGAGCTCAGCATGCTGGTCGTTCACGGCAAGATGCGCGAGCGCCAGCTCGAGGAACGGGTGCTCGCCTTCCTGCGCGGCGAGGCCGACGTGCTTGTCGCCACGACCATCATCGAGTCGGGGCTCGACATCCCGCAGGCGAACACGCTCGTGATTGAGCGCGCCGACGCGCTCGGGCTGGCCCAGCTCTATCAGATCCGCGGTCGCGTGGGCCGCTCTGATCGCATCGCCCACGCCTACCTCCTCTACCCCAGCGCCGAGGAGCTCTCGCACGAGGCGCGCCTGCGCCTGGCCACACTCGCCGACCATACTGAGCTGGGGGCCGGACTGGCCATCGCCATGCGCGACCTGGAGTTACGCGGCGCCGGCGAGCTGCTCGGCGACGAGCAGTCCGGCCACGTCGCCGCCGTTGGCTTCGAGCTCTACGTGGAGATGCTCGAGGAGGCCGTGGCCGAGCTATCGGGCAGGCGCCACGCTACGCCGCGGCCGCTTCGAGTCGATGCCCGTATCGACGCCTACATCCCGGCCGGCTACGTGTCCTCCGAAGCGCTCAAGATCGATCTGCACCGGCGCCTGGCTCTGGTCGAAGACGCCGACGAGCTGCACGAGCTGGAGGCGTCCTGCGAGGACCGCTTCGGGCCGTTGCCGGAGCCCGTTGCCAACCTCTTCGCCATCCAGCAGGCGAAGCTCGATCTAGCGCAGGTCGAGGCCGATTACCTCGTCTACCGCGACGGTCGCGTCAGTGTCGGTCCACTCGTGCTGGGCTCGGGCGAGCTGCGTGAACTGAAGACGCGTGTCGCGACGGCCGTCTACAGCTCCTCCAAGCGCGAGTTGACGCTGCGTGGCTCGGCTTTCTCGGCGGCCAGCAAGCTACTCGTTGCTATACTCGCCGCGCGCCGAGCGTGATCTCTTGCAGGCGCGTCTCTGTATGAGAATTCGGCGACTCATCCCTTCTCTTCTTCTCGCGCTCGTAGCCGCGACGGCGCTGGTCGCCTGTGGCAGCGCGAAGCAAAAAGAGGTTCCCGCAGGCGCCATCGCGATCGTCGGCGATCAAACCATCACTGTCAGCCAGTTCAATTCGCTGATGGCACAGGCCAAGGATCAGTACGCCCAAGCGAAACCCCCGCAGAAGTTCCCGGCGGTCGGGAGCAAGGACTATCAGACCCTCAAGGACAAGGCCGTCGCCTATCTGGTCCAGCGCAGCGCAGTCGCCCAGCAGGCCGCGAAGATGGGCACCAAGGTCAGCGACGCGGAGATTCAAAAGAACCTCACGCAGGTGATCACGCAGCAGTTCGGGGGCAGTCAGAAGAAGTTCGAAGCCGAGCTTGCGAAGCTGCACCTGACCGAGCAGCAGGTCAGGGAGCGCATCCACGATAACCTCCTCGACCAGGCCGCGTACACAGCGCTGACCAAGAGCATCTCGATTCCCCAGAGCGAGATCAAGGACTACTACAACGCTCACAAGAGCTCCTACGAGGTCGGAACGAGCCGCGAGGTCTCGCACATCCTGGTCAAGACCAAGGCGAAGGCCGACAGCATCTACCAGCAGTTGGAGGCGGGCGCGGACTTCGCCAAGCTGGCCAAGAAGTACTCGACCGACACCGCTAGCAAAGCCAACGGCGGCAAACTCGGCGCAATGGAGGAAAAGAAACTGGTCAAGCCGTTCGCCAAGGTGCTCTTCGGCAAGCTCAAGACCGGCACGTTCTCGCAGCCGGTTCACACGAGCTTCGGCTGGCACATCATTCTCCCCACCGGACCGGTCGTGAAGGCACACCTTCGTCCACTCAGCGAGGTTTCGACCACCATCCGCCAGACTCTGCTCACCACCAAGCAGAACGCGGTGTACACGGCCTGGGTCGACAAGGCGGATAAGTTCGCCGCCGACAACACGAGCTACGCCCCGAACTACAAGCCGACTACGACGACCAGCTCCTCCACGGTCGGCACGACCACGACGTCGTAGGGATCTCGGCGGCCGCGGAGGCGACCCTGAGCGATCTCTCACAAGCGCTCCTCGATCTACAGCGGCTAACCGAGCGCCTGCGCCGTGATTGCCCGTGGGACCGCGAGCAAACCGCGGCTACGATCGTTCCCCACACCCTAGAAGAGGCCTACGAGGTGGCCGACGCGGTCCTTCAGGGCGATGCGGACAAGCAGCTGGACGAGCTTGGCGACCTGCTCTTCCAGGTCTACTTCCTCTCGCTCCTGCTCGAGGAAGAGGGCCACGGCGGTCTGGAGCAGGTGGCGCGGCGATGCCACGAGAAGCTCGTGCGCCGGCACCCCCATGTCTTCGGCCAGGCCGAGGCCGAGACGGCCGGACGCGTGCTCGAGAACTGGGACAAGATCAAGGCCGGCGAGGAGGGTCGCGAGGGCATATTCCACGACGTCGGCCCGGAGCTGCCAGCGCTACTACTGGCCCGCAAGCTGCAGGGACGAGCCGCTGCGGTCGGTTTCGACTACCCGACACTCGCTCAGGCGCTGACCGACCTGACCTCCGAACTGGACGAGGTCGCCGAGGCGATCGAGGTTGCAGGCCAGCCCTCCCCCGGCGCCGAGCCCGACAACCGCGTCGCCGAGGAGATCGGTGACGTACTCTTCGCCTGCGTGAACGTCAGCCGGCTCGCGCGCGTCGATGCTGAGCTGGCCCTCAGGCAGGCTGCCGGTCGCTTTCGCGATCGCGTCGAGCTCGCCGCCTCGCTGGCCGAGGCCGACGGAAAGGCGTTTTCCGAGCTAGCGCTCGCAGAACAAGACTCTTACTTCGATCAAGCAAAGGAGAAAACGAGATGAGCAGCAAGATCGCGTCAGTGCACGGCCGGCAGGTTCTCGACTCGCGCGGAAACCCGACGGTCGAGGTCGACGTCGTGCTCGAGTCCGGACGCAAAGGTCGAGCCATCGTTCCTTCCGGTGCCTCTACCGGCGTGCACGAGGCGGTCGAGCTCCGCGACGGCGACAAGAACGTATACCTGGGCAAGGCCGTCACCAAGGCGGTGGCTAACGTCAACGGCGAGATCGCGGCGGCACTCAAGGGCGCCGATCCGGATGACCAGCGCACACTCGATCAGAAGCTGATCGAGATCGACGGGACTCCGAACAAGGGCCGTCTGGGCGCCAATGCGGTGCTCGGCGCTTCGCTGGCGGTTGCCAAGGCCGCGGCCGACGAGGCCGGCGTCTCGCTCTTCCGCTGGCTCGGTGGCTCCGAAGCCGCCACGCTCCCGGTGCCGATGCTGAACGTGATCAACGGCGGCGTGCACGCGCAGAACTCGATCGACCTGCAGGAGTTCATGCTCGTGCCGGTGGGCGCGAACAGCTTCGCCGAAGGGCTGCGTATCGCGGCCGAGGTCTATCACACGCTGAAGGGCGTCATCTCCGCTCGCGGTCTGGCCACCGGCGTTGGCGACGAGGGCGGGTTCGCGCCCGACCTGCCTTCGACCGAGGCGGCGATCGAGGCCATTCTCGAGGCGGCCGAGAAGGCCGGTCACGCCGATAAGGTTGCGATCGCGCTCGACCCCGCCGCGAGCGAGGTCTTCAAGGACGGCCGCTACGTGCTCACCGGCGAGGGTAAGGATCTGAGCCCGAGCGAAATGACCGACTACTACTCCTCGCTCTGCGAGCGCTTCCCGATCGTCTCGATCGAAGACGGCCACGCCGAGGACGACTGGGAGGGTTGGGCCGATATCACGCAGAAGCTCGGCGACAAGATCCAGCTGGTCGGCGACGACATCTTCGTGACCAACATCGATCGCCTGAAGCTGGGGATCGAGCACAAGGTCGCCAACTCGATCCTGATCAAGTTGAACCAGATCGGGACGCTGACCGAAACGCTCGACTGCATCGAGTTGGCGCGCAAGAACGGCTACTCCGCGGTGATCTCACACCGCTCGGGTGAGACCGAGGACGCGACGATCGCCGATCTCGCCGTCGCCACCGGCGTCGGCCAACTCAAAACGGGCGCGCCCTGCCGCACCGACCGTGTCGCCAAGTACAACCAGCTGCTGCGCATCGAGGAGGAGCTGGGCGACAAGGCCGTCTACCCGGGTTGGGGCTCCTTCCCGCGCGCCAAGCACTAGCGCGCGCTGCGCCGATTCACTGTCTAGAACGAGGGGCCGGGCGACAACCGGCCCTTCGTTCTTGCCGCAAGCCGGCGCGCCTGCGGCGGAAGGACAGTCGACCACGGCTTAGAACTTTTCCAAGCCGTGTCCACCAGGGGGAAGCGAACGAAGCCCAGACGAGCCGCGCGCGCCCATCGCCGGCGGCAGCGGTTGAGCGCGCGCCGGCTTGTCTTGCTGGGGCTCGTCGCGCTGATCGCTCTTCTCTACGCGGGGCCGCTTCGCTCTTACTTCGACAAGCGAGAACTCGTTCGGAGCGAGCACGCGGAGGTTGCCCAGCTCAGGTCGCAACACATCGCGCTCAAGCATAAGCTCGAGCGCGCAGAGACAGCCGAGGCGATCGAGCGCGAGGCGCGACGCCTCGCCTATGTCAAGCCGGGAGAGCGGCTCTATATCGTTAAAGGCATTGACGGCTGGCGGCGCAGTCGGGCCCAGGCCGGTCACTGATCTCCGCGGAGAGCATGCTTTCCCGACCTCGGAAAGCCGAGCGGGCCACATACGTGCATGAGGAGCCGAGAATCGGCTACGGCCGACGTGAGTAACATGACCAGTGTGAACGACAGGGCGATTGTCGCAGCCCAGATTGGCAGAGAGCCACGAGCCTTCTCGCGGGTTGCGGTGCGCTGCCCGTTCGGCTTCCCGGCGGTCACCGAGCAGAAGCCGTACGACGAAAACGGGAAGCCGTTTCCCACCGGCTTCTACCTGACCTGCCCCGAGCTCGTCGTGGCGGTGGCGCGACTCGAGGCGGCGGGTGGGGTGGAACGCTGGAGCGAGCAGGTGCGAAAGAGCCGTCGCCTGCGCTGGAGCGTATGGCGTGCCAACCGCAAGCAGCGCCGCCTGCGTAAAGAATCGGCACCATCGGCCTGTCGGATGGTGGACGCCGGCGCCTCGCTCCGTTTGGGCATCAGCGGCTCAAAGAACAGCCGCAAGCTCAAGTGTCTACATGCCCATGTCGCGTTCGCGCTCGCGAACCCTGGTTACGAGCTCGGTGAGAGCATCGCCCGCGAGCTCGAACCGCTTTGGCCCGAGAGCTGTCGCTCTCGCGAAGCTTGCGGGCTCGTTCCAACCTCTGCGAATACGCGCTGAGTATCATCGCCGGCGTGTCCACGACCGTTGAGGTATCGCGTCAGCAATGGCAGGACGGCTACCAGCGCTTCCAGGTGCTGGCCACCGACTCGACCGCCAGCGCTCGCCTCTACCTGGAGCTGGAGACGATCTCCGACGAGCTAAGGCGGCGAATCGGGCAGACCTTCACTCTGGCCGAGGCGGTCGAGCTTTACGGCAACGCGGAGCGCTGGGCAACCGACGCGGTGGCCGAGCGCGCGGCGGTACGTGGCTGGTCGCACGATTTGGCTATTGTGCTCGACGCCGCCTTCCATCTGTACACACGCGCAGCGGTCGACTACTTACCGTGACCCAGCCATCGAAGCCTCGTCGCTCTGAGCGTGCTCGCTACGAACGAGCGCGCTCCGGCCGGTTGCGTCGCGTGCTTCTTGTGGTGGCGACGATTGCCGTCTTCGCCTTCGGGACGGCGTTCGGGCTCGCGCTCGATCAGGGTTCGGGTGCGAAAGGCACGCAGACATGTGAGCGCACGCTTCGCCTTGTGACCGTCACGGTCACGAAGCCCTGAAAGCGCGGAGAAGAAGACGTGCGCTTCCGGCTCGATTTCGATCGCGACGGGCGCACCCTTTCGCGTTAGGCTCGAATCGGGGATGGGAGGCGGGGAACCCGTCTCCCATCCCCGAGGCCGCTGAGACCCTGAGGGTCGCGCTCGCGCCGGTTTTCGCATCCCGACGTCGTTTGTATTCGGCGAAAGCGGCCAAAACTATCGGAGTCGCTTAAAAAACGCGCGAATTGGAGATGCCGACAAGATGCCCGATCAAAGGCGATCCCGGCAGAGCCGGGTAGGTGAGCAACCCGAATGGCTGACCCTCGGCCATGCGGCGAGGTACTTGGGTGTCGCGCAAAGCACGCTCAGGAAGTGGTGTGACGCAGGACGAGTACCTGCCTTTACGACGCCCGGTGGTCACCGGCGTTTCCGAAAGAGCGATCTCGATGAGTTCGTAGAACAATCGCAGCTCGGTTCTCGAGCTCACCATGGGCCCGTCGTCCTGGTAATCGACGACGAACCGGGAATAGCCGCCTACGTTCGCGCCAGCCTCGAGCCCGCCGGCTACGAGGTCGAGCAATCCGACAATGCGAAGGAAGGCCAGCGCCTGGTCGAGACCCGCCCGCCCGATCTGATCATGGTCGATGTGAGCATGCCTGGGGCGAACGGCTGGGAAACACTCCGCCGCTTGCACGAGCGACGCGGCGAAGCGGCGCCGCCCGTGATCCTGTTCAGCGCCGCCGGTGAAAGCGACGAGGAGCTGGCGCGCTCGCTCGGTGCGGCGGCCTACTTCGGTAGCCCGCTCGATCCGCGGCGATTGGTCGAGCATGCGCGCGACGTGTTGCCAGTCTAGGAGCTTGTTTCGAGGGCAGTATCAGCCGCCCGGCGGCAAGACACCGGAACCCGGCGACTCCGGTTGAGCTCAGACCTCTTCGCTTGCTTCGATCAGGCCTGCCGCGATCACGCCGAACGACGCGAGAAGCGCAATCCAGATACCGATCCCGCGACCATCCGCGGGAAGGAAGCGATCGGGGATCCAGATCAGGCGAACGAGTACGAGGATCGTGGCGAGGACGCCGATCCCGATCACGACCAAGCTCTCCGGGAGGCTGGCCGGCAGCGCAACTCCAAAGACGCGCAGAGCGACGAGCGCAAGCACGGCCAGGCCGAGGAAGAAAACGATTTGACCGACCAGGCCCGTGTGCCACCCGATCACGCTCAGAACGAGCTGGTAGCCCCCGGAACCGCTGTACCAGCTCATAAAGGTCGACAGGCTGAGCACGAGGCCCGAAAGCCAGGTGAGGGTTTCAGGGGTGAAGAGGAAGCCCTCGGGGTGACGCAGCGAGGGGCGGGCCAACGGCGGTCGTGGGCCGGCGTGATGAGGGCGGTGTGGAGTTGGAGTCTGCATGGACTGGAAGTATGGCATCGAAGTAGGCGCTTGTCGGTCTCCAATCGCTCGGTGGCGCGAACGGCGAGCCCGTCAGATACCGAACAGGGTCTTAGTTTCATGCCAGATCAGCAACGCTATGGCGACAACGGCCGCCAGCATGACCAGCATCGTCACGTAAAAACGCACGTGCGCTCGATTGCGCGCACGGGCCCGCTCTTTGCGTATCTGCCGGGAAGCTCGCTCGCGCTCGTAGGCGCGGGTGACCGTCGTCGGATCGATTGGCGGTTTCTCGTCCTCGTGCTGCATCTTTCGCGCTGGATATCCCACCAGCGCCTCAGTTTAGGGCCAACCGGCTCGACTATGCAGGTCTGATCCGCGCCGGTCGCCACCTTACCGCTGGAAGATCAGGCCGACTCGAGCCGTTCGCGCCGGGCCGGTGACGACCGATTCCGCGCCAGGGCCGCGATCGGCGGGATACTACTGACGTGGACGGCCACTCCTTTCCCGCTCCCGAGTCTAAGGCTCAACCCCCTTCGGCTTCCGGTGGAGAGGTGACGGCGGAAGCCGGCGGCGGTGATCTGGCTTCGTCCGAGTCGGCCCAGCAACTGCTTGCCGACGCTCTCGTGGCGGCGCTCGACTCCGACGGGCTGCCGCGACGGCTGGCGGTTCTCGTTGCCGCGGCGACGAGAGCCGAGCAGGTGCTGCTCTGGCTGGGCGATCATCCGGACGGCGTGCAGCTCGGGACATCCTTCGTCCTCTCCGCCGCCGATCTGGAGGCAGCCCGAGAGCGCGCTATTCGCGTGCGCGAGCAAGGTAGGCCGCTGCGCGAGCAGCTGCCCGGGACGCTCGTTGTCACGCTGCCTATCGGGCTCGAACCGCTCGGCGTGCTGGAGGCTAGATTCAACGAAGGGACGCAGATAAGCGAAGGCGAGCTCGGAGCTTTGCAGACGCTGGCCGCCCGCGTCGCCGGGGTGCTCGAGGAAGCCGCGCTGCGCCGCGATCTCGTTCAGGAGCTGGAGCGGACGCAAGCGCTCCTCTCCTTCAGCGGGCAGGCCATGTCGGAGCTCGCGGTCGAGCCAACGCTCAACGCCGCCGTGGAGCGAATCGCCGATCTACTCGGCATCGAACGAATCGCCGTTTACCTGAACGGAGAGGACGGCCTGCGTACCGCTGCGGCTCGCGGTCTGCAGGGCGCGCACGAGCGCATCGCCAACCGCCTACTCGAGCTGGCGCTCGCCTCCGGTCGGCTCACGGGCGGGGTGATCATCGCCGATGCTCTCGCCGACGAGAGGCTTGAGTCGCTCCGCGACATTCTCGTCGAGTCGGGAGTCGAGGCGGTCTTCGCTCTCCCGCTCGAAGCGGCAAACGACGTGATCGGGTTGCTCGCTCTGTACGCGTCGAGAGATCGGGTTCCCGACGAGAGCGAGCGTGCGCTGCTTGAGGCGCTTCGCAATCAGCTCGCCGTTGCCGTCCATCGCGCGAGCCTGCACGAGCAGGCGACTCTCCTCGGTAGCGAGCTCGAGCACTCGCTGCGTGCGGAGCGTCAGGCTGCGGCCCAGCTACGGGCGCTGTACGAGGTTTCACGCGCTTTCGCGCAGAGCCTGTCACTGCAGACCACGCTGGAGGCGGCGGCGAAGACGATCGCCGAGCTGGTGGGAGTCGACGTCGCCGTCCTCTACATGCCCGACGAGCGTCAGGAGAAGCTGGAAGCGCGGGCTCTTCACGTTGCGCGAGGAGATCTGGAGGAGCCGATGCGAGCGATCCTCAAGCGGTCGCTTCCGCTGAGCGGAGACATCGCTCGCGTGATCAGAGAGGGCCTCGTGTTGCGCCTCAAGCGCGAGACGGACGAGGTGGACGATTCGCTGCGCTTGCTCGAGCCGTTCCTCGAGCGTGGCTCGACGGCGATCGTGCTTCCCGTCGCCACGCCGAAGGAGGTGTTGGCGACGGTCAGCCTCATCTCGCTCAGCCCCGAGCAACCGATCCGCGACGAGACCATCGAAGTGGCGCTCGCGATCGTGGGGCAGGCGGCTCTCGCAATCGACAACGCGCGCCTGTACGAGCAGCAGAAGGCCTTCGCGGATGCCATGCAACGCTCGCTCCTGCCCGACTACGAGCCCGAGATCGAGGGCCTGGACGTCGGAGCCGTCTACGCCGCCTCGGCTCGGGTGGAGATCGGCGGCGATCTCTACGACTTCCTCGTGCTCGAGGACGGGGCGCTGGCGGTCGTGCTCGGCGACGTGACCGGGCACGGAGTCGATGCGGCTGCCGACATGGCGATGGTCAAGTTCACCTTCCGCTCGCTGGCTCGGCGCTATCCCGAGCCGGGCGCGTTCCTGGCCGCCGTGAACGAGGTCGTACTCGAGGAGGTCGAGCTGGGCAAGTTCGTCACCATGATCTATATGAAGGTCGATCCGGCGAGGACCGAGCTGGCCTGCGCCAGCGCAGGTCATCCCCGGCCGCGCCTGCTGCGCGCCGACGGAGCGGTGGAATCTCTACCTGTGGGCGGGCTCGCGCTCGGGATCGTCGGCAGCCAGCACTACGAGGAGATCCGGATACCCTACGCACGGGGCGACGCGGTTGTTTTGTACACCGACGGTGTGATCGAGGCTCGCCGCGAGCGCGAGCTCTACGGTACGCCGAGGCTCGACGACTTTCTGCGCCGGAACTCGCGGCTGGGAGCCAGGGATCTCGCCGACGCCGTGCTGGCCGACTGCCGCCGGTTCGCCGGGGGTCCGCTCCTCGACGACTGCGCCGTGGTCGTCGTTCGGGCGCGCTGATGACCGAGCAGGTCTTGCCCGCAAGCGAGCTCGGCGCTCTGCGGCGCCCCGCATTACTGCTCTTCGTCTTTCTCGCCGGCAGCGGCTCGATGGCGACCGAGATCTGTGCCTCGCGCCTGCTTGCTCCCTACTTCGGCGACTCGACCATGGTCTGGGCGAACATCATCGGTCTCATCCTTGCATCTCTCTCGCTCGGCTACTGGCTCGGCGGCAAGCTCGCCGATCGCCGGCCTAGCCCTTCTCTACTCGGGGCGATCGTGCTCGCGGCGGCGCTCTGCGTGGCGGTCGTACCGTTCGTCGCACATCCGCTGCTGGAGCGCGGCGCGAACGGGATCGGGCAGCTGGCCGTGGGCACGGTCGTCGGCTCCTTCTTCGCGGCGCTCATCCTGTTCGCGCCTCCGGTCGTGGCGCTCGGCATGGTCGCGCCGTTCGCGATCAGGCTCTCGCTGGAGCGCGCGAATGCCGGTACGGCCGGCGACACGGCGGGAACCGTCTTCGCCCTGTCCACCGCGGGTAGCCTGCTCGGGACCTTCGTACCGGCTCTCCTGTCGATTCCGCTGGTCGGAACGCAGCGGACACTTCTCGGCACGTCGACGCTGCTCGCGGCCACGAGCGCGTTGGCGCTCGGGCGCCGGGGACTGGTACCGGTCGTGTGCGTGGGGGCACTGCTGGCGCTGCCGCCGGGGGCAATCAGGCCCGGAGCGGACGTTCTCTACGAGGGCGAGTCTGCCTATCAGTTCATCCAGGTCGTCCAGGACGGAAACGAGCACGTGCTGGAGTTGAACGAGGGTGTCGTGGCGCACTCGGTCTACGATCCGGCGAGCGTGCTCACCGGCGGGTACTGGGATCTCTTCCTCGTTCCGCCGCTACTTCTCGACCACCCCGTAAAGCGCGTTGCGATCCTCGGGAACGCCGGCGGTACCGTTGCCCGCGCCTATCGCCGCTTCTACCCACAGGCTCGGATCGACGGCGTCGAGATCGATGCCAAGGTCAGCTCGGTCGGCGAGCGCTTCTTCGGTCTCGAGCCCGGGCCACTCCTGCATCTGTACAGCGAGGACGCGCGGCCGTTCTTGCTCGCTCACGACTACCGCTACGACATCATCTGCGTCGATGCCTACCGGCAGCCCTACGTACCCTTCTACCTTGCGACACGCGAGTTCTACGAGCTCGTTCGATCTCGCCTTCGTCCGGGTGGGATCATTGCCCTGAACGTCGCCTCGCTGCCACGCGACCACGCTCTGGTCGAGCAGACGGCGGGCACGCTTGCCACCGTCTTTGCCCGCGTGTACCGCTGGCAGGCGCTTGGCTTCAACGCGCTGGTGATCGGGCTCGATCGCCCGCTGACCTCAGCTTCGCTCGCTCGTGCGCGCAGCTCCGCGCCCACCCGCCTGCGCCCACTCGTCGGCCTGCTCGAGCGCCAGGCCGAGCCGGTCGCTCCCGCGCACGATCCCTGGACGGACGACCGCGCCCCGGTCGAGTGGGTCGTCGACCGGATGATCGTCAACGCGGCCAGGGAGGGCGTCTCGCTCGACGCGGAGCGAACGCTGCCGACCGCACAGTGACCGAGTCGCTACTCAGGGGTGAGCGGCCACCGCTCGTGATCGGCCACCGAGGACTACCGCTGCTGGCAGCCGAGAACACGCTGCGCTCCTTCGAGCTGGCGCTCGAGCACGGAGCCGACGGCTTCGAGGTCGACGCCGTGGCTCTCGCCGACGGAACGCTTGTGGCCGGACACTCGCTCGATCAGGCCGAGCTCTGTCACGGCGCCGCCCGCGGTGATGCCGGCGCGCGCACGTTGGACGAGTTGCGGCAGCTCGACGCCGAGTTGGCGACGCTCGAGCAGGTGCTGGAGCTCGCCGCGGCCCGGCCGGCCTCGGGCCCGTTATTGATCGACCTGAAGAGCAGGGGCCAGGAGCGCGCTCTGGTCGACGCGCTGCGTCGGCACGGGCTTCGGGAGCGGACGCTCCTTTGTTCGCTCGAACGATCGCAGCTCGTTCGCCTGCGCGAGCTTGCTCCTGAGATTGCCCGTAGCCTCTCCTTCCCCGCCGACAGGCGGCGCCTGTCCGAGCGCAGGGCAATCGCGCCGCTCGTCCCGCTGGCTCTGCAAGGCCTGCGCTTACTGCTACGGTGGCGGATTCGTGGTTGGCTCGAGCAAACGGAGGCCACCGCTGTGACTCTGCATCACGGAGTCATCGACGCCGACCTGGTGCAAAGTTGCCACGAGTGGGGAATAGCCGTGTTTGCCTGGACGGTCGACGACGCTAGCGCTCGGCAGCGACTGATAGAGGCGGGTGTGGACGCTATCATCACGAACGATCCACGACCGCATTCGCGAACACACGATGAGATCGAGTAAAAAGACGAACTTCGCCTTAGGGCTCCTGCTTGCGATCGCCGGGTTGGTGGCATCCTTCGCGGTGGTCGCCACCGCTCCGGCTCAGACCGCCGAGGAGACGACAAGCAGCACGACCACCGACACGACGACGCCCACCACGACCACGCCGCTGGATATCGCCAACGACGTCACCGTCGGCGGCGTACCGGTTGGAGGAATGGGCGTAGACATCGCCAAGGCGACGGTCGAGGCGGCCTTCGACAAGCGACTCGTACTTCGCATCGCCAAGAAACGGGTGGCCATGGCGCCAAGCGAGATCTCGGCGCGAGCGAATATAGACGCCGCGCTCAATACCGCCCAAACCGCGCCGCCGGGCAGCTCGGTATCGCTCAGGGTCAGCGTCAACGCCCGAAAGCTGCACAAGTACGTACTCAAGCTCGGCAAGCGCTTCAACCGTGCGCCGATCGATGCCCACGTTTTCTTGCGCCGTCTGCGCCCGCGCATCGCGGCTGGACGGCCCGGCTGGACGATCAAGGTAAGCGCGTCACAACGAGTGATCCGGGCGGCTCTGGCGGCCAATCGGCGCATTGCGCTGAGGCTGCCGCTGAAGAAGATCTCGAGACACGTGACGAAGGCGAAATTCGGGCCCGTGATCGTCATCAGGCGCGGCTCGAACCACTTGTACCTCTACAAAGGCCAGCGCTACTGGAAGCGTTTCCCGGTAGCGACGGGGCAGTCGGCCTACCCGACGCCGCTTGGGCACTACGAGATCGTCGTGAAGTGGGCCAACCCCTGGTGGTACCCGCCCAACTCGGCCTGGGCGAAGGGTGAGAAGCCGGTTCCGCCCGGGCCCGGTAACCCGCTCGGCACGCGGTGGATGGGCCTCTCGGCCTCGGGGGTCGGCATACACGGCACGCCGAACTCGGGCTCGATCGGCTACTCGCTTTCTCACGGCTGCATTCGCATGTACATCCCCGACGCCGAGTGGCTGTTCAATCATGTTCGCGTCGGGACGCAGGTCTTCATCGTTTCGCAGTAGCGGTTACCCGGATCGTCTCTAAGCGTTCATCCCGAAGCCGGCTCGAAGCGCCGGGCGCTTCGGTCGAGGCTTTCAGGTAACAGGGGAGACCGTGTTACGCTGCGAGCGTGTCGAAGATCCTGTTGGTCGGGGTCGACCCTCTTTTCGTCGGAAAGCTGAGCCAGCTTCTGGCCGGACATCAGCTGACCTCGACCGAGAGCATCGAGTCGCCCGACCTCGTCGTCGCCGACGTCACGCGTATCGAGCCCGGAGAGATCGCCGACGCCTATCCCGAGATACCTATTCTCGGCTATGCGGGCCACGCCGATCCTTTCAGCCTGCGCGCGGCCACGGAGGCCGGCTTCGATCGCGTCGTCGATCGCTCACTCCTGGTCGAGAACGCCGAGGACCTGATCTCGGAGCTCATCGTGTGATGAAGCGCGGCGAACTTTCATCGAGGTTGACCGCGCCGCTAGAGTAAGCGGCATGACCTACGTCATCGCGGAAACCTGTATCGACGTCAAGGACCAGGCTTGTGTCGACGTCTGCCCGGTCGACTGCATCCACGAGGCGGATCGCATCCTCGTCATCGATCCCGAGGAGTGCATCGACTGTGGCGCTTGCGAGCCGGAGTGCCCGGTGGAGGCGATCTTCCCCGAGGACGCTCTCCCGGCCAAGTGGCAGGCCTTCGTTCGGATCAACGCCGCATACGGCCAGGGCGTGGACGCCGTTGACGCGCTTGTCACGGCCTACGCCGACGAGCACGGTTCATAGAACCAGGCGGCCCGTACGCCTCGCCGAAGGGGTGGGCTCTAAGCCGGTTGTAGGTAGGCGCAGGGCCTGGGGTCGTCGGGAAGCGGAGAAGATGCGATCTTGCCAACGATCAGGCTGGTCTCGTCCACGGTCACCGTGCTGCCGACCTGCGGCAACTCGCCCAGCCGCTCCTCCAACTCGTAGCCGCTCGTCTTCCAGACATAGAGGAGATAGCACTCGTCGCTCACGGCCGAAACTCTACTAAGAACCTATCCCGCGAGGCCGTGTGCGGCCAGTCGGCGGAGTACGTCGTTTACGCGCTCAGCGTTCGGCGGCGTAGGCTGGGACGACGACACGCACCACCGTGCCGCCGCCGTCGGCCGCGCGTACGCTGACCTTGCCGCCGAGCACGCGGGCTCTCTCGTCGATCGTCTCGTAGCTCGTACGCCGGCGCTCGCCCGGGGCATTGTCGGCGATGATCAGCTCGACTCGGCGGCCGGAGAGCTCGTGCAGGGCGACTGCCAGACGGGTGGGAGGGCCGCGCCGAATGGCCTGATGGAGAGCCTCGCGGATGATCTGGTAGAAGACGACCTGCGCCCGTTCGGCCAAATTCTCGGCGAAGCCGGTCTCGAGCTCGATGTGAATCTCGTTGGCTATGCCGACATCGTCGGCCAGCGCCTTTACCGCTGGTTCGAAGCCCTGGTCGCGCAGAACCACCGGCTCGAGATTGAAGGAGAGGTCGCGCAGGGCCTTTATCGTCGAACGCTGTCGTTCGAGCACCGCCTCGATCACCTGTGTCGCTTCTTCCAGATTGCCGCTCGACAGTTGGTGCAGCGCCGCGTCGAGCATCAGGGTGATTCCCGAGAGCGACTGCACCGGACCGTCGTGTAGAAACAGCGAGATACGCCTGCGCTCCTCCTGCTCGGCGGCGATCAACTGGTCGGCCAACCTTGCGCGCTCGCTTTCGGCCTTGCGCCGTTTGCCGCTGCGCCCCTTCTTCTCGAGCGCGGGCCTGCCCTTTGCCTGATCCGCTCCGGCCACTCGCTCCTCCATCGGTCGCGACTGCGCCAGGAGATTAGTCGATGATCGACTCCCGCAGCGCTATCGCCACGGCGTGCGTGCGGGTGTCGGCCTCGAGCTTGGCGAGGATGTGGCGGACGTGGCTTTTGACCGTTTCCTGGCTGATGAAGAGCTTTCCTGCCACTTCGACGTTCGACATCCCGTCGGCCAGGAGCTGGAGGATCTCGCGCTCACGCGTGGTCAGCATTTCTTCCTTGTCTCTGGCGTTCAAGAACGTCGGCATCAGTGCCGGATCCACATAACCCTCACCCTCGGCGACCTTCTCGATCGCCCGGAGCAGCGTCTGATGTGGCGCTTCCTTGAGGATGTAACCCTTGGCGCCCGACTCCAGCCCGCGTCCGAGCAGGCTGCGCTCGTTGTGAGCGGTGAAGAGGAGAACAGCGCTCTCGGGGGCCTTGGTCATGATCTCGCGCGTCGCCTGCAGCCCGTCCATACCCGGCATGCGCACGTCCATGATCACCACATTCGGGCGCCGCCTCTCGGCCAGCGCCACCGCGCTCGCTCCGTCGGACGCCTCGCCGACTACGCGAATGTGCGAGGCGCGTGAAAGCGAAAGTCTCAGACCTTCACGTACGACCTCGTGGTCGTCAACGATCAGACAAGTGATGTCCTGTGGCACGGGTTAGCTCTCGTTTCTTGTGTGCTGGCCGGGGTTCTCGACGCCTTTCAAGCCCGCTTTGCCCGTTGCCGGGCACATTCTGCGGTCTCGATGCGGTATCGGCGCCGCCGTCCATCCACTTGAGTATGGGGGATCGGATTCCTCCCCCTTTCGGGTGATCCGATCTACCGATTACCGTCGCCTGCGCCGTAGCCCTCGACGAGCAGGCGAGTTTCGAGCAGCTTCTTTACAGGGCCAGTCGCAGCTGCCGCGGCGGCCATGAGGGGACGAGCCGGACGGTCCGCCAGCGGTGCGGCACCGGCCTCGACCGCTCGCGCAAATGCCGCCGGCACATCATCGGTTACGAGCGCGACTTCCAGCGCGGGAGGCGTATCGCCGAGGGCCAACGGTCGAACGCCGCCGGGTATGTGCGCCTCTCCTACGGCGAGGGAGGCGAAGCCCAGCGCGGTCTTGCCCGTCTCGAGCTCTCCGTATGCTCCGTCCGGAGTGATGAATCGTCGCCGGAGACCAAACGCATGCTCGTAGCAGGCCAGTGTCGCGTCGACATCGGTTACATAATCGGCGGTGTAGCCGAACCGGAGCACGGAGCGAAGATAGAACACACGTTCGTACTTATCAAGTCGAGTCGGTCTTGGGTGGGCAATCCCGAGTCGGGTAGCTCGCATATACTTTTGGGCAGATCTCGCTTGGACGACGAGTCGCTTCCTCATAGACAGCCGCCGACGGCGGCGGCGAAAAACCGGCGCGCGTGAGCCTGCTCTTTCAAATCGTCGCGGTCCTGCTGATCGTGCTCGGAAACGCGTTCTTCGTCGCGGCCGAGTACGCGCTCGTGACGGCGCGGCGCTCGCGGCTCGAAGCGCTGGCCGAGGCGGGAAATCAGCGCGCTCGAGTCGCGCTTCGAATCATGAACGACCCGATCCGCTTCATCGGCACCGTTCAGCTTGGTGTCACCTTCTTCTCGCTACTACTGGGCGCCGTCGGGGAGCCCATCGTGGAAAAGCTCTTCCATCCGGTGCTTGCGGTCGGGATCGCCTTCACGCTCGCCTTCGCGATCGTTACTTACCTGCACGTCACGGTCGGTGAGCTGGCACCGAAAGCGATAGCGCTGGAGCGGAACGAGACGACCGCGCTGTGGGTGGCGCTCCCGGTCGAGGCGTTCTATCTCGTCACGTATCCGCTCGTCTGGTTTCTTCAGTCTTCGGCCAACGCCCTCACGCGCCTCTTCGGCGTTCGACCCGGCGCGGCGGGCGAGAGCGAGGTGCACTCGGAGGCCGAGCTGAAGATGCTCGTGCGCCGCTCGAGTGCGAGTGGCGAGATCGAGATCGATGAGACCGAGATGCTCTACAAGGTCTTCGACTTCGCCGACAAGGAGGCCTCGGACGTGATGGTGCCGCGGCCCGAGGTAGTCGCGCTCTCGATCGAGCTGCCGGCCGCCGAGTGCCTGGCCGCCGTCATCGACTCGCCCTATACCCGCTACCCCGTCTATCGCGACACGCTCGAGAACATCGTCGGCATTCTGCACGTGCGCGATCTCTTCTCACAGATGATCGAGGCCGGCATCGAGCGGGTGAATATCGAGGAGCTGTTGCGCGAGCCGCACCTGGTGCCCGAGACGAAGGACCTGGCGGCGCTCTTGGCCGACTTCCGCCGCACCGGCCAGCACATGGCGATCGTCGTCGACGAGTACGGCGGCATGGAGGGTATCGCCACCCTGGAGGACCTGCTCGAGGAGATCGTGGGCGAGATCGAGGACGAGTTCGATCTGCCTGACGAATCGGTCGAGCGGATCGCCGAGGACACCATTCACGTCGACGGCACCTTCTCGATCGACGACTTCAACGAGGAGTTCGGCTCCACTCTGCCGGTCGAGGATTACCACACCCTGGGCGGGTTCGTTTTCGGGCAGCTCGGCCACGCGCCGGTTCCCGGCGAAGTCGTCGACTACGACGGCATGCACTTCGAGGTGCTTGAGGTCGAGGGCTCGCGCATCGACAGGTTGGCTGTGCGCTTCGACGCGCGCGATACGGGCGAGCGCTAACGGCGCGCCTCGATCGGCGCGGCACTCCCTCAATGCCCATGACGACGGTAACCGAACGCGGCGGCGTCGATCTGGGCGCCTTTTTCAGCGGAGTCGATTTCGTGTTATAAAAGCCACGGAGCCATCAACTTCATCCGCGCGTCTCCTTCGCGCGGGTGTAAGAGGGAGAGGGGAGGTAGGGGTAAAGATCCGGCCGGCCAACCACTCCCATCCACTAAAGGGCCATTCTCCTCGTAGCTGTCATGTCTGCGATCGTGATACAGGCATCAGCCCTGGAGAATCTACAGCTGACGAAACAGGAGGGAAACGTGAGAAAGCTCTTGACCGCAGGAGCGTTGTCGCTGGTGGCAGTGACGTTGGCGATCACGGTGACCGCGTGTGGTAGCTCGAAGAAATCCAGTAAAAGCAGTATCCAGGTCTGTGCCTTGCTCCCGGACACGACGACGTCGGTCCGCTACGAACTATTCGACAAGCCATTCCTTGCGGCGGCCTTCAAGAAAGCCGGTATCTCCTACAGCATCCTGAATGCTCTCGGCGATCCGCAGAAGCAGAAGTCGCAGGGGAACCAGTGTCTGACCAACGGGGCCAAAGTCATTCTCGTCGACGCTCTCGATTCCGGGACAGGCGCGTCAAT
>Ga0315542_1000435_pt1 | contig 25997 bp, 25 predicted proteins | sample SalMarSW160120MG_FD_202541 | JGI IMG/M metagenome (GOLD analysis project Ga0315542, IMG submission 202541) | Salt marsh sediment microbial communities from the Plum Island Ecosystem LTER, Massachusetts, United States - Salt Marsh Sediment SW1601-20 ... | reverse complement strand
CTCAAAAAAATCTTAGAAGTAATGGCGGGCTAGGTGGAAGTGTTTGGTGGAAGAGAACAATCGAATTCCTCAAGTCACATCTAGAATAAGATTGCGAATTTGATAGTATAAATCGTTCATTAATATGCAATAGATATATTTCTCGAAAAGATGAGCCAGAGATGTCAACTAGCATAAGTATCGCTATATTTGCTCTAACAACTATCACTACATAATCGAGGAGAATATAATTGAAGTGGAAAATATCGAAAAAATCTGTGACATGCGCAAAATGTGGTAACACTTTGAGTCAAGATGAGGTTAAAAGAATCAGGTCAGGTGTTCCCACCTCTTGTCGTAGTTGTGGTCATACTATAATCATCAATCGCCATCTGGATTCACTAGAACAGGATGATAGAGATGAGGGTAGAATGGTGCACCCAGTTGGACGACTCAGCATCGGTCAAAAAGCCCAACCATTAGATATAGAAACTCAGAAGTTTGGTGATGCAGATGATAATGAATCTCACGATTATTTCGCTCCAGCAACATTTCAAGAATTGCCAGATTCTGAGAAACTGGATGCACCATCTTTTGAAAAGATGTGTCCATATTGTGGTCATGCGAATAAGTCAGGAAAGAATGTCTGTGAATCTTGCGGAGCCTCAATCTGATAATTGCGTATCGAACACATCATCAATTTGAAAATAGATGGCGGGTCATGTGGGATTCGAACCGCAAGTTCCAAATTTATACGTCGTATGATGAAATGCATGGAGAGTAGAAAATTCAAACTGCGAAACGATAGGGAGGTAACGCTTAGATTATTGAAAATTGATGATCGCGATCGATTACTAGACTTGTTTTCTACAATGTCAGAAAAGGCACTTGAATGGGGTATGCCACCCTACTCAGAGGAAACAATCGACCGTTGGCTGAGTAACTTTGAAAGATTAATCCCTCTGGTAACAATCTATGAAAATCGGATTGTGGGATTTGCTGCAATCTTCAAACATATGCATTCAAGGGAGAGAGGCGTAGCGGACCTTGGCATATACTTGCACCAAGACTTCCACAAAATCGGACTTGGGACAATAATGAGTGAAACTATTCTTGGGATTGCAAAGAATCAAGGATTACACAGAATTGGTCTTCATGTTGTGGAAGATAATGTTGTTGCAGTGAATCTGTACAAGAAAGTAGGTTTCGTCATTGAAGGTACAATGCGTGATGCGTATTTTGGTCAGGATGAAAAGTATCACAATATGCTTGTTATGGGATTATTATTACAAGGAAAAACAACAAGATAATGGCGGGCCAGGGGGGATTTGAACCCCCGACCAACAAGTTAAGAGCTTCAACTCATCAGAGAATCTCTGATGAACTGTCGCTATGCCTGGCTTAGCCACTGGCCCGTGATTTCGCATCTGCTCGATTTGAGTTTATAGAGATTGTGGTGTTAACGCGACTTGTCAAACAGAAATGAAATTTAGACGTTTTCAGTGACTAAAATCAAAGGTTTGAGATACATAAACACAATTCCGAAGACTAGCAGTATTGGGATAGGAATGATGACAGGATACATGACTTCCCCACCAGGTGCAATGGTGAAAGGTAAGTGAAGAAGAACTGGGAGAGATAGCAATAAGGGATGAAGTGTTGCATAGATTCCTGTTAAAATGGTCCAAGTCCCATTGGCCTTGTTCTTGTAATAACGATATATTTGAAGAATGAATACAAATCCAAATACATAGTACAGAAAGAGATTCACAGTGTTATTCAATAGAAGAACCGATGATGTGGATTCGACGTACCTCCATAATACTGCTTCATAAGAATTCCAGCCAAATGGATTAAGATCAAGATGATATGCAAAAGGAAGCAAGAGTGCTATCAGAAGCAGGACCATTGTCACTAGAAGTATACGAGAGTTATTAGTCATATTCATGGTATCACAACGACTTCAACAACTAAAGCTGGAATATCTGCTTTCTCTTCTCAGCCAAGATATCTTAAATTGTGAAACTAGATGAGATATCTACCATTGTTATGTCGTAAGTCATATAACGAAGCTAATTCTAGCTCGAAGTATCTCTAGGATAAGGAGGCTCAACGAATGAGCGATCACAAGAAGCTTTACGATTCAGTGTTCGAAAAATTGGAAAGTCATGATAAATGGATGCAGTCCACAATAAACCTCATTGCCAGTGAGAATGTGAGTTCTCCAGCAGTCAGGTCAGCTATAGTGTGCGACTTTAGAGACCGCTATGCAGAAGGGTGGCCTGGTGAGCGAGTCTATGCAGGTTGTAAATACATCGATGAGGTAGAACTCATCACCATAGATTTGGCGAAGAAACTCTACAGGGCAGAGTTTGCTGATGTACGCCCAATTTCAGGAGTTGTTGCCAATCTTGCGATGTATACTGCTGCAATGGAGCCCATGGAAAGAATGATGGCCTTATCTATTGCACATGGTGGACATATTTCTCATGCACGAGCAAATCTGGGTGGAACTGCAGGTGCAATCAGAGGCCATAAAGTGCGCAATTGGATTTTTGATGAGGAGGAATTCAATATTGATGTAGATGCGTCAATTGATGAAATAAAGAAACTACAAGAAAAGGGAGATGTAATCAAGTTCCTGCTCTTCGGTGGAAGTGTATTTCCATTTCCACACCCTGTGAAAGAGTTTCGTGATATTGCTGATGAATATGGTATGACTATTGGATATGATTCAGCTCATGTGTCAGGATTGATTGCGTCAGGTTTCTTCCAAGATCCCCTAAGGGAAGGAGCTGATATAATGACCACCTCTACTCACAAGACACTTCCAGGGCCACAACATGCAATGGTTCTTGCAAAGGAAGAGTTTGCTGAGAGAATTAAGAGAGCTTCATTTCCAGGTCTGCTGAGTAATCATCATCTGCACAATGTTGCAGGTCTTGCTATTGCATTGGCGGAGATGATTGAGTTTGGAGTGGACTACAGCAAACAGATTATGAAGAATGCAAAGGCACTTGCCCAAGCACTCCATGATCGTGGTTGGCAAGTTATTGCTGAGCATAAGGGTTTCACAGAATCACATGTTGTTCTGGTAGATGTCACTGAAACCCCAATGAAAGATGGCAGAGCTGTTGAAGAGAACCTTGAGGATGCAAATATGATCATCAATCGTAACCTCTTGCCTTGGGACAAGAAGAGAGGCCGGGATTACAAGACTCCTGGTGGTATCAGACTAGGAACCAGTGAGATGACCAGACTCGGTATGAAAGAGTCAGAAATGGATGAGATTGCAGAATTCATGACCAGAGTTGTCATGAAGGGTGAAGATACGAAGAAAGTAGCTGCAGAGATTGGAGAATTCCGCAAGGACTATCAGAAAGTGCATTTTGCTTTCGAAAATGAAACACCTGCATATGCACATCTCCGATTCAAGTAAGGGTCCGATTGATGTCGGGCCCCCTTGGGGGTTTCATATGAAGATTGAAGACGCGCAGGAAATGATGCGTAAGGTCTACTGGGAACGAGACAGGAAAAGAGGCATAGATGGAACACTTCAACGAACAAGAGAAGAGTTTGCTGAACTAAGTGCTGCAATTCTAGAGATGGAAGGCGCTAAAGCAATAGAGGAAGAGATAGCAGATGTTTTCGCTTGGTTATGTTCTCTTGCCAATCTATTGGATATAGATATGTCAGAAGCGTTCAACACGAAATACCCAGATGCGTGCTCAAAGTGTAAACAGGCTCCTTGTACGTGCCCTGACGAGTAATTGCAATGTTTTTGGGTAAATAGTGCTTTGTTTCATTCTTGTAGTTTGTTAAAAGGAATAGACACAAACAATCTTTTGAAAATGTATCATCTAAGAATGTGGGTCCCTGAGCTTGACGGAGTACGGATCGAGTCCTATGACCAGCTTGTGGACCTGCTCAAGTCGCGCTCACCCAGGTTCTTCAAGCGGAAAGACTCGGGTAAGCTGTTGCAAGATGCCAAGTTGCACATCGAACTCTATCAGGAATATAGTCATCGCTCCCATCTTGAGCGGGGAGAAGTGGCCGAACTCTCAAAGCAATTGAAGAAGAGCCCCACCACCCTCAAGCGGTATCTTCGTGAGGGAGTCATGCCCAAGGTCTACTACTGGAGCAATATGGTCTCCAGTAGTGATAAGGAGCAGAAATTGGAGACGCTCCTCGCACGACTCAATGGCGTGACCACCGAGGAGGAGTATGACAGGCGCTTCAGTACCCTCTACTTCTCTGATGAGATGTTTACTACCTTAGACCATGAGCAGAAGGAGGAGTTTGTACGCAAGTTCTTCGAGTTCATCAAGGAATACGGGGAGAGTGGGCTCTTGATTGATCTTGCAAAGAGGTTAGGGATTGGAAAATCCACCATTGGGGCCTGGTTTGATGGGACACAACTACCTACTCGTATTGCCTATGCCTCTCTCATTCCCAAAGAAGCGCTTCGTGCTGGGTGGAAGTGGTTGCCCAGAAGATTGAATACCAAGACCAATCTTCCCGAGGATTTCATCCAAGTTCCAGTAGAGATTCGTTCACAGCAGAATCTGCAGGATGTCCTGAAACAGCTACCCCCATTGAAATCTAAGACTGTGAAAGACCTTGAGAAGGAGTTAGGTGAGATGTCGCAGGAGGTAGCCTTCATGTACCTTCTTGGACTCATGGTTTCAGATGGAGGTTTTAAGTCAGATGTTGATTATTCTGCCAAGGCAGAGTTGTTTGTAAGTAAGAAGTACTCATGGAGTAGTACTTTGGGAAAGGGATTTTGCTACACACTTGGAAAGATCGGGTTGTCAGCAAAGAGAGATTCTGACCAAGAGAAAATCAGGGAAAATGGGAAGATCATCGTTTTCAGAAAATACTCTAGCGAGGCAAGTCCCCTTCTGATGTGGATGAAGAAGGCTCTCTTGGGATTGGATGTGTCTGAGATTAAGAAGGAAGTTGCAATCAAGGCAGACTGGATTCTGAATATGCCCTATGACTGGAAGGTTGCCTTCATTCAGGGGCTGGCTGATGGAGATGGGTATGCCTCTGTCCCCAGATTTGATGCTGCAATAACAACTACCACAAACGAGGAGTTCTTTGTCAAGCTTCTTTCGTTGGTTGGAATTGAATCGACTGCTGGTGATAACCGTGCTAGAATCAAAAAATACGATGAGATATTGAAGGCAAGAGAATTGCCATTGTTTAGATTTGCTAGTGGAAGACAACAGATTCTGGATGATATGTATAAAATCATTAAACTAAAACCGAAAGGACGACGACATGTTCCAGATGATGAGAGACAACTGGTAATGGAACTATATAGAGATGGACTCAAACCAGGTGAGATTGTTGAAAGGCTCTGGCGTGAACACGGATTGGTTCGCACTACCGCAATGATTGGCACTCTGATTAGTCGTGAGAGAAAGAAAAATGCTGGTGACGAATAGCCAACAAGGTCATTATAACAATATGATTAAAAGGGAAAGCTGAACGAGAGTTCCTGTAGAGGTGCCAGTAAAGATGCCTAAGACTGCTAAGAAGCGGAGAAAGAAACGAGGTGAAGGGCCCATGCCGTCCGGAGGCGCAGGGTTAATCAGATTCTTCGAAGACGAGACTCCAGGTATCAAAGTTGGACCCACAACGGTTGTAATACTTGCAGGTATTCTAGTGGTTGGAGTAATTCTAGCACATGTGTGGTGGCTCATAAGTCAGACTGGAACCCCAGCCGCATAAGCGATAATTAATCAGACCGATTCGGATTGAACATGCCCTAAGTATTATAAGAGACTCTAGGCCGAGTCGCACAGCCCAAGGACTGGTGATTATCAAATGAACATTAAAGGTGAACTGAACAAATACTGCCCCCGATGCCATAAACATACTATACATACGGTGTCAGCATACAAGGCAGGAAAGAGACGAAGCCAGGCAGAAGGAGAGCGCCGTATGAAGCGGAAGACAAAGGGCTATGGATCATTTCCTAAAAATATCCAGAAACGTTTTGCTAAAACAACTAAAAAGACTGTACTCAAACTCAAGTGTAAGGAATGCGAACACGTCATCCAGTCCCAGAGTATGCGTTTGAAAAAGGTAGAGGTACTGAGAGTATAGGGTGATTATTATGCCAAAAGGCGAGATTGTGCGACAACCAAATTCACGGTTCCTACGGGTCAAGTGCCTAGACTGTGAGAATGAGCAGATTATTTTTGGAAACGCAACTACAGAGGTAAAATGTCTTAAGTGCGATAAGATACTTGCCAAGCCAAGCGGTGGGAAAGCTAAACTCGAGCCAATTGCACGAGAAGTAGAGGTCCTTCCGTAAGGAGAAAAAAAAATGGTCCAGAAACGCGCTGATTGGCCAAATCAAGATGATTATGCTATAGCGGTCGCAACGAAAGTAGCTCCTTACGGTGCCTACGTTCAGTTACCAGAGTACGGCAACAAAGAAGGGTTCATTCATATTTCGGAAATAAGTAGTACGTGGGTCAGGAATATCCGAAATCACATTCATGAGAATCAGCGTGTCGTTGTGAAAGTTCTCAAAGTAGATGAAGATAAAATGCACATTGATTGCTCGCTCAGACGTGTTTCAAGTGAGTCAAAGAGAGTCAAGAATAATGAATGGAAACGTGCTCAGAAAGCAGAGAAACTCTTGGAACTAGTAGCCAAAGAGAATGATATGACTCTCGAACAAGTCTACGAGAAGATTGGTTGGTCATTGGAGGATGTCTTTGGAGAGATATATGCAGGTTTAGAGAAAGCTGCAGATGGAGACGTGGATGTCTTTGAAGAAGTCCAAGCAACTAAGAAGCTGAAGAAACAAGTTGCAGACTTGGCAAAACAACGAATTGAGATACCATCTGTTGAGATTGATGGTGAAATGACAATACTTGTTCCTGGTCCTGACGGAATAGAAGTAATCAAGAAATCTTTGACCGAAGGGCTTGCACAAGGGAAGAGTCATGAGAAGTCGACAACCGAGATATACACTCTAGGCTCACCTAGATACAAACTTAGAATCGTCAGTCCAGATTACAAAGAGGCTGAAGATATTCTCTCAGATGTTTATGGATTGATTTCTAAACAGATAGAGAGTAACTCTGGAACAATTTCTTTTGTGAGAAAGTAGGGGGCTAGGGTCGAGATGACTCATCTCTACAAATGCACCAAATGTGATGAATATACTCTAGATCAGAATACGTGCCCAAAATGTGGTAATCCTGTTTCAGATCCTAAACCTCCGAAGTATAGTCCTCAAGACAAATACGGAGGCTATAGAAGAAAAGCTAAACGAAAAATTCAGCAACAGGTAACTAGTTGAATTTTGTAAAAAAGAAGAAACTTGGCAACTAGTGCTAAGACCAGTTGCCATTGCTACTAAACTAGTAGAGTTGAATCGGAACCCAGAAAGTATTCCAATTAGTGGTGAATGAAGGTGCACCAGTGTTTAGATTGTTCCACCAGAGGAACTTCATCTGGTAATTCATTCCTGGAAACATTGCAACGTCTTGAGGATCATGAGATTGTAATGGAATTATGAATTCTATCACATTGCTACCAGTAGCAAACTCAGTAGAGTTTGTACCAGTAGAGTCTTCGACCCAAGTGCCATCATGACGAATGTTGCCATCAAATGGTTGACCATCGTAGTTCACGATTCTGAGATCTGAGTCAAGAGGTGCGTTTTCAGGAGAGATCCTGATACCAAAAGCATCTTCGCCAAGGGTGTAATTGTCCATTTGTATTCCATAGTACATATGGGTCGAGTTTGATTGAGTGTAAACTCTCGCATTGTACCCGGCGCCAAATGATACTTCATGGCTTGAACCTGAAATCTCTGTACTTGATAGAGCTCCATCAATAGATACATCAAGATTATCACTAACCAATGTTGGGATCCAGTCTGCATTTGTACGGTTCATGTACTGATAGTACATCGTGTAATCAATTTCGTAGATCTTGACTGTTCCGTATGTAGAGCTGATATATGGTTCCTTAAAAGCACCATTGAGGCTTACAGGCATATGGTCAACCCAGGCTTGATCTTTCCAGAATTGTTGGTCAAAGTATGCTCTGGTCTGAGATAAACTCAGCATATTTGCTTCTTCTTGATCTTTGGGCTCACCATAGGATAAGAGCTTGTAGAGAGTCGAGCTATAGAACGGCTCCAGTGTCGCATCGTTGACACCGAGATATGTAGCATCATCAATCAAAGATGTGCCAAATCTATCCTCTGCAATTCGCACCATCCATGGCCACTTGCCATCATCACCACCAAGTTGTGATAGTCTGTGACCCCAGTATACTAGTACATGGGTAGTATTCCAGAGTTTGAATGTTTTCAACGACTCCGTGTAATTAAGTGCCATTAACGCATATCCCATGAGTGCTATTTGCGTACTATTAACCGTCGCATTATCCACAATGGTTTCCGCGTCCCCAGCGCTGTTTATCCAATATCCATAGTCCCACCAACTAGCTACAATTGTACCAGGGGGTAAGACATTTCTGACATAGGTCATAGCAACTTGCCAATCAGTTGCTTGAGCTTGAGGATTAGACAGAGGTCCATTGGAAAACTCAGGATTACCGACTTGATTTTGAACATAACTCACACCCAGAATTACGTTTACTGATAGTAAGAGTGCGATAAACGCGAATGCAGTGAGCGAATGTTCTGACGTGAGGGAAGAACTCATCCTGAATCTTCGCCTTTCAAAGACTGATTGTTGTGTGACGACCTTTGCATAAGGTGAGAGTATGTTATATGCTGCGACTGCAGCTAAGAGAGCTACGCCAGGAGCAAGTATGAGACCTAGACGAATCATGCTTCCGGCAAAGTAGACTGAAGCCACACCATAGAAAAGGATGAACCAATCTTCATCGCGACCTCTCTTGAATAAGAAATACAATCCAAGCGGGAAGAAGAAGATCAAAATAAGGAGCGTATTGTAGAAACTGCCCCAGGGGCTTGGCAAATGCTCCGCGACTGAAGCGAGGATCCTTTGATCTAATCGTAAGAATGGATTGATTACTGAAATGAACTTCTGGCCAACTTGCAGAATGGGATTGGAACTATAAGGAGTGATTGCAAGTGTTTGGCTTCCCACATAGAGAAGATATGAAACTACACCGACAATTGGTGTAATTAATCCGAAAAGGATGGGTTTCATATGTGGCGCAAGTGTATCAGCAGTTGCTTCGCGGTAGCCTCCAAACCTGAGCCAAATCTCATACATTACAAGAAGGCCTGCGACTCCAATTGGCGCAATGATTGAGAAATCAGTTAGATTCCCGAATCCATTTCGTGGAATGAGGTTTCCGACAAAAATACCTAATGAGATTGTAATCAAGTATGAAGAGAGAAGTCTCTTGCTATAGTGTCCCATGATTAACATTGCAAACCCGAATAATGCAAGAAGTCCAAGCATGTATTCTGATGCACCCCAAGACATCTGAAGATAAGCTAGAGAGAGCCCTGCACCAACGGAGGCTGCTAAAGAGCCACGCTTCAGACCTCTCATGAAAAGGAATGTTGTAAGGACAATGGCAAATACTCCAATACACTCATTATCATAGAATCCTGCTACTGTTCTTTGCAAAAAGGCAGGCATGAATGCCATGAATATTCCAGTAAATAGTCCAACAGTATTGTTGTAGAGTTCTCGCCCTAGGAAGAATGCAACTACTGCAGTAAGTGCACCCATGAAAGCGGGTAGAACAATGGATACTGAAATCACATCTACACTAATACCTAAACCATTTAGTAAGAAATAGAAGAAAGCGCTGGTGAAAGGTACTCCTATATAGGTTGTTGTAGTCATATCACGTCCAAAGGGGACCCAGGTTGAAGCATCAAACCAATTGAAGAAGGCAGCATACCCATTATCTGCTACGTAATCAGTAACCTTGAGTTGGAACCAAGGGTCAAAGGCACGCACTATTGGTTGTGCATCTATTAAGGGGGCTAAACGCAGCACCAGAGCAGTTGTGAAGATGATGAGAATTGTCACCACTAGCATAATCGAGCCGCGTGAAATCTTTGATTTTGGCCGATGGAATACTTGTTTTAGGAATCGTACACTCGACCGTTTGACTTTACTGAATGACATATGGAGTGCTCTCTCCGTGTTCTTACGAACTAGAGGGAGCGATTTTGTGATGCGCTAAAAAGGTTGCTGTTAGAATCTGAATTGTACTATAGTATTTAAAATTAAAAGAAATAGGTGATGATTAGGATGGGGCATTTTTCTGCCCCACCATAATTCACACACAGTTATGCTATTCGGACTCAATTAATGCCTTGTAGGCATTCCCATCCATTAGTGCTGCAAGATCTGCATCAAGATTGGAGGGTTTGATTTTGAACATCCAACCCTTTCCATAACAATCTTCGTTGATTGTTTCTGGAGCATCTTCAAGATTAGTATTCACTTCGATGATTTCACCACCAATTGGTGTGAAGATATCCGATGAGGCTTTCATAGACTCAACAAGTCCGCATTCATCATTCGCTTTGAGAACGGTGCCAACCTCAGAAATCTCAACAAATGTAATCTCGTGAAGTGCATCCTGAGCATGATCAGTAATCCCGATGACAGCAGTATCACCTTCAATTCTAACCCATTCATGTTCAGCACTATAGTATAATCCATCTTTAATTTCGGTGTCGCCCATAATATCCACCAGTGATTCAGAACTAAGGGATTCGGTTTAAATCACTTTGGATATCATCTAGTCCGTGTTTCACCGTACTTATCAGGGTTGTAAAAGGGCCATTTTGTCACTTCTGCTCTTCGATGACGCCCTTTGATGTCGATTTCAATAACATTACCGATATCGACTGTATCAGGAGGAACATAACCCATTCCAATACCTTTGTCTAATATTGGTGAGAGACCACCACTTGTTGTTATACCGATTTCAGAGCCATTAAAGAGAATTGGATACTTTTCTCGGGGAATACCGCGATCTATCATTACAAACCCAATTCGAGTCTTCTTAACACCCCCTTTCTTATGACTCTGTACTACATCATAGCCAAAATAATGCGGCTCTATTTTGAATTTAACAGCATATGGAATCACAGCTTCGATTGGAGACGTTTCTTCATCGAGCTCGTGGCCATAGAGGACAAAACCAGCTTCTAAACGGAGTGAGTCTCTCGCTCCTAACCCGCAGGGTTTAATGTCAAACTCAGCACCTTGGTTGAGTAGTTCTTTCCAGAATCCAATTGCTCGCTCTTTACCCTCATCAGTAAATGGGCAGTTCAATACTAATACTTCGGCACCTGCTTCACCAGTGTACCCTGTTCTGCACAGAAAAGTGGCGTATCCAGCAATAGTCAGGGGATTGCAGGTGAATCGACCAAATTCATCCATATCTTTACCTAACATCTTACCCAGAAGTGATAATGCTTTAGGTCCCTGTACTGCAATCATAGCAATCTCTTTGGTCCTATCTGCAACTTCAACGTCAAAACCCTTCGAGTGCTTCAATAGATGATTTCTGATTTTAGGGCCATTGTCCGCATTTGTTATCCAGATGTATTCATCCTCGCCAATTCTATAGAGCATAAGATCATCATGGATTCCACCGGCTTCATTCAAACAGGTAGTATACTGTCCACCATTAATTTTGAGATTAGTTACATTGTTTGTAGTAACGGATTGGAGGAATTCTTTTGCTTGCGCGCCTTTGATAAAGAAACGAAACATGTTTGAAGTATCAAATATTCCAACAGCCTCTCTAACAGCCATGTGTTCCTCCCGAATATCCGAAAATCTAACAGGCATCTCCCAACCTACAAAGTCAACGAGGTCACCGTGTTGTTTATGCCATTCATAAATCTGAGTTCTTTTGAGTGATTCAGTCAAAATTGCTTTCACCAGACCTAAAGAATTGAAGGTTCTTCAACCCATTTGGCAATTGTACATCCAAAAAAACCTTCGGTAATAATCAATGTAGTTTTCTCTAGTTCCTGAAAATCAAAATTCTTCACTACCCATAAACAACTCTAGTAAGTTCTATGTTTCTAAAAATAGAGATGATTTGCTTCATCTCCTACAGGTTATCAATTCTGACTGTTTATCTTAAATAATGTGGCACTCACTAATCTACATGAAGTTACAAGGGGATTATGTTGAATACATATGATGATGTGAGTGGGTTCCTCTCGCAAGCAAGATCCAAGAGTGTTGAGATTTCAAGCGTATTTGAAAGAGCGAAAATGAAGGAGTGTATAGTATGAGAGAGATCGATGAATTCTCAGATGATGAATCTCACATTGAAGATAGAGGGACAAAGGTCAAAGAACATGAGAAACATTCACTGACTACTGAAGAAAGAGATGGGATTATCCGTGAGTACAATAAAGAACATTCACTGACTACTAAAAAGCAAGATGCCCAAGAAATATTGTCAGATGAGAAAGAAATAATTCATGAAGTAAAAATGCAGAGAGTATCTATTAGAGGGCTAATAATCGAGTCAGATGAAGGATTGGAACGGGTTATCAAGCAACAATTTCCTTCTTTGATGGAACGTGAAGACTACAATAAATTGTTTGATTCAACAAAATCTTACTTAGCCTTAGTGGGACTGTTTAGCAACAGGAAATCTATTAGTTCAAAAGAGATCTCGGAACTATCCACATCTTTTAGAATAGCTAAGGAAATGATTGAATATGACTGGTGTCAAATATTCCAACTGAATCTCTTACGGCCATATGCTCTTCTCTGATGTCACTATAGCGTACTGGCATCTCCCATCCAGCAAAGGTGACAACATCGCCATGTTCTTTGTGCCAATCATAGAGCTGAGTTCTTTCGAGTTTGTCATTCATCGGAAATCGCCATTTTGATTTGATGCGATGCTTAATCGGCTACATTTTATGTCCTTCTATTGGTATTTCTAGCAGAGGAATACTCAATGGTAAAACACATAGTTGATGTAGAAGGGCTTCGCATCGGAGAGGGCTATCCGGTGCGTCTCATGGGTATCCTCAATCTGTCACCTGAATCATTCTACAAGGAAACTACTGTAAGTGAGAAATCATCTATTCAACAACTAGTGGAGAAAATGGAGAGAGAAGGTGTTGATATCATTGACATTGGAGCAGCATCGACAGCTCCTTCAGATATCTATGGTACTCCAAGGATATCAAAAAGAGATGAGATGACTCGAGTAAAAAGTGCATTTCGATATATTAGGGATAAGACAAATCTACCACTATCAATTGATACCGTATCTTCTGAAGTGGCAGAAGCTGCTCTTGATATGGGAGCATCGATAGTCAATGATGTTTCAGGGTTACGAGCAGATTCGAAAATGGTAGATATTGTAAAGTTAAAAGATGTTCCTGTAGTGATTATGACAAATTGTGGTTCTCCATGTGGAAGCGTATCTTCATCTATACAATCATTGAAAGAAAGTTATACAATAGCAATTAATTCAGATATAGAACGAGAGAAAATAATTGTAGATCCCGGAATCGGATTTGGAAAACCAGCTGAAGTCGATTTTGAGATATTAGGTAGCTTACAGCAGTTTTCTCGATTTGGTCAGCCCTTGTTAGTAGGAGTGTCTAGAAAAGCCTTCATAGGTAGTCTACTAAATCAAGAAAATCCTGCAGAAAGGCTCAACGGATCATTGGCGGCCACAGCTATATCAGTCTATAATGGAGCAAATATGATTCGCACACATGATGTTATGGAAACACGAATGGCCGTTCAGATAGGTGAAGCAATTCTTCAACAGGTGAAGAAAATTGAGAAGTGATAAATGATGGAATGGATGGAGTGGCAACCAATCTATTATGATATAGTCAATAGATTAGGTTTAGATTCAGAAATGGACAAACAGGCTACTCAATTGCTTACAGATTTGTTGATGAATGTCAATCCAAGTCCATTATTGAGAATTTTGGAACAGAAGATATCCGGAAGAACAGTTGTGATTTGTGGGGCAGGTCCATCACTTGAGAGACACATACAAACACTGAAGGAGAGAAGTGATTATCAGGACCTTGTCTTTGTTGCTGCAGATGGAGCAGTATCACTTCTATTGGAACAAAATTGCCCATGTGATATCATCGTCACAGATTTGGATGGTGATAACAATCATATTGAACAAGCTACACAGAATGGAGCCTTGTGTATAGTTCATGGACATGGGGATAATATTGACAAGATTCTAGACATGGTGCCAAACCTTGGACAGGTTCTTGGAAGTACACAGGTAAAGCCTACAGAACGAGTATTTCTTTGGGGAGGGTTTACAGATGGCGATAGAGCTTGTTATGTTGTGACCAAATACTCACCAGAGAGAATCATTCTAGCTGGGATGGATTTTGGAAGAGTTGTAGGAAAATGGTCCAAGCCATCTTATGAATCACACTTTGTAGCACCTCAAAGGAAACTAATCAAGCTGGAGATTGCACATGAACTCATTACCAATCTCATGGAAGGGATAGACATATCCTACACTATTTTGCAAAGTATACCCATAATCGATGATGAAGATTAACCTACAGCTGTCCTGTCTTAATCATCCAAAGATAGCTGAAGATTAGAAATGCTACGCCTGAAAGAATCACTCCAAGAACCATCAATCTGGTTGCATAACCTGGTTGAAAGACGTATTTTGATCCATAGTATACTAGACCTAAGCCCATAGTTCCAACCATTATGATAACTGATGCAACTATTCCTTCCATACCAAGTTGGGAATCAATACCTGGCGAGATAAGGATGGGAGTTCCACCTTGTCCACCTGCAATAGCAGGAGGATTTCTAACTAGAGTATAGATATTACCACCGAGGATAAAAAGAACTACAACGAACAGAATTCCAAATAAGACTATGTCTGGAGGGCGGGTTGGCATACCAAACCGCGGCCTCGTAAGTCGAACTCTGGGTTTTACAATAAACCTCGGCCACCAGGGTTGCATAAAGTTACCTCAAGCGATTTCGAAATTGGGTCTGCTTTTAAGCGTATCGAGAAATACATGGTTGTACTATCACACTTGTGACTCAAAAGCAAGTATTCACAACGCGTATTTAAGAAGAGATATCAACGAGGGAATATCGAACTGAGAAAAAGGTGAATTGAACTGTCTCGGCTAATGCTAGTCACTGAAAAACCAACTGCCGCAAAAAAGATATCTATTGCATTAGACGATTCCAAGTCTCCACAGGAAATCAAAAAGGGTAAAACAAGCTACTTCGAATGTAAGCGTGGAAATGATGAACTTATCGTGGTTTATGCATTAGGTCATTTGTTCGAACTCCAACAGACTGAGAAAGGATGGACTTATCCACGGTTTGAAAATAAATGGGTGCCAAAATATGAAGTTGACAAGAAAGCAACCAACATCAAACCCATAATAGCACTGATAAAGAGACTATCAAAAGATATCGATAGATTTGTAGTAGCTACTGATTATGATATCGAGGGTAGTCTGATTGGTTACCTCACTTTGTTGTATGCTTGCAAAACGGATCCAAATAAGGCTGCAAGAATGCGATTTTCATCCTTGACTGAAAGAGAGCTAGGGCAAGCCTTTGACAACATGAATGATCTCGATTTTCCATTGATAGAATCAGGTCAAGTTCGTCATGAGGTTGATTGGTTATTCGGAATCAATATGACCAGAGCACTTACACTATCGATAAAGAATGCAGCAGGTTGGTTCAAGATTGTATCCACAGGACGAGTTCAAGGTCCAGCTCTTTCATATGTGGCACAACGAGAGAAAGAAATCAATCTCTTTGTGCCTTTACCATATTGGATGATTCAAGTAATTGCATATCATAATAACGAAGAATTGGAATTGCAATACTTCAAGAATCAAATCTCTAAGTTATCAGATGGAGAAGCAATAGTTGAGAGCCTTTCAGGGCAGACAGCTATTGTAGACAAGATTAACAAGCGCACTGTCACTCAACAGCCTCATCCATCGTTTAACCTAAGTTCTCTCCAATCTGAGGCCTATAGACACTTGGGTTACAAACCAAGTCGTACTCTTGCTCTTGCACAGTCACTCTACCTCAATTCAGCAATATCATATCCAAGGACAAGTAGTGAACAATTGCCTGACACTCTAGATTTCAAAGCAATAATCACTGGACTAAGTTCAATGAAGTCTTATTCAGCAATAGCAAAAGCGGTACTGAAAGGTCCTCTCAAACCAGTTCAAGGTAAGAAGACAGATCCTGCACATCCTGCAATACATCCAACTGGTGAGAAACCAGTAAAACGACTCACTCCAAGTGAGAATAAATTGTATGACTTGATTGTGAGGAGGTTCTTCTCTGTTTTTGGAGAACCCTTAATCAAAGACCATCTCAGGGCAGATATTATCTACAAGAACCATAAACTCTATACTAGAGGTCTTCAGATTCAGAAAATGGGTTGGGCGGAGTATTATGGACCATTCTTTAAGACAAAAGAAAAAGCACTGCCAGACATTAACGAGGGAGATTCTATTCATCTTACATCAGTATCTGCTGAGGAGAAACACACTCTTCCACCAGCCCGATTCAATCCAGCTAGTCTTCTAAAATTACTTGAGCGAGAGAATCTAGGAACAAAATCAACCAGGTCAAGAATTGTAGATTCAGTGAGATCAAGAGGTTATACTGTAGGTGATAATTTTGAGCTATCTACTCTTGGATATGCACTGTATGAAACACTAGGTCATTACCTGCCAGTCATGCTTTCTCCAGAAATGACCAGGCAATTGGAAAAAGAGATGGAAGATATACAACAGGGAAAAACAGACAGAGATAACATTCTAGCCAAAACTAAAACCAGTTTGCTCTCAATCTTAGACGAGTTCAAGGAGAAAGAGGAACAAATTGGAAAAGATCTTGTCAAGGGACTCCAGAGATATTGGAAAGACACTGAAGAACTTGGGCCTTGTCCAAAATGTAAAAATGGAATTCTCAGAATAGTACAATCTCCAAAGACCGGCAAACGTTTTGTTGGTTGTTCAAATTACAAAGAAGGTACTTGCGACCAAACATATCCGCTCCCGCAAAAAGGAATAATTACACCACTCGAAAAATTGTGTCCATACTGCAACCATCAAATGATAAAGGTAATGTCAGGTCGACGAACTTGGGAAACTTGTATCAATTGGGCAAAATGCACAGGAAGGCAAGAGGACCTTAAAGCTCTTGATGAGAGAAGATCTAAACGGTCTAAGAACGACGAAGGAGGGGAAAATTCATGACCGAGTGCCCAATTTGTGGCAGAGATTTTCAAGAGAAGTTCTGTTCTTATCACGAAACTGCATTTGATAACATAAAACAAATGTATGTGAAATGGGAAACTGCAGCGGGTCTTTCATGGGAAGACTATCTAAACAAACTCAGTGATCTTGATGCCACTGGTAGATGGATACGTGAAGTGATTGAATTCATCACGCAACAAGATGGTCTCTGAGAAATGATAGAAGTTCCATCATGATATCTCGATTGAGTTGAGTTAAACCAGAAACCACCATACATGTATTATTTGTCCAAGATGCAATCCTTTCTGCAATTGTTCTAACAAGCATGGCATCCAAACCCATAGTGAACAAAGCGGTTGATGTCGGTTCTGAACGTCCTTGACCCGGCGGAATAGCAACCGCAGAAATTCCTAAACGGTATTGTTCATTCTCCGAGAGTAATATCAATAATCCATTCTCAAGGTTCAGAATACGTATTTTGATAGTACCAATTGAGGTTTCTGAGGCTAGTTCAGAGATATCATCAAATCCCATTAATATCACGATTGAAATAGAATATGTGCTAGAATAAATCACTACCGACAGTTCGCAGTGGATTTGTTTCATACCTGAAAACAACATGGTTATCAAGGCCATAGAAGCATTTTTTCTTTGAAATTCTCATGACTACTAGTTCTAACAGCTACAAAGAGTTCTTTCCATATCCTACATCGCGTAAGGGTCAGAGTGAAATGATGCTTGCAATAGAGAATGCTGTTAGGACCGGGGTGAATATCTGTGCAGAAGCCCCCAATGGATTTGGAAAGACCTGTGTGACATTAAGTAGTGTTCTTCCATGGGTCAAAGAGAATAATGGAAAGATACTCTACTGTGCAAGAACACATAGACAACTGGATCGTGTCATTGAAGAGTTGGTTGAAATTTCTAAGCGTCAGAATGTTTCAGGAGTTTCATTCCGTGGTAGAAGACATATGTGTCTAAATCCGTTTGTTCTTGAAAACTCAGACTTTGTTGCACCGATAAGCGAGGTATGTGGACAACTAAAAGCCACAGGCCGATGTTCATACTATGAAAAACTTAAGAAAGCTGGAGAACCAGAGGACCTAATAGAAGAGGTACCAAAGAAAGTCCTAACGGCACCAGAGATTGTAGAATTTGCTACGAGAAAATCTATGTGCCCGTATGAGATGGCTAAGCGTTTGGCGAAAGTAGTAGATGTTGTAGCACTCTCATATCTGTACGTATTCGACCCGTGGATTCTCGAAGTTTTTGTACCAGATCTTGGAACCCCTCTATCGAAGATTGTACTTGTTCAAGATGAAGCGCATAATGTTCCAGCGACAGCTTTGGACTCAGCTAGTGATTCGTTATCTATTAGAACAACAAGACAAGCCACAAGAGAAGCTAGCTCAGGTCCATTCAAGGATGGAACATCGTATGAGTTCAGTCGATCACTAACAATGAAACTGCAAGAGATATCCTCTGATTTGCGAGACAATGATGAGAAAGTAGTCAAACCACATGATATTATAGATATGGCAATCAAATCAGCCAGCCTTGATTCAGGAGAACGGGTTCTACGACACATGCAAGAGCATGGAGCAAGGATTAAGAAAGGACTCCTCAAAGCAGGAAAATTCCCACGGTCTGCGATATATAGAGTGGGAGAGTTTTTGTTAAACTGGATAAGATGTGCTGACAAAAACGACTACGCCTTTATCATATCATCAACAACTAGCAGAGCAGGGGCAAAGAGCATATCCCTAAATCTTGTTGCATTAGATCCCACTTCTGTTACATCTCCTGTTTTGAATAGGATTCATAACTCAGTAGCGATATCCGGAACAATTTCACCAATAGATGCATATTCTGAGATGTTGGGATTTGGTTCTGAATCAGTAAAGGCCACATTCCAGAGCCCCTTCGCAATTGCAAATAGGCTCGGACTAGTTATTGGTGGATTAGATACATCATTTCAAAATAGAAACGGTAATACTTTTGCAAGAATGGTGGATCATTGTTTAGCCGTTGTTAATGCCACACCAGGAAATACAGGTATCTTTACTTCAAGCTACTCGATTGGAAGATCTCTTGTGGATGCAGGATTTGAAAAGCGCTTGAAGAGAGAATTGTTCATTGAGCTTCCCAGGATGAAAGGTACTGACAATGATAAGATGATTGAGAAATTTAAAAATAAAGGGGAGAGAGGGGGTGCTGTTCTGCTAGGTGTGCAGGGAGGCCGCAATTCTGAGGGAGGTGACTTTCCGGGTTCTAGTATGGATAGCGTTGTTGTAGTTGGAGTGCCATATGCTAGACCTACTCCTAGTATGGAGGCATTGATTGCATACTACGACATAGCCTTCAATCAAAAGGGTAGAGATTATGCATATGTATTACCCGCCATGACCCGAGCAATCCAAGCTGCAGGAAGACCTGTACGGAGATTAGATGATAGAGGAGCAATTGTAATGCTTGATCAGAGATTTGCGTCAAGCTACTTGTCGCGATTTATCCCTTCATGGCTAAGAGAAGTGTTACAGGTAATTCCAGATGATCCAAGTGATTTAGCACACCAGGTTGAAAGTTTCTTCATGGCCTAAAGCTGTTTTATTACATCTTCAAGTGTACTATTTCCAGCTAATAATTCGCGTGCTTCATCCGATGTGATTGATTTCTTTCCTTTTGTTAACTTAGTTACATATCGTTTTAGGGATCGTATATAACCTTCTTTTGGTTCGACAGTTAAATCAGTTGTAGAAATAGGCCGTCCAGTTCTTCCTGCAATGAGTATAGCTGCGGACTCATCTGATCTAGCTCCACCTATGATTGTAGTCCTATACTCATTGACTAGCTCGATTGAAGGAATTATTTTGCTATTCATAATGGATCTCAGCAGAAGAGCTACATAGAGTTTGGAACCAGTTCCAATACGAATGAGTATTTGGCTATCAGGAAATAGCTTAGTTGTATAACCAACCAATGTCTGAGAAAAAGCTGCTACAGATTCAGGTGATGTAAGAGCATTACTATAAACTGGAATCCCATCAATAACCAAAGCCACTCCGAAGGTCATTCCAGGGTCGATACCGACTACGGCTTTGGATGGAGTTTGCAAATTATGAAGCTTCGACACTATCTCAATTCTAGCAAAATCAGTATCGAAATCTTCTGTAACTTCAATTTTGCCTTCATGTTCTTGGGAGTTATCATTAGGTCCTGTAATCACAACATGAGCATGTTCACATCTATGATCTACTGGGGAACAAATCACGTATTTGATTTCAAGTTCATTTAGAAGCTGAACAATACGATAGAGTAACTTCGGATTTTCGGTGGCTACGGCAGCTTCCCATTTTACCATGAATTGACTCCTTCTAGATATGCTTATCACTGTGGGGTTATGATAATCAAATAGTGAGGCATTTTTGATTCTTCCGTCAGGTGTTTCCCTTCTGGATCGAATAATGAATGGTGGTCTGAATACTGGAATCTTCACTCATGTGTATGGTGAAGCAGCAGCAGGAAAGACAACATTCGGATTACAGTTTGTAAAGGCAATGTGTAGACAGGGCATAGGAACTATCTACATTAACTCAGAAAACACTTCCCCCGTTGAGCGACTAGAACAGATGACAGGTAAATCATTCAACGCCCTCGAAACCCTTGTCAAAATCTTCTTGCCAAATGGGTTCAGTGAACAGGGTGTATTGATTGATGATCTGGAACTCTATATTCGTGATGATATGCGGCTTATTATTGTTGATACCCTTACAAAGCATTATAGATTAGCCCTTGAAGATAAGAAAACAAACTATGCTAATCACCGTGAACTCAATCGTCAAGCAGGTGTTCTAAAAGGATTAGCTAGGCAACGTGATGTAGCAGTGTTGGTACTTAATCAGGTCACATCTAGAATGAAAGGGATAGAGGGCATTGAGCCTGTTGCTGGAAATATTCTAGATTATTGGTCAGATTATGTGATTAAAATGGAGATAGGAAGGTCTCCGGGAGAACGATTATTCAGAAGAATCATACCAAAGGGAGATAAATCGGAGGGACGACTCTTCTTTACTGAGTCAGGTTTCTCAGTTGAGCGTACCATTGAGAAAGAGTGAAATTAGTTTGGTCACCTACAGATATGGAGCTCATTAAATGTATGAAGAACTTGCCTTCTTGGAATTAGCGATATGGTTTGGACTTCCAGCTTGGATTGCAAATGCAACTCCTGTACTAGGTGGTGGTGGAAAAGCAATTGATGGTGGGCGGTTCTATAGTGATGGGCGAAGAATTCTTGGTGATGGAAAAACAATTCGTGGCTTCATTGTAGGTGTCTTCTTTGGAATATTAACTGGACTAGGCCAGATGGTTGCAGCTCCTCATATACAACCTCTGCTTGCCCAGTTTGTTACAGTAACACCTGAAATGGAATTAGTTCTCTATATGCAACTACCTGTTGCAATCCTTATGTCATTTGGCGCTCTCACTGGAGATATAGTTGGTTCATTCATTAAAAGACGTGTCAATATCAAGAGCGGAAACCCCTCACCCTTTATGGACCAACTCGGATTCATACTAATGGCTCTGGTTTTTGCATATCCATTAATTCAACCAGGATCCATCTATGTCGCTATTCTTATTCTGGTCACACTTGGTTTCCATTGGATTAGCAATGCTCTGGGATATCTTCTAGGACTCAAGAAAAATCCTTGGTGAGCATAATTATTCAAATAAACGGCTCAAAGATAAACATAAAAGGTATCTCAAGAGTGAAGTCTACATAAGCAGTTTCACTGAGTAGACTGTATGTCTGAATGAAATGCTGATACTCTCGAATTATTATCGAACCGGAGTAATACTGACAATGATGGTAAAAGACTGTATGCAATCAGAAGTGGTTTACGTATCTGTTCCAGGAACTAGAGAAGATGTTCTTCAAATAATGGCAGAGAAGCAAGTCAATGGTGTGCCTGTTGTGAAAAAAGGATCAAAGTCCTTGGTTGGTATTGTCACCAGAACAGATCTTCTAACAAAAGCAGACGAAAATCAACTTGCAATGCTGATGAATAGAGACCCTGATACTGTCACTCCCCGAACAGATCTTAAGACCGCAACTAAGATAATGATTGAGAAGAACTACAGAAGACTTCCTGTTGTTGAAAAGGATAATCTTGTGGGTATGATTTCAATTCCAGATATTCTAGGAGCCACATTAGAAAACAATGAAAAAGTTGGTTCGCTAGAAATTATTGATTTTATCACGAGAGAAATGACTGCAGTTTGGGACCAGACTCCACTCCCTCTAACCTACATGATAATGGATATGGCTGGGAAAAACGCACTTGTTCTAATCAATGAGGGTGGAGGAATATCAGGAATGATCACTGTCAGTGACTATCTTCGACTCTCAGAAGTAACGGTTGAAGATAATATTTCAGCGACATTTAGTGGTCAAGATAGTTCGGTTGAATGGGGTTGGACTTCAAAAGATTTCCTCGTTGTGACGAAAAAACTTCTCAAACTACCAAATGTACCAGTTTCAGAAGCAATGACGAAGAATATCATTAGTTTGAGTGAAATTACAACGGTTGCTGAATTTGTAAGAACTATTCGAACGGAAGACATTGACCAAGTTCCAGTCCTCTCTGTAACTGGTAACCTAGTAGGGATGATTGAAGATCGAGATCTGCTAGAACTCGCACTTGAAGTTCAAAATGATTAACCTTCAAGGAAATCTGTTAGCGATGTTTGCTCAGACACAAATAGAGAATCAAGCGATGCACTAATCAGTTTCAGACGTTCCTGCATATATTCGTCAAGACCGTGGTCATGTATTATTTTCTCAGTCACTTGAAGATATTTTGAGATATTCTTTTGTCTCACTGTAAGAGATAGTTTTGACTCGCCGCAAATACATTGACCCGAGATTGGTACTCTTCGATACGTGCGATTACACTTCAGGCATCGAACTTTTTGCGTAGAGTATGCTCGTAAGTTACCACGGATGTCACGGAAGAAGTGAGTTGACAAAACGCGTTGAGCTACATCCGGTGCATCCACGGCATAAATCAAAGTAGCTAGACGTAGTTGCGCTTCTAATTTATCATCCATCGTTTCCAAAATCTTGTATCTGGAGTTCTTGGGTCCAATATCGAAAGAGGTTGTATCGTGAGTGAACCCAAATCCTTCGTATTGCGTTGGGGTACCCAAGCGAGCTGATATAATATCAACGAGACCTTGGACATCTTTTGGGTGTCTTGCCTCTGAGACCATATCATAGAATTCCGCAGGGTATCTTCTGCAAACCTCCATATTATGGCTCTCATCATCAACTTCAGAGGGATTCAGGATTACTGAGAGAACTAAGGGTGCATCCATCAAACCTCCACGACCTGCAGGAAGATAGCTCTTAGAGAAATTCAATAGAGCATCAAGAACAAGAATAAGTGCATCTTCATCACCATCACAATTTCTACGTTTTGCTGCATGCCAATATGGATGCGCATAACATACACTTGCATTGGTGAAACCAACTAATCTCCCAATAATCCCTGCAGAGGTATGGGGTGCAAGCCCAATAACTAGTTGACCAATGACATCTTCTAAAGAGTTGAAGTTATAGTATCTGGGAAGTTTGTACATCTTTTCTAGGCAGTCATCCACAAATCGACCAACTCTAAGGAGGTAATCAGCACAGTTCTCAGGAACTACAACATCCTGTACCTTTAGTTCAAGCACCTGGTCCTCTGAAATCAAGGGAGCTCCATTATAATCAATCACGTAGCCAAGGTTCCTGAGCCGGTTTATTGAAACACCGACTTCTTTTGGAGTGAAGTGGGTCAGAGGGGCATCTGTTGCATCGAATCTAGCTGTGCCATCACGGTAGCAATAAACATCATGTTTAGCTCTGAGAATGCCTTTACCAAGATATTCTGGTATCTTGTAGTCACTTGTTAATCCGAGAACTCCACGAACTCCATGTGTTTCAAATTCCCCTACTTCACCCTTTACTCTTTCAAGCAGGGCTTTCAAATCAACAGGGACTAGTCGTGTCTTTCGAATCTTATTGGGATCATGGCTGACTGGGCACATTCCTTTAGCGGGATCAATTGCACGTCCACAACCTTCTTCGCCACACCAAAGTTCAATTTCTGTGTGCGCACCACATTGAGGACATTTTGATTCGAAGGTTTTTAGCTCGCAATCAGGGCATTTACGGGCCACTAGTTCAACTTTAACTCCAGAAATATCAGGAAACTTTGTATCATTATCTTCATCAAACGATTCAAGCGTTGAAATGTATTGGACGCTGTTGGCAACTTCGTCTATTCTTCTTTCAGATCCTCTAGATCGACCAACAGGAAATAGTGATTGCACAGGAGGTCTCATTCTACGAGGTTCTGCTTTCTCTGGACGACCCATTCTTGCTCCAATTGCAAAACCTACTTTATCTCGAAGAAGAACATCGGATACAGAATTCAGCATATCAAGTGTGTCTTTTCCTTTGCATAACTTTGTTTCAGGTCCTAGCTGCGCTAGGATAGGTATTGGGTCATCGGTTAGGACTACGTTCTTCCGATCATCTGAAAACCTGTGGGGAATTCCCACACGTTCTAACATGGTTTTGTATATTTTAGCAAATGGAAGTACAATATGTCCATCATATTTCTGACTGATGTTGTGGTTGGTAAGCAACCATTTTCGTAATTTCTGGATTTCATCTGTTGAAAGTGCAGCCCATCTATAGAGATAGTATGGGTGTAGAGGTATCTTCAATTTCTTTGAGAGATGCACTGCTTGAGCAGGTGTTGGTAGATTAGTTAGAGGAGCTTCGACGAACGTGTTAAGTAATTGGTGCGTCAGGTCTGAGCCTTTCAATCGGTTTGTGAGTTGGGTAGTGGACAGATTTGAGAGTGCAAATTCCAAATCATGAGACCACCATTCTTCACAATAACCAGAAGGAGCTAAAGGATGGTTATTCTCAATAAATTCTCCTAATGCGACAAGAATATCTCCAACATATAGTATCTGCTCAACTTTCCCTTCGAAACCACGAGCGTTATCTAATCCTGTGAATCGTATGACTGAACCATCTTTCAGAAGAACGATTGGACCTTCAATAGTATCAACAGGTGCAACTATTGATCCTTTTCCAGGACGCTCAGTACGAATATGAGTTCCAGGAGCTAGGAATTCTTCAAGAATGAACATTGTAGCTGGATGTACTCCTACACCTGCAAGACCCGTATTCCTTGAACGACCATACCTAAGTCTGAAACCACCCAGTCTCTGAGGGTGTGAGAATACAGGTCTCCCACCGATTACATCAGCTAGATAGTCATCTTTTGGTTCGAGTTTCTTCGCTGCAGAATCTTCTGTTTGAGTTGATTCTTTAGATATTTTTGAAGCTAGATCGTCTAACCACTCCCATCCTTTGATATTTGCTTGGTTTACGATTTTTGCAAGTTTTGCGGCTCTTCCCACTACTCCATCATTGAGGACAAGAACTGACCCGCCTCGAACGCGATTGGTTTCAATTCGTTCTAGGTCGCGTCCACCAGATACTTCAAATGATTCTGTTGGGTCGCCAGTAAGCATTATTGGTAATCGAGCTGCAGCGAATTTGATAAGTTCAGGATGTACTGGATATTGAAGGTGCACATTTCGTGCGTAAAGTTCCACTTCCTCTAAGGCACGTTCTGTTTCTTCCTCTGTAGATTTGAATGCAGGTAGATTTAGTACCTGACGAACATAGTCTGCAACAAGGACTGTCATTGCAGCC
>Ga0315542_1000434_pt1 | contig 26002 bp, 25 predicted proteins | sample SalMarSW160120MG_FD_202541 | JGI IMG/M metagenome (GOLD analysis project Ga0315542, IMG submission 202541) | Salt marsh sediment microbial communities from the Plum Island Ecosystem LTER, Massachusetts, United States - Salt Marsh Sediment SW1601-20 ... | reverse complement strand
CCTTTTCATCCCAAAACAGAGAACCATTGGTCAAAACCGCAACCCTTGTGTCTGTAAATGCCTTAATGCCATCAATGATCTGATCGATCTCCGAATGGAGAGTAGGTTCCCCCGAACCGGCAAGGGTAATGATGTCCGGCTTGCAAACCAGAAGCTTTCGTCTTAGCTGTTCTAACACCTCGATGACAGGCACAAAGGGTCTTGTTTGGATTGTTTTGTCAGTGGTCCTCCCCACCTCGCAATAAAGACAGTCAAAGGTGCAGGTCTTGGCCGGGATAAGATCCACGCCCAACGACAGCCCCAATCGTCTCGAAGGAACCGGACCGAAGATATAGGATTTGTTTGGGTCCATTGTGTTTGTTGAGTCCATTAACTTTTATGTAGCCGCAAGAATTTAAATGCCTAAAATGCCTAAAGTTGAGGTACTTCGTGACATTTAATAAGGGATTGTTTCCACAACGCCTGTGCGACAAATGAGACCAAGGAAATTGGGTGATATACAGTAAAGAAATTCGATCTCAAAATTTTTACAAGATTATCAACTTCAGGCACTTTAGCCCATTTTAGGCATTTCTAATGCGCCTCATCCCAATTCTTTCCCCTGTTTATATCCACCTTCAGGGGTACCCTCAGGGGAAAAACCCCTTCCATCTCTTCCCTGATCATCGGAACAAGCCTCTCCAACTCTTCCTCCGGGGTTTCAAATACGAGTTCATCATGTACCTGGAGGAGCATTTTGGATCTGAAACCCTCTTCTCCTAATCGATTGTGGATATTGATCATCGCCTTTTTAATCAGGTCGGCAGCCGTCCCCTGGATGGGCGTGTTGATGGCCATCCGTTCTGCCTCGGAGCGAATCCGGTTGTTGGCGTGCTGGATATCGGGCAGATACCGTCTCCTATTGAAGAGGGTTGTGATATACCCGTTTTCAGAGGCCTTTTTGATCATCTCCTCCCGGTATCTTACCACACCCTGATACCTCTTATAATAGGTCGCGATGTAATCCTTGGCTGTCTTGTGGTCTATGCCCAACTCCTCACTAAGCTTTCTGGGACCCATCCCATATATAATCCCGAAATTAATCGCCTTTGCAATCCGCCTCATCTCCGAAGTGACACTTGAGGCCTCCACACCTAAAATTTCCGAGGCTGTACGGGTGTGAATATCCTGGTTTTGCTTGAATGCCTCAATAAACGCCTCATCCCCTGAATAATGGGCAAATACCCGCAGCTCTATCTGGCTGTAGTCTGCTGCCACGAGGTAATGCCCCTTTTCGGCGACAAAACCCTTCCGGATCTCCCTCCCTTCCTCTCCCCTGATGGGGATATTCTGGAGGTTCGGGTTGCTGCTGCTCAATCGCCCGGTGGCCGCAACCGTCTGATTATAAGAGGTGTGGACCCTCCCTGTGGAGGGATCGGCTAACTTGACCAGTGCGTCAAGATAGGTGGATTTCAGCTTTGAAAGGGTCCTGTACCGGAGGAGCAGCCTCGGTATTTTGAAGGCCGATGCAGAGAGTTTTTTTAATACCTTTACATCAGTGGAATAGCGTTTGGTCTTGGCGGTCTTTTTCTGACCCGGGAGTCCGAGTTTTTCAAAAAGCACATATCCCAACTGCTGTGGCGAATTTATGTTAAACTCCATGCCTGCCTCGGCATAGATCGCCTTTTCCATCTCCATCATCTCTTCTCCAAAATGACCCGACATCTCCCGGAAAAAACCCGCATCAATCCTGATCCCGGTCATTTCCATGTCCATGAGCACCGGGAGGAGTTTCATCTCGAGGTCATAAAAAAGCTCCTCATTTTTATCTGACCTCATCTTTTGATCGAGGATACCCCTCAATCTGAAGGTGATGTCCGCATCCTCACAGGAATACTCACAGGCTTTTTCCACGTCCACCTCGGAAAAATTGCGGGCGTTCTTCCCTTTGCCTACGACATCGTCAAAACGGATCATCTTATGGTTCAGATAATGCTGTGCAAGATAATCGAGGTTGTGCTGCCGTATTCCCGGATTGATCACATATGACGCGATCATGGTATCGAAGTTGATCCCTTTGAGTTCCACCCCGTGCTGTTTCAATACCTCCGCATCATACTTGATGTTCTGGCCCACCTTCAAAATTAGGGTATCCTCCAATATCCCCTTCAGGATCGGGAGGGCCTCTGACCATTTGACCTGGTCAGGGGCACCCAAATAGAGATGCGCCAATGGGAGATAATAAGCCTTGGATTCCTCAAAGGAAAAGGAGATTCCCGCCAATTTCGCCTGAAGCGGATCAGTACTGGTAGTCTCCGTGTCAATTGAAAGGATGCCCGCCTCTCTTATCCTCTCTGTCAAGGCCTTCAGCGCCTCTTCAGAACGGCAGAGTCGATAGTCTCGGGAATCCTCGTCCCTTGACGCAAACTGGTCCCATAACCCCCTGAACTCCATTTCTCTGAAAATCGTTGCAAGTTCGTCACCGGATGGCTCACCAAGCCTGAGCTGCTCGATATCCTCATCAACCGGAACAAAACGGTCAATGGTAACCAGTTTCCTACTCAAAAACGCCTTGTCGCGGAACATCTTCAGGTTGTCCTTGAGTTTATTTTTCTTTATCTCTTCCACTCGATCAAAAACATCTTCAAAGGAACCAAACTCCTGGATCAGGCTGACCGCGGTCTTCTCTCCCACACCCGGGACACCGGGGATATTGTCCGAGGTATCCCCTGAAAGCCCCATGACATCAATAAATTTCTCAGGCTCGAAGCCATAGGCCGCTTTCAAGGTTGAATAATCCGTAATCTTATCTTTCATGGTGTCCCACATGGAGACATCCGGCGTGATGACCTGTCTGAAGTCCTTGTCACCCGTCACCATAACCGCGCGGAAGCCCTTCTCTTCACAGATCCTGGCCCATGTCCCGATGATATCGTCCGCCTCGTACCCCCCCAACTCGAACATCTTAAGCCCCAAGTTCTCCACCACCTCTTTCAGGACAGGGAGTTGTACTCTCATATCTTCCGGCATAGGGGGCCGGTTTGCCTTGTAATCTTCATAGATCTTATGTCTGAAGGTAGGACCCTTGGCATCAAAGACAATGGCAAGATATTCTGGCGCTTTATCGGCAAGGAGTTTCAGCACCATCTTGGTGAAACCAAGAATGGCGTTTGTGGGAAAGCCCTTGGAATTGGTAAGACCCCTTATTGCGTGGTAGGCCCGGTGAATGTATGAACTGCCATCTATTAAATAGACTGTTTCTTTATCCTGAGACATATATTTAATGCCCATGTAAAAAGTACTGTTTACATGGATTAATGAATTAAAGGATTCAGGTTCATTCACCTTTTCTCTTATTTCTCTTCTTCACTATTTCGATAAACTGCTCTAAGTTCTGTTGAGAGCCAAAGGCTTCATCGAAGAATTCATCACTCCAGATATCGAGACCTAACCTGAAGATATGGTGGATCAGTTTATCTGCGTTGTCAGGGCCCTGTATCTTTAAGACCTGATAGAGGAGATCTTGAGGTACTCTTATGGGATAGACAGCCGTAGATGAGTCACCCTCTGCCTTCAGATATTCCTGAATGCTCTTAAGGACTCTCAGGTTAACGTATTTTCTGTGATATTCTTCCTGATCCATTTAAATAAGTGCCTAAAAGTGTGCAAACTCCACACTCCAAACTTCAGACCCCGGGGAGCGGGGTCAGCTCCTTCCTCCGCTGCCTGATCCTGAAGTAGTCAGTATAGCCCGCCTCCCTAGCCAGATCAAGGGCTAACGCAAAACTGTTTCCAACATCATCGGGACAGTGAGCATCAGAGCCGAAGCAGATGGGGATTTCTCTTGCCCGTGCCATGGAAAGAATAAGCGGCGACGGATAAATTTCCCCAACAGGTTTCCGGAGGCCGGATGTATTCAGTTCAATTCCCATTCCCGCCTTGGCAATACGGTCAAGCACAGGGTGAGCCATCTCCTTCAGATCCTTCTCCTTAGGGCGGTGGTCAAATTTCTTGGGCAGATCAAGATGCCCTACAACATCAAATAGACCGGAACCCACAAACTTTAGTAAAATATTGAAATATTTTTGCCATGTAGCTGTTATATCGGCTGAATCCCAGACATGTCGCTGTTCCGGATGGTCAAAACCCCACCCTTCAATAACATGCACCGATCCGATCACAAAGTCAAATTTTTGGGCAGGGAGCCACTCCCTGAGGAACCGCTCACACCCTTCATAGTATTCGACTTCCACGCCCAACAGGACTTCCGGGGCCTCACCGTCCTGGAGGTCTTCAATCATCTCCCTGTAGGAGGGAAACTGGTCCAGTGCCATCCGGTGGGCCGGATCGAATCCGTCCGGATTGGGGCCGTGATCAGTAAAGCAGATTTCGGGTATCCCCTGCTTCTTTGCCACTGATCTGTATTCAGTCACGTCACCTGTGGCATGTTTACAAAGGTCGGTATGTATGTGATAGTCCGGCAGCATATTCAACTAAACTGCCACAGCCATAAAATGAATGTCAAGGCAGAAAGGAGGGTATTCATTGAAATCGCGGCAGAAGCAAGATCTGTTGAACCATTCATCTCCCCTGCCATTACATAACTAATGGTTGCAGTGGGAGCAGATAGAAGGATTAGGCCGGGAAGAAACTGGGCAGATTGAATACCTGCGAGGTAATATGCCAGGATACCCAGGGCCGGAAGGGCTGCGAGTTTGAACAGGCCCGCCACAAGGACCAGCCTGATGTTTGCTTTTATAAGGCCGAAAGAAAGTGACGCCCCTATGACTAAGAGAGCCGAGGGGAGCGCCATCCCGCTTATTATACTGAGGCCCCGGTCTATTGTCTCGGGGATGGGGATTTTTAGCAGTGAAAAGGTCATGCCTGCAAGAGCCGACAATATAACAGGATTTCCCAATATTTTCTTAATGAAAAACCAGGACCTTCGCCCCTTTCCCATCCCTCCGGAAAACAACTGGTAACCGATAACTGATAGAAGATTCTGGCACAGCATCAAGAACCCGGCCAATATGCTGGCGCTTGTGAAGCCCTTCTCGCCCAATAGATAGTAACAAACGGCAAGTCCTATGTACCCTAAATTGCCGTGAAAAGAGCATTGCATAAAGGTGCCCATATGATGACGATCCAAAGAGCAGCCCATGCCTGTGAAAAGAGCAATCAGAAATATCAGGAAGGTTGGAATCAATGTTGCAGCAAGTAGAAAAGGATCAAAGTGGGCCTCAAATGAGGATCTTGCTACCCCGCTGAAGATCATTGCAGGAATTGCTAAGTAATAGACTAACCGATTAAGGGGGGCGATAAGGCTTGAGGGTATAAATTTGCGCCAGCTTAAGACCCAGCCCAAAAGGATAATCGCGAAGATAGGGATAATAGTATTTATCACATTGGACATGGTAAGGAATCATCCGCCTCTCAACTCAAACCGAACTGGAATCCTGACCCACATATCCACCTTTTCATCCCCCACCATACCCGGTTCAAAGAGCCACCCGTTCACCGACTTCAGGGCCGCTCTGTCTAAAACAGGGTGTCCGCTGGACGTCAACATACGTAACTCCTTGACTCTGCCGCTTCGATCGACCAGCACCTCTAACAGGACCGTCCCTTCGTATCCCCTTCTCTTGGCCCGTTTGGGATATGGCGGTGGAGGATTTACTTTATAGGCAGGTCTGGCCTCACGGACCACCTTTACGGGTGGAATCGAGGCGAGTTTCGTTCCTCTCTCAACCCCTCTGTCTTCCGGAATATCAGGAAGAGGCACGGGATACTGTGTGAGGTTAACTGCCTCTTTAATCGGGATAGATGGGTCCGCCTTTGTTGGTCTTGAAACACGGTTGGATTGCGGGGGCGTAAGAGGAACCATTTTTTTCTCAGGGACCAGCGATGCCGTGACGGTCTTATTAGGGGCCTTCGGCTTCGCTTTTGGTTTTGTCGTCTTCCGCTCGGGTTTTGGAACCCTTTTTTGGGGCTTTGTTTTCTTCTTTTGAGGCCGCATGGCCTTTTCAGGATGTTTCACTGCATCCTCTTTGGCCTGCAACATCTTCCGGGGCGCCTTCGGTATTTTTTTCACGGGCAGTGGACTGATAGCCTTAATCTGCTTCTTTTCCGGGGGCTTCCGGGAAGGCCTCTCTTGTGTAATCCGGGGAGGCTTCGCCGCAGGCTTTGGCTTAACCGGGTGATAGGATGCAAGGGATATGGTGATTATATGAGGCTTTTGTGGGGGTTTTCTCTGAACCGGTCCGGGTGCAAATCCGAAAAAGAGCCCATGAATAGTTATGGCAAGCAGGCCTGCTAATAAAAAACGTTTCACCTTTCTTGATCCGCTTCTGTCTGTAGAAAAATTTGATTGAAACCAGCCGTTTTTATCTGATCCGGCACCCTAAAACGGGCCTGATATTTAGTGCCTGAACGAAAACTGTCTTTTTCGCCTCCCGCCTCGGCGGGACGTCAGACTCAAATTTTAATCCTCGAAATACTCAATGTATTCCTGCGGTTAAAATTATCGTCTTCCTTGATCTGAACAAAAAATCCTAGTTTTCGTTCGGACACTATTTAAGATTTCGACATTTTGACCCTTGTGGATTCCATTGGCACACAAAATATCGACAGAAATATCACACAACAGAGCGTCAAATCAAAAGAATTTCACTTACTCCTTGAGAAGGTATGCATAAAATGGTAAATGATAACCGGATAAACCGGAATTGCGAATTTAGGAATTTAGGAATTGAGGAATTAAGTAAACTTTTCCTTTAAAACTTGGCGTCTTTGCGCCTTTGCGAGAGATCTTTTCCGTTAATGATTATTGAACAAGCCAAAAACGTATTAACAATCGAGGCCCAAAGCATCTTAGGCTTAATAGAACGGATTGGGCCTGAATTTGAAAAGGCAGTAGAGACAATCCTGAAGGCCAAGGGGAGGGTCATCCTCACGGGGATGGGCAAATCAGGCCTGGTTGCCAGGAAGATATCCGCCACGCTCAACAGCACCGGGACATCTTCGCTATTTCTGCATCCGGCTGAGGCCATCCACGGAGACCTCGGCATGGCAACACCGGATGATGTCATTTTAGCCATATCCAGCAGCGGACATACCTCTGAGATTAACAGGATCCTGCCAATACTGAAGAATATGGGTGCAAAGATCATCCTTTTTACCGGTGGCCTTGATTCGCCAATGGCTGATATTAGCAATATAGTCATAGACGTAGGCGTAGAAAGAGAGGCCTGTCCCTTGGGGCTCGCGCCCACTGCCAGCACCACTGCCGCCCTTGCCATGGGGGATGCCCTTGCCGTTGTCCTGCTCAATCAGAGGCGTTTTAACAAAGACGATTTCAGACGGTTCCATCCCGGCGGCAGTCTTGGAGAAAGGCTCGCCTTCAAGGTCAAAGAGGTTATGCTGACCGATGATCACATACCAACAGTTCCTTTGGGTTCCAAGGTCGGGCAGGCCATTGAGGAAATTAATGAAAAAAAGATCGGCGCTACCTTGATAACGGGGAAAGATCAGAGGCTTGAAGGGATTATCAGTGACGGGGATTTAAGAAGGGCACTAATAAACAAAGAAAACATCTACGAGATGAAGGTCGAAGAAATTATGAGTTTGTCCCCAAGGACAATCGACGAAGATGAGACCTCGGCAGAGGCCTTGGGCTTAATGGAACTGCATGCCATAACTCACCTCGTTGTTGTGGATGAACAGCGGCGGGTTAAGGGCGTGCTTCATCTTCACGACCTCTTGGGAAGAGAAGGATTCATACCCAATGCAGCTATTAACAGCGCCACGCGGACTCATAGTTGACATAATTACACCGTTTACAAAGGGTGGAGCAATTGACGGCCCCGGTCTGAGAAAGCTCCTTAACCGCGTATCCCCCCATGCCCAGGCGGTTTTCTTGGCAAGCCCTCATACCGGAGAAGGCAAGAGCCTGCACACTGAACACAGGGTAGAGCTTTTAGAACAGGCCATCCCTGCTATGGCCCAGTATCCGATTCCAATCTTAGTATGGGTTACGCAGGATAATGAAGCGGATTCAAGACGCACAACAATTGCCCTCAAAGGGGTTATTGAAAAACGTGGATATATGGGTGATCTTTTTTGGGTAGACACACCCCTTTACTATCATAGCAACCGGGGTCTCCCTGATCTCTACAAAGCCCTCTGTTCAGTGGTGGGAAAGCCCTATATACTCCACAACGATCCGGAATTTATAAATGGCCTAACAAGGCCTCTTAAGAGAAATAATATCCGCACGGCAGTTCTTAAAGAATTGATTAGCCTGAAGGAAATCACCGGTCTCATATTTTCCGGGTCATTGGACAGGGCGCACAACTACCATAAGGCATGTCGAAGGCGACCTAATTTCAGGATCTATGACGGAGAAGAGTTGCATTTCTTAGACCACCCAAGCACGAGCGGGGTGGTTTCGTTAGGGGCTAACCTGGCCCCAAAGGCCTGGGAAAAAATAATCCAATCATCCCTTGATTTATCCGCTCACAAGAAAGACTACCCCGATCATCTGCGGCAAATATGGGAGTTAGGAGATTACCTCCGCGACATGAGAGATATCTATCTCCAGGCGCCCACACCCATCTTAAAAGAGACATTATCCGATATGGGTATCATCGAAACTCCGATCTGCACATCTCAGTTTGAAGATACAAGGGAATCTAAGGCAAGGTTAAAGGAGTTGATGATACGGTTTGGGGACTACGGGAGAAGGGAAAGTGTTACTTCTCAATCAGATTGAGGCGATACTGATAGTAGGCGTCTCTCATGGCAACATACGGATCAAGTGCCGCCTCTTTCATGGCTTCATAATCTCCAATCCTCAGAGAGGTATTGTTTACTATGTCGAAGGTCCTTATCCCGACATTGGGCCAGAAATCAACCATATAGTTTAAGGGATTAACGAACAGGCCGCCCCCCCAACCGACTGCGCTCCGGAGACTGTAAGGCCCCAAAAACGGCAGATCAAGATAAAAACCGGGCCCGATGCCGTAAAACGCAAAGACCTGCCCAAGATCCTCATCCTGTACCGGAAAATTCAGGGCCTGCTTTGCCACATCCTGAAAACCCAAAAACCCGGCAGAGGTATTAACAACAAAACGAACCAGCTCAATGCCCAACCCCTCAAATTTTCCCTGTAATAGACAACTGACAGCGCGGATCGGCATGACAAGGTTGGAGAAAAAATTGCGTATGCATACCCTTGCGAGTTGAGGGACCACCGTATTATAACCGGTCGCCACCGGCTTCAGGACCCAGAAGTACAACTTGTCATTAAACTGGAAGAAGGCACGGTTCATCGGTTCAAGGGGGTCGGAAATTGAGTCTATTTCCTCTGCCTCATCCTCCCAGGGATCAGATGCGCCTGAGACCTCCTGAGAATTCTTTACCCGGCAAATCTTTGGATTCGATGAATGACCAACCGCGGGGCCTGGTTCAGCTCGCTGCCTTTCTGCATATGACATACGAACCAACTCATGGCTCTCTACCTCGGTGACAAGAAGAAATGTCTCTCCCTCAACATGGCCTGACCATGTCTGCGTCTTCTCTGCAAAACAAAAAGGCGCAAGTATATTTGAGCAACATAATAAGAAAAATAGAACCCTGATAGAGACCCCCATTAACAGGCTCCTTCCTTATTCCGGAGATCTTCCAATAAGTTGAGTCCCGCGTGAAAAATCATTCTCCTTCGACCTTTTCCCTCAACTTCTTGATCAAATCCTCGTAAGACGATCGTGTGATTATACTGTTGAACTGTTTTCTGTAGTTATTTATAAGACTGACCCCTTCTATGGATATGTCATAGACTAACCATTCGCCCCCCTTCTTCTTGAGCTTGTATTTGACCTGGATCTCCGTATCCTTCTTAGTTACAATCTTGACTACTACAATACCGTAATTACCATCAATTTTTTCAGCCACATACAGGACCTTCTCCCCCGAATAGCCCTCCACCTTATCCAGATAGGTGCGCTCTAACAGCTTTCCGAAGAGATCGATGAACTCCTCTTTTTCCTGGTCAGTCCTTTTCTTCCAATACCTTGCAAGGGTCCTCTTAGACATCTCTCTCCAGTCAAACCTCTCATCCACGGCTTTGCGGATACGCCTGGCCCTCTCTGCAGCCCTGTCAGCGCTTTTCATGGAAGGATCACTTACAATAGCGATCAGTTTATCGGTTGTTTTCCTGACATCATCCGTTGGCCCTCCTGCGATAGATGTGCCTGAAATAACAAGCGTCATAAAAAAGAAAAAAGGGACCATTATAAGTCGCCGGCGAGTCATACGTATCTCCTTTGTCATTGATTATTTGTCCAATCCTCAATTTTCAATCTTCAATTGCTTAGATTTTGCCAAAAACGTAATTGGAGATCAATTCTTCAAAATCAATGGCAGACTGTGTATCCCTGATACGTCCGCCCGGTTCGATAAGCTCATCAGCGCCTCCAGGCGTAATCTCCACATACTTTTCACCGATTAATCCTTTAGTCTTGATGGAGGCGATGGCGTCCTCTTGTATCTTTACATTCAGAGGAATGTTGAGAACGACCTTGGCCTGGTAATCATCTAAGGCAACCCGTTTAACTCGTCCCACTTCCACTCCTGCAATAACGACCGACGAGCCGGACTTCAAGCCTCCGCTGTTAGAAAAGATGGCCTGGATCTCGTACCCTTTCTCACCGAAGACCTCCATCTTCCCTAATTTGATGGATAGGTATCCAAGACAGATGATCCCTATGATCATAAAAGCACCGACAGCCAATTCAAGATCAAATTTCTTCATGCATCCCTCCCTCCCTCCCCCCTGAGCCAGAATCCCCTACAAATGCCCGGACAACAGGGTCTTCGAAAGAAAAGAACTCGGAGGGAGTCCCTTCAGCCCATACCACACCCTCATGGAGCATGGCCACCCTGTCGACAATGCCAAAGACGTTTGAAATCTCATGGGTCACGATGATCCCGGTAAAATGAAGTCGCCGATGACAGGAATCAATCAGTTCAATAATCGCATGACCTGTAACCGGATCAAGGCCTGTGGTTGGTTCATCAAAGAGCATGATTTCCGGATCTCCAACCAACGACCTGGCGAGAGCAGCTCGTTTCACCATCCCCCCACTTATCTGTGACGGATACTTGTATTCCGAACCTGACAGACCGACATTGTCCAATTCCTCTAAAACCCTCGCCTGAATACGTTTATCGCTTAACTTAGTCTTTTCCTTGAGAGGAAAAGCAACGTTTTCGAAAACATTCATGGAATCAAAGAGAGCGCCCCCCTGAAATAGAAAACCCAACCGGTCCCTCAAGGCCGTTAGACTTCTCCCTTTAGCCGTGTTCATCTCTCTGCCGTCCACCACCACGCGGCCCTTCTCAGGTTTCATTAGCCCTGCCACGTGCTTCAAAAGTACACTCTTTCCACAGCCGCTTCTCCCTATAAGGGCGAGGACCTCACCCTTCATAATCTCTAATGAAATCCCTCTAAATACCTCATTCCCATCGAAGGATCTGTAAAGATTTTCAATCTTGATCATGCGTATTTCCCTAAAACAGAATCGAAGTCATAAAATAATCCCAGACAAGGATCAATACTGATGAAAGAACAACCGCCTGGGTGGTCGCCCTGCTGACGCCCTCTGAACCGAAGCCCGTAAATATCCCGGCATAATAGCCTTTAAAACAGCATACCCATACAATTATAACGCCAAAGCTGAGAGATTTATAGATTCCCTCCATGACATCCTGCATCTCCACATAACTGGCCATTTCTCCAAAATAGGTGCCTGCCCCGACTCCGAGGAGCTTCCCCCCGATCAAATATCCCCCGAAAATCCCGACCACATCAAAGATGGCGGTCAGCAGGGGGAGAGAGATCATGGCCGCTAAGAGATTCGGGACCACTAAGTAACGGTATGGATTTAAGCCCATCAGTTCTAAGGCATCGATCTGTTCACTCATGCGCATGATCCCGATCTCAGCGGTAATGGCTGAGCCTGCCCGACCCGTGACCATCAAAGCTGATAGGACCGGCCCCAACTCCTTGATGAGGGCAAGTCCCACCATTGGGCCTAAAAAGGCGTCGGATCCGAATTTGCTCAAGCTGTAAAACCCCTGGAACCCCAATACCATCCCTGTAAATCCCCCTGTGAGAAGGATTAAAACGACCGATTGCAGACCTATAAATCGGACCTGCTTGAGGAACCGGTTGAACTTAAGGGGAGGGATGACCATGAAAAGGACGGCCTTCACTAAAAAAAGGCCCATAATCCCCATCCTGCGCACATATTTAAGCGTTGAAGCGCCCAACCTTCTGATAGCAGAACCGGTTGAGGGACTGAGAGGTTGAGTGGTTGACGATCTCTGTATAAGAAACATGGGGCTAAGTCTTGCAGAAGAGGCTTTAGATGTCAAAAAAAATCGACTCTGCAGGGCGAAGTAAGCCTTTATGAGATCAAGATTTTCGCATATCCCTGTGTAATCTCCTTATTTGCTTTTCAAATAACGCATCCTCATGATAATGTATATCGGAATTGAGAAAATATCTGGCACAAGCGCCTTTGATGAAACTGGAGCGAGACCTTTGAAAAATGCTCAATTTCGTTCAAGATCAAGGCGCGTGAGGATTTTAACCGCAGGAATATATCAAATATTTCGAGGACTAAAATCTGAACGCAACGTCCCGCCGACAGGCGGGAGGCGAAAGAGGGTGTTTTTCAAAGGTCTCGGAGTCTGAATGCCCAAGATCAAGATCATTGTTGTCGGCAACACCAAATCGTCTTTTATTAAGGAAGGAGAGCAGTTCTACTTAGAGAGGCTGCGACGGTACACTGACACAAAATGGGTTGAGGTAAAGCCGCAAAAAGTGCGGAAGGGGCGGTCAAGTGAGGAGATATTAGCCGTTGAGGGCCAATCAATAGAGAAGAAATTTCTAACAAGGGATCACATTATAGCCTTAGGGATTAGAGGGAAGGAATATGACTCGGAAGGCTTGGCCGGATGGATTGAACGGCTCTCATTAAACCGGAAAAGCCTCTGTTTTGTTATCGGAGGTCCATTAGGACTATCAAAGAAGATTCTGCACTCTGCAGATGAAATCCTTTCACTCTCAAGACTGACACTGACTCATGAAATGAGTCGCCTTCTCCTCCTTGAACAGCTTTACAGGGCCCATACCATCATCAGGGGTGAAAAATACCATAAATAGTGGCCCAAAAACCTTCAGGCAACCCCTCATTCCTTAGCACCGGCATCTAAGGCCATGGCTATCTTACTCTTGAGCTCCGACAGGTCAAATGACTTTATCACATAATAATCCGCGGCGATTGATTTCATATCCTCCTTAAAAGTGTCATAAGCTGTACAGAGAACAACCGGGAGGTCATAAAACCTGTTTCGAATATCCTGCAGCAGATCCAGGCCGTTGTAATCCACCATCTTGATATCGAGAACCACGAGGTCAGGCTTTTCTTTCTCGATTTTTTCCAACAACAGATTACCGTTCTCTGCCGTAATCACCTCATAGCCCGCATCGCTCAGCTCTTCTGAATACAGGTAGCGGATATGTTCTTCATCGTCAACAATCAGTATTTTTGCCATAATTTAGTCTCCAATATTTGAGATACGGATCGATTGCTTTACAACATACCATACCAGAACATCACAGAATTTGCAAACCGCCCTGAATCCCACCGGCCCCGGCTCTCCTTATCCCACTTCAAACTTTGGTCACCCTACCTCGGGCGAGACTCACTTTATGCATTTTAGGCATTTCAAACTTTAGGCACTTTTCAGTATTGATAAAATCCCCTCCCTGTCTTCCTACCAAACCACCCTGCATCAACGTATTTTCTCAGAAGAGGGCAGGCCCTGTACTTGCTATCACCAAGGCCCTTATGAAGGACATCCAGAATAGCCAAACAGGTATCCAAACCGATCAGATCAGCCAAAGCTAAGGGCCCCATCGGATGATTCATACCCAACTTCATAATCTGGTCAATGTCCTCCACTTCACCTACGCCTTCAAAAAGGGCATACACCGCCTCATTGATCATCGGCATCAATATCCGGTTTGCTACAAACCCCGGGAAATCATTGGCAGGCACAGGGGTCTTGCCCATCTTGAGGGACAGATCCCGGGTATCCTGGAAGGTCTCCTCAGAAGTGGCCAATCCATTTATGATTTCCACTAATTTCATCATTGGGACAGGATTCATAAAGTGCATCCCTATCACCTTCTCCGGCCTATTGGTTGCCCCGCCGATTTTCGTTATCGAGATTGACGAAGTATTGGAAGAAAGAACCACCTCTTCTTTACAATATTTATCTAAGTCTTCGAATATCTTCAGCTTCAAAGCCTCGTTTTCAGTGGCAGCCTCTACCACAAAATCTGCCCTGATTATATCCTCCAGAGAGGTTGATCCCTCTATCCTCCCCAAAACCGCTTTTTGCTCTTCTTCAGTAATCTTCTCCTTCTTGACCATTCGCCCAAGACTCTTTTCAATGGTTGAAAAACCCCTTTCCACAAATTCATCTTTGATATCATTCATTACCACGGATAACCCGCATGCCGCTGCAACCTGCGCGATCCCTGATCCCATCTGTCCGGCACCAATAATGCCCAATGTTTGTATCTCCATTCTTCGTATTCCTCCTTCTATTTGATAACCTGAGCTTACATCGAAATTGTTAAGATCACAAGAACAAACTGAACTTTAGCGTTCAAAGGTTTAGGAGTTGGAGGGGGGGGTACCTTTTGGGTCACAGGAGTCCGCACACGAATTTCGCTACCTGTTCTGCCCCGTTGGGCACCCTCCTCCTGATGCGGGGCATCTCCAACAGCCGGGATACAACGGAAACCCAATCTCCTGTTCGAAGTCTTTTTTCCTCGATGGCAAAACCGTTCATATGCCTTTCTATATAGGCAGCTAAGATCTCTGACTCCCTGAAATGCTCCCTTTTAATATATCCAAAGGGGGCACCGCCGTGATAGACCTCGGCAAGGGTACTGTAGCCCACTTTCCCTACGACCGCATCAGCGGCATTGATCAGATCAGGGTGAAAGAACTTGGAGTGATGCGGCAGGAGAATAAGGTGATCGTAAACACTAAAGGCGTTACTGTCGCCGGGAACTACCAGATAGAGATCCTCTGGCAGTTTCAGTCCCTTCAGGGACCTGTAATTTTCCGGCACACCCCCCATGGTAATCAGCACCATTCTGGCGCCTTCCGGTATTCGCAGGGCTTGCCGGACCTCATCCCCGGCGCTCCTGGCCTTGCGGCTGACCGGCAAGACATTGAGATCAACCGGTTTCAGGGAACACACCGGTTGGGTCTGGACATGGTAATCAGCTTCGCTGAATAGCCTCCCGAGATAATCCACATGGTGTTTTAAGCTATCATAGTGTTCTATATATTCCTGATAAACCCAGTCCCAGGTGAAATTCTCCACCAATACGGAGGGCAGCCCTCCCTCCCGGGCCACCGCGATTCCCATCGGGGCAATGTCACAGATAACAAGCTCACAATTTAGCCTGTCAATTTTCATGGCCAACCCCGATATCTGTGATTCCTCAAAGGGGATGAATCGGTTCAGACGCACAACTGTCCTGGCAAGATCGGCGTAGAGCGGCGTCTCCTGCACCAGTCCGATATCTGTCATAAGGGGATGATAGGTATAAGTGCTTTCGAGAGATTCCTCAAAAAACCAGGGAGGTATGGTCGTAAAAATGTCAAAGTGTATCTTAGGATCTGTTTTATGGACAGCGCCCATGACAGCCGACGCGCGGGCAGCGTGACCAAATCCATGCGGTGAAACAAAATATGCTATTCGTTTCTTGTCATTTGTCATTGGCCATTGAATTCTTGTTCGGCTCCTTGCGCCTAACGCCTTGCGCCATGCGCCGCAATCCGCAATCCGCAATCCAAAGATCGCATTGACTCAAAACGCCTCTTGGGATACATTCCGGTCTGAAACCGTCCAGGGGGTCTCCGATGCAAACAGACTTTCTCCTTATCGACAAACTGATACTGATCTTCTATTTCATAGGTGTTATACTCTTCGGCGCCTATTTCCACAAGAAAAGCAACACTTCGACAGGATTCATGATTGCAGATGGAAGGCTCCCGAGCTGGGCCGTGGGGCTATCAATACTCGGCACCTTTGTCAGCAGCATAACTTTTTTAGCATACCCGGGCCAGGCGTATAACTTCAACTGGGATGTTTTCGTATTTTCCCTTACCCTCCCGGCTGCTGCAATCGCTGCCACTCTTTATTTCATCCCGCTTTACAGAACAAGGGTGAAGGTGTCAGCCTATGAATACTTAGAACAGCGCTTCGGTGCGTGGGCCCGAATATACGGCAGTATAAGCTTCATGTTAGGCTCTTTAGCCCGTATCGGGATGATTCTGTTCTTGGTGTCGCTTGTGCTGCACAACCTGACGGGGTGGTCCTATGCTACAATCATCATTATTACAGGTGCCGGGGTCACTCTCTATACTGTACTCGGTGGTATAGAGGCAGTGGTCTGGACCGATGTGATCCAGGTGATAATCCTTTTCGCAGGGGCAGTGATCACCATAATCATTTTGCTATCCGGTATGCCCGAAGGCCCTGGCCAACTGTTCTCCATCGCTGGACAGCACAGCAAGCTGTCATTCGGAAGTTGGAAGTTCGACCTGATCAGACCCACCGCCTGGGTAGTGGTATTATATGGTATAATTGAGAATTTAAGGAATTTTGGAGTAGACCAGAACTATGTGCAAAGGTATCAGACAACACGCTCCATAATAGAGGCCTCACGTTCCGTTTGGATAGCAACCCTTGCGTACATACCGATTTCCGCGCTTTTTCTTTTTATCGGCACAGCCCTGTTTGCCTATTATTCTGTTCATCCCGGATTGCTTCCACCCTCATTAGATGGTTCACTCATGGGGGACAAGATATATCCCTACTTTATCGTAACACAACTCCCTGTAGGACTTCGAGGTCTCATTATTGCCGCCATTTTTGCCGCTGCCATGAGCAGCATAGACTCATCCCTCAACTGCGTATCCACCCTTTCACTACTTGACTTCTACAAGAAATACTTCAACAGGGACGCGGATGACAGGGTATGCATTAAAATGCTCAGGGCCTTTACTATCTTCTGGGGCGTTTTAGGTACCATCACCGGTCTGGCAATGACCCAGGTCCAGACTGCCTTAGAGACCGGCTGGCAGTTGGCAGGAATAGCCGGAGGGGGACTTGTTGGTCTGTTCCTGTTAGGAATCTCATTTCACTGGGTAAGACGCTGGCAGGCCGTTGTTGCTGTAATCACAAGCGTTGCAAGCATTGTCTGGTCCACTTTTGCCCGCGAACTCCCGGAGCAGTGGAACTGGATGGAATGTGCCTGGCATTCCCGGATGATCGGCGTTATCGGAACCATTACCCTCCTCGTGGTTGGTTTCGGCCTGAGCCTTCTAACATTCTCAAAGAAGAACGAGTCCTAAGGGCCCACTCAAAAATAACTTCACATTTTTACATCTCAGCTTCAGACCATCTTCGGCTGCTGCTCAATCGTGAAGTCCTCGAAATAGTTCACTATTACTGTGGCTTCACTCAATCGCGGCAACCAAATTTGGCCTAAATATGCGCGTCAATTCTGCGAACTTATTTTTGAGTGAGCCCTAACCTGGGAAAAAACCGGGACATAAAAAACCAAGCGTAGACCCCTTTACCGGTTTCCTTTTTAATTATTTTTATGTTTCCTTTCAACTCGCCCTATACTATGATTATCTTTAATTGTGTGATCAATTATCTTCTTTTGAATGTTTTCAGGAAGGGGTAGCGACTCATGGAATATGACGCCATTATGATCAAGGCTGAAGACAACGTGGCCACGGCGCTCGGGGACCTGGCGCAATCGCGGGAATATCGAGTGGCGGCGGGGGATGCTTCGCTCAAGATCAAGGTGAAGGAACCCATTGTTTTTGGTCACAAATTTGCCGTGGTTGATATTAATGAAGGGGAAGACATCATCAAATATGGAGAAGTGATCGGGAGAGCCACCGCCCTCATCTTAAAAGGCGCCCATGCGCATATTCAGAACATCGAGAGTCTCAGGGGGCGTGGTGATCTGGTGAAGAAAGGGGTATAGAATGGAGTTCTGGGGATATGGTCGATCGGATGGTTCCGTGGGTACGCGAAACTATGTGGGAATACTCTCTACCGTGATTTGCGCCAATGAGGTTGCTGAGAATATCTCCCGCCAGGTGACGGGCACAACGGCCTTCCTGCATCATCAAGGTTGTTGCCAGACCCCCATTGACATTGAGCGGGTTAATGATGTTCTGCTGGGCCTGAGCAGAAACCCGAATCTTGCCGCTGTGTTGCTGGTCAGCCTGGGTTGTGAAAGCACGGATGTGAACAAGGTGGCCGCGGCTATTGCGGAAAGCGGAAAACGTGTGGAAATCGTGGTCATTCAGGAGATCGGAGGAGCGGCCAAAGCCGCGGCCCAAGGGATCCTGATTTCCCAGGCAATGGCCGTTGAAGTCAGCAAGCAGAAACGTGAATTGTTTCCCTTGAGCGAGCTGGTGTTGGGATTGAAATGCGGGAGTTCGGATACCACATCAGGGCTGTCCTCTAATCCCGCCGTGGGAGTCCTGTCGGACCTTGTGGTGGAGGGGGGTGGAACTTCCATCCTGGGGGAGGTAACGGAATTCATCGGTGCTGAACACCTCTTGGCCAGGCATGCCAAGGATAAGGAAACAGGCAAAAAAATCCTGGATCTGGTGGACAGGATGGAAAAAAGAGCCGTTCAAATGGGGTTTGATATTCGAGGGGGTCAGCCCACGGGGGGCAATATAAAGGGAGGCTTGACCACCATCGAAGAAAAATCCCTGGGCGCCATTGCAAAGGCTGGAAACGCACCCATTCAAGCAGTATATGAATATGGCGTCAAACCCGGGGTGAAAGGCCTGGTGGTGATGGATTCCCCCGGAAGGGAGCCGGAAATTCTGACCGGCCTGGCAGCCGCGGGCGCCAATGTCATAGCGTTTACAACAGGTCGGGGCGCCCCTCAGGGCTTTCCCTTTGTGCCTGTGATTAAATTAACGGGAAATGAAAACACCTGGAAGAACCTAAGAGATCATATGGACGTGAGCGTGGTTTCTATTATGGAGGGCACCGAAACCCTGGCAGAAGCGGGTAAAAGGCTGCTTTCCGAAACCATTGAAGTCGCATCGGGAAAACGGACCAAGGCTGAGATTTCCGGGTATACCAGTTCCATGGACATCTATATGGTCGGACCGGTTATTTAACATTCATTCATCAATTCCGCTGGTAACGTAAAGAGGTCGTCCACCCTTGACTCATCTATACTTGACTCTCCTCCTTGCTAAGTGTCAGTGACTTTCCCCCGTCCTTTTTGCTGGCGCTGTAAGGGCCTTTCTTTCTCTGCCGGCTTCATATCGAAGATCTGCCTGGGGGAGGCTATGCTGCCTGTTCCTTTGGCGTTTCCGTCAACTAACGCGACCAACTCACCGACTATCACCTTGATCTGCTCTGCCTGGGCTGTCATTTCTTCAGAGGCCGCTGCCGATTCCTCTGCGTGGGCGGCATTCTGCTGGGTTATCTGGTCCATCTGGGTGACGGCCGTGTTTATCTGGTCTATGCCCTGGGCCTGTTCTTTAGAGCCTGCTGCTATTTCACCAACAAGCTCGCCTACCTTGGAGGCGTTTCTATCAACTTCATTAAAGGCCTCATTTGTTGTGGAAACAAGCGTTGACCCATCTTTTACCTTCTTAACTGTATCCTCAATAAGATCTGCTGTGTTCTTTGCTGCATCTGCAGCCCTGATTGCAAGGTTTCTTACCTCATCTGCCACCACGGCAAATCCTGCGCCTGCTTCACCTGCCCTCGCTGCCTCTACTGCTGCATTAAGGGCAAGAAGGTTGGTCTGAAATGCCACTTCATCAATGGTCTTGATGATCTTTTGCGTCTCTTCACTGGCCCGAGAGATATCCTCCATGGAGGTAGTAAGTTCTGACATGGAGTTATCAGCCCTTGTGATTACCTGGTTTACTTCTTTCATGAGGTTATCTGCCTGGGCTGCATTATTTGCATTCTGTTTTGTCATGGAGGACATCTCCTCTAATGAGGATGATGTCTCTTCAATAGATGCTGCCTGCTCAGAGGCCCCTTCTGCCAGGGACTGGCTGGCAGATGCCACCTGGGTTGAGGCAGAGGCCACCTGGTCAGAGCCTTGGTTCAGGTTTGAGGTGACGTTGTTTAACTTGGTCGCAATTGTCCTGACAGTGAACAGTGTGGGGCCGACAATGAATATTAACAGGATGATAGAAAAAATAATAATACCCCATTGAATTTTACTTAATGTATCATAGAGATTTGTAGCATTATAGGCATAGGCTATCACCCCAACCTGTTTGCCGCTAAAATCTTTAATGGGAAACCCGGCAATCACATACTTGCCAGTTTTTTCCTGCCATTGGCCACGGCTTGCCTTGCTAAGAAAGCCAGGTGATAAGATCTCATCGGTAATTTTTTTGTTCGTAGATGACACAAAGACAAATTTATCGCCGATCACTGGATATTTTTTAGGGTTTTGCAGCTTATGGGCAATGGACAAAAAGTCCTTATTCATATACACCGCTATAAATTCGTCAGCATTGGAGATGCTGTATTTAACCACGGGGTTGTAGCTCGAAAGCACTTCAACCGAACCGAGGTAGCGGCCATTATCGGCCATAACAGGCGCAATTCCCCGAATCGCGAAACCTCCTCTGCCGATTTCAATGCCTGTGATCGGGTCATGATTTCCCTCGCTTATTTTTAGAATAGTATTCCGAAAGGAAGAAAGGTCATCGCTCTTATTCTGCTTCTTATTCCAAAGGCGCAGCAGGCTCCGTGCGGGTGGGAGGTGGAAATGAATGCGGAAATTATCTTTTTGGAGGTTTTTGGTGTAGCCCTTCTCAATGGAGGAAAAATAGGCCCTCAATTTTTTCCTGGCCCCTTCCATGTGCGGGTCATTTTCATTATTGGTATCCCCCTGGTAAGCGTTCAGATAGATTTGCTGGACAGCCTTGGCCTGACTAAAAAGGGAGGCATGGGATAGCATTGTCCTAGAAATACGATCTTCGCTGGTTTCGATATCCGCAATTTTTGACTGAACCATATTTTTTAAGTCCGTTTCAATCATTCCGGATACAATTGAATCTGCAAGAAAATAAAGCAAAACTGCGAGAATTATCGTTGAACCAATTACTGGAATCAATATTTTGGTGCCGATACTTCTGTTTCTGAACATATTTATCCTCTCTCTATCTAATACCTGCTCCCTCTCAGGGCAAAGCTCAGATATTTGCCTTCTCTTTCTGCTATAGCCTTTACCCTAACGTTGCATAAACCTTCGGTCCAAAAACGCTCGCTCTATATCAGGCCATCAAGAAACGCTGGCCCATTTTCAAGACTGTGTCCTATGTTCAATACGCTTTCATCCTTGAAAACGACCCAACGCCCCTTACTGGCCTAATCTAAAGCGTTTTGAACTCAAATTTTATGCAACGTTAGGGTTTACTGCCTGATCTATTCTTTCAGATCATTCTCTCATCTTGCGATGATATCCTTACTTTTGTAGCAAAATACGTGCCATAGGTATCGAAAAAAAGAATTGTAATTATTCAGCCATATTGGCTTTAGGCATTTTGGGCTGAAGCGCCTGGGTTATTTGCTGAAAAACTTAGACATTGCCACAAAACACTGCACTGCAGGCACATAAAATCAGCCAATTGGATCTATAACCATGTGGAATATATGTCAACTATTTGACGGAAACACACACACGGAGACCTTTGAAAAACGTTTAATTTCGCCTGTAATCAAGGTGGATTACGAACAACTTCGAAGGACAAAAGTGTTACTAAAAAGTTTACCCTTGACCGATCCGGATCAAATCAGTTATTCCCACCGTTGGAAAATGACAGGAAGATGAGCCGCGCAACCGATACAACCGATAAGCTGTTTTCCGCCAAGCCTGAGGGAGAAATCAATGTCCTGGCAACGATACCACACAGTATGGCTCATTATGGGGTTTGGATGGATCTCGCTCTACCTCGTCAGAATGGGTATTGCCCCCGTACTCGGCATGATCATGGAGGAATTCCACCTCTCCTATGCTATGGCCGGATCCCTTTTCAGCGTCATCTTTTTCTCTTACACCCTGATGCAGATTCCATCCGGAAACCTTGGTGATCGATTCGGAAGACGGAAGATCCTGATTTTGAGCACCTCTTTGTGGTTCCTCCTCTCCCTCGCTACCGCTGCTGTCCAGACCCCAAGAAAGGCTGGCAGAGGGAGGCGATCCGTGAGATAAAGGGGTCATCTCAACCAATCCCTATCCTGACATTTTCCGCAAGCCTGGATGAGAACAAAACAATTTGCCGTTCCAAATCCAATGGCTTGAAATTCATTAAAACATCGTGTACTTGTGGGGAACATGGGCCTAAAAATTTTATCAGGTGGAGAAACGGGCGCGGAACGAGCCGCTCTTGATGCTGCCATCAAATGGGGGATTCCCCATGGCGGTTGGGTGCGAAAGGGACGTAAAACCGATGACGGCATCCTTCCAGAGACCTATAACCTGGAGGAGATGCCCACGACGAGCACCTTTCAATGGACCAAACAGAATGTTCTGTATGCCAATGGGACCGTTATCTTTTCTCACGGGAAGCTTGTAGAAGAAATGGCTTCAATCGAAATGATGGTCAAGTTGAACAGCCGACCGCTCCTCCATGTGGATTTCACCCGTATGGGCGTCTTTGAAGCGGCCCAACTGATCTATGTATGGATCAGAGAGCATAAGATAAAAATCCTGAATGTAACAGGAACCGTTGCCGGCAAAGATTCTAAAATTTACCATAAAACAGTAGATGCACTTGAGACTGCCTTCCAAATGGGCATGATCCAGGAAAGCCTGAACCCTTCCCGACACAAGCACACCTTTCCAAAGACCGTTAAGGAAGCCGTAGAACAACTGATTGAAGAACTGCCTCTGAAAACCAGGACCCATATCGCCAGGATGGATGAAAGACAGTTGGGTTCTCTGCCACTGTCTCTGGTTCAATACATGAGAGAAAAGCTCAATTCGTGGCTCGACAGCGACCAGTTGATGGAATCCTGCCGATCCTTTTCAGGGGATGATGACATGCACCAGGACGATGCTCATCTCGTTATTCTAAGGGCGTTGTGGATAACTTTGAAAAAGAGCTACGGTATTCGGGTTGTTAAACCCCGGAGGGGATAAGTTGCCTGAATTTCAATTGTTCATGGAGAGGGAGTCTTGGAGAGCAAGTCAATGATCACTTACCCACATATTCTTATAAAATAGCTCAATTCAATCCAATCCGAAGACACTTAGGGCTCGCGCAAAAATAACTGGTGCTCTTCACATTTTCGCATCCCATCTTCAGGTCATCTTCCGCCGCGCCTCCATCGCAAAATCCTCTAAATAGTACGACTATCTCTGTGGTTTTGCTCAATCGGCGCAGCCAAATCTAACCTAAATCTGGGCGCCAATTCTGGGAACTTATTTTTGTGCGAGCCCTTAGCATTTGATCTTCAGCGCTTTCGGGAGAATCGTGAAAGTAAACGCACCGGCTTTCCAGGCCTGCTTCCCGTCAATTTGAAGTGTCAGAGGCCGTTCCAACTTCACATCCAATTGGTGGCCGGTCCTGTACTGGCCGATCCGATTGCCACCAGTGAATGATGTTGCCACTCCAATGGCACACTCAAACAGCCGTGAGTTGATGGAAAGGATATGGAGGAGGCGATCATCAAATCTTGCCCTTGGCGCAACCTTCATTCCAAAGCCATAGTACGGCTGCTTTACGATGATAAGGCTCAACAGGTTTTTCATCTCAAAGGATGTATCATCTATAGTAATTTTCGCGGTGGTCCGCTTGTATTTGCCACAAAATGCGCTAATAAAAGCTCCGAGATAGGTTTTAAAACCAGTATAACCTCGGGCCAGGTATTCGTCGCGAAGCTGGATGATTTTTCCTTCGATCCCAACTGATAATATAAATCCACGCTCTTTTCCCTGGCAATTGACAAGATCGTATTGATGAATTTCTCCATCTCTGATGCGCATGGCAATTTCAGCTAAGCTTCCCTTATACTTAAGGGCGTGTTGCATGGCGTTCCCGGTGCCTAAGGGGAGAAAGGCGACTGGTTTTTGAGCCGTATCAATAGAATTGATGATATCGGAAAGGGTTCCGTCCCCTCCGGCAATGACGAGGACGTCACAGCGGTTGGCAAGTTCCCTGGCGTATTGGCAAAAATCCTCCGGCGTTGTGGTATCCAGACCATGTATTTCCGCATTTAATATCTCAGCGGCCCGAACCAGCACAGAATGCTTCTGAGCAATGCTTTTGTTTCCAGAGGCAGGATTTGCAATAATCGCGTAACGCATTTTGGCAATCAATCAACTGTTAACTTTCTGCAATAACGAGGAAAACGAGAGATCAATATGTTTGGTGTGAACCCGTAGACAACAAGGAGGAAAAAATAAAAAAATCGATTCTCTTGGCTCGCCCTTAATGGGTAACCCCTTATATGGCCGATCAATGTTTTTCAACAAGCTCGATGTACACACCGTTAAACTCCTCGGCCTTGAAAAAAGCCACCCTGGATCCTCTGGCTCCATCGATGATCCGATCCCACAGGAATTCGGCCCCTTGGGCCTTGAGTTTTTGAAACGTCATATCCAAATCTTCCACTTCCAGTGCAATATGATGGATTCCTTCCCCCCTTTCTCTGAGAAAATCCGCTGCCAGACCTGTCGTTGCGGTCGTTTCCACAAGCTCGATGTTGGTTTCGCCGACCGGGAGGAAGGCCACCCGGTTGATGACATTTTCCACGTTGACTTCTTCGATTTCCACCACCTCGAGGTCCAGGAGAGAGGTGTACCTCTTCATGCTGTCTTCAAGTTTGTGGACAATAATGCCGATATGCTCAATTTTCGTCACCATGATATCCCCTCGTGTCCGCCCGTCAGACTCTCTTCAGTTTATATCCGGCCTTTTCTCGATCCCAGGCATCTCCGACTCCGATTTTTCTGAGTTCGAATTTCTGAGTCCGTTCGGTAGCTGTTTTTGGAAATGCCGTAATGAATTCTATGTATCTCGGCACCATGAAATAGGCCATGCGCTCCTCGCAGAATACAATCAGTTCCTCGGGGTCGAGTTGTTCGGACGGCTTCAGAATGACATATATCTTTACTTCATCTTCCCCAAGCTCCGAAGGCACTGCCACAGCCGCCGACTCCAGCACGTTGGGATGCGAATTGACGATCTTTTCGATTTCAAAAGATGAAATATTCTCGCCTCGGCGCCGGATGCAGTCCTTAATTCTGTCCATGAAGAAGAAGTAACCGTCTTCATCCTCATACCCCCTGTCACCGGTATGGAACCAGCCTCCCTCCCAGGCCTCATCGGTCTTGTCGGGCTGTTTGTAGTATCCTGAAAACATTGAGTAAGGTGTAGTCTGTCGAACCACGATTTCCCCGGACTGACCGGTGGAAACTTCCCGGTTGTTTTCATCCCGGATGGCAACATCACAGAACGGCATCGGCTTTCCGATGGACCCCACTCTGATGTCACGAGGCGGGTTGCAGAGGCACACACCCCCGCTTTCGGTCAAACCGTAACCTTCGATGATGGTTACATTGAATCGTTTTTCAAAATCCCTCCAGATCTCCCGGGGAGCGGCCCCTCCAAACGTTGCTCTCGCCGGGTTTTGGGTGTCGTCTTCTCTTTCAGGCTGTTTCATCAGCATAGTCAGCATGCCACCGATGTAGTTGAAAATGGTGGCGCCATATTGTCGAATCTCATCGAAAAACCTGGATGCGGAAAATCGTTCCCTCAACACAAAAGGACGACCCGAATAGAGCGCCCCCATGGTTGTGAACATCTGCGCGTTTGCATGGAAGAGGGGGAGGGTGGTGAAG
>Ga0315542_1000433_pt1 | contig 26025 bp, 10 predicted proteins | sample SalMarSW160120MG_FD_202541 | JGI IMG/M metagenome (GOLD analysis project Ga0315542, IMG submission 202541) | Salt marsh sediment microbial communities from the Plum Island Ecosystem LTER, Massachusetts, United States - Salt Marsh Sediment SW1601-20 ... | reverse complement strand
GTGAAGGCAACAGCATTTATATCTTCATTTTTTATTCCTGCTTCGGTAACAGCCATATGAGTTACCGGCACAATATTGGCCTGATGAGCCCGGGAAGCAAGTTCCGGAACTACTCCGCCATATGCCATGTGTATTTCCTGGTTTGCAATGAGGTTGGATAAAATATAACCATCCCTTATAACTGCCACGGAGGTGTCATCGCATGAAGATTCTATTGCTAAGATTGTAACTGCCATTAATACTTTGTTTTTCGGTATATTTTAGGTTATTTTGACTATTGATTTTTTAAACCTCCTGAATGGTCAAAATTATTAAAAAATCGATTAAGTATTTTATTATTGTAGCTGGGATAATTATTATGCCCCCTACCCTGCTATATCTCGTTTTGCAGGTTCCTGAAGTACAGACTCTGATTGTACAAAGAATAACAAGTCACCTTTCAGATGAAATAAAATCAACCATAACAGTAGGCAAGGTCGAATTTAAGTTCTTTAACAGGCTTGTAGTCAGCGATATGCTTATTAAAGACAAGAATAACGATACTCTGATCTATACACAGAGAATCACAGCCGGTATCAGGGGAGTTGATTTTAAGAGGAAATCCTTCAGGATGGGAAGAGTGAGCATTATTAAACCCGATGTAGCCATTATTACTGATTCCACAGGAGTAACAAACCTTTCATGGTTTCTTGATTTACTCAAGACTCCTTCCGATACAACCAGCAAGTCAGGTGGCAAAATCAGCATCGATCAGATTGATGTTCGTGATGCGGGGTTCTCCCTTATAAACAGTAACGCACTGCAAAATAAACCGGGCATTGACTTTAACAACCTTAAGCTTACAGCTGTGAATGGAATTATTGAAGACTTAAAGATTAAGAATGATTCCACAATCTTTAATATTTACAATCTTGCATTTAAGGAGAAGAGCGGGTTCTTTATAAACAGGATGTCAGGTTCTGTTTTACTATCAAAGCAGGAGTTTCTCTTTAAATCGGTCAGTTTAAACAGCGACAGCAGCATAATAAATATCGGAAGAATAGGTTTGAAAGCCGATTCATCAGATTCCTTTAAGAGATTTACAGATGAGGTAAATCTTGATATAGTACTTGAAAAGTCCCTTATAACATCATCGGATCTGAGGTATTTTATCCCCTCATTAAATGGTTATAGTGAATCTGTCTGGCTTTCGGGGAAAATAATGGGTACAATATCGGAACTCAGGGGCCGCGATATAAATCTGTCATACAGGGATTCCACTACCCTCAGTTGCGATTTTGACCTGTCAGGGCTGCCAAAGATTGATAATGCATATATTTATATTGGCGTTAACGATCTTAAAACCAATGTAAAAGATATTGAAAAAATAAGGATTCCCGGGAATGGAAATATTGTTTTGCCGGAGGTTCTTCATAAGCTGGGAAATATTTCGTTTGATGGTAATTTTACCGGGTTCATTACCGATTTTGTTACTTATGGCGAATTCAGGACCAGTCAGGGTAACATCAGAACAGATATTTCTCTCCGTCCTGAAGCATCGAAAAGGTATAAAATAAAAGGACTTCTTACCTGCAGGGGGATTGACCTGGGAAGCTTAACCGGAAAGACTGATTTACTGGGAAAGGTCAGTATGAAGGCAAATGTCGATGGATATGCATATTCCCTGAATAAATTTGCAGGTAACCTTACCGGGAATATAGATAGTATTGAGATTAACAGGTACAAATACAGAAACGTAAGCCTGAATGGCTTTTTTACCGAAAAAACCTGGGACGGAAGTATTAAAGTTGCTGACAAAAATATTAAAATGGATTTTCTTGGCCTGTTTAATTTCAAAAACGAATTACCTGAATTTGACTTTACCTTAAACCTTGCTGAGGCAAACCTGTATAAGCTGAATTTTGACAAAGCAGACACATCTTCCTCACTAACCCTGTTACTTACTTCTAATTTTAAAGGTAACAGTATAGATAACCTCGATGGTGAAATAAAACTTCTTAATTCAAACTTCATAAAACACAACAAGAACTTTGAACTATACGATTTCTCAATAAAAACTTTCAGCGAAAATAACAGACCCGTTTTAAGCCTTCGTACTGATTTTGTGGATGCCGATATCAAAGGTTATTATAATTTTGCGACAATTGGGGATCTTATTAAAAACACTCTCTCAAAACTTATGCCGTCTCAATTCCCTGAAACAGGAAAGCATAATGGTCTCATAAATAATGATTTCACGTTTGATATCAATTTCAGGAATACAGATAAGATCAATGACTTTTTCAAGACGGGTATCCTCTTAGCTGATAAAAGTACAATTTCCGGGTCAGTTTTCCCCGACAGTGTAATAACTATTGAAGGAATGGCAAAATCCCTTACTATCAAGAACAATATTTTCCACGATTTTACTTTTAATTTGAATATCGCAGATTCCGTAATGGATGCTGAAATAAAAAGTTCAACTCTTTCTTTGCTTGAACAATCTGAATTAAAAGATTTTTTTGCAGACCTTAAGACTAAACCAGATAATTTTATATTTACAGTTGACTGGAATAACAGAGATAAAGACCTCGACAAAGGACTCTTCATTGCTAGGGGTTCTATTGCAAAGAACACTCATGAAAAAAGTAATGCAATACTGACAGTTGATATCGATTCCACACATATTATTTCTAATAACAACCTGTGGAAGATCAGTAACTCTTCTATTGTAGTCGATTCAAATTCAATACAAATAAACAGACTACTGATCAATAATAATGATCACTTCTATAAGATTGAGGGTATAGTCTCAGAAAACCCTTCCGACACATTGCATCTTGAATTTGAGGGAATAGACGTCTCACCCCTGAACTACTTTGCCCAGAGAAATAATAATGATCCGAACAAGATTCCTCTTAACATAAGCGGATTGTTAAACGGAAAGGTCCTGCTTACCAATGTTTACCATGACCTTTTACTGGAAAGCAACTTAAATGTGGAAAATTTTTCAATTCTCTCAAGCAATTACGGAGATATTCTGATCCGGTCTGACTGGGATAAAGATGAAAAAGTAATAAATATCAATGCCTCAAATAATTTAGACGGAGTAAAAATGTTCGATGTAGCAGGAAATTACAATCCTGCTCAGAAAGAAATAGACCTTTCTGCCAGGGCTGTAAAATTACCAGTCGGTTTTCTTAATCCTTTACTTAAGGTGTTTGCTTCAGGCATAAAAGGATCGGCATCGGGCAGTATTAAATTACATGGAGATGCTGATAATATTTTTCTTACTGGCAGGATGATGATGGAAAATACATCACTTAAGGTAAACTATCTTCAGACAGTTTATAAAATAAACGACACCATAAGGTTTGATAATGAGGGCATAAAATTTAATAATATTAAAATTACCGACCCCAGAGGGAATAATGCGACTCTTTCCGGAGCGGTTTATCATAAGAACTTCCAGATTTTCAATGCCGATCTTGTAATCAATATAAATTCTAAGAACTTCCTGGTTCTAAACACACAGGCCAAGGACAATCCCATGTTCTACGGCACTGTTTATGCTTCCGGTGTTACAAAAATAAAAAGCGGTCCGAGTACTCTTTCTTTTGACATATCAGCAAAAACAGGCGAAAATTCTAAATTCTTTATACCTCTTAGTAACAGTCTTTCGGTTTCGGATAATTCATTTATAAGTTTTGTCGACTCAACAAAAAATAAGGAAGGTTATCATTCTTTAGTGTCTGTCGATCATATCCCGCCTCCGTCAAAACAACTCGGTATGGATATTAACATTGATCTTGAAGTTACACCTGATGCAGAGGTTCAGATAATTTTTGATTCAAAAGTCGGGGATAAAATAACAGGTAGTGGTTCGGGGATGTTAAATATAACCCTTAACCCCAGAGGAGAATTTAAAATATCAGGTGATTATATAATTGAGAACGGCGATTATTTGTTTACTGCAGGCAATCTCCTTAACAAGAAATTCATTGTTGATAACGGGGGAAGAATAATGTTCAATGGTGATATTGATAATGCAGAAATTGAACTGAAAGCTATTTATAAAAACCTGGAAGCTTCGCTTTCTCCTATACTTGGGGATACATATAGTAAAAGAGTACGGGTTGAACCTCAGCTGTACCTTTCAGGCAAGCTTTTCAATCCGATTGTTAAATTCGATATTATTCTGCCTAATTCCGATGAGGAAACAAAAACATTGGTGAGGAATGCCATTACATCAGAGGAAGAATTAAACCGTCAGTTTGTGTATCTTCTTGTTATGAATAGCTTTTATTACGCCGGTTCCGCAACCTCTACAGGTACTTCAGCCATGGCAGTTACCACAACTGAAATGATTTCAACCCAGCTGAGCAACTGGTTATCGCAGATAAGTAACGATTTTGACCTTGGCTTTGTCTACAGACCCGGAAGCAGTAATAATAATCTTGATATTAATCCCCAGGAACTGCAGGTTGCCTTGTCAACTCAGCTTCTGAATGATAAAGTTATTCTAAATGGGAACCTTGACGTTATGGGCACATCAGCAGCTTCAAGTAACACAGGTCAGATAATGGGCGATTTTGATGCAGAGATCAAACTTACTGAAAGGCTGCGGTTAAAAGTGTTTAACAGGGTTAACGATATTTATACCGGTCTGGGACCCTATACCCAGGGTATAGGTATATTGTTCACTAAAGATTTTAATAAATTATCTGACCTCTTTAAAAAGAAAGTCAAATCTGATATGAAGAAAGAGGATGAACCATCAGTAAAAAAGAAATAAACCTTAATAACCTCATATAATCTCCTGTCAGTTAATAAAAATTTTAACATTGTTATTAACACCGGATAATAGAACCCTCTATAATTACGTTTTTTAATATCTTCGCACGATAAAGAACCTTGAAGATATTGTTATAAATATTTGATAATTATTAAACAAAAAGAAGAATATGGCATTTTTACAGTTAATTATGCAGGAAGGTGTCGTTCCTGTTGACAAAGCAGGTGAAATTAAACTTACCTTGCTTGACCTTGCTATGAAAGGAGGCTGGGTTATGATTCCCATTATACTCCTGTCATTTGTTGCGGCTTATATCTTTATTGAAAGATATTATGTAATCAGAAAAGCCACAAAAGAAGACATTAATTTCATGAACAGGATCAAGGACTATATCCATGATGGTAAGATAGATGCCTCTCTTGCGCTCTGCAGATCGACTGACAGTCCGTCGGCGCGAATGGTTGAAAAAGGGATTTCAAGACTTGGAAGACCTTTGCAGGATATCAGTACTGCAATTGAGACTGTAGGTAAACTGGAAATATCCAAACTGGAAAAAGGATTCCCCACATTGGCCACAATAACAGGAGCAGAACCAATGCTGGGTTTTCTTGGTACAGTTATTGGAATGGTGAAATCATTCTATGCCATGTCGCAGGCGGGCAATAACATTGATGTCTCAATGATGTCGGGCGGTATTTATACTGCTCTTATTACAACAGTAGCCGGATTAATTGTTGGTATTATTGGCTACTTCGCCTATAACACCCTGGTAGTGAGAGTTGAAAGGGTGGTATTTAATTTAGAGGCCACCCTCACTGAATTTATGGATATTTTAAATGAACCTGTAAAATCTGAACTCTAAGATGGCAATTTCCCAAAGAAACAAGATCAGTATCAATTTCAGTTCTACAGGTATGACTGACGTTGTCTTTAACCTGCTTATCTTTTTCATGTTAACGTCAACACTGGTTCATCCTACAGCACTGAAACTGTTGCTTCCAAAAGGAAGTACACAGACATCGGCTAAACCTCAGACAACGGTTTCAATAACAAGCGATCAGAGGTATTACGTTGAGCAACAACCAGTCAGCATAGATGACCTGGAGGCTATCCTGAAGCAAAAGCTTGGAAATAAGCCCGATACGTATATTTCATTGCATGCAGATAAGAGTGTGCCGTTTGAAAGTGTGGTTAAGGTATTGAATATTGCTCAGGCAAATAATTATAAACTGATAATTGCAACCTCGCCCAAATAACGACCTTTACAGGTTCCCTTCCGAACGAGGCAAGGGAATAGCCGGTACTGTAATAATCCACCTGGTTTTATTACTGTTACTGGTTCTTGTTGGCTTTTCGATGCCGCCTCCACCCGAAACAGAAGAGGGCATTCTGGTTAATTTCGGAACCGGCGAAACAGGAAGCGGACTTATTGAACCATCACCACCAGTGGTTGAGAAAACTATTTCAGCTCCCCCACCTCTGAAATCGGCGGAAAAGCAGGCCGAAGATGCCTTACTTACCCAGAATTCAGAGGAGGCTCCGGAGGTTAAAAAAGTAGATCCCGAGGCTTTGAAGAAAAAACGTGAAAAGATTGAGGCTGACAGGAAAATAAAAGAACAGCTTGAAGCTGATAGGAAAAAGAAAGTTGAGGAAGAAATTGAAAGAAAAAGAGTTGAAGCTGAACAACAACGACAGACCGATATTATTAACCGTACAAAAAATGCCCTGGCTAACTCGAAAAATGCAGGTACCAATTCAACCAGTGAAGGGGTGACCGGAGGACCCGGGAACCAGGGTGCAAAAACAGGTTCAGTTGATTCAAATGTAAGAGGTGATGGAAGCGGACTCGGGGACAAGGGAATTTCTTATGATTTAAAGGGAAGAGGGTTTCAGGCACTCCCCCTCCCTAAATACGAAATCCAGGTTGGGGGCAGGGTTGTTGTTGAAGTCAGCGTTGACAGGGATGGTAAAGTGATCCAGGCAATACCCGGACAAAAAGGATCAACAACACTCGATGAATATCTTCTCAGGGTTGCAAAAGAAGCTGCCCTGAAGGCCAGGTTTGAATCAAAACCCGATGCCCCTAATATTCAGAAAGGCACAATTACCTATAATTTTATTTTGAAATGACGTTATTTCGTTATTGCGGTATTGCGTTATTACGTTATGATGTTATTAAAAATTAGTGTAGGGTATTGTCGCGACAATACCCTACATTGTTAGATATAGGTGCATTAATGTTATTGAAGCCTGTCGAATAATTCCCTGATTGCTGTATTGAGATTATCGATCAGGTTATTATCTTTAATAATATAATCATCTATCCCTTTGCGCGCAAGTTCCAGCACAATTTCTCCCTTATCCTGTCCGGATAACATGATGACTGGAATATCGGGCATTATTTCTTTTAATTTATCGAATACCTCCATTCCATTCATTACCTCATGCTCACTATTAGAAAAAAAATAATCGAGAATTATCAGGTCAGGTTTTTTGTTCAGAGCAGCAAGGCAATCTTCTCCATTTTCATAAGCCTCAACCCGGTAGCCCTCTGAAGCAAACCGTTTAACAACCAGCATGTTAATAAATGAATCGTCATCAACTACAAAAATAAGTTTCGGCTTATTCATCAATTAAATCGTTTTAATGCGTCTTTACAAAGTTATAATAAAAATCAAATATTCCTCTCTCGTTAAACATTGTTAATAATTTCACAAAGTTATTAACAACTTTTTTAGGAATGATGATTTGATAACTATTTATTATAACCTATATTTGGCATCCTAGGCTTTCTTATGATTCGTTTGGCCATGCTCATAAAATAATAAGGAAAGCTTTAATAAAAACGGGAAATAATAATACTTATTCTTAACTCCAAAAACTAACAAAAATCAGACAAAATGAAACAAATCACTAAATTTATCATGTTAGCAATCCTATTGATTGCCTTCTCAGTCAGTACATTTGCTCAGGTATCTGCAACTGCAACAGCCACAGCTCTGGTACTTGAGCCACTTACAATTAGCGCTACCACACAGCTTGACTTTGGCTCCTTTGCAGCCACTACAGGGGCAGATGTAATAGTTGCCCAGAATAACACAAGGAGTGTTTCAGGAGCTGGTGTTTTCCTTATAGGCGGAACTCCGACTGCAGCAGTATTTACCATTACTGGTGAAGCAGGTAGAAATATTGATGTCACGCTGCCGACCCTACCTATTACGCTAACCGGATCTGTAAGTGGAACGATGGATATTACCGCTATTTCAAGTAGTATTCCTGCCGGAACCAATGCTATTCCCGTTGGAGGTACAACTACTTTGCAAATGGGCGCAACACTTACTGTAGGTACAGCACAGGCAGCCGGTACTTACACAAATAATACTGATCTTACTGTAACGATAAATTACAACTAATAGGATAAGTAAGAATAACAACTGAAAAGTGCTTAAAATAAGGCTAGTTAAAATATTTATCAGCCTGGCTATTTTATCATCTTTAGTAATAAAGATACATGCCCAGGTCTCATCGCCAGTTAGTGCGACCGGGCATGTATTGGCCGAAATAATACCGGTATTTAGTGCCAGTGAGACTTCTCAGCTTAATTTCGGAAGGTTTTCTCCCGGTCCTCAGGGTGGCGAGATCATACTTACTCCCGGGAGTACAATTTCTGTACTGGGAAGTGTGTTTAAAGGCCCGGGAACCGCAAATGCCGCCAGTTTTTATGTCACCGGTGAAGTTGATGCTGCATATTCAATCACATTACCCTCAGATCCTATAGTCATTAGACATTTATCAGATGCAAAAACAATGCAGGTTAAGGATTGGGTATCGGTACCATCTCCGGGTATCGGAGCCGGCAAGCTTCAAAACGGTTTTCAGGAAGTGTATGTCGGAGCCACACTTGAGGTAGGCACGCTTACTGATAATCCGGTTGGAATATATACAGGATCTTATACAATTACATTTGACTTCAATTAATGGACTACTTAAAATTATAATTAAATGTCCTTACCCAAATTAAACAGAAACCCAAAATTTGCTGATTCCACAAAGATGAAGTCGATTTGTATAGTTCTTTCAGCTTTAGCTGGAATCTTATTTTTTTTTGCTGCAGATCTTAATGCTCAGGGAAATCTTCTGATAACTCCCAGAAGAATAGTCTTCGATGGTTCAAAAAGATCAATTGATCTTAACCTTGCAAATACGGGACAGGATACGGCCACATATGCTATTTCCCTTGTTGAGATCAGAATGAAAGACGATGGAGGTTTTGAAATCATAACCGATCCTGATCCTGGTCAGCGGTTTGCCGACAAGTATATAAGATTCTTTCCAAGATCGGTCACTCTCGGACCCAATGAAGCACAGGTTGTTAAAGTACAAGTAACAAGATCAAACGATCTTACCGATGGAGAATACCGCTCTCACTTTTACTTCAGATCAGTTCCTAAAGCCAGGCCATTGGGGGAAAAAGAAGCGGCACAGGATACAACGTCAATTTCAGTCAGACTTACTCCGATATTCGGAATAACCATACCTGTTATAATAAGGGTAGGAGAATCCACAACCAGAATTACCATGACAGATCTGTCATTCAAGACTGTGAATGATACCATTCCAAGATTCAGCTTTGTTTTCAACAGAACAGGAAACATGTCTGTTTATGGAGATATTACGGTAGACTACATCTCAACCCAGGGAAAGATTACCCGCGTTGGCGTTGCAAACGGGGTGGCAGTTTATACACCTAACTCTCTCAGAAAGTTTCAGTTTAATCTAAACATAGTCCCCGGGGTGGACTTCAGGTCAGGAACATTGCGAGTCATCTACTCGGCGCCTTCTGACGTCAAACCATTAAGATATGCAGAGGCAGAATTGAACCTGAAGTGACATTTGTGTTGAGAATGCATTTTAGATGCATTGAACAATCTAAGTTATGATAAATAGAATCCTGATATGTAAGATAGGTTTCATAGCCGTTGTCTCTTTTTTAACGACAATTCATCTGATTGCTGCGGATCGTTATTCTGTTGCAACTGGCAATTGGAATGCAACCACAACATGGTCGGCAACTTCAGGGGGAGTGTCAGGTGCAAGTGTACCTGTTGCCGGAGATAATGTTTTTATTGAAGGTGGATACACCGTGAATGTTAACGTCGCATCAGCCTGCACAAATTTATCTGTAGCCAACGGGGCAATATTAAATATCGGAGGATTTAATTTTACTATAAACGGTACAACGGCATTAAATGGAACAATCAATCATACTAGCACTACCGGGACAAAAACATTTATTGGGCTTGTAACCCTTAATGTTACTGGTATTTGGAATAACAATACTGTTAATGAAGCAATTACGATAAACGGTGGAATTGCAAACAATGGTACTTTTAATGCAGGAACAGGTATCTATACGTTTGACACAAACAATCAGGCATTAACCGGAATATTTTCAATACCAAGAGTGACTGTTACCGGTGTAACTCTTACTAATAACGGAACATTATCCGTTGGGACAGTACTTGGAGGAACAGGAGAACTGACCCAGGGCATTAACTCAACACTAAATCTGGGAGGAACTTCTGCAATTATCACCCTTTCAGCAACGAACAGCGGAAATACGATAAATTTCTCAGGTGCAGCTCAGACAGTGAATGTAAGTTCATATTACAATCTTACTATTTCCGGTAGCGGTAATAAAACAATGGCTGGAAATGTTACGGTGGGGGGAACTCTTACCCTTAATTCAGGAGCATTATCCATTGCCTCAAATACTCTTACTTTATCTGATGGAGCAAGTCTTGGTTATGGAGCCGGTTCGTTGACCGGAGGAGTAACCTCTAACCTGACAATAGGAACGGGGGCAGACATTACACTGAATGCCGTTGCAGGCGGACTAAATAATTTCACAACAAGCAGGAATATAATAGTTGGCGCAAATTTATCACTAAATGGGACTCTTACTATTGCAGCCGGTACTTTTACTGTTGGTGGAAATATAATCACACTTAACGGGCCAGCTATTGCCGGTACACCTGCAAACTTAATAACAACCGCCGCATCCAGTCTTGTTTTTGGAGGGACATCAGCCGGCGTTCTTATACCAACCAGTGTCGTTGCTTTAAATGGCCTTTCAATAACAAATACAAATATAGTCACCTTGCAAAGTTCACTTACTTTGAGCGGAACTTTCAATCCTGCCGGAGGGGGTTTGTCTATTGGAGCAAACACACTAACGCTTAATGGTATAATAAATTGCGGAACTCTTGTCGGAGGTGCAACTTCCAATATTATTATTGGTGCCGGAGCTGCAACAAGCTTGCCGGGGGTGACATTAAATAATCTTACTACCAACAGAGGAGTTACGATGTGTGGCAACGTTACAGTCGGGGGAACTCTTACCCTTAATTCAGGTGCTTTGTCAATTGCAGCTAATACACTTACTCTGTCAGATACCGGAATTCTTTCCTATGCAGGAGGTTCATTAACCGGAGGTGCAAACTCCAACCTGACAATTGGAATCGGTGCAGATATAACATTAAATGCAGTGGCAGGCGGATTAAATAATTTCATAATAAGCAGGAATATAACAATTGGGGCAAATTTATCACTAAACGGGACTCTTACTCTGACTGCAGGGACTTTCACTGTAGGTCCCAGGATACTCACTCTTAATGGACCACCAATTACCGGAACACCCGGTAACTTATCAGTTGTAGCTACATCAAGTTTATCTTTTGGCGGCTCCTCTGCCGGAGTATTTATTCCGGCAAGTGTTACAAATCTGGCCAATCTTACAATAAACAATGCGAATGGTGTTACAATGGACAGTAACATTACACTTGCATCTGCTGGAGTTTTAACTCTTACCAGCGGGATTTTACAGGCCGGAACAAATTATCTGAAAATCACTAACACCAATCCTGCGACAGCAATAGCCTGGACACCTGGATCTTTTGTGAATGTCACCACAGGATATGTTGAAACGACTTTATCGGCAAATCTGGTTGGAACAGGTAATAATTATTTATTTCCAATAGGAGAAGGAGGATCTTTTAAAGGAATTAATATAAGAGATGTAAATACCGGTGTTACCGGTCCGGTTCTCAGGGCGTCGGTAAATGCCACAGGTGCGTTAACTGGCGATGGAACAACACTTAGTGCAGTGTACCCTCGGTATTGGGCTTTAATAAATACCAACGGCGGAAATTTAACGAGTGCAAAGATAGAATTATATGAAAGTGGACTGGATTTTTCAAAGACGATTGGTATGTCATCTGTTGTTTCCGGAAATTATACGGCCATTGGTGGATCCAGTAATACATCTTCAATAGTATCACCAACAGTCCTTAATCCTGGCCCATATTTCTGTATTGGTGCAAGCATACAGCATATTTATTATTCTTACCAGGCCGGAGACTGGAACACACCAGGCACATGGACATCGAACCCAAGCGGCACAATTCAAATTGGCGCTACTGTGCCCGGGGATAATGATAAAGTTATAATCCTGTCGGGTCGTACCGTTTCTTTGCCAGCCAATATTTCCACCCTGTCACTTGACATTACTATTAACGACGGCGGTTTTCTTGATCAGAATATTTACGGATTCACAAATGGCATTTATGCTCTTCGGGGAGGAGGTACACTTAAGTTGTCATCTGCCAGTTTTCCGACGCCTGTCATAATAAATACTTTCGTCACATCGGAAGGAGGAACAACAGAATATGATGCAGGTATAATCATGCCCGTTACACAGACTACCTATTATCACCTTACTATTAAAACAACAGGAACCGTAATTCAGAAAAACAATATCACACTTAATGGTAATCTTTATGTCAAACAGGGAACTTTCCAGATAAATGATGCAACTGCCCAGAGGCTGAAGCTTATTATTAATGGTAATGTTACCGTCGATAACGGGGCTGCCATTACTGTAGGTACAGGAGTTACAAACACAGTTACCAGCCCTCTCAGTATCAACGGTACGACAGGAGGTTTCATTAATTATTATGAACTGCATTCACACAGGGTACAGGTTTATGGTGACTTCAACAACAACGGTACAGTAAAATTTACAAATCTTGCCTACCCGGTTTACAACAGTTTCCCCCCATTGGTGAATGGACCGACCACAGGGTTTGCTACAATATATTTTAATGGACTTTCTGACAGGAGTTTAAAATGCAATGGTCAGACAGATTTTTATAATCTCGTTCTTGATAAAGGAACAGATCAGACATTCAGGCTTACAATCTATTCCTCTGCGTATAATAATTTCAGGCTATTTGGGGCAAATACCTCAGCAGGAGATAATACAGCCCCTGCAACAAGCGCAAATCCAAATCTGAAAAAGTCACTGTGGGTACGAAACGGTTCTCTCATATTGCAGGGGCTGACTGTTATACCCTCGCTCTCAGAAGGAGCAACAGCAGGCTCCCCTTCAAGCGATTTTACCATACCTTTACAGGCTGCAATGATACTTGATGGAGCAGGTGTAATTGTTCTGTCGACAGCTGATGATTACAGGGAGGTTAACGGGGCATATGGAGTTGCGGCTCCCGATAATTCAACAATGGGTATCAATGCTGCTTCAGGGAACAGTGGTCTGTCTGTACTTGGTAAATTGCAAATAAACGATGGTTACCTTTCAACCCGTGAATCAGGCGGCATACTTTACTGGTCTTACGCACCTGGTCAGTTTATATTAAATGGTGGAACCCTGGATACAAAGCAGTTTCATTCTTCATCACTGGCAAACAGCTTAATATCATATACACAGACTGGAGGAACATTGTTGCTGAGAGGACGCTTCCAGAGAACAACAACTACATTTACACCTGCAGGACTAGTCAGTGCAACTTTGAACAATGTGCGTTCTGTGGGAAGTATTGATGCTGCTGCGGGTTCATTCAGCATAACCAATAGCGGCGGTGTAAATGGATTTGCAATGTCAGGTGGAACCATAAGGATATTCGATGTATGTGGTACTGCGGCTCCGACTTATGCCTTCCAGGTGCTCTGCGCATCTTCCGACATAAGTGTAAGTGGAGGAACAGTTGAGATATTGCCGACTACAGGTTCCATACCTGCAAATGATGCTGATTACCTTATATATTCGACAGCTCCCCTGGGAAACCTTCTTATAGACAGGGCAAGCGGGTCAACTGCAGTACTGCTCAATACCTTACCAATAACAGTTATCGGCAACCTTAATATAACATCAGGTATACTTACAGCCAATAATCTCGATGTTACTGTTGGAGGTGATCTGACAATTGCAAGTGGAACAACCTATACTGCCGGTAATAACACCACTACTCTTAATGGTAACGCGGTCCAGAATTTCTTTTTATATGCGAATCAGACTCTTAACAACCTCACATTAAACAAATCCGCCGGCATAGCTGTTAATTTTGCCGGTACTTCGGGAACCATTGTAAATATTGCCGGTAATCTGAGTCTTATTTTTGGTACTCTTAATGATAATGGTAACACTATTAATGTTGCGGGAAGTCTTTATAATTCCGGCACCACAGCCGGTACGGGGAAGATAAACCTTAATGGGACCAATCTACAAACCATTGATGGTGTTGGCATTTACGGGAACATTGAGCTTAACAACACAAATGCAGCTGTTGCCCCGGTTTCACTTCTTGCAGGTATAACGGTCAACGGTACCCTCACTTTCTCGCAAAATAAGATCTTCAATATTAGTACCTTTAACCTTCAGCTAAATGGATCAGCAACAATAGCTAACGGAGGTGCCCTGAGGTATATCCAGTGCGAAGGAAATAATGGCGACGGAGGTGTTACCAAGGTTTTTTCAGCACCCGGCGATTTCCTGTTCCCGATCGGTGTAACAAATTATACTCCTGCAACGCTCACACTTAACGGTGCTCCAACTGCTTACGGTTCAATCACTGTCATTCCGGTCAATTATGCTCATCCCAACGTTACTGTTTCGGGAAGGTGTCTTTCGTATTACTGGAGGGTCCTTTCTTCAGGATTCACACTTGGGACAGCCAATCTGACGCACAGTTATACATACGACCAGAGTAATGTGGTTACTGGTGCCGGAATTACTGAAACTGAGTATGTCCCTGCACGGTTTAACACAGTAAACAGGACATGGAGCAAAGGTACATCAAGCGATATAGACACAGCCACCAATGCACTCGGTGATCCGAATCCCGGTGCTTTTCTGAAGAATGTAGCATTTATTGATGGTGATTATACAGCCGGTGATGTTAACCCGATAGATCCGTTTGGCACACCTTCAATTTATTATTCGAGACAATCCGGTTTATGGAGTAATGTAAATACCTGGTCCTTAACGAGTCATACTGTAGATAATCCGCCAGCTGTTCCTCCCGGTACTAACGATATTGTCATCATAGGCGGAAATGACAGCATATATCTTGCTACCAGCAATAATACTTCCAACACAGGATCTGTCAGTTGTGCAACGCTTCAAATTGAGAAGGGTTCAGCCCTTGATGTCGGATATAACCCCAGTTCTGTCTTCGGAAGAGTAACAACCCATCCAAACGGAAACGGGAATTTCAGGGTTACCACCAACTACACCAGTCCGTCAACCTATGAGTTCCCCTCAGGAGATTTCTCCGATTATAATGTGAATATGGGAACCACTGAACTTTACACAACAAATCCAGCTGCCGGAGGAACATACTATCTTCCATCAAATATTTCGAGTTACGGAAACCTTATACTTTCTCCACTTGGAGGTTCCAATGTAATTTTTGGTAATCTGAATATTATTATCTATGGCAACCTTATAACAAGAGGTCAGAATGCCGATTCATGGTTCCTGCCAGCATGGGGAACGGCTTATCCTGGTTCGGTTGCAACCGTTCCAAAAACAATAACAATTAACGGAAATCTGGATATTCAGGGCGGAGCTCTTATATGGTATAGTAGCGGGACCATTGCCCAGAATTTTGTGATCGGAGGCGATGTTAAAGTTTCAACACTTTCCGGATTATACGTATACAGTGGAGCCACTAACCAGACAATAACCATAGGCGGCAGCCTGATAAACAATGCCAACGGTCTCACAAATTCTCCCTCCACAACTCAGGCCAAGGCGGACTTTACCTATATACCGGTAACTTTCAACGGCCCCAATTCAGCAAGCATTTCAAGTACAACAGGTTCCCCCCTTACTATCTTCAATTCTGTCACTGTAAATAAAGGGACATCGCAGGCTACAACACTTACCTGTGATATAGCCGGGACACTTACCACACCAGCTAATGCCTGGCTCACTCTGAAAAACGGGACATTCAGGTATATTCGTACCAACCCTGCCACTGATTTTACAATTTCCACAACCACTCCTTTCAATATTCCGGCAACTGCAGGGTTGTATATCAATCTACCGAGCAACACCGGAAACAGGAATATTCTTATTGGTGCTGCTCCAAACAATAATGGAGACCTGCTACTACAGGGTACCCTGACGATTGTGAATGGGAATGTATATGTAGGGCGTATTACCGGGACAGATAACTTCAACAATGATATCGAGTATTCTGCCAGTGGAACTTCAACTATTGATGTTCAGGAAGGTCTTTTATTTGTGAATGGACAGATAAGACGTAATCCTTCAAATGCCAGTGGAATTCTCAAGTACAGGCAATCAGGCGGTACAGTAACCGTAAACGGACAGGCTTATGTCAACACCAATGCCAGGTTTGAGGTTGTGAATATGGGAAGCGTATTCAAAATGACAAATGGAACCCTTACCATTGTCCGTGGCAATGGTTCCACAACCACACCATCATCCTTATTCGGCGACCTTTATCTCAGGCCGGATTCCAGTTCGGTAACAGGGGGCACTATAATATTCTCAAATACAGGAGTCGGGGCACCTCAAAACTATTTTATCGATGCAACGATTCCATTATATAACCTCACCATCACAGGATTATCAGTTGCAAATTATGCAGCATTAAGGGTACTTGCCAGTCCACTTACACTTAACGGCAACATGATTATTAATGCCAACAGTGTATTGAATTCAAACAATGTCAACATAACCTTTAACGGGAACTTCACAAATACATCAGGAGCCACCGGTTATATGGCCGGTTCAAACACAACTACACTCAGTGTCACAAACGGATCTTCGTACGCCGGGGTACAGAGTCTTTCAGGTACAACCAGCTTCTATGACCTTATAGTAAATCCTGGCACGTCGCTTACTCTAAATAGTTCAATCGCGGTTAATGATAATTTGACAATAGGTTCGGGGAGCCTCATTTGCTTGGGGAATGCAGTAAACCTGAATGGGAACCTGATCAATAACAGCAGTTATACTGACAATAACTCAGCAGGAAGTGGCATTATTCTGAACGGAACCAGTTCACAGCATATTTCAGGAACAGGTTCTTTTGCAAGACTTACATTGAATAACTCATCCGGAGGAGTAACCGAAAACGATATTACACTTCAGGAAGATCTCGCTATGACAACCGGGATCCTGAATATTCAGAAAAACGTGTTTACTCTCGGATTGGGAGCTAATATTTCAGGAGGCCCATTCAGTGCAACCAAAATGATCATCACCGATGGAGTCTTCAGTACCGGAGGGCTCAGAAAATTTTTTAATACGGGAGCAACAGCTGCATTCACTTACCCTCTTGGTACTTCCGGTAAATATACCCCTGCTGTTCTTACAATAACCGCAAACAGCACTGTTGGCTATGTCCAGGTTAACGGCGTTAACAGTACGCATCCGGGAGTTATTGACCCGGCGAATGCCCTTAAATATTACTGGCAGGTTTTAAGCTCAGGTGTAACAAACCTGGCCGGCAGCATGGTGACTAGTTATATTCAGACAGATGTTGCCGGCTCGCAGGAGAACAGCTATATAGCGGCACGGCTGATTGTTCCCGGTACCACCTGGGTCAAAACTGCCGGAGCAGACCCGGTTCTGAATACTGTTACATACAATTTCATTGCGTCAAACAATCTCGGCGGAGAATACACTGCCGGTATAACCACGGCATTCCCGAATAATGTGCCGGAATACACCAGTAATGCAGATGGCAACTGGTCAAATAATCTGCTATGGACCCAAACCGGTGGTGATTTCTATCCATGCCCTGTTGGTGGGCCCAATGGCTTTATTGTGACCATCAACAATGTTGTCACTCTTGACGCAAATAATTGCACCGCATATCGCACAACCATCAATGACAGGTTAAAGGTTGTTTCACCATACTTTGGACATAATCTCGGAACTGTAGACGGTAACGGAACTTTATACCTTGAAAACGGATCGTTCCCTGCAGGAGTATACACTACATTCCTGTCATGCGCAAACAGTTGCACTTTGGAGTATGGAGGAACAGGAACATATACAATAATAGCCGATCTTTTCGATAATATTCCAATACTATATTTTACAGGAACAGGAACAAGAGTTCTTCCCAATAAGAATCTTACGATCTGTACCCAGCTGAAAATTGACGGTCCGACTGTAGACAACAGTGTCTATAATAAAAAGCTGACGATTCTCGGTGCAATGGAAAGGTACAATACCGGAATATTCATGTCCGGAACCGGATCGGGAGCCACAGTTTCATTTGCCGGATCTTCAGCACAGACGGTAGGCGCAGCTCTTGGTGATTTTACGGGAACAAGTGCATTTAATAACCTTGAAATCAACAATGCTTCAGGGCTTACTGTTAACACCGGCGGTGGTATAGAGGTAAAAAATAACCTGCTGCTCACCAGCGGACTTATCACAACAAGTTCGACTGGATCACTGTCTATTTCAAATAATATAATAAACTGCGTGACTCCGGCAGGAGGCAGCACAACATCTTTCGTAAGCGGCCCGCTTATTAAGAAAATAAACCAGTATGATAATTTCCTTTTCCCGATTGGTACTTACCAACCTGGCATTGGAAATATCCTGGGAAATAAGCTTAATATCTCTTCAATACAGTCAGGTCCGTCATATTGGATAGCAGAATACAAAAATCCAAACCCTACATCTTCAAGCTTTACCTCTCCCCTGATGGCTGTAAGTGAACAGGAATTCTGGACAGTAATAGTCGCAGCAGGGACACAGTCTCTTGTAAATATAAACTGGACCCCGACCAGTGATATTACGCCGCTTGTATCAGGCGGATTGTCTAACATGCGACTCTCAAAATACAATACGGGCACAGGCAACTGGGTGGAAATAGCTACTACGGCAGCAGGGGATGACTATAATGGCATAACGACATCAAGCAGCCTGTTGAGCTCAATCGGATCGGACGATTACACTTTAGCATCTGTTGCCAACCTGAGGCCAAAAGCGAAATTCTCACCTTCGGGTCCGGTTTGCGGGGCAGAAGGAATACCTGTAACATTCACAGCCCCAGGCCCTATACCATTTGATTATGTCCTAAATTATACAGTAAACGGTGCAGCACAAACACCTGTGACAATAACTCCGGGAATGATCCCTTATTTTCTGCCCACTACCACAATCGGTGTTTATGTACTTACCGGATTTACCTATAATAGTGGTGCAGGAACAGGAAGTGTCGATATAACTCCAATTACTGTTTCCGCAACACCTACCACCTCAGATGCCGGCCCTGATCAGGCATTATGTGGAATCACCACGGCTGTGCTTGCCGGGAATACACCTGTAGTAGGCACAGGATTATGGACGATCGTTGATGGTGCAGGCGGCAATATTATAACTCCGACAAGTCCGACAAGCCAGTTTATCGGTTTGAACGGAGTGGTCTATACATTAAGATGGACTATCAGTAACGGTTCATGCCAGTCGTCAGATGATGTTGTTATAAATTTTACTGTGCAGCCAAATCCTCCCACAGCAGCATCACCTCAGAGTTTGTGTGCGTCAAGCGGACCCACCATAGCAAGCCTTGCTGCGACACCTCCGCCAGGCTGTACAGTCGACTGGTACAGTACATCAACGGGGGGTACTCCTTTAGCTTCGGGAACAATCCTGTTGAATGGTACAACCTATTATGCCGAGTCAAAGGCAGGTACATGCATCAGTCTCACCCGGACTCCGGTCCTGGTAACCCTATTACCGGACAACACTATAACACTGACCTCTGCTCCCGGCTCTGATAATCAGACTACTTGTTTAAATTCTCCTATTACAAATATCACATATTCCACGACAGGTGCAACCGGAGCAACCGTAACTGATCTGCCTGTTGGAGTAAATGGACTATGGGCAGCCAATGTTGTTACAATCAGCGGCGTACCGGCAACTTCAGGTATATTCAACTACACCGTTACCCTGACAGGCGGCTGCGGAGCGGTAACCGCGGCTGGCTCTGCTACAATAACATCAGACGTTATCTGGACAGGAGCAATCGACACTGACTGGAATAATGCCAGCAACTGGTCGTGCAACAGTGTACCCGATGCCCAGATGACAGTTGAGATATCAAATGTTCCCAATAAACCTGTTCTGAGTTCAGGTTCGGTTGGATATGTAAATGACCTTATCATTGACAATGGTTCTTCACTTACTGTTACCGGCAATACAATTCAGATCGCAGGTACAATCACTAATAACGGAACATTCACTGCTACAGCCGGAACAATTGCAATGAACGGATCTATAGCTCAGTCAATTGGAGCAAATGTCTTTGCCGGCAACACTGTTAAGGATTTGAATATCAATAATCCTTCAGGTGTCACGTTACAGGGTCCACTTAATATTACAGGAATTGTTACTGCACAAAGCGGCGACCTCTCTTCCGGAGGCAATCTGACTCTTGTGTCATCAGCCGGACAAACTGCACTCATTAATGGTTCCGGAACCGGCAATGTAACCGGAAATGTCACCATGCAACGATATCTTCCTTCCGGATTCGGCTACAAGTATTTAAGTTCCCCGTTCCAGGCAGCTACGGTCAATGAGCTCGCCGATGATATAACCCTTGGCTCTTTTACTTTTTATAAATACGTTGAAAGTCTTACAACCTCAGGCTGGGTAAGTTACAACACACCGACAACAAACCTCCTTATTCCATTGCAGGGTTATGCAGTTAATTTTGGTGCTGTAAATGCTCCCAATACGTTCGATATTACCGGTGTGGTAAACAATGGAAATCTTTCGGTTACCCTGTATAATCATAACAATTCCATTACAAATGGTTTTAACTTGGTAGGAAATCCATACCCATCCCCTATCGATTGGAATGCTCCAGGATGGACAAAAACTTATATAGATAATGCTCTTTATTACTTTAAAGCCAGTACTACTGACCAATATGGAGGTACCTACAGTACATATATAAATGGAGAATCAAGTGATGGTGTTGTAAACAATATCATTCCGTCCATGCAGGGATTTTTTGTTAAGGTATCTGACGGCAGTTATCCCGTAACAGCTATCTTGGGAACGGATAACAGTGTCAGAATAACTGACCTTACTCATTCTTTTACAAAATCGGTTGGAGGCAATCGGGTACCGTTTCTGAGACTCACTGCATGCTTTTCAGACGACCCGGCATCATCAGATCCCGTCGTTATATATTTTGATGAAAAGGCAGCTCCTGATTTTGACAACCAGATGGATGCACTCAAATTGCTGAATACTGATCTTTCAGTCGTAAACTTGTATTCCATTAATCCGGATGGAACGCACCTTTCCATAAGATCATTGCCACCGATCTCCGATGATTTCTGTCAGGTACCGCTGGGACTGAAGCTTAACAGGGCCGGAAATATTATTTTCAAGATCAGAGATATTGATAATACACTAACCGGTATGAAAATTTATTTGTCTGATATAATCGCAGGCAAAGAGCAGGACCTGCTCCCCGATAGGGAATACAATATCGATCTGGGTATAGGAAAATATGATGACAGGTTTTTTCTCAATTTTTCAAATTTAACTACACAAATTCCAGATGTTGGTATATCTGCTGATCTTTTTAACATTTATTGTGTAAGTGGGATAATTAAGGCTGAAATAAACAGATTGCATGGCGGATACGGCACAATAAGAATTTACAATCTAACCGGACAGATTCTGTTTCTCGAAAAGGTGTATGAAACAGGTTTTCATGAATTCAAGCCAGGTGTTAAGGATGGGATTTATATCGTTTCATTTATAAGCGGTACCGAGAGAATTTCAAAAAAGATATTTATAAAGAATTGATGAATTTAATTAAATTATCACGATTTGACATAAAACGGTATTGTCTGATTATAATACCGATTATTTTAATGCTCACATTTCCCCCTGACTTAATGGCACAGGAACCTCCTCCCCGACCCGTTGATGTAACTGTAATGCAAAACCTGGGTTTTGGTGCATTCTCCCATGGTGCTTCGGGAGGAACAGTAACGGTTAATACTGACGGTTCACGCGTTGCTACAGGTGATGTTATACTCCTGAGTCTTGTTTATTCATTTACAGCAGCCAGTTATAAGCTGATTGCCAACCCCGGTACAGTGATCTCAATAGTAAACGGTGCTGATGTTATTTTACCAGGAAGCAATGGGGGATCTATGACGCTTCACATTGGCAGTTCTGATCCGGTGTCACCATTTGTAATACCAAATGGTTCACCACCATTTACATTATTAAATATAGGCGGAACACTGACTGTTGGCAATTCTGCTTCCAACCCACCAGGCAGCTACAGTGGTTCGTTTGATATAACATTTATTCAGGAATAATTAACTGTAAAAAAACGAGACTAAAGAATAATGACCGTCAGAAAAGCATACTCCAAATTAGTATTGTCAAATCGTATGCACTTAATTCTGACAGGTTTTTATACTTTTATTGCCATCCTTTCTTCAATATTGATTCCCGGCAAGCTATACGCCCAGGAATACCCTGAATATGATGAAATTTCAATTTTTATAAATGTCCCGCTTTTAGGAGGTGGCGAAATTGCATCTGTAATAAAAGGACAGGAACTGTTTCTTCCTGTTACTGACCTTTTTGATTTTCTAAAGATCAGAAATGTCCCTTCTCCCGGGCTGGAAACAATTTCTGGTTTTTTTATCAGTCCTGATGCAAAATATGTTATCTCGCGAACAGATAATCAGATCCGTTACCAGGATAAGATATTTACTCTTGAACCTGGCGACCTGATACGCACAGAATCCAATCTTTACCTCAGAGCCTCCTGGTTCGGAAAAGTGTTCGGTCTCGATTGTGTATTTAACTTCCGAACCCTGTCAGCGACAATTAAAAGCAAGCTTGAATTGCCACTGATCAGGGAAATGCGGCAGGAGGAGATGAGAAAAAATATCACCCGCCTTAAAGGAGAAATTAAAGCTGACACAACCATTGGACGCACTTATCCATTATTTAAATTTGGTATGGCCGACTGGTCGGCAATTGGAACCGAGGAGATAAATGGCAACTCCGAAACAAGGCTTAACCTTGCACTCGGAGCAATGATTGCGGGTGGAGAAGCAAATGCTTCATTATATTATAACAGCAGTGACCCTTTTTCTGAGAAACAGCAAAATTATTACTGGCGGTATGTGAATAATAATTTCACCCCGTTGAGACAAATAATGGCAGGGAAGATTTCTGTTAATGCAATATCTTCTATTTATAATCCTGTAATAGGGCTACAGTTTACTAATACACCAACAACATACAGGCGTTCCTTCGGCTCCTACACGCTTAGTGACAGAACTGAGCCAGACTGGATAGTTGAACTCTATGTCAATAATGTCCTGGTGGATTATGTCAAAGCCGATGCATCAGGATTTTTTACCTTTGAGGTCCCTCTGGTTTATGGCAATTCAATTGTCAGACTTAAGTTTTACGGGCCATGGGGAGAAGAAAAGACAAGAGAGCAGAATATAACTATCCCCTTTAATTTTCTGCCAAAAAACACTCTCGAATATACTGTAAGCGCTGGTATAGTTGAAGATGCCGCTGGCAGCAAATATTCCCGGGCCAATATTAACTACGGCTTGACAAGGAGCCTGACCCTGGGAGGAGGCATTGAGTATCTGTCATCGGTACAGTCAGGACCAGCCATGCCATATCTGAATGTTTCACTAAGAATTACCAACAACCTTTTACTTTCGAGCCAATATACATACGGGGTAAGAGCCAAAGGTACTCTTACTTACAGGTTACCTTCAAACATGCAGCTTGATCTCAACTATACGTGGTACGACAAAGATCAGAAAGCTATAAGTTACAACTACAGGGAGGAGAGAAAAGCGGTATTGTCAGTTCCTATGCGAATTGGTAAGATCTCAGCTTATCAAAGGTTTTCAGTCTATCAGATAGTCCTTCCTGCGACTAAATATACCACAGGTGAATGGCTTTTATCCGGATCACTTTCTGGTGTGAACACAAACCTAACTACATATGGTCTGTTTCTGGATAAGAGCAGCCCTTACATATATAGCAATCTTTCAATATCATATCGTCTTCCTGGTGGTTTTGTCTTTATGCCCCAGGCACAGTATTCTTTTTCACAAAAAGAGCTTATCTCTGCAAGAGTGGCAGTTGAAAAACACTTTCTGGAGCATGCCTTCCTGAATCTGTCATACGAGCAACTTTTCAGCAGCAATCTTAAGATGGCTGAGCTCGGATTCCGCTACGATTTTTCTTTTGCTCAGACTGGAGCATCAGTAAGGCAATCCAACAATAAGACAACCCTTGTTCAGTATGCCAGGGGAAGCCTGATAAATGACAAAAAGACAAAGTACCTTGGTGCCTATAACCGTACCAATGTTGGTAAAGGAGGCATTACCATTTTACCATTCCTTGATCTGAATTCCAATGGCAGGAAAGATCCCGGGGAACCAAATGCTAATGGCTTAAATCTGAGGGCAAACGGAGGACGAGTTGAGAAGAGCGAACGTGACTCAACTATAAGGATACTTGGCCTGGAACCATATACCACATGTTATATAGAACTCGATCCTAACAGTTTTGACAATATTTCGTGGCGTCTGCAAAAACCAACTTTAAATGTTGAAGTCGATCCAAATATTTTGAAACTTATTGAGATCCCGATTTCGGTGGTTGGAGAGGCAACAGGAACAATAAAAATTGAAAAGGAGGGTGAAAAGCGAGGTATTGGACGCATCATAGTAAGTTTCTTCTATGCAAATATGAGGTCTGCCGGAAAAACGCTTTCGGAAGATGATGGCTACTTCAGTTATTTCGGATTGACTCCGGGCAGATATTCAGTCATGATAGATACAGGTCAGTTAAATAAACTGAACATGATCTCAGAACCGGAAACTTTATCGTTTGAAGTTAAAACCGGAACTGAAGGAGAAATCATAAACGGACTCGATTTTATTGTCAGGAGCAAGCCTGATACTTCCAGGATTAAAGCTCCCGTACCTGAAAAACCGACTGTAAAAAAAGATACTACTGTGATGATCATACATGAGGTTACCCAGGAGCTTGTCACCATAACTGAAGACAGTTATGCTATACAACTGGGCGCATTTAAGAGCAAGTCAAATGCTGAGGCTATGCGTCGTAAGCTCCAGAAACAGTTAAATAAAAAAGTTGATATTGTAATTGAGGGTGACTTTTATAAAGTTCGTATAAACGATCTGAAAGATCGCAAGGAAGTCGATGAAAACATAGCTATTTTACAGAAAAACGGAATAAATGAACTGTGGGTAATCAGTCTTAAAGCGAAGAAACAGCAATGGGTTATCAATGAAAGACAGGATACTATTAGCACTATAACAGAAAAAACAATCCCGGAATATGGCCCTGAAATTACTATTCAGTTAGGTGCCTTCCGCGTTAGATCAAATGCTCTGGCCCTTCTTCAACATCTTAAAGCCAGGTATGGAAGCAGGTTAAAAATGGTCTTTGATGGTAATTTTTATAAAATCAGGCTTACAGGAAGCCCATTACTGGAACAGTCTGTTCTGGATGAGATGAATAAACAAGCTCCCTCTCTGGGCAAACTGAAATTCAAGGATATCTGGGTAGTACCGCCTGAGCTGGCAACGGAGAATTTACCTGAGGTACGTGAACCTGAACCACCAATCAATCCGGTTGAATGGAACCAGGAAGTGCCTGCTGTGGGGAAACCAGGAGGACCAGCCGGTTTGACCGAGAATAAAATCACAGGTTCTTCCACGCCTTCTGAACCCACTGTTTATCTTCAGGTTGCAGTCTATCACAAGAAAGCAGATGCTTTACGTGCACAGAGAAAGATCAGGTCCAAACTGAACCTGCAGGTTGAGATTATACAGCAGTGGGATTA
>Ga0315542_1000431_pt1 | contig 26097 bp, 22 predicted proteins | sample SalMarSW160120MG_FD_202541 | JGI IMG/M metagenome (GOLD analysis project Ga0315542, IMG submission 202541) | Salt marsh sediment microbial communities from the Plum Island Ecosystem LTER, Massachusetts, United States - Salt Marsh Sediment SW1601-20 ... | reverse complement strand
TATAAGCTGCCATTACCTCGGCATACCTTTCCAGGGAAAAGATCAAAGTAACATTGATATTCAACCCGGCCGCGATGGATTGTGTGATAGCTTCCAAACCTTGCTTGGTTGCTGGAATCTTTACCATCAGGTTGGGGCGAGCGACCTGTGACCACAATCGCCTGGCTTCAGAAATTGTTTCCTGGGTCTTGTGGGCCAGATCAGGATCGACTTCCATGCTGACGTATCCATCCCCTCTGTGGGTCTCTTCGTAAACTGGCAGCAGCATATCAGCGGCTCGCTGGATATCCTCAACAGCCAGGCAAGTATAGATCTCTTCGGCTGATTTTCCCTTGCCTGCCAGGCGCTCTATTTCCTGATCATAATCATCGCTATGAGCGATCGCTTTCTCGAAGATGGATGGGTTAGATGTCATGCCACGCAGTCCATTATCGAGTAAAGCCTGTAGTTTTCCATCCGTTATAAATGACCGGCGAATATAATCAAGCCAGAGAGATTGCCCTAATTGAGCGAGTTCGTGAATTTTCGTCATTATTTGCTCCTTGTTTTTTTGATTTCCCACCATACGCGCAGTACTTCAGCAACGCTCCAGGCCTGGGCGATACAGCCGTGCGGCTCGAACGGTGGATCTCCGTCGAAAATTTCGCTGATGCTTCCGATACAGTGTGCTGATGAAAAATGCCTGAGCAAAGGCGCGAGATAAGTTTTGGCAGCTACGGGGTCATCGTAAACTCGCAAATAAGCACTGATAAATGGCCCGATCAGCCAGGCCCATACGGTCCCCTGGTGGTAAGCTGCATCCCGCTGGCGGCGATCACCGCCATAGCGGCCGATATATCCCGGCTCATCCGGCGAGAGACTGCGCAGTCCATGTGAAGTTAACAGGTGCCGCGCGCAGGTGTCGACAATTGCACGTTGACGCTCGTGGTTTAATGGGCTGTGCATCAAAGAAACCGCGAACAATTGGTTGGGACGCAGCGAAAGGTCATCACCTGATGGGCTGTCCAACACATCATAACAATAGCCCTTTTCTTGGTTCCAGAATCGATCAAAGCCCTGTTGTGCCTTTTCGGCCACGGAATGATAAATGCTGGGGTCTTGTTTAAGGCGAGCGGCGATATCCTCCATCACCTTGAGCGCATTGAACCAGAGTGCGTTGATTTCGATCGGCTTGCCAATGCGCGGCGTGACAACCCAATCATCCACCTTGGCATCCATCCAGGTAAGCTGGAAACCGGGTTCCCCGGCATAGATCAGGCCATCTTGTGGATCACAATGAATCTTGTAGCGTGTGCCACGCAAATGCCAACTTATTATTTCCTGCAATACTGGAAATAATTCGTTCACCAGATCGTCATCTCCACTCGCTGCGTGATATGCACGAAGCGCCTCGAAGTACCATAAAGTTGCATCCACCGTATTGTATTCGGGTGTTTCCCCTTCATCGGGGAAGCGGTTTGGAAGCATGCCTTGATCTACATAAGCTGCAAAAGTTCGCAAGATCCGCCGGGCAATTTCCGGCCTGCCGGTAGCGAGTGTCAATCCGGGAAGGCTGATCATTGTATCGCGCCCCCAATCACCGAACCAATGATAACCAGCGATGATAGAATTTCCTTGTGGCTCGGTCACTGAAACGCGCTGGACGATAAACTGATTGGCTGCCAGAGCTAATTGCCTGATCGTATCCAGATCCTCGCTTGGAATTGTTGTTTCGTCGTTTTTGGCTGGCAATGCTGCTGTGTATAAGCGTCTCTCGTGGGCTTGCTGATCCAAATAAGCGTTCTTGCCATTCAACATAGGTCTCGGTTGAGTGCTGGCTACCAGCGTAATCGTTTCTCCGGGTTGAAGAGTTGCCTGGAAAACTCCTGCATCCATGTGATCTTCAACCGCGTCAAGTCCCCGATATGCCTCCATTGGCAGGTAATAATCTGCATACCAATCGTTATTAAGCGTTGCATTAGCCGAAGCGCTGAGCAGGTAGAATGAGGTGATTCCGTTGAATGCAGTCACTTTGATGCCCTGATCCTGTAACTCGGCGCGCATTTTGGGAAGTTGGCCGATATGGATCACCTCATGATGATTGCGAAAATTGACCAGGGCTTTGATGGTTAGCTGGATCGCCGGAGCGGATGGTGAATGTAATGGCCTGACATATGTATAATGGATATAAGTTGTATTAGCGCCTTGCTGCATCCAAATCCGCTTCTCCAGCAAGGCATCCTGGAGAGCGTAGGTCCACACCGGTGTTGCACCTTCGAGATGGAACTGCTCCAGGTATCTGTAGCCGTGAGGTTCGATAACCCCGGTCGCCCAATGATTGGAGAAAAGAGGGTAATCCTGACCGTCATAGTTGGCAGTATCATCTATTTTTGCCAGCAGAAGCGTTCTCCCCAGGGGAGGCTTGAGAGCAGCGATCAGCAAGCCATGGTATGTTCGAGTCAGCAACCCTGCGATCGTTCCAGACGCATAGCCCCCGATTCCATTTGTTACCAGCCATTCAAGTTTGCCTGCATATTCTAAGTTGCCACATACTTCACGTCCGAAGGCAATCATAGATGTCTCCTGCCCTGTTCAGGCTTAGCGACTTGGATTTGGCAAGCTTTTGGATATTAAATTTGGCACAAGCCAGGTTGACCCCCTTGCCAAATCCGCGGTGTTTTGTTATTGTAATGATACTCTAAATTGTCCGCTGGGCAAGGATAAAAAGATGTGCGAATTATTCCCGGTTTTGGTTTAGGGCTCCAGGCTGGCAAATAAATTGTTCATTGACTCGGATAGACTTGGATGCGTGAACACCCCGTCGCGCAAGGCAGTGTATGGCAATTTCCCCATCATGGCAACCTGTATAATAGCCATCAATTCGCCACCCTCAATGCCTAAAATTGCACATCCGAGGATTTGACCGTTATTCGCATCGACGATTGCTTTCATGATCCCACGTGATTCATCTACCTCGAGAGCGCGGGCAACGTAATTCATCGGCATCTTCGCCACGCGTATAGGGTAGCCCTTCTGCCGGGCTTCCGCCTCGCTCAAGCCCACACGGCCGAGCTGTGGATCGATGAAAACCGTATAGGGCACCTGGCGGTCGTTAATCGTACGCCTGCCCCCATCCAGCAGATTTGCTTTAACAATACGATAATCGTCGTAGGAAATATGTGTAAAAGCTGGCCCGCCTTTGACATCGCCCAGGGCGTAAATTCCTGGTTGGGTGGTTTCCAAATTCTCGTTAACCTGGATAAAACCTCTTTTCCCAATTTTCACACCGGCTGCTTCAAGATTCAACGCTTCCGTGTTTGGAACCCGGCCTGCGGCAACCAGAAGGTGAGAACCTGAGAGTGTTTTTTGTCCCTCAGGGGTTTGGGTTTTAAGAAGAATCTGACCCTGTTCGCCTTTATTAATTTGTAGTGCTTCACTATCTAATAGAATCTCGATTCCATCCTCCTGTAATATCCTGGTTACTTCTTCCGCGATATCCGTGTCTTCACGATTAAGGAGCTGATTCCCGCGTTGGATAATCGTTACCTGGCTGCCGAATCGACGGAACATCTGGCCGAATTCAATACCCACGTAACCGCCACCCAGGATCAGTAGATGCTCCGGAATGCGATCCAATTCCATAATTGATGTTGAATCGAGCGCCTCCACTTGATCCAATCCTGGCAGATCGGGCCAAAGTGGGCGGCCCCCGGTGTTGATGAAGAAATTCCTGGCCCGCAATCCTCGCTCACCGCCATCGTTCAGGCGGATACGAATGGATTTAGGACCTGTAAAACTGGCTTCTCCCCTGAAAAAGTCCAGACCTTTGTTATTTTCGATTCGCCTGAGACTTCCGGAACGGAAACTTTCGACGATATCGCGTTTTCGCTGGCGAACTTCAACCATGTCGAGGTTTATCGGTCCATGATGAACCCCGTAGTCCCCGGACCGTCGGGCAGCATAAGCCGACCGGGCGCTGGCAACCATCGTTTTAGTGGGTGTACAGCCGAAATTAATACACGTACCACCAACATATTTGCGTTCGATCAGCGCCGTCTTCCACCCTGCTGAGGTCAGTGCTGAAGCGAGCGGCGGTCCAGCCTGCCCGGCTCCGATGATGATCGCATCGTATTCATTGGGTGTGCTCATTAAATTTCCTCCTGTGTAGATGCACTGGAAAAATCTCGCCAGAAGAATGTGTTTAATCGACTTATTCTATTTAGCGGATCTGCTATAACTTTAGTTTCCGGTAAGTGAAAAGCTACGGTTCACGAGAGCCGAGCTATCACTTGAACGATAAGCCGCTCCGAATCTGGTTCGGAGCAGGAAGAACCTTAAAATCTTTGGGAAAAAGCTCGTTTCGGAGCCAGTTCAGGCCGGTGTGAGCCGTTTCGTACGTCGATGTCCCAAAATTCCCTTGGGCAGATGGTTGAAAACGGGCGCCTTTTTTCGAATTCGGTCCGGCATCGGGGCTGACAAGTCTGAGAAAGTGGTCCGAGATAGCAGGCGGCGCAAGCGACCAGGAGTGCGTTTCGGGTTGCGATCCCAAAAGCCGGTGGGGATGGGAGGCAAAGTGGCTGCCAGATAAGTCTGGATGGAACCGGCCAGGAGTGCTAATTCTGGCAGACGGTAGCAGCTTTCCGAGGCAAAGACGAACTGGCGATGAGCGCCGACCATGTGTTTGGCAGCCAGGGGTAATTGCTCGATGGGCCAGCGGTCGTGATAGAGGGCCCACAAATCGGCACCACTCAGTTGGAGCGGACAGGCCAAGAGCCAGGGTTCAGCGAAGCGGGGATCATACACGGCGACCACGCTGAAGGTCCGATTATCCGGATGCGGTTTGGTATCCGGCAACACCAAATCATCCCAGAACTCGGCTCGGAAGGCAAGCCCCTGCTGTTGCCAGGTGCTCACTCGATCGGGTGGAGTGGCTGCAATCCGCTTGCCCCGGTAAGTGCGTCCCAGCGATCGGATGCGTTGACCATACTCCGCAGGGCGTCCTTTCTCCAAATAAGCAGGCAGGTAGTTGCGCCGGGCGGTGAAATTCTTGGCCAAGCGGACGACGAAACGTGGCAGACCCGCTTGGTAAAGATCAGCGATCTTGAAACCGGCGTCAAAGATCGGCATTTCATCTTCTGCCAGTCCCAACCTGACCCGCTGAAGTAGCCTCACGTTTAGCCCAGTTTCAGAGGGATCGTTCAAATCGGCTCGCACCAGGTCGGTCAACAAAGCCATGCGCTGTTGACCAACACTCCCCACTCGCCCGATCATCCCGAACACCACGGCTGGCAAGGCTTTCTCAGCCTGGGAATTGTAGTGCTTGGACCGGATCACTTTCAGGGTCGGCCGCCAATAAGCGGTAAGATCTACCGCTTTGGCATAGTAACCGCCATATTGGTGTGCCTGCCATTCCCCGTGCCCTTCCACATAGCTCTGCCAGGTATGCATCATCGTCCCTATCGCCCAGGCTCCATAGCGAAAGGCTGCCCAGCTCCGGCGTACTTCGACCTCTTTCAACCCCATTGCTTGCAATGCAGGGAACAACGCTCCCCGACTGGATAGTAGTGCCCCACTGACGAGCATCCAAAGAAATTGGTAAAGTGCTAGATTTGTCCCGATTGGCAGATTCTCAACCACCGCTGCCAATGCTTGTATGGTATGATCCAGGGTAATAATGGTCTCACCTCCTGGGTGGATTGTTTCTCACAACCCTTCATACCACGAGTGAGGCCATTTTTGTTATCCTTTTTACCGGAAACTAAAGTATAAGTATGACGAGATAATCCGATCAGACCTTACAAGGTTTCTTGTAGCTCCCCCTACGATCCCTGTTAAGCCTGGTGTCATAACCCCTTAAGATTATACTGCTTAGTCTTTCAAAAACCATTGCGAGTCTTGCCGTGCAAGTCGCCGTCCTTTCCAGGTCGCTTTGCCTTGAAAATTCAGAATGACAGCACGTAGCGCCAAAACGATAGATGCCAGCATATTTAAGGGATATAACAATGCCACCTGCAAGGGAAAGCGAAACCGTTTGACAACCAAAAGCCACAGAATAAAAGCTTCAAAAATTGCAATTCCCGCCAGGAGCTGGGAGCTGTTGTTCACAAGCTTGCTCAAAGCCCCGACCAGCAGGACAATCGGAGGACCCAGAAACACCAACCCTAACCAGAGCCACACCAAAATAAACGGCAGCGTGCGGTAATCGAATACTGCGAAGAGGTTTTTGCTGATTCCCTGGCTGGCTTGCTTAAAATTTTTATACATCCGGCAGTGGATGTCCATTCCTGCATCCATTACCTTCCAATGGAAACCATTAGCTTTCACCCGTCGAACCATTGAAAGGTCATCTGCGGCATTCTTTCGGATTGGTTCAAAACCACCGATTTTCTCGAGCGCATGCCGTCTGATGAGCATGAACTGGCCAATCGCCATTGAAATAGCAGGCAGTTTTATTCGGTATGCCAGGTGAAGCGGGATAAAAACCATAAAACTCCAGTATAGCAGTGGTACGATCAAACGTTCTCCCAAGGTTGTAACCTCTTGAAAAGGAAGTGCACTCAGCAGATCAATGCGCTCGGCCAACATGACCACTACCGCATTGTGAAGAGCGTGCGGCTGATGACGAGTATCTGCGTCAGTGAACAGCAGCAGTTCACCGGTAGCAGCCTGCATGAGCTGGTGGCAGGCCCATTGTTTTCCCATCCAGCCCTCAGGCAGGGGTTGGCCTTTCAGAAAGCAGACTCGAGAATCCGCGCTTGCCAGAGCGGCCAACAGTGAACCGGTTTCATCATCAGAATTGTCATCCAGAACAAAGATTTGGAAATTCGGGTAGTCCTGGTTCAGGATGCTCTCGATCATTGGGAGAATATTCTCGGCTTCATTGCGGGCCGGGATAAGGACTGAAACGTTGGGGAGCTGAATTGGATGAGAATAATTCGCTGCCTGTTGATCCAGGCGTTGAAGTGCCCACCAGTTGCTGGCTGCAATGATCAACAGCGCTGAGAGGAAAATGATGATGCCGATCTGGTGTTGAGTTAATACAGCTGCCATCGATTTTACCTCAATAGGTTTTTGATCCGTGGATGGAGGTGCAGTGGCTGGTTGAGCTCTTGACGATGCCTCCAGAAAAGAAGCAGCATATTCAACAACCAGATCACTATAATGTTTGCACCGAAACATCGCAGGATCAGGAAAATCAGATAAAGAAGCATGCCAATCATTAAAGCCCATGCATTCGATGACAGGAGAAGAATCAGGACACTCAGAATACCCCCAAGCACAAGGGGGCCTTCGGCTAGCGTCAGTCCGGTCCACATTCCAAAAGTCACTGCCAGTCCTTTCCCGCCGCGGAATTTCAAAAATGGAGAAAATATATGACCGAAAACTGGGGCCAGGGCAACCGGCACAAGACTCCAGTCGGTTATACCAAATGTATAATGAGCGACTCCCACAGGGAAGGCCCCCTTGCAGAAATCCAATAACAGTACTGGTACACCCAGCTTCCATTTTCCGGCGCGCCAGGCATTCGCTGCACCCGGATTACGGTCTACGCCGTAACGGCGGATATCCTCTTGAAGCGTTAAGCGACCTAACCATACCGAGAAGGGAATCGATCCAAGCAAAAAACCAAACCCTATCATCCAAGTGGCTGTCATTTATTCCTGTGGTTACGGCAATCGTTTATGTATGCCAGTACAATCTTTTGGACCTGATCCCAGGCCGGATTTTGTGGATCAATCAATTTATGACCGGCGGGCACTTCTTGGTATTCCAGTGTTAATGGGAATCGCTTAAAAATGCGACGAGTCCGGTCAGGTCTGACGACCTGATCTTGACTCCCCTGCACGATGAGTGCTGGTATCTTTATTTGAGTTAGGGAATGATAAGCTTTTTGCCCTGCCCGCATGATCTCACCGAAAATGGATAACGGGATCGTAACTTGTTGGAGAGCGTCCTGGATTTCAGGATCGTTCAGATCCACCTCAGGCAATAATTCTTGAAGGACATTGCGTGTCTGTGGATTGCTAAGGTCTCTGCGCTTCAATGGCTGCACGTAAGTAGGCATGAATAAAGATAATACCGGTAGAACCAGGTGCTGCCACCAGGCGTCCTCCCAGATAAAAGGTGCCAGTAAGACAAGCCCATCTACAAATGGCGGATCATCGAATCCCCGACCATGAGTAAAGAGTTGGTTTGCTAGGTTGCTGCCATTAATTCTACCAGCTTCAGATTGTGAGGCAGCTAGATGAATCACAAGGGTTGCGCCCATTGAATATCCCACAAGAATAAGGGGTGAAAACTGTTTGCGCATGGATTGGACGGCGCTTTGGATCGCCTCCAGCCAGTCTTCGACGTGCATCGTTTCCAGGTTGTTGATCTGAGGTCCAAATCCGGGCAGCAGCAATCCCTGTACGGTCCAGCCTTGTTTATGCAGCTCCAGGCTTAATGGGCGCATTTCAGCAGGTGTACCTGGGAAGCCATGCACGAATAAAGCGGCAGGTTTATCTCCTGAAGGATTTCCATCTCCAGGCCAGAAGTAGGGCAGGTGTCGCGAGCTTGTAAATACTTGAAATGGAATTAAAGGTGTGCCAGGAGGAACCCGCAGGGCATGAAAAACATCGAAAAAAAGAAGAAAACTCCCCTGAACGATAATGCCCCACCCATGCCCGCGCCATAATACATCACCAGATCCTGGGAAAACTACCAGGATCACTCCGGCCGCGATATACATCACGTCCAACCCGGAATTTATCCATAGGAAGCGAGAAAGTTTACGCGCTTCCTTGATCTTTACTTGTTTGGATTCGCGGGCTTCTGTTGGTTTGCGTTGAGTGCTCAGCCATCCAAATACGGCAATTATGGCATCAACCAGGCCCCATCCCGCAGCCTGGATTCCATAAGCATGCCAAAAAGGTGCATTGCTGAAGAATAGAAATAATCCAGCCGTTACACTTAACACGCTCCAAGCCAGGAGGCGCCGAATGATACTATGTTGCAGATCCCAGATTGTTGCTCTCACAATAAACTGTCAGGGACTAAACTTGATAATTACTTTCCTCGTGAACTTCTGCTTGATGTTCCTGCTCAGCATTCAATTTGTCGAGTAAGGTTAAAATTTCCTCGCTATCAGGAATATCGCTCATTGAATTCCCGTAGTGGATGTAGCGAGCCATGCCTGCTTTGTCCACGATGACCTGGGCTGGCATCCTACCAAGCTTGAAAAGTTTGATCTCCTGGCCGAACAGTCTTAATACAGAGTGGTTTGGGTTGGGTAACCCGGTAAAGGGCAGGTTATTTTCTCGCCAAAATGTTTTAAATGCATCCTGGTTTTCAGGGCCGACAACAATGACCTCCGTATCCCGTTTGACAAATTGATCAAAATCCTGGCGCAACTGCGCCATATGCGCTCGGCAGAATGGTCAGGTGAAGCCGCGATTGAAAACCAGGAAAACGATTTTTTTGTTCCGGTAGTCGCTCAACTGGACTCGTTGGCCATTAAAATCCTCCAAGGAAAAATCAGGAGCGGGGGTGTTTATTTTTACTTTTGCCATCTTACCTCCCTTGGCGGAAATCTTTTTTGTACGGTATTCGCAGCAGGTTGGAAATTCACCCGCTGCGATCCCCATAAACTAAGATATCCGTTTTAAGAAATTGCTGCCAGCGAGGCGCTGGAAAATAGAGCCGGATTTCGCCAGGCGGGTTTCATCGCATTACTTATCTAGAGATTTCAAGAAATCCACTGTGGTCGCAATCACTGCCTGCTGCTGCTTTTCGCGGCTGATTGAGGCAGGATTATCACCGGATTGTGGTCCATACCAGCCAAACTGGGCGTGATTGCCGCCTTCGATTGCCACCCATTGTGTATTAGTGGGCAGCAAGGCACGCGAGGCATCGATTTTCTCGCTTGTCGCCAGGCCATCTTGTGTCCCGTAAATCGAGACCACCCGCAGATCGGATGTGGAAAGGTTGTCGCTTGAGGCTGGGTAGGAAGCCCATAAAACCAGACCTTGCACCTGTGCGGGGTGCCCATGGGCAAAATTCGCTGCCATGGCCCCTCCCAGTGAATGTCCACCCACGACCCAATCCTGTATTTCGGGATGAGCAGCTATCACATCCTGTGCCCGGTCAGGTGAGAGAACTGCCAGGTTGAGCGGCATGGGCACGATCACTACCAGGTAGCCTTGATCTGCGATAGCCGCCGCAGCAGGTGCATAAGCGCCTGGATCCACCCGCCCTCCCGGATAAAAAATCAGCCCTGTAGTCGCCTGAACATCCACAGGTTGGAAGGTCAACCAGGGTGAAGTAATTACCCGAACCTGAGCGTTGGACTGCATAGCTGTCTGTGCTTCGGGCATTGGTTCAGAGGCAGTCTCAGCCCAAATGACAAATCCACTTAAGGCAAGTATGGGTATCAGGAAGACCAGCCAAAGCCATTTTTTATTAAAGCGTTTGGGTTTCATTTTCCTTTCCATGGTCTTTTTTATTATAATCTCGTCCTGTTCCCCAATTGTTTAGGAGAATTCCTTTTTAGTGAGTGCTCAAGCATCTCAAAGCGCCCTTGGTTGGGGGGTCATGCTGGGCTGCCCTCCGGACCCAATTCGAGCGGGATCTCTGGCGCAACGCTTTCGACCTCGAAGCGGCCCTCAGGCGCAGGCTGCCCGCTTAGCCGGCGGATACCTTCCTGTACCAATCCACTGATGATTCTGGCAATATTCAGTTCGTTGACCACCAGGCCGGTGCGGCCATCGGTTTCTGAAGAGGCCAGCCAAACTGCTTTCTGAGCCGGAACTTCCGGCGGATTGGCCCACATACGCATAACCACCCCGAGTGGTTTTAAGCGGTCTTCATATCCTTTCACCGCTTCGATTTTCTCCATCAAATCGGTTTCCATCAAGCCAGGATTGTAAGCAAAGATCCCCACGCCGCTGGTTTTATATTCTTCAGACAAGGCCTGGGTAAAGCTGCGCACCCAGGCCTTGCTGGCAGTATAAGCGTTCTGCATAGGGACTGGTTTGCGATCGCCGCGCCCCAGCATGTTGATTAATTTTCCGCCAGAGTTTGGTAAGAAGTGCCGCATGGCGGTAATTGAACCATAATACACACCCAATATATTGGTTTTGATCACACTGACGAATTTATCCGGATTGATGTGGACAGTTGGACCATAGGGTCCGGCTGTACCGGCGTTATTCACCCAAATATCGAAATGCCCAAAAGTGCTGATGGCATGTTCGCCAAGTGCCTTGACCTGCTCGCGCTCCCCCATATCACAAGTAATGCCGCTGGCTTTGGCGCCTTGCGCATGCAAAATTTCCAGAGCATGATTAACGGATTGCTGCGAGCGAGAAGCGATTACCACAGATGCCCCGGCCTGTGCATATGCTTTGGCAATTGCCAGCCCAAGACCACGTGTGCCTCCGGTGACCACCGCTATTTTGTTTTCGAGAATTTTTTGCATCGATAACTCCTTTTCGTGACAGATTAACTATACTACACCGTATATGTTTTGTCAATATATTGTATATATTTTTGGTGGATATGAGTCAATACCCCCTCTGGTCTCTCATGAAATAGGTTTTTAGCCTCCCTCGGATTTGTTACTCCATAATAAAAACCCCTATCGTGAAATCGTTTAATTATTGTATTGCTTCGATCGTTGGTACATAGCTCTGACCATATCATAAGTGACCAGCTCACTGCCCATGCGCGAGAAACCACCTGGCCAGCCATGATCATCAGAACCCCCGGTCTCCACAAGTTCGAACTGCTTCGCAAGGCTGCGGAAATATTGGCGGGCTTCCTTATCCATGCTGGGATGCAGGATTTCCAACCCATCCAGGCCAGCATCTACCAGTGGAGCGAGTTGTTCAGCTTGCAGCCATTCTTCATTACAGCGAATAGCGATTGGGTGGGCCAGGACCGAAATTCCTCCAGCTGTGTGAATGGCCTGGATCGCATCTTCGATGGACAATTTGGGGGGGCGAACGTGGGGCCATTGAGCAGTGAATAATGGTATGGCATTGTTCCAACTATTGGCGTAACCTTTGTGCTCCAGGGTCGAGATGATTCTCATCGGCCCTGGATAACGAGGATTTTCAGCCTCTACATCGTGGATTGTGATTGGATAACCAGCCCGGGTCAGGAGAGCACAACATTCAGATACTCGTTGGCGTATATCATTGAAAGACGCCTGAACGAAGGATAGGAATTCCTGGTCGCCTGGATCGACATAATAACCCAGTAGGTCCACCTCAAGAGGCGGATCGTCGTTGAATTCGCCTGATGAGCATAGGCCCCAGCGGGTGGTCAGCTCAATCGCCGGTATCAACTCCAGTCCTAACTCGGCTGCCATATTGATCGATTCTCGCATTGCCTTAAGGCTGTCGTGGTCGCTGATTGCCACGGTTTTCAAGCCAATGCTGGCAGCATGTCGCAGAACTTCGGCAGGCGAAGCGCGACCATCTGAATAGTATGTATGCAGGTGAAGGTCACAAGTTGTATTTGGCATATTGGTTTTGATTAAAATTGTCCACTCATGGATTTGGCGTAGCCGGTCATCTCGATATAACCATCCCCGTTGACTGCCTGGCCTGCTGCGGTGCCACTGAAGTGTACCGCACCCTCCCAGTAGGAATAGGAAACGTTCAATTCCTGATCTACCAGGTAGGGCTCGATCTCCAGACTCAGATTGATGGATGGAACGTTCAACCGCCAACGGGATGGGTAAGTCGCCTGCGTGTGCGGGCTTTTCCAGGTCGCTTCAACATTAATCTGAACGTCGTCGCGCTTTAAATGTTTGCTGCTGCCATCCGGAGAGATTAATGTGCCACTGGAGAATGGATCGATGCTGCCATCTGCTTTACGTATCTGATAAACCATCAGCTCGCTGCCGTTTGAGAGCTGCAGCGCAAACCAATCCCAACCTACCTGATCATTTGCCAATGCGCTGGTACTGAATTCGTGATCCATCCAGCTCAACCCGCTGACTTGATAAGAAACAGCACCAACCATAATGTCGCCGTGCGATTCCAGGTGAGGCAGACTGTAATAATAGGAAGCCTCGCCGGGCCCTGGGCCTTTCTGGCTGTAACCATGATCACCTTGCAGGATTGGGCCAGTGGTGTCGGTCAAAGTTAGATCAATCACCAGATCTCCTTTTGCAGCATGCAACTGAGTTGTATTGGCGCCGGTTTCTTTGACACTCCAATCATCCAGCCAGACTTGATAGGGTGAAGCCTGTGCCCCTGCCAGGCCGCCTGCAGCTCGGGAGAGTCTTTCATAAGCCTCGAAGCGACCGGCACTGACATCTGTAAACGTGAAATGGGCCATGTAAACTTGTTGAGTTGCCCAATCGGACGCTCGTGGTGTTGCGTTATCGGGAGGCTGTAAAGCCCGTCTGAAGAATGTTAACTGGTAACCAAAATGATGACCATCAGCGGTGTTCAGGTTACCTGTGTAATACCACCATTCAGTCTGGTAGTCGGGATGCGCTCCAAAATCCGCCGGAAATTTAAACTGGCGCGGTTTATCTGCCCGAGTAAAACCGGATAGGTCTGCAGCCGCAGCCGGTTCGATCAGTTTTGATTGCACCTGCTCTTTTCCATTGCTATTGATTAGCAGCGGCAGTGCGATAAGGATTCCCACTGTGATTAATGTGCCTGCGATTAGGGTCCACTTACGCATCTCTAAACCTGGTTTTCCCTCTGAATGATTGTACTACTATTCTGAACGTAGTGCCTCCGATGTGATCATTTTGCCCATCCGCCTGGCCGGGTAGAGGCCTGCCAACAGAGCGGCAACGACTGCTACTGCCAGAGCCTGGATAAATGGCTCTGGCTGAAACTGCATCTGCAGGGTCCAGCCGAAAGAGCGGCGGTTGATGATATATACCAGAATGAGCGCCAATGCATAACCGGTGGGCATTGCCAACAGTCCTGCTACAGTTCCCATCAAGCCGGTCTCCAGCATAATCAAGCTCCAGAGCTGGCGGACGGTCATCCCCACGGCGCGCAGGATGCCCATCTCTCGCTGCCTTTCCAGCTCTAAAGAGAGCAATGCGCTCAATACTCCGATGAAGGCTACGATCGTCGCCAGCAATTGGAGCGCCCCGGTGATGGCGAATGTGCGATCAAAAACGACCAGCACTTCCTGGCGCAAGGCCTGGTTCGGGCGGATCAGCAGGCGCTGGGAGGAGGCCAGCTTGTCCTGCAGATCGCGGACCACCTGGTCAACCTTCGCTCCTGGTGTCAGGCGCAGCGCGATCGCAGTAATCGATGGATCCTGCCAGTTCGCCCGATAGACCTGGAGTGCCATCAGTACAGTGCCTTGAGTGGAGGCATAATCATAATAAATACCGATCACGGGGAACTTACGCTCACCCTGATCTGTGTACAGGGTCAGGCTGCCTCCACTGCGTGGGATTCCCAGGCGGTTGGCGAAGGGCTCGGAGACCAACACAGCGCCTTGTTGCATGCGCTCCCAAATCGTGTTGGTTGGTCCATCTTTTGCCAGAAAAATACGCTCCTGAGCGATACTGAAGTTATTCGTGGCGGCAATATGGACAGGGCCCAGGGTTGAATCGACTGTTGCAGAACGCAGTACATCTGCACGCGCAACGCCAGGCCAATTCTCGATCGTTTTAATCAGAGAGGGATTGATCGTTGCGGATGAGCTGTTGGCTGTCTGGCTGGGTGCGGAGATGTAGATATCCCCTTGCAGAGTTTCTGCCAACCAGGCCACCACGGTATGACGAAAACTGCTAACCATCAAACTGACACCGATCGTTACAGATACTGCCACCATCAGCGCAGCGACTGCGATAGAAGTACGGCTCAGGGCGTTAACCACGTCACGCGGTGCCATCCTCCCCAGGGTCCCCCAAAGCTTGCCCAGAAGCGGGCTTACCGCGCGCATGAAAATTCCGGTTGCGATTGGCGCCAGCATGGCAAAGCCGACGATCACAGCAAAAGTGCCCGCGAAACTGAGCACCAGGGACCGGCTTGGGATCAGCAACGCGCCACCCCCGAGGGCCACCAGCCCAAGCCCACCCATGGCAGCCAGGGTCACGGCTCTTTGAGCTTTACTCTCCAGCCCGGAACGGGAAAGTGCAGCCCGCGGTGGCACGGTTGCAGCTTCCCAGGCAGGTGGAGCTGCCGTGAGCAAAGTAGCGCATACACCCACTAAACCACCCTTGATTAAACTGCTCGCGGGAATCTGCACACCTCGGACGGTGATAACGAAGAAAAGATCGTTGATCGTCTGGGTTACCAGGCGTACTGCGCCCTGTCCTAGAAGCACCCCCAGCATCATCCCCAGCAACGCTCCCAGCACACCTACAATCAGGGCTTCAACCATCACCAGCCCGAAAACTTCCCGGCGTGTAACACCCAGGCAGCGCAGCGTGCCAAACAGAGGCCGGCGCTGGACCACAGAAAAAGTCATGGTGTTGTAAATCAAAAACATACCAACGACCAGCGCCAACAGACTCAAAGCGGTCAGATTGACACGAAAAGCGGAAGTCATCTGCTCTATGGTTCCTGTGCGTGCCTGCACGGTTTCGAGATGGGCTCCCTCAGGCAGCAAGGCCTGTATTTTTTTTGCCAATGGGCTGTTTATGCTCTCACTGCCGGGCAGGATCAGGTCGATACGATCCAATTTCCCCAGCTTGCCGGTCAATTCCTGGGCAGTGGCGATATCTGCTAAGATAATCCCATCCAGGGCGCGCTGGCTCAGGCTATCGGCGGGATGCAGGAGGCCAGCGATGAAGGCTTGTCTTTGATTGCCGCTGATTTCCAGTGTGATTATACAATTGGATGATGGGATTCCATTTGTGCAGGCAGACAGCCCGTAGCGCGCAGCCACATCTGAAGAGATCAGAAGCGCGCCCGGCTGGGTTAGAAATATCGTCAGATTGCTGACATCTGGGGCTGGTTGTGTCGAAGCGTTTTGTCCACCTGGGGGACCCAGGTAATCGCGAAAGGGGGCTTCGGCAAAAGGGTCTACACCCAGGAGTTGCAGAGGGCGGTCGCCTAACTTTGGGGATGTAATATATTCCGTGATAACAGGTGCGGCGGCATCTACCAATCCTGACCGGCGCAGTGTCGTGTAAACGCCTTCGTCCAGCCCTTGCGGGCCACCAACGATCTCATGAGTTGCACGTCCGGCTACTGTTTCAGTGCTCAGGTCAAAAGCACGGCTGGCGCTGGCGTTCGCCAGGTCAACCGCTACGACCACCGCTACCCCCAGGGTGATGCCGACGATCATCAGTACACTTTGCCATGGATGGCGTGTCAGATAGCGCCAGCCGATATTCCAAAATGTCTTCCTGGCAATCATGCTTTATTTGCGTGCAAAGGTAAGCAAACCAATCTTAAAGCTTACGCTTGTAAACGCGATGATTCTTATACGGTTTTCCGCCCAGATTTTCCAGGTCTGCACGCATCTCTACGGCAGTTTCCGCCACCTGGGTCAGGTCAGCGTGATCGAAGTTGAATTCCCGAATCGTCTTTTCCATTTCGGAGTACAGCAGCGCGTTTCCACCGCGACCCTGAAATTCCGGTAGAATTCCAGCACCGTTCAAGGATACCCATTTTGTACGGCGCATTTCCAAAAGCATATCGATCAGCCCGAAAGGCAGCAAACGGCCACGAGATCGCTGTATGGCGGCCGAGATATCCGGAAAAGCGAACAGAAAACCAACCGCATCATCTTCATGAGCGATGATTTTGAACAGGCGCGGATCAGCAATCGTCATAAGATTGTCTACAAGAAAGGCGACTTCGTTATCGGTAAGAGGAAAATACTCCCAATTGTTGATGAAAGCACGGTTGTATGCCCTGGCGATTTTCCCAGCCCATGAGATCAGGTGGCGTTTGTTTTTAAAGCGCTGGACACGAAGCGTGCCGCGTTTCTGCACACGCTCTGCGATGCTATGGACGCGTTCCGGCAGGCGGAATGCTGCTTCGCTGATATAGTCAGATACGAAATCCACCTCTTTCTCAAATCCCATGGCCTCAACCAGGCGGGGATAGTAAGGGAAATTGTAATTCATCATGGTCATCATTTGGCGGTGCTCGAATCCATCCACCAACAGACCATAACCATCCAATGCCCCCAGTCCTTTCGGACCGACGATCGCATCCAGTTTGTTATTACGAGCCCACTCGAAAGCTCGTTCGAAAAGAGCACTGGCAACCTCCTGATCATCCTCGCTTTCAAAGAAGTAAAAATGGGCTTGCTTGAGGTCGTGATACTCGTTGTAGTGACGATTTTCAAATGCCGCGATTCGCCCGACATCCTTACCATCTCGTACGGCGATAAAAAAGTCCCCATGCGAATGCTCGTAGTATGGATGTTTGTTCTTGTTAAGCATTGTCTGGATATCGATAACGATGGGTGGAACCCACTGGGGATGTTTTCCGTACAATCTGAATGGGATGCGGATAAAGCGACGCACCTGTGCTTTATCACCGGTATCGATTTGCTCAACCTTCAGCATGATGGCCTCCGTATGGAAATGAATGATGGCGATCGGGGATTTCCTGATGTCAGCGGACAAACGTTCTTTGGTTATTGGAAAATCCTTGAGACATGAATATTAAAACGATAGCATCTTATCACGTTTTATACCTTACTCGGGCTTGATTTCGGATAATTTTCCATCTCGAAGGTAGAGAATACGGTCTGCATAATCGGCCGCATCACGGCTGTGGGTGACAAGGATCATATTTTTCCCGGCTTTTCTGGTCAGTCGGTCAAGCAGCGACAGCACCTGTTCCCCGGTTTCTTCGTCCAAATTTCCAGTCGGTTCATCTGCGAGAACGAGGATGGGGTCGTTGATCAGCGCCCGGGCAATTGCCACGCGCTGCTGTTCGCCACCGGATAGCCGGTCTGGGAAGGTCTTCTTGCGCTCCAGCAGGCCTACCGCTGCCAGCAGCTCGGATGCTTTTTCGATGCTATCCCCATTACTGGTCCCACTTAATTCCAGCGGCAAGATCACGTTCTCCCAGACAGTCAGAGTGGGAATGAGATTGAAAAATTGAAAAATAAAGCCGATGTGATTGCGGCGAAAAAGGGTTCGTTGGCGCTCGTCCATCGAAGTTAAATTCTGGCCATCCAGCCAGATCTCGCCTTCGTCGACCAGATCGATGCCGCTGATCAAGTTGAGCAGGGTGCTTTTCCCGCTGCCGCTCTTACCCAGGATGGCGACAAACTCTGCTTTTGAGCACGCAGCACTGGCATTGTGCAGTACAAGCCGGGTGCGGTCGCCCTCTTCATAGCTCTTGGATAAGTTCGACAGGCGGATGAAATCATTTTCAGACATAAAAACATTTTCTATATATTCTGGAGTCGATGAGGAATTGGCGGAACGTAATTTCATGTGCAAAACTTATTTAGAGATATACCAATTCAGACTAAGCCGTGTCTGATCTGGGAGAAAGGATTCGGAACAACAAGTGGGCTCTCTGGCGGCTTTCCTGCGCAAGCGACAGAACCATGCCAAAAACGATCAGGGTATTCGTCACCAGGAAGAAGAAAAATTCCTCTACAGGCAGGACTCCTCCCAGGAAAATATTCAGAGATTGCCCGGGGGCGATCGTCCAGGTGCCCGCACCAATTGCCAGGCTGTCGGTCAAGCCGAGATAGAGCGTGACCACCAGTAGCGCTATGCCTACCAACCTGCGCTGGTGCCACAAGATATCGGCGCCAAATGCCAACTGCAGCATGATCGGTGGCAGTGCCCATACCAGGATCAGGCTCAAGTAGGTACCGGGCTTCCAGCCACTGAGGAGTACTGCCACAAAGAACAGCCAGATAGCGCCTAAGAGCAGACTGATATTGCGGCGCATGCCCGGTTTTTCTTCGAGTGGTGCTTGATTGGCGATCCGTTTACCCAGGAAAAGCGCCCACAATCCGGTCAAGATGGTTTGCAGGATAAAAAAAGTATATTCCTCGATCGGCACCCAGCCAATCTTTATCCCGCTAACAAGTTTAGGATTGTAATACCACACCCCGCTGGCCACCAGATAATTATCCCAGGGGGTCGTATAGGTTACTGCCAAAAGCACCAGGATGAGCACGGGCAGCCAGGTAGGCAGGCTGGATAAAACAACAGGCAGTGTTTTCCTGTGTTTGGTATCCCACCAGGTCACCAAAGCTGCCAGTAATATCGGGATTCCTAAAAAGAATAATAGAAAATTTGCGTAAGTCATGTCTTCTTTCTCAAAACTAATTTCCAAACTTCAAGATCAGTGTAGGTTACGAGGACTTGCCAGCATAAGGACACCGGGACGCGGTTCCAGAGTAGCTCCCATATGCGGATGAACCCTGGTATCTAACAATTCCAGGTCGAAGTTTTGTAAAATGCGCGCCAATACGATCTTGACTTCCACCTGGGCAAATGCCAAACCAATACAATTACGCGGGCCACCACCAAAAGGTACATACGCGTAGTGGGGTCGCGCTTGAGATTGTTCCGGCGAAAACCGATCGGGGTCGAAACGCTGTGGATCAGGCCAGTATTTCTCCTGGCGGTGAGATAGATAAATCGAGTAAACCACGCGTGTGCCCGCCGGAATCCGGTAACCTTTGAATTCCAGGTCAATTGCTGCTCTGCGATTGCCGATATGGATTGGGGGATAAAGGCGCAGGGTTTCTTTGATCACCTGATCCATTCGTTCCAGGCGATTGACTGTTTCAAGATTGGGCGGTTGCCTGCCATCCATCTGATCTACCTCTGCCCGGACGCGCTTCAATTCGCCAGGATGCTTGCCTAACAGGTAAAGCGACCAGGCTAATAATGCAGTGCTGGTGTCGTGGCCGGCAATCAGCATGGTGAGCAATTGATCGCGAATCAGCCCGTCACTCATTCCAGGTGTACGGATCAGCAAGCTCAGTAGATCATCCCCCTGGCTGCCTGCTTCCCGGCGGGCGGCGATGATCTGGTAAAGATAGCGATCCATGGCTTGCAGAGCCTGCCGGTATCCGGGCCTGGGGATCCCGGGCCAGATCACCCACATCCCCGGAGAGATGTATGCCAGGGTTTTTAGTATTGAATTCCACAGACGCTGCATGTCCGGGCTAAAGTCGACCTTGAAGAGCGCATCGATCAGGATCAGCAAAGCGACCTTGCGCATTTCCACCAGCATATCAACTGGCCTGGAAGATGACCAGGCGGAACTCACTTGATCGGTCCGGCGCCACATGCTGTCAACGTAGCTATCCAGCATGTGCTTATGCAGGGGCGGAGTCATATTACGCCGCAAAGTATCGTGAAATTCTCCATCGGTCACCAGCAAACCCTGGCGCAGCAAATTGGCGACCGGGTCTCCTTCAGGTTGCCAACGAAGGTCGCCGCGTCCGGTTACAGTGACAAAGCGGTTGGCTTCCGGACCAACCAGCACAATTGGGTTGAAGCCGGGTAATGGGATGCGAAAAACATCCCCCATTTCCAGGTGCAACGCCTCCAGGGCTGCCAGGATATTCCGCTGCCTCAGCAAAGCTTTGAGCGCTGAACGGCCGGCAATCGAACCGGGGACAGGTGGAATGGATAGCAGGCTTTGTTCAAGCATTTCCGTAGACCTGCAAGGCACGTTGCCGCGCCTGAGTGTGATCGATGATCGGGGCCGGGTAATCTTTACCAATTACACAATCAATCTTATTCTGGAGTTCGGTAGTCATGTGCCAGGGCTCGTGGATGGCCTCATTCGGAACCCTGCTAAGCTCCGGAAGCCAGCGACGGATATAAACCCCATCCGGGTCATGTCGCTTTCCCTGAGAAACGGGGTTGAAAATTCGGAAATAAGGGGCGGCATCGCTGCCCGTCCCGGCTGTCCACTGCCAGCCCCCATTGTTGGCTGCCGGATCGCCGTCTACCAGGTTTTGCATGAACCAGCGCTCTCCCCAGCGCCAGTCGATGAGCAAATCTTTCGTCAGGAAGGAGGCCGCGATCATGCGCGCCCGGTTGTGCATCCAGCCGCTCTCTACCAGTTGGCGCATCGCTGCATCTACAACCGGAAAGCCGGTACGCCCTGCGCACCAAGCGGCGAACTGCTCGGGGTCATTCAACCAGGCAATCTTTCCAAGCTTGAAGTTTTGGCGCCGGACATGCGGGAAATGATAAAGGATGTGCATATAGAAATCCCGCCAGATCAATTCGTTGAGCCAGGTTTCGGCGCCATTGCTGTCCTCCGGACTGGAAGGGGAGTGGATTTTTTCTGAAGCGGCAGCTGCTGCGAATCGCGCCGAGAGCATCCCGAAACGCAAATAGGGGGAAAGCATTGATGTGCCGCTATAGTCCAGGCGGTTGCGTTCAATGGCATATTCATTGATGGGTTGATCATCAGAGCAAATAAAGGCGCGCAAACGGCGCTGGGCTTCCGCCTCACCTGCCGGAAAATCGGGGTTCTGCTCAGGCGGCACATCTGGTAGCGGCAGGCTGGTTATTGTCCCGGGCGTTGAGATGGAGTCGGGAACTTGATCTTTCGCGGGTAATCGCGGGGCTGGGAGAGCTTTCCAGGCCCGGCTGAAAGGAGTGAAAACAGTATAAGGCTTTCCGTTTGATTTCAGGACACTACCGGGTGGATGGACAGCCGGGCTGCCGGTCCACTCAACAGGGAATTGTTTTTCAACCTGGTGATCCCTGCGACGGGCATATGCAGAATAATCTGGTTCGGCATAGATCACTTGCGCGCCTGTTTCATTCAGCAGGTGGGTCAGTTCATTCAGGGGATTACCTCGCCGGATAATCAGCCGGCTGCCTCTTTCCCGCAAGCTGGCGTTCAGAGCACCTAATCCAGCGTACAGGAAAGCCACGCGCTTTTCAGCAGCATACGGTGAGGATAATAGCCTGGGATCCAGGATAAACACCGGCAGAATATGCCGGGCTGTTTCATGCGCGGCGGTCAGAGCTTGATTATCGTGTAGGCGCAGATCGCGCCGGATCCACCAAATAGCCGTCTTCATTTTGAAAGTCTCGCACTAATTTCATCCAGGGCGTTCATTTCTTCTTGAGTGAGACGCCAGCCCAGCGCTTGTGCATTTTCTATTGCTTGGCGCGCGTTTTTCGCGCCCGGAATCGGAAGCGTACCTTTGCAGATCAACCAGTTCAAAGCCACCTGGGCAGGGGTTTTCTCATCGTGCTGGTGTCCAATCTCCCGCATCAGATAGATCAAGGGCTGGATTTCTTCAAGCCTGGAGCGGTTATATTCCCTTCCGCGCGCCCCTGGAGGTGGATTTTCAGGGGTGTACTTTCCGGTCAGGAGTCCCTGTTCCAGAGGGCTGTAAGCGATCAGTGTGATCCCTTCATCGTGGCAGGCGCGTAATAAATGATTGAACTCCACTCTGCGGTTTAAAAGGCTGTATTCAACCTGGTTGGAAGTCAAGGGCACACCGCGTTTCCTCAATCTTAACTGTGTGCGGCGCATCTTCTCTTCGTCATAATTTGATACACCAACGGCGCGGACCAGGCCCTGATCGTGTGCATCGGCGAGTGCATCCGCCCAAATTTCAACAGGTCGCGGCGGTAAGGGGAAATGGATTTGATATAGATCAACCCGCTCCATACCCAGGCGCTGCAGGCTAGTCTTTAAAGCGTTCGCCAGGCGTTCTTTCGAAAGCCGCCACGGAAAAGGCATAAATTTGGAGGCAACGATCACCTGGGCGCCAGATTCGTGAATAAACTTTCCTAAAAGACGTTCAGAGCGACCTAAGCCGTATAATTCAGCCGTATCGAAGAAGTTGATGCCTGCTTCCAGGCTGGCCTCAAAGGCTTCCCGGATGTCTGTCTCACCATAGTCCTGACCATACCCCCACACACTGCGGTCCCCCCATGCCCAGGCGCCTATCCCCAAGGGCGAGATCGCGATGCCCGAATTCCCCAATATAATTTTATCGATATTCTCAATCACGCCTTTAGCTCCGTATCTAATTCATCGATCGCGTCTCGAATTAATTGTGCGCTTTTACGAAGCGCCTTGCTTTCCTGATCACTCAAGCGTGGATGTAATGTGGCGACGATCCCTTGTCCGCCGATCAGATGTGGCAGAGCAACGGTCACATCTTTGACACCGGCGATATCGTCCATAGGAGTGCAGACCGTCATAATTGAGCGCAAATCGCGCAGGATGACCTCCGTAATGCGCGCGATCGCACTGCCCACACCATAGTACGTTGCTCCTTTTCCGCTGATGATATTGTAAGCGGCGCCGCGTACCTGGCGATCGATATCATCTTTATCATCCGAACATACTCTGGCTTGCTGCATCACGCAAAAATCATCCAGTGGGATGCCACCGACACTGACCAATGACCAGGTCAGCACTTCTGAATCGCCGTGCTCGCCGATCACATAAGCGTGAATGTGTTGAGCATCCACACCTAACTGCATACTTAAAAGCGTCCTGAATCGGGCTGTGTCCAGGGTGGTTCCAGTCCCGATGACCCGGCTGGATGGAACGCCCTGTGCCCCGGCGTAACGTGCTGCCAGGTGGGTCATTGCATCCACAGGATTAGAGGCGATCAAAAGGATTGCATCCGGTGCATTTTTCAGGATTTCGGGAATCACCTGTTGAAAAACCCTGGCGTTCCTACCTAGAAGCTCAAGACGCGTTTCACCGGGTCGTTGGCTGACGCCCGCCGTGATGACTACCACGCGTGAGTCAGCCAGGTCTGTGTATTCGCCTGCGTGCACATTCAGTGGGTGAGCGAATGGCACAGCATGCGAGATATCATCCGCCTCTGCCTGCGCGCGTTCTTTGTTCAGATCTACCAGGATGATTTCCCGCCCAACGCCGCGCATCACCATCGCATAAGCAGCCGTCGCCCCAACCATTCCACTTCCAACAATTCCAATTTTCATAATATCCCATCCTTTTCTGGTCTCCAATTTAATCTCATGGAAGATTCAAACCGCAGTACGCCTTTCGAGCGACGTCTCCCTGGATTGCGTAATATCAGCGCTGTGTTCTGTGGCATCTTCGGTAGCAGCTTCTGCAGTTCCTATGGAATTCAGAATCGTGTGAGCGACTCGCAGGCCTCCAAGAGCCACAGCCGCTGTCGATTGTCCGGGGAAGATACTGTCTCCAACCATCCATGTGCCGGCTGCCAGCCTCGGACGCCAGGAGCGAAACAGATTGGTCTGTGGAAAACCACCCACCCAACCGGCTACACGGCGCGTAAAATGTTGAAAAGTGACCGGTGTTCCCGGTAGTATTCTCGTCGCTGCATCTCGCAAACCAGGTAAAACAACCTTTGCAGTTGAGATCAGCCGTTGTGTGTATTCGCTTTTGCGCCTTTCGTATGCAGAGCGATCCTTTTCGAATAATTCCCACCAGGGAGTCAGTGCGCTGTGGGTGCTTAAAGTCATGGCGCGCTGACCTTTTGGCGCTCGATTGCTATCCCAGGTAGGACTGAGCGACAAAAAGACGGTGTTGCCCTCACCAAGTGGACGATTTGAGATCACCTGGTGGTGGAGTGGAAATTCAGCAGGCACGGCTGAACCGTCGAGACCGATATAAACCATGAAAGCCCCCCAGCCATCAGACGGCTGTTTTGATAAATTCTTCAAGCGTGGTGGAGCCATATCACCCATTAAAGGTGAAATATTCCAGGGCGGCAAATTTGCAATCACGATCTGAGCGGGGAATGAACCGCCCTTACTTGTCTCAACCACGACAGGCTGCCCTGCTTCATACACAATGCGAGTGGCTTCCTGCCGGTACAGTACCTGTCCACCATTTTGGCGTACAGCCTCCACCAGGGTCTGGGCAATCGAACCCATTCCACCTTCCAAGTGTACTACACCACGGCGGGGAAGGTCCAGTGCCGAGGCCCCGTATAAAGCATTGGCATACCTGCTGGTGGTTTGTGAAGAAATCAGGAGTTGAGCATCCACAAAGAGGCGCAAGCGATCTGGCATATTGCTCAGGTGGTTATCAACCGTTCTGAAAGCATCTCCGAACAAAGAGAATATCTGCTTGCTCCCAGAGGAAGGAAATCGAGTGAGGTTTTTCAACCACTCTGAACTAGATTTTAGCAGTTCAATCCATTCGTAACCTGTCGATGGAGGCCAGGGAGGAAGATGTAATGCCAGGTTCCAGAGAGCGTCAGCCGTCCTTTCCTGCCAGCGGAAAAAGTCCAGGCTTTGCGTTCCAAATATTTCCCGACGCGCCGCCCAACGTTGTTCGCCATCCTGGAGAATTATTTTCGCCCCATCAGGTAAATGAACCTGCACGGCTTCAGGTGCGGCATGTGCCAGCCAGGAGGAGATTCCACCTGCCTTGCCCACCTTTTCCATGGGCCCCCCGGGATAAAAACCAGCCGCCAGTGTAGCCCCAGCGTCAAAGTGGTAGCCCTGGTGATAGAATGTCCCCGCACAGCCGCCGGGATAAACCTGGGCTTCTAAAACCGTTACCTCAAGGCCAGCACGAGAGAGGGCTGCGGCAGCCGTCAGGCCACCAACTCCGGCTCCAATGACAACCACCTGGGGGATTGTGTTTCTTTTTGGGCCGTGATGCATCAATAGCTTGCTCCCCTCAGAAGTCGGCACGTTTTCCAGCCTCGATAGGCTAGCAAGAATGGCAGACCAATTGCCATCCCCAGGCCGATCACAGCTTGCAGGGGCTGCCCGGATAATTTAATATGGATTTCATCGTTAACCTGCGTCGTTGTCTTATCTACAGGATTGAATTTGTGATGGTGCTCCCACTTCTCGAACGGGCCCGCGATCTGGTGGTCGATGAAGCCAGTTGCGGTAACATTGCTGATCAAAGCTCGCCAACGAACCGGAAATGGCCCAATCCATAAGGTGAATGCCATTTCGTCGCCTTCGCTCAAAAGCTGCGGGGCTTGGTGGATACGGACGATCACAGGTGGCGGGGTAATGGCTGCCATATTGGCTGAACGAGCGTGAAATTCCGCAACCTGAACCAGAGGCGCATGGACCTGGAAAGAATTGGTAAAAATCATATGCTTTCGGGAAGATCAACGGCCCATGAATTGGCCCAACGTCTCGGCAAGGCGAAATTTGCGCATATAGGGAGCTGCATTTTCGACCGTAAAAGCGCGTGGTTCCTGGACGAATTTTGAAATTGCATTGTCACCTGGCACGTTTTTCACCTG
>Ga0315542_1000429_pt1 | contig 26171 bp, 23 predicted proteins | sample SalMarSW160120MG_FD_202541 | JGI IMG/M metagenome (GOLD analysis project Ga0315542, IMG submission 202541) | Salt marsh sediment microbial communities from the Plum Island Ecosystem LTER, Massachusetts, United States - Salt Marsh Sediment SW1601-20 ... | reverse complement strand
CGCTCCGGCGATTACGAGCCCTTCTTTAACGGCACCAGCTGCGCGACGCCCTATGCCGCGGGCGTCTGTGCGCTGATCAAGTCGAAGAACCCCACCTGGAGCAATGCTCAGATCCGCAATCAGCTGGTCAACACGGCCCAGGATGTGACCTCGGTGGAGTCCGGCGCAGGCTGGGACCGTTACACCGGCTACGGCATGGTGGATGCGGCGGCCGCGGTCGGCGGCAGCACGGGATCGCCGCCCGTCGCCAACTTCACGGGCACGCCCACGGTCGGCAACGTCCCGCTGGCGGTGAGCTTCAGCGACGCCTCCTCGAACAGCCCCACGTCCTGGAGCTGGACCTTCGGCGACGGCGGCACCTCGAGCAGCCAGAATCCGAGCCACACCTACACCGCCGCCGGCACCTACACGGTCTCGCTGACGGCCGCGAACGCCTACGGCTCGGACTCCGAGACCAAGACCAACTACATCACCGTCTCCGAGCCGGGCGGCGGCGACTATGCCACGCTGCCCTACAGCACCGGCTTCGAGAGCGGCGCGCTGGATGAGTTCTGGACCACCGAGACGACCTACGAGGGCCGGATCCGGATCTCCACCAGCTACGCGCCCCACAGCGGCAGCTACCAGCTGCTGATGGACGACAGCGTCAGCGGCGGCAACTACAGCCAGACCGAGGCCTGGCTGCACCTGGACCTGACCGGGATGGTGCAGGTGGACCTGGACTACTGGTGGAAGGAGTTCGGTGACGAGACCCACAGCCAGGACGGCGTGTACTTCTCGTCCAACGGCGGCTCGAGCTTCGTCAAGGTCCAGAACCTGAACGGAGCCAGCTACTCCGACCAGACCTGGCAGCACTTCACGCTCGACGTGGACGCCCTCTGCGCGGCCAACGGGCTGAGCCTCAGCGCCACGTTCGTCGTGAAGTTCCAGCAGTACGACAACTACCCGATGACCAGCGACGGCTTCGCCTTCGACGATATCAGCGTCACCGGCGTCGGCGCCGGCGATCCGCCGGTCGCCGCCTTCAGCGGCACCCCGACCTCCGGCGATGCCCCGCTGGCCGTCCAGTTCACCGACGCCTCGACGCAGAATCCCACCGCCTGGAGCTGGACCTTCGGCGACGGCGGTACCTCGAGCAGCCGGAATCCGAGCCACACCTACACCGTGGCGGGCACCTACACGGTCTCGCTGACGGCCAGCAACGTATACGGCTCGGACACCGAGACGAAGACGGCCTATATCACCGTCACGAATCCCGCCGGCGGCTCGTGGGTGACGATCACCTACGACGACTTCGAGGGCGGCTTCGGCCACTACACCGACGGCGGCGGCGACTGCGCCCTGTACAGCGGCGGCACCTACGCCCACCAGGGCACACGGGCCGCGGACATCCAGGACAACAGCGGCACGGCCTCGTCGTTCTACCACACCTCCACCTACAACGTGTCCGGTTACACCGAACTGGAGGTGGAGTTCTGGTTCTACGCCGTCAGCATGGACCGGAACGAGGATTTCTGGGTGCAGTACTACGACGGATCCGCCTGGCGGACCGTCGCCAGCTACACCCGGGGGAGCAGCTTCCAGAACGGGGTCTTCTACAACGTGACCGTCGCCATCCCGCGCAGCTCGTACAACTACCCGACCAACGCCAGGCTGCGCTTCGTGTGCGACGCCAGCGGGAACTCCGACGACGTCTACATCGACGAGATCGAGTTCCGGGGGCTGACGGCCGGCAAGAGCGGAGCCGGGCTCCTGGCGGAGGGCGGGCCGGCCCTGCCGGACCGCGTTTCGCTGGCCCAGAATTTCCCCAACCCGTTCAATCCCCTGACCACGATCGAGTTCAGCCTGCCCCGCGAGGCCCGCGCGCTGCTGCGCGTGTACGACGTGCGGGGACAGATCGTGGCGACCCTGGTCGATCAGGTGTACGGAGCCGGCGTGCACAGCGTGAGCTGGGACGCCCGGGATGCCGCCAGCGGCGTCTACTTCTACCGCCTGGAGACCCAGGAGCGCGTCGAGACGCGCAAGATGATCCTTCTCAAGTGACAGGGAACGTCCTGTCCATCCACACCAAGGGCCCCGGGGTTTCCCGGGGCCCTCGCGCTGAGAAGCAGCCGCTCATGCCCCACCGTATCGTTGCAGCAAGCGATAGCCGAGCCAGCGCTGGCAGGAGAGGGCGATGCCGTATATCAGCGGCAGCAGAGGCAGGACGTAATAGAAGCGGGCGATGTAGAGGCCGTGCAGGACGGCATAGAACAGGAACGCGAGCTGTACGGTCCGGGCCAGGACCTTCCGTTCCGGGGGAAGCAGTCTGCCCAGCATGAAGATGCCGATCCAGAAGAACGGGTAGAAGAACATCTGATCGAAGTAGTGCACGCGCCACATCAGCCAGAGCTTCCTGAGGACCAGCAGGAAGGCCCGCCCGGGGTGGTGCCGGATGGACTCCCATCCCGCGCGGTAGAGGGCGCCGCCGTCGGTGCGATCCCAGGTGTCGTAGGGCGGCGGCAGCTCGTGCTGGAAGCGGAAGCTCCCGTTGGCTCCCTCGTGAAAGCCCATGTAGAAGTTCATGCCGCCGTTGGTCGTGTAGGGGATGAATCGGTCCAGGCATATTTCGTTGCGGACCACCCAGGGCGAGACGGCCAGGGCGATCCCCACCAGGAACAGCACGGGGCCGAAGGGGATCCGGCGCGGCGACCACCGCGGCCGCCCCGCCCAGTCCAGGTACAGCAGGGCCGGAACCAGCACCACCAGCCGGGCTGTACCCAGCGTGGCCAGCCCCATGAGCACGCCCGCCAGGAACGCCGGCAGCATGCGGGGGCGCGCCGGCCGCAGGTAGAGGGTCAGGCTGACGACCAGCAGCAGGGTGACCAGCAGCTCGTACTTGTAGTAGAGCGTGAAGTAGTAGACGAGCATCGAGTTGTAAAAGAGGAGCGCCGCCCAGCGGCCTGTCCGCTTGCCGTAGAGGGCCGCGAGCAGGTGCCGCGAGATGATCGCCGCCGCCAGCGCGATCAACACATTGCCCAGGAAGAAGAGCCACGTGGCTCTCCCGAGCAGGGCCCAGAACAAGGCCAGGTAGTAGCAGAACAGGGGCGGCCAGTAGGCGCCCGCAAAGGCGCCGCAGGCCCACATCTCGGGGGCGGCGAGGATGCTTCGCGCCACGCCCTGGTAGATGGTGCCGTCGATCCCGGGATGGGTCTTGAAGACGAGCGTGAAGACGACGTGCGCGGCGGTCGTGGCGGCGAGGAGCACGGCGTAGCGCCGCGGCGTCAACCAGTTGTAGATGGCGCGCAACCCCAGCAGCAGCGATCTCAGCGCCTGGATCAAGGCTCGGACGTCTTCCTCATGGCGTTTCCTCGACGATCAGCGCTGAAGACCATCTTCCTGCCGACTCCGCCAGCGCGGCAGGCTAGCATACCCCCCCGCCAGCGGCAAGCCGGCGCTGGCTCACCGGCCAGCGATCATGTTTCGCATTCTCAGGATCCCGGAGCGGTGCGGTCTGGTCTCTTGAAATCATAGTGTTTTAATGGGTATAATCGTTCAGTCCTCCGGATCCTCATCCCATTCCCTACCGCGGGGGGTCCGTCGTGAGAATCAAGGCCATTTTTGTCCTTTGTTTCTGCCTGCTCGCCACCGTCGCCACGGCCGATACCTATGTTGTCGATCCTACCGGCAACGGCGACTATCCGACCATCCAGACCGCCATCGACGCGGCCGCGAACGGCGACATCATCGAACTGATCAACGGCACCTTCACCGGGGACGGCAACCGCGACCTTTCCTTCGGCGGCAAGGCGATCACGGTGCGCTCGCAGGGAGGAGATCCGCTGCAGTGCATCATCGATTGCCAGGGCAGCGATGCGGAGTGGCACACGGGCTTCAGCTTCTACTCCCTCGAAACCGCCACCTCCCATCTGGAAGGCCTGACCATCACGGGCGGATACGCCCAGCACGGAGCTGGCGTCTCCTGCACCGTGGGCAGCTCGCCCACGATCACGGGATGCATCTTCAGCGCCAATCTGGCCGTCGGCAGCGGCAGCGGCCGGGGCGGCGGTCTCGAGTGCGACAGATCCTCCCCGACGATCACCGACTGCCAGTTCACCGGGAACAGCAGCACGGTCGGCGGCGGCATCTACTGCTTCGGCGCGGGTAGCCCGATGATCACCGATTGCGGCTTCTACGACAACACCGCCGACAACGGCGGCGGCATCTACTTCGACCTCTGCACGCCCGCGGTCTCCCACTGCACCTTCTACGGCAACGACGCCGTCCTCGGCGGCGGCGCAGCCTACCTGTACGAGGGCAACATCTCGCTAGCCAGCTGCACCTTCGACCAGAACTCGGCCGGCAGCGGGAGCGCCATCCAGAGCCGGGGCAGCATCACGCTGGAGAGTTCGCTGATCGTGAACGGCTCCGGGCCCGGGGCCGTGACGTGCGTCGGCACCGGCAGCGTGGCCCTTTCCTGCTGCAGCGTCTACGGCAACAGCGGCGGGGACTGGGTCGACTGCATCGCGGGTCAGGACGGCAGCCAGGGGAACATCTCCGCCGCTCCTCAGTTTTGCGCCGGCGATCCGGGCAGCGAGAAGTTCTGGGCCATCCAGAGCGACTCGCCCTGTGCCCCGGCGCAGTCCTCGTGCGGCCTGATAGGCGCGTGGGACATCGGCTGCAACACCACCGGCACGGTTAGGCAGACCTGGGGAAGGCTCAAGGCCGGCTACCGCTGAGGATTCCATTCGCCGGGGAGCGGATCGAGTGACTCGAGCTTCGCGCAGTTCCGAACCCGGATTCCGCGGCAGGACTCGTGGCCCTCATCATCTCGCATGCGCATATTGTATCCACCCTGGTCGTCAGCCCGTGAAGACTTACCCTTTGACTTCGGCCGCGGAGGTGGAATCGCATGGAACCGCTCTCGCGCCGCCTGATCTCCACCCAAGCGTCCGCCGCGACGCTGCTGGTCCGCATCCTAGTGGGGGCCGTCTTCCTGTCGGAGGGTCTCCAGAAGTTCATCTTTCCGGCGGCGCTGGGCGCGGGCCGGTTCGCCCGGATCGGCATCCCGTCTCCGGGTTTCACGGGGCCGTTCGTCGGCGTCGTCGAGATCGCGGCCGGCACGCTGATCCTGCTGGGTCTGCTGACCCGTCCCGCCGCGCTTCTCCTGCTGATCGACATCTCGGTGGCCATCTTCACGACCAAGCTGCCCATCCTGCTCGGACACGGCTTCTGGCTCTTTCACCTGCCGGAGCTGAAACGGTACGGATTCTGGAGCTTCGCCCACGAGTCGCGGACCGACTTCTGCATGTGGCTCGGCTGCCTGTTCCTGATCATCACGGGAGCGGGCGGGCGATCCCTGGACGGCTGGCTGCAGGCCCGTCGGCTCAGGACTGGTTGAGGCGGGCGGCGGCCAGCTTCTCGAAAAGGCGGGTGGGCTTGAGCTTGTGCTGGTCGAGACCGACGGCCTCGGGCGGCAGTCCCTGGGCCAGCGCCAGGAGCTGGAAGTAATAGACCGGCGGGACGCTGAAGTCGAATTCGTACTTCTTGGCGACGCGGAGCTGGCCCGTGTCGAAGGAGTCGAAGCACGAGGGGCAGATGACGCCCATGACGTCGACGTCGGCGTCGTGCACGGAGCGCAGCACGGTGGCGGTCATCTCGGCGGGCAGCTCGCACTCCTTGCAGGCCTTGCCGCAGCAGATGATGCGCTCCTCGTGGTTGACCGGCGTGGCGCCGACGGCCCGCAGCATGTCCTCGAAGATGGTGGGGTTGTCGGGATCGTCCACCTGCATGATGTCGCGCGGCTTGAGCAGGTGGCAGCCGTAATGGACGGCCACGCGCACGTCCTCCAGGGGACGCGTGACCGACCTCTCGATGGCGCCGTAGCCCACGTCGTCGCGCAGCACCGTGATCAGGTGGCGGGCCCGGGCCGTGCCTTTGTACTCCAGCCCCACCTTGTGCAGGCGGCGGTTGACCTGCTCCAGCAGCTCGCCCCCCTCGTTCAGCAGGTGCGCCGTCTCGCAGAGGGTCTCGGTGCAGCCGCTGCAGATGGTCACGAACTCCAGGTCCGCCGCCTCGGCCATCACCAGGTTGCGGGCGCCCAGGACCAGCCAGTCCAGCTTGTGCAGGGATTTGAAGAAGACCGGATCGGGACAGCAGCTCAGACCCTCCAGGTCGACCAGCTCGATCCCCAGCTTGGGCATGGTCTTGCGGACGGCCGCCTCCATCTGGGGGTAGCGCACCTCGATCATGCAGCCGGGAAAAAACGCGAACCTCATGAGGAGTCCTCCTCCTCGTCAACGCCGGCTGGCGCGGCCTCCTCCTGCCAGGTGCCGCCTCCCTCTACACTCACCAGGGCCTGCATCTGCGCGAGGGGCGGCTCGCGCAGCGGGGGCAGGCCCAGCTCCTCGCGCCGCCGCTCGGTGCGCTTGGTGACCAGGGCGCTGCGGCCGGTCTTGAGGATACCCTCGACCGCCGGGCCGACGCCCTGGGGTATGATCCCCTGGCGTCCCATCAGGTTCTTGAGGGCGACGATGACCTCGATGGGCTTGACGTCCTGCGGGCAGCGGTCGAAGCAGGTGAAGCAGTTGGAGCACATCCAGACGGGCGACTCGGGACCGATCAGCTGCTCCCGCAGGCCGTAGAGGACGGCCAGCATGATCTCCCGGGGGTTGAAACGGTCGGTGAAGCGCGCCGTCGGGCAGTCGCCCACACAGGCGCCGCATTGGTAGCAGTAGTTGACGCCGTCCCCTTCCAGCACGAGCCCCAGCTCGTCCTTGAAGGAATGATCGATCGCCAGCGGCTCCACCGCGTCCTTCTTGCGCTCGGCCACGGTTGGCTCCCTCGTCGCTGCGTCTCTACTTCTTGGCGGCGCCCACCTCGGCCAGCGGGCGCACGCTGTTGGAGCGGCACTTGGGACACGCCCGTTCCGTCAGGGTCGCCTTGGGATCGTAAGCCTCGACCCAGGCGTGCCCGCAGCGCATGCACTTCCAGTCCCAGGGTTTCTCCACGTCAGGCCGTCCTCACCTCCGCGGCCGCCGCCTGCTCCCGCCTCTGCTGCTGCTTGAGCTTGCGCTGCCGCTTCTTCTCCTCCTCCTCGGCGAGCACCTTCATGGTGTGCTCGATCTCCTCGGCGGTGACCGTTTGCCTCAGCTCCTCCATCTGGTTCATGGTCTTCTGGAACTTGGGTCCCTCGGCCGCGCTGATCCACTCGAGCTGCAGGCGCTCGGGCCGGATGCCACGCTTCTCGAGGTAGTTCCACAGCCGGTAGACGCGCTTGACCGTCTGCCGGTTGGCGTCGATGTAGTGACAATCCGAGAAGTGGCAGCCCGACACCAGCACCACCGGCGCTCCCTTGCGGAAGGCGCGCAGGACGAACTCCTCGTCCACCCGCCCGCTGCACATGGTGCGGATGAGCCGGCAGGACGGCGCGTACTGCATCCGGCTGATGCCGGCCGTGTCGCCGCCTGCGTAGGAGCACCAGTTGCAGGCGAACGTGATCACCTTTTCCTCATTGTTCTCGGCCAGCAGCGTGTCCACCTGGCTGAGGATCTGCCCGTCGGTGAAGTGGCGCATGCTGATGGCGTCGAAGGCGCAGGTCGCGGCGCAGGTGCCGCAGCCGGCGCAGGCCGCCTCGATCACCTGGGCCTTCACCTTGGCCGCCTTGTCGGCGGTGATGGCCCCGTAAGGGCAGACCTCGGCGCAGAGACCGCAGGCGGTGCAGAGGTCCGCGTCGACGCTGGCCGTGATGGCCTCCACGGTCACCTTGCCGGCGTTGAGCAGGGCTCCCGCCCGGGCGGCGGCGGCGCCGGCCTGGGTGACGCTGTCCTTGACGTCCTTCGGCGACTCGCAGCAGCCGGCGATGTAGACGCCCCGCGTGGGCGCGTCGACCGGCTTGAGCTTGGGGTGCGCTTCCATGAAGAAGCCGTCGGAGGTGGTCGACAGGGTCAGCAACCGCTTGACCGCATCGCCGTCGGCGCGGGGCCGGGCACCGACGGAGAGCACCAGCATGTCGAACTCGTGTTCCTCGATCTGCTGGGTGGTGGTGTTCTCCACCACCATGCGCAGGTTGCCGGTGGCCGGGTCCTCGACGACCTCGCCGGGGATGCCGCGGATGTATTTGACGCCCGCCTCGCGGCTCTTCTCGTAGAGGTCCTCGAAGCCCTTGCCGAAGGCGCGGATGTCGATGTAGAACACCGAGCAGCTGGAATCCGGATAGTGATCGCGAATGAGCAGGGTGTCCTTGACCGTGTTCATGCAGCAGAAGTTGCTGCAGTAACCGGCCCCGTCCCGCAGGGAGCGGGAACCGACGCACTGGATGAAGCCGATCCGCAGGGGCGTCTGCTGGTCACCGGGGCGCACCAGGTGGCCGCCCGTGGGGCCGCCCGCGCAGATCAGGCGCTCGAACTCCATGCTCGTGATGACGTTCTCGTAACGCGTGTAGCCGTACTCGTCCAGGGCCGTGGGATCGTAGACGTCCAGGCCGGTGGCCACGATGATGGCCCCCACGTCGAGGACCAGCAGCTCGTCCCGATCGTCGTAGTCGATCGCCTGCTTGTCGCACACGTCGGCGCACTTGCCGCAGGCGATGGGGTTCGTCCCGAGACACGACTCCATGTCGATCAGGTACGACGAGGGCACCGCCTGCGGGAAGGGCAGATGGATCGCCTTGCGCGTCGACAAGCCCATCTGGAACTCGTCGGGATGCGTCGCCGGGCAGACCTTCTCGCACTCACCGCAGCTGTTGCAGACGGTTTCGTCCACGTAGCGGGCCTTCTTGCGAACCGTGACCTTGAAGTTCCCCACGTAGCCCGTGACGTTTTCGACTTCACTGTAGGTCAGCAGCTTGATCCGGGGATGCCGACCGGCATCCATCATCTTCGGACCGAGAATTCATATGGAGCAGTCCATCGTCGGGTACGTCTTGTCGAGCTGCGCCATGATCCCGCCGATGCTGGGCTGCTTCTCCACCAGGTAGACCTTGTGCCCCGCGTCCGCGAGGTCCATGGCCGCCTGAATCCCGGCCACGCCGCCGCCGATCACCAGCGCTGTCTGCGTCACGGGAAAGACCATCTCGTCCTGGGGCTGCAGGCGCGCCGCGCGCGCCACCGCACTCGCCACCAGGTCCTTGGCCTTCTCGGTCGCCGCCTTGGGATCGTGCCCGTGCACCCAGGAGCAGTGCTCGCGCAGGTTCGCCATTTCCATGAGGTAGGGATTCATCCCCACGTCCCAGACGCACCCGCGGAAGGTCGGCTCGTGCATCCGCGGGGTGCACGACGCGACGACCACGCGCTCGAGCTTGTGCTCAACGATGGCCCGCTTGATCTCCTGCTGTCCCGGTTCCGCGCACGTGTACTTGTTGCGGATCGCCGCCACGACGCCCGGCAACGACTGGGCGTAGTCCGTCACGGCCTGCGTGTCCACGGTGCCGGCGATGTTCGAGCCGCAGTCGCAGACGAACACGCCGATCCGGGGGAGAGCTTCCGTCATTCGGTTCACCCCCTTTCCTGGGCTGATGTCGCCACGGCCTGGGCCGTGAGCGCCTCGGCCAGCACGACCGCCAGATCCCGGACCGGCAGGTCGGGGACGGCGGCATCGCCGGACTGGGCGCACTTCAGGTGAATCATGCACTTGGGACAGGCGGTCACCAGCGCCTGCGCGCCGGTGGCGGCCGCCTCCTTGAGCAGATCCGTCTGGATCCGCTTGGTGGCCTGGTTGCAGCTGAGCCAGCTCCCCGCGCAGCAGGTGGCGCGGGTCCGGCTGTGATCCATCTCGTGCAGCTCGAGCCCGGGCACCGCCGTCAGGGCCGTCCGGGGCTCCTCGTACTTCCCCTGGTGCCGGCCGAGACGGCAGGGATCCTGAAAGCTGACGGCCTGGGGCCGGGCCTGGAGCGGCAGCTCGCCGGCGTGCTCGGCCACGAACTCGGCCAGGTGCTGGACCGTGCCGGCCGGCTCGCCGAAGCGCTCCTTGTACTCGCGTCCCAGCGTCAGGGAGCACTCGGGGCAGACGGTGATCACCCGCTCCGCCCCGGCCTCCTGGAACATCTTCACGTTCATCTGCGCGAGCCGCTCGAAGGTCGCCGGATCGCCGGACCAGAGGGCGTCGTGCCCGCAGCAGCGCTCGTCGGCGCGGACGGCGGGGGCGATGCCCAGGACGTTGAGCAGCCGGATCGCGGCGACGGCGGCCTCGATGGTCCGCACCCCGTTCTCGGCGTAGAAGACGTCGAAGTAGGGCAGGCAGCCCACGAAGAGCAGGGTCTTGCCCTGCGGATCGGTCTGCACGTCGTCGGGCAGCCAGTCGAGGCGGTTCTGGGGCAGCTCGGCCTGGGATTGCAGGACCGTCAGGGATTCCATGACGCCGCAGCGGGTGAAGGGGGGCTGGCCGCCGCCCTCGCGCACCTTTTCCCGCAGGCGGGGCACCAGCCGGCTGATCGTCACCTCCTGCGGGCAGCGCGTGTCGCAGTACATGCAGGTCAGGCAGCTCCAGAGGGCCTCCTGCGCCGCCGGCGGCGATGCGGCCAGGCCGGCCGCGCTCGCGGCCGTGCCCGCTCCGGTCCCCCCGTCGGCCAGGCGCCGCACGATGCGCCGCGGTGAGAGCGCGTGGTTGTAGCGCGCCACCGGACAGGCCGACGTGCACTTGCCGCAGTCGAGGCAGCGCAGCACGCCGCTGCTGTTCGCTCCCGCCGTCATGCCGTCACCTCCGACCCGACCGGCTCCTCGCGGAAGGCCCGGTCCGAGCCGCCGCGCAAGGGGCTGGGCCCCAGCGCCTGGATCTGCGCCACGAACTCGTCGATCAGGCTCGCCCAGCGCGGACCCTCCGCCGCCGACACCCACTCCAGGCGCACCCGCCCCTCCTCCAGTCCGAGCGTGCGGAGCAGGCCCTTGGTGACCTCGAACTGCTTGATGGCCCAGTGGTTGCCGAAGATGTAGTGGCAATCCCCGATGTGGCAGCCGGAGACGAGCACGCCGTCGGCCCCCAGCTGGAAGGCCCTGAGCACGTGGGCCGCGTTGACCCGGCCAGAGCACATGGTCCGGATCACCCGGAACTTGGGCGAGTGCTGCAGGCGGCTGACCCCCGCCGTGTCGGCCCCGGCGTAGGAACACCAGTTGCAGGCAAAGACCACGATGCGCGGCTCGAAGGCTCCGGTGCTCACGCTTTCTCCCATTGCAGCATCGTCTCCAGCATGACGTCGATCTGCTCGTCCGTGAAGTGGCGCGCGGTGATGGCACCGCTCGGGCACCAGGCCACGCAGGTTCCACAGCCCTTGCAGGAGGCCTTGTTGATGCTCGCCACCGGCACGCCGAGGTCGCCCATGCCCAGGGCGGGGGCGTGGAACTCGCAGATCTCCACGCAGGTCCCGCAGCCACGGCACAGGAAGGGATTCACCTCGGCCACGGTGGGCTCCAGCTCCAGCTTGTCGCGGGCCATCGTCTGGCCCGCCTTGCCGGCGGCGGCCCCGGCCTCGGCCAGGGCATCGGAGAGCGGCTTGGCGCCGACCGCCGAGCCGCAGACGTAGACCCCGTCGACCACCGTCTCGACCGGCCCCAACTCGGGGTGACGCTCCATGAAGAAACCGTCCGGACCCATCGGCACCTTCAGGATGTCCCGCAGCCGGGCCACGGTCTCGGCATCGGGCACCAGGCCCACGGCCAGCACCACCAGCTCGGCGGAAGCCTCCAGCGGGCGCCCCAGCATCAGGTCGCGGGCCACCACGCTTTGGGCCCGGGTCTTGGTGCCGCGGACCTCGGGCGTCTCGTCCTCGGGGATGCGCACGAAGAGCACGCCGGCGCCGCGCGCCTTGCGGTACAGCTCCTCCGCGCCGGGCGAGACCATCCGCATGTCCCGGTAGTAGACCGTCGTCTTGACGCCGCGCTCGGCCAGCTGCAGGGCCTGCTTGACGGTCGTGGGGCAGCAGTAGCGGGAGCAGCCCGGATTGCAGCCGTCGGCGGCGCAGCGCGAGCCCACGCACTGCACGAACACGGCGCTGGCAGGCGGCGTGCCGCCCTCGCCGAACCAGCGGTCGCTCTTGCGCTTGAAACGCTGCTCCAGCTCCAGGCTGGTCAGCACGTTCTTCTTCTCGCCGTAGCCGTACTGGCCGGTGGGATCGTACGGCCTGGCTCCGGTGGCCAGCACGATGGTGCCGGCCTGCAGGCGGATCCGCGCCCCCTTGCCGCTGACCGGCGCCAGCTCGGCCACGAAGTTGCCCACGTAGCCCGAGACCCCGGCCAGCTCCATGCCCCGATGCACCTGGACCCGCGAGCGCTTCAGGCGGTCGCTCAGGAGCTTGCGCTTGGCAGCTGCGCTCTGGCCCGAACCGTAGAGCGTATTCAGTCCGGCCGGTCCCAGGAAACCGCCCAGCCGCTCGGTGCGCTCGGCCAGCGTCACCTCGAAGCCCTGGGCGTCCAGATCGAGCGCCGCCCGCAGGCCCGCCGGCCCGCCGCCGACCACGAGCGCCCGCCGGTGGATGTCCACCTGGACCGGGGTGAGAGGCTCGAGCCGGGCCGCCCGCGCCACCCCCATGCGGATCTGGTCGCGGGCCCGCAGCTGGGCCTCGTCCGGGGTGTGGCTGTGCACCCAGGTGCACTGGTCGCGGATGTTGACCATCTCGAACAGGTAGGGGTTCAGCCCGGTGCGGGCCAGCGCCTCGCGGAAGACCGGCTCGTGGGTGCGCGGCGTGCAGGCGGCCACCACCACGCGGTTGAGGTCGTGCTCGCGGATGGCGTCCTCGATGGCCCGCTGGGAGATGTCGGCGCAGGCGAAGGACTCGTCCGTCGTGTAGACGACGCCGGGCAGCCCGGCCGCCTCCTCCGCCAGCTGCTTGACGTCCACCACGCCGGAGATGTTGGCCCCGCAGTGGCATACGAAGACCCCGATGCGGGGCGGCCCGGAGACGTCGCGCGGCTCGGCGTGGCGCTTCTGCTCCACCGCCTCGCGCTGGTCCAGCACGAGGCTGCCCGCCATCACCGCGGCGGCCGAGCCCTGGGCCACGCACTCGGGGATGATGGCCGGCGCGCCGGCGCTGCCGGCCACGAACACGCCGGGGCGGGTGGTCTCGGCCGGGGCCGTCTCGGGATCGCGGCGCTTGAAGAAGCCGGTGGCGTCCAGCTCCACGCCGAGCACCGCGGCCAGCTCGCGCGAGCCGGCGGCCGGCGTCGCCGCCACCGACAGCACCACCATCTGGGCCTCGAGGCGTCGCGGCCGGCCGCTGGGGAAGTCCTCGATCCAGAGGGTGAGGTCGCCACTGGCCGCGTCCTCCTGCACCTTCGCCGGCCGGCCGCGCAGGAAGCGCACGTCCGGGCGCCCGCGGGCGCGTTCCACGAAGGCATCGTAGCCGCGTCCGGCGGCCCGCACGTCGGTGTGCAGGAGCAGGCACTCTGCGATGCCGGGCTCGTGCTCGTGGGCCAGCAAGGCGGCCTTCACCGCGTTCAGGCAGCAGTAGCGGGAGCACCAGGGGCGCCCCCCTTCCCCCCGGGAGCCCACGCACTGCACGAACACCACCGACCGCGGCACCTTCAGATCGGAGGGGCGCAGGACGCGGCCCTTCGTGGGACCGGTGGCGCAGAGCAGCCGCTCGAACTCGAGCCCGGTCATCACGTTGGGCGCGCGCCCGTAGCCGAAGGCCAGCAGCTCACGCGGATCCAGCTCGTCGAAGCCGGTGGCCACCACCACGGCCCCCACGTCCAGGTCGTACTGCTTCTCCGCGTCGTCGTAATCGATGGCGCTGGGCTCGCAGACCCGCGCGCAGCGCTCGCAGACGACGAAGTCCTCGTTCAGGCAGACGGACTTGTCGATGTGGTAGGCCGCGGGAATGGCCTGCGGGAAGGGGCGATCGATGGCCTTGACGGCCTTGAGCCCCACGTCGTAGGGATTGGGCCGCACCGCGGGGCAGGCCTCGCTGCAGAGGCCGCAGCCCACGCAGCGGTCGAGGTCGACGTAGCGCGGCTGCTGGCGGACGTGCGCGCGGAACGCACCAGCACGACCGTCGAGGCCCGTGACCTCGGCCAGCGTGTGGATCGTGATGCGGGGATGCCGACCGGCATCCATCATCAAGGGGCCCAGGATTCAGATCGAGCAGTCGATCGTCGGGAACACCTTGTCCAGCTGGCTCATGCGCCCGCCGATGGACGGGGAGCGCTCCACCAGATGCACCCGGTACCCGGCGCGGGCCAGGTCCAGGGACGCCTGGATGCCCGCGATGCCGCCGCCGATGACCAGGACTCCCTTAGGGCTTGAAGTGATCATAACCCTTCTCGAAGGCCTTCATGTTCATGTCCAACAAGCGCGAGGGAACGGACGTCTCCACCGCCTGGCGAGCCGCCTCCTTGCTGACGATGCCGGTGGCTGCGGTGGCGAAGCCAACGGCCACGATGTTCTGCACGATGCGGTTGCCCAACTCCTCGGCGATGCGCGTGGCCGGCACGCCGTAGAGCTTCATCTTGCCGCGTGGCTCCTGCGGCTCGACGAGATCGACGTCGTAAATCACGATGCCGTCGTCCTTCACCTCCGACTCGTACTTCTCGTAGCCCTCCTTGGAGAGCGCGATCAGCACGTCGGTTGCGCGCAGGTAAGGGTAGGCGATGTCCTCGTCGGAGATCACCAGCGCCGAGGCGCAGGCGCTGCCGCGGGCCTCCGGGCCGAAGCTCTGCGTCATGGTCGAGTTCAGCTCGTCGTAGATGGCCGCGGCCTTGCCGAAGATGTAGCCGGTCTTGATGACGCCTTGCCCGCCGTAGCCGGTGATGCGGATCTCACGCCTGGGCATGGCTCTTCGCCTCCTCCTGCGCCTTGGCGAACTCGGCGCGATAGTACTTGTCGCCCAAGGTCCGGTAGTGCTGCGCGTCGGTGAGGTCCTGCCAGGTGGGCCGCTCCCGATCCACGAACTTGCCGCAGATGATCTTGCCCTGGTAGTCGATGCCCACCGTGCGGGTGTCGGCGCCGTGCTGGATCTCGCTGTTGTCGTGGTAGTACTTCATCAGGTCGTGTCCGGTGCCCAGCCGGTTGCGGCGCGCGTAGAGGGTCGAGCAGGGGGTGATGATCTCGACGAAGCTGAAGCCGCGCCGGCCCAGCGCCTCGGTCATGGACTTGGTGAGCCGGCGCACGTGGAGCGCCGTCCAGCGGGCCACGTAGCAGGCGCCGCACGACTCCAGCAGCAGCGGCAGGTTGAAGGGTGGCTCGTACGCTCCCCAGGGGGTGGTCGAGGTGTTGGCCGTGCCGGGGGTGGTCGGCGCCACCTGCCCGCCGGTCATGCCGTAGATGAAGTTGTTCACGCAGATCACCGTGATGTCCATGTTGCGGCGCGCCGCGTGCACGAGGTGATTGCCGCCGATGGCGGCGAGATCGCCGTCGCCGCTGAACACCACCACCTTGAGATCCGGGTTGGCCAGCTTCAGGCCGGTGGCGAAGGGGATCGCCCGTCCGTGGGTGGTATGGTAGCTGTCCAGCTTGACGTAACCCGCCACGCGGCCGGTGCAGCCGATGCCGGAGACGATGGCGATGTGATCCAGGTCGATGCCGGTGCGCTCGACGGCCTCGGTGAAGCACTTCACCGCGGTGCCGATCCCGCAGGTGGGACACCAGATGTGCGGCAGCCGGTCGGCGCGGAGCATGTGCTCCATGGGATGGCGTTCCTCGGTCTTCACGGGGCTCATCGCACGGCCTCCTCGATGGCCTGCTGAATGACGGCAGGATCATGCACGTCGCCCCCCATGTGGGGGAGCATGACGGTGGCGGCCCGGCCGGCGGCGCACCGTTCCACCTCGAGCGCGAGCTGCCCGTAGTTGATCTCGGGCACCACGAAGGCCTTGACCCGGCCGGCCAGCTCGCGGATGCGGCGCTCGGGGAAGGGCCAGATGGTGCGGAAGCGCAGGCCGCCCACCGGCAGCCCTTGCTTGCGGGCGCCGGCCACCGCCGCCTTGGCCACCCGCGAGGTGATGCCGAAGGAGATGACCACCACCTCGGCACCGTCCAGCCCGTCCTCCTCGAGCATGACGATGTCGTCGGTCGCGTTGCGGATCTTGTCGCAGAGGCGCCGCACCAGCTTGTCCTGGACATCGGCCGCCATCACCGGATAGCCGCGCTCGTCGTGGGTCAGACCGGTGATGTGGTAGCGGTGGCCCATGCCGGCATGGGCCATCTCGGGGATCAGGTCCTCGCGCGGCTGGTACGGCAGGTACTCGCCGATCGGCTTCTCCGTCAGGCGCCGCGGGACCAGCTCGAGGGTGTCGGCCGCGGGGATGACGACCTTCTCGGTCATGTGCCCCACGCACTCGTCGAGCATCACCATGACCGGGGTGCGGTAGCGCTCGGCCAGGTTGAAGGCCTCGAAGGTCAGCTCGAAGGCCTCCTGGGGAGACTGGGGCGCGACCGCGATGATCTCGTAATCGCCGTGGGACCCCCAGCGGGCCTGCATGATGTCGGCCTGGCCGACCATGGTGGGCAGCCCCGTCGACGGCCCGCCCCGCTGGACGTTCACCACCACGCAGGGGGTCTCGAGCATCACGCCCAGGCCGATGTTCTCCATCATGAGGCTGAAGCCCGGCCCCGAGGTGACGGTCATGGCCTTGGCGCCGCCCCACGTCGCTCCGAGCACGGCGGTGATCGAGGCGATCTCGTCCTCCATCTGGATGAAGGTTCCGCCCACGCTGGGAATGCGCTGCGCGTAGCGCTCGACGACCTCCGTGGAGGGCGTGATGGGATAGCCCGCTATGAAGTTGCAGCCGGCCGCCAGTGCCCCCTCGGTACAGGCATGGTCGCCGTCGAGGTAGTGGGCGCCCGTCAGCACCCGCTTCGGATCAGCTCGCACCACGGTTCACCTCCTGGCCACCGGCCTCCTCCTCCGCGGCGGGGAGGCAGAAGATGGCGAAGTCGGGGCAGATCACCTCGCACAGGTCGCATTCCACGCAGTTCTCGGCCTGGATCACCTCGGGATAGTGATACCCCTTGGCGTTGTAGCCCTTGGACATGCGCAGCACTCCGCGCGGACAGAACTCCACGCAGAACTCGCAACCCTTGCACCTGTCGACGATGAGGTGGATCTCGCCCCGGGGAACCTTGACTTCCTGGACGTCGAGGGGCACTCGCCAGTAGCGCATGGCCACGTCCTTCCCGGGGTGGCGCCGGAGCAGATCGGTGAGCGTCTCGCGGGACCCGGCGCCGGACTATTGCGTTGTGGCTTGCTGCTTATAGCAAAAGGGAAGCGGCACCTTCAGTGGGCCTTGCTTCCCCCTTATCGCCGATTGTGGCTCCCTACCTCCGCGAGCGTTGCGTAATCCATGAGGTGTCGTCGCAGTGGTTCGTGCATCAGGATACGGCAAGGCACAAGATCGTATCAACCCTTTTCCCGCCGGATATCGCTGCCAAAGATAAGCTGTCACCGAAGATATGAGAACAGAAATCATGTTCCGTGATTCGCCGGCCCCGCGGCTCAGGAATGGTCCTCGTTGCGCTCCTCGAGGATCCGCTTCAGGGCGGCCCGGGTCTGCTCTCCCGCGAACAGCGTGGCCCGGGAGGACATGAGGTCGTTCACCACCTCGTCGAGGGAGCGCAGCTCGCGAGCCTTACGGTACTCGCTCACGTCGCCGATGAAAAGCCACAGTCTCTGCCGGATGGCCGGCGGCAGCACGTGTTCCAGGTACTCCAGGGCCAGGCTCTTCAGGTTCTCGTCCCGGGCGAGGATGCCCTGGAAGGCGGCCTTGACCTCCTGGGGATCGAGCACCAGGGAGAGCATGCGGAAGGTGTGCTCCAGGCTCAGCTCGCCGCGCACGCCGATGCGCTGGATCGCCAGGTCGTCCGCGTCCGGCTCGCTGTCGTCCAGCAGTTTCTGCAGCTCCCAGAGAGGACCATCCCGCGTGACCTCGAGCCGGATGGCGTGCCACACGCGGGGCGACCACGGGCGCGCGCCGACGGACAGGCCATGCCGGCGCCGGCGCACCAGGGCGATCGCCGAGCGGTAGCGGATCTCGAAGCGCTTCATGACGAGGCCGTCCAGGAGGGCCGCGTCCGCCTCCGGGCCGCCGGTCCGGGCCAGGACGGCGGGAATGCGGCGGCGGATCACGAAGTCGGCGTTCTCGTCCCGCAGGGTGGAGACCAGCTGCGGTATCGCGAGGTCGCCCAGCTCGACCAGCTTGGCCACCAGTTGCCTGTAGAGAGCATCCCGCGCCAGCAGACGCATCAGGCGCGGCACGTCCTCGGCACGCCAGCTCCGGGTCTCGTCCAGGGCCTGCAGCACGACCTCGTCCTCCGGGCTGCGCAGCCGCGCGAGGCGGTCGCCGGGGGACGGCTCGAGCAGCGGTTGCGGGGCCGGGACCGCTTCCGGCAGCGAACCGTCGGCCGAGCTCGCCAGTTCGCGGCGGATCTCGCGCAGCAGCGGCGCCACGTTCAGGCGGGTGAAGGTGGCGCTGAGCAGGTCGCGCCCGCGGGCCCGAGCATCGGCGCTCGCCTCGCCGTCGCCCGCGGCCTCCTCGCGCAGCCGTGCGGTGATGGTCTCGTAGTACTGCTTGCCCATGCGGCGGCAGAGGTGCAGGAACAGCAGAGCCAGCACCATCACCAGGAGCGAGAGCCAGCGCGAAGGAAGCCCCGGCAGGGTGACCCAGGCGAAGACCACGAGCGCTCCCAGTCCCTCGGCTGTGCTGTCCACCACCGAATCGACGAAGGTCTTGGTCTTGCGCCGGAGCAGGGTCGGCAGCGGCACGTAGAGCAGCTCCAGCAGGGGCCGGTGCAGGGACTTGCGCAGGGCGCTGTCGGTGCCCCGCAGCAGGGTCAGCAGCAGGAAGCCCGGCGCCAGCAGCACCCCTCCCGAGCCCAGCAGCACGAGGGCCGGCAGCACGGCCAGCCCCGTCGCAATGCCGGTCGCGGCGATGATGCGTCCGGTGACCAGGAGCTGAACCGCGAGGGCCAGACCGCCGGTCCAGCCGTAGAAGGCGCCGAAGAAGCCGGCCAGCCCGGCCTGGCTCGTGTGGGCCGCCTGCGCGTACTCCTTGAACTGGTAGTCGATCAAGGTGCTGGCGCAGGTGGCCGTCATCACGATCAGGGCGATGGTCCGCAGGTGGGGCGAGCCCCAGATCAGGCGCAGGCTCTCGCGGGTCGAGGTGGCTGCGGACGCCTCCAGGGCCGGTCCCGCCTCCACCACGCCGGTGACCCCACCGGCCGTGGTCAGGTCCTCGGCCCGGGCGCGGCGCTGCCGCACCTCCGGCAGGCTGCCCATCACCACCAGCAGCAGGACCAGCAGGGCCGCCAGCAGCGGCACCAGCCAGATCAGCTCGAGCCGCTTGGTCAGCCAGTTGAGCGAGACGCCCATGATCATCAGGCCGGCGGTGCCGCCGGCGCTGATCAGGCCGAAGAGGCGCTTGGCGCCGCGCACGGGAAAGGTCTCCGCAACCACCACCCAGAAGCCGGAGGTCAGCAGCAGCGTGCCCACGGCCGTCCAGAGATAGAAGACGACGGTGGCCACGGGGCTCCGCGTGACGAAGGGCCAGAGGACGCCCAGTCCGCCCATGATCAGCAGGATCAGCATCGAGAGCAGCCGTCCCGGCTGGTGGCGGGTGAGCAGGCGGGTGAAGGCCCCGACCGCCGGCAGGCTGAGCAGGGCGACGGCGCCGGTGATGTAGGGCAGGTTGCGGGCCGGGAAGTCGGTGAGGAAGAGGGCCTCGCGCAGCGACCGGGCGAGGGTGACGAAGGCCATGACGAAGAGCGCGCCCAGCAGGCAGAGCGTCACGATCCTGGCCTCTGCGGGCCGGATGTCGAGCCAGTCGGTGAAGCGTTCGCGAAGGTTCGACATGCGTCGCTCAAGCCGATCCGGTCGTGTTCTCCTGCCTCGTGATTCCTCGTCGACTCAACATAACGCGAACCGGCCCTTCCTGTCAGGTTCACCCGGTGAACCATCGCCGGCGGCGAGGCTTCCCGGTTCGGCATCCTGCCTTCCCGCACCCGCTGCTTCTAGCTGCCTGCCGGATCAACCGGGCGAACGGACGGGGGCCGGGGCGCGGCCAGGATATCCAGGACCAGCGCGGCCAGGGCGTAGCCGAAGATGCCCGGCAGGGAAATCTGGCTGGGCAGACGGTTGCGGATGCGGCCGCGATCGCAGCTCAGGTCGTCCAGATCGGGCGGCAGCGCCGCGCCGGGCGGCTCCTCGGAGTAGACGCAGGGGATCCCCTCGCGGATCCCCAGCCGGCCGAGGCGCTGGCGGACCTTCTTGGCCAGCGGGCAGATGCGCGTGCGCGAGATGTCCGCGCGCCGGACCCGCGCGAAATCCGTGCGCGAGGAGGCGCCCATGCTGCTGACCACCGGAACGCCGCGGCGGACGCACCAGGCCAGCAGCGCCACCTTGGGATTGAGGCTGTCGATGGCATCGGCCACCACCGCCGGAGTCGGGGTGAGCAGCTGGTCCGCGGTGTCCTCGTGGCAGAAGGCCTGCCGGATCTCGACCTGCGTGTCGGGGCAGGTCCGGGCCAGGTGAGCGGCCGCCGCCGCGACCTTGGGCCGGCCCACGTCGGCCGGTCCCGCAAAGGCGCTGCGGTTCAGCGAGGAAGCGGTCACGGGATCGAAGTCCACCAGCAGGAGCCCTCCGACGCCGCTGCGGGCCAGGGCCAGGGCCGCGTGGCCGCCGACGCCGCCCAGGCCGATCACGGCCACGCGGGCGGCGCGGAACCTGCGGAAGGCCTCTTCCCCGTACAGATCCACCGTGCGGCCGAACCGCTCAGGGAACGGCCGGAGGGGCCGGGAGCCGGAAGAGTTCTCGGGCATGCCTCGTCGTCGCCTCGCCGATGGTGTCCAGGGTCAGGCCGCGCAGCTCGGCCAGGGCCGCCGCCACGTCGGCCACGTGGCGCGGCTCCACATCCTCCGCCGCGATCCCCTCCAGCCCGATGCTGGGAGCGTCGGTCTCCAGCACGATGCCATCGAGGGGCACCACCTCGGCGCTGCGCCGGGGCCGCCGGGCGCGCGGCCGCGTGATCGTCCCGCCGAAGCCCAGGTGCAGGCCGAGGTCGAGGAAGCGCTGCGCCAGCTCCGGGCCGCGGCTGAAGGCGTGGGCCACGCCCCGCAGCCCCGGACCCTCCTCGCGCAGGATCGCCAGCATCTCCGCGAAGGCCCCGCGGCAGTGCAGGATCACCGGCAGGTCCAGCTCGCGGGCCAGACGGAGCTGCGCCCGGAACACGGGCAGCTGCACGTCCAGCGCCGGACTGTCGATCTTGCTGTCCAGGCCGATCTCCCCCACCGCCACCGCCCCGCAGTTCAGCAGGGCCTCCTTCAGGCGCAGCAGATCCAGCTCCTCGTGCGCCACCCATGGATGCAGTCCCAGCGCGGGAAAGACCCGCCCCCCGTCGCCCAGCGCCGCCACCACCGGCCACGACGCCACGTCATAGGCCGGCGCCACGATCTGCTCCACCCCCGCCGCGCGCGCTCTTGCCAGCACGCCCGCGACGTCCTTACCCAGCGGCTCCACGTCCAGATGGCAATGGGTGTCGACGAGCAAGGTGGGAGACACTCCAGGACTGTTCTTCACTGCCTTATCCTGTTAATTCCGTACGGCCCTTGCCCTTGCTACATTCCGCTTCACTTTGCTCACATCTCTAACCCGTGAAGACAAGGCTCGAAACGACTGCACCCGAACCGCACTGGAGCCCCACGTGGAGGTAAGCCAATGACCAAGTCCAAGAAGTTCGAGTTCAGCAAGACCGCGATCGCCGGCTGATCCTGACCGCTGCCACGCCTGCGACTCCTCCTCCGGCTTCTGCCTGATAATCAGAATGACGGGCAGGAAGAGCCTCTGTCTGAAGCGTAACATCGCCGGCCGAATCCGGCGACTGCGCATCGGTGATACCCGGAACACCGTAAGCTCCCCCAGAACAAGGACAGGAGATAAGTTGAGCCTTCCAGCCAGGCCCCCATCTCGCATCGCCTTACTTTCCCGATCGGGAGTTTTCTGCAGCGACTCCTCATAAAGCCCCTGATTTATCCCGATCGGGAAAATATATTGACATTCGATGAAAAATCGCTTTGAATTTACCCGATCGGGAAACCAAGCCAAGGAGCCATAATGAAGCCAGCTTTTCAAACAAATCGAATCCAGACCGCAACGGATCTCGGGAAGGTCATCCGAGAGCGGAGGAAACATGATGGTCTGACTCTGGTCGAAGTGGCCGGCCTAACAAACGTCGGAGTCAGGTTCCTTTCGGAGCTGGAAAACGGAAAACCGACTGTCCGGTTGGATAAATTGCTTCGAGTTCTCACTGCTCTGGGCATGCAACTGCAGGTCGTTGACCCAACGAATCCATAACCATGGCGTCTTCATCACGGTATGCGCGGCAAGCCAACCACCGAGGAGACCATGAGCACGTTAAACGTATTCTGGGATACAATGCTCGTCGGCCATCTGGTCAAGGCGGGAAAGCAGGATATGTTCTTCCAATACGCGACAACGTACCTATCGTCCAACAATCCTCGTCCGATATCGTTGTCGCTACCACTGCAGGAAAAGGCATTTGAGGGGGGCGTTTCGAAGTACTGGTTTGCCAATCTTCTGCCTGAGGGGGAGATTCGAGAACACATTGCCCGCAAGCTTGGAGTATCGGAACGAAACGAATACGCCATACTCAACGGGATCGGAGGTGACTGCGCCGGGGCCTTGCGGATAATTCCCGATTCGGTCGTCGACATCGAAGAGGGGAGATTGATCCCGTTACCCTGGGATGAGCTGGAACAGAGGATCGCCGCGATCCCCAAATCATCCCTGCTTGCTTCGGTCCTCCAAGATAAAGTACTGAGATTGTCGCTTGCCGGCGCGCAGGACAAACTCCCTGTTCATGTTTCTGACGGTAAGCTCGCATTGCCAGGTGGAAGCTTCGCAAGCACACACCTCCTGAAGATCTCAGGTGGCAGCTTCCCTGATCTGGTACAGAATGAACTATTCTGCCTGACCCTAGCCCGCAGAATCGGACTCACTGTGCCTTCTGCTGAAATGGCCGCAACGAAAACTCCGATCCTGCTCATCAAGCGGTATGATAGGCAAACAGATCCAGAGGGAAGAACTCAACGACTGCACCAGGAGGACTTCTGCCAGGCGCTGGGAGTACCACCAGAATTGAAATACGAAAACGAGGGCGGTCCCTCGCTGGAGGCGATGTTTGGGGTCGTCTCTCGTGGGAGCCGATCTCCATTGCCCGACAAGAGGGAGCTCCTCAAATGGGTTGTATTCAACTTCATGATTGGCAATGCCGACGCTCATGCCAAGAACGTATCGTTGCTCTACGGTAAGCTAGATGACCTAGGCGGCCCACGCCTGGCCCCGTTCTATGATCTCGTTTGTACGGAGGTATATGACCAATTGTCTACGAAGCAGGCCCAGAAGATCGGAGGGGAATATCGTCCAAGGAACATCAGGAGACGACATTGGGACCGTTTCGCCGCCTCAATTGACATCAACCCGAAGTATCTTGGCAAGATTGCCTCAGAGCTGTGCACAAAGGCCAAGGAACTCGTAGTCCCGCTCGCTCGGGCCATTGGGGAATCCAGCTCAGGAACGGAAACACTGGATCGGATAGCGGCAGTGATTGGAAGGCGAATTAGGCGACTTCAGATGGATCTCTTCACCTAGATCAAGGAACCGAGAACATGCTCGCTTTGAAGATAGGGATTGCGTTCATGCCCACCGAATCAGATCGGTACCAGAGCATTCCGCTATTTCGAGAAATCACCCTGAACTTATAACTGATTACCGATAAATTGCTTACAGATTGCCAGACCCCCAGTTCATCCCACGTTGGCGCTGAGCGTCGGTCAGCTGCACGCCCCCCTGCCCGCCGGCGAGCCTCCCGCTTGGCAGCCCCCGGGCGCTCGGGTAGGCTGTCGCGGATGCGCAGGCGGGCGGTGCGTGCAGACCGCGGGTGAAATCCACGAGGAAGGGAGAGGATCATGGCCGCGAGCGAGAAGGCGGGCCGGCCCCGGCCGGACGCAGCGGCGTTCCGGGGTCGGAAGGGCTTCTGCGACGTGATCATGAAGGGAGGGATCACCAGCGGGGTGGTGTACCCGCCGGCCATCGCGGAGCTGGCCACGCGGTATCGCTTCAAGAACATCGGCGGGGCCTCGGCCGGGGCCATCGCCGCGGCCACGGCGGCGGCGGCGGAATACGCCCGGCAGGACGGCGGCTTCGGGCGGCTGCTGGACGTCGCCGACGACGTGAGCGGGATCCTGCTCTCCCTGTTCCAGCCGGCCCGCCCGTTCCGCCCCCTGTTCCGCATCCTGCTGGTGCTGCTCGGGGAGGGGAGCAAGACCCGCAAGTTCCTGCGCGCCCTGGCCGCCCTGGGCCGGGGCTACGCCGGGACCACCCTGCTCGGCGCCGTGCCGGGGCTGCTGCTCGCCTGCCATGCCTGGGGCTCGCGCGGCGGCTGGGAGGCCTGGTTCGCTGCCGCGGTGGTGCTCGTCATCGGCGTGCTCCTGGCCTGTTTGCTCCGGCTCTGGCGCGTGCTGGCCCGCGACCTCCCCGCCCACCGCTTCGGCATCTGCTCCGGACTGCGCGAGCCCGATCAGCGGGGTCTGGCGCTGACCGAGTGGCTCAGCGACCGGCTCGACGAGATCGCCGGCCTGAAGCGTCCCGGCGAGGAGGCCGGCCAGGGTCCCCTGACCTTCGGTCACCTCATGGGGGCCGATCCGTCCGCGCCGGACATCAACCTGGCCATCATGACCACCAACCTGACCGCCGGCCGCCCGCACCGCATGCCGTTCGAGGCCCAGGTCTACATGTACCGGGAGAGCGAGTTCGCCGCGCTGTTTCCCCCGCGGGTCGCCACCTGGCTGCGGGAGCACTCGAATCCGGTGAGCGAAGGCGATCGGGATCTGCGCTGGCTGCCGCACCGGAAGGATCTGCCGGTGGTGGTGGCGGTGCGGATGAGCCTGAGCTTCCCGGTGCTGCTGGCCGCCGTGCCGCTCCATGCCCGCGATTACACGCTGCTGGACCGGAAGGCCCGCGAGGAGCCCCGGCCGTGCTGGTTCTCCGACGGCGGCATCTGCAGCAACTTTCCCATCCACCTGTTCGACAGCGTCTGGCCGCGCTGGCCCACCTTCGGCATCACCCTGGGCAAGCACGACAAGGGGCGGCACGCGGATAAGGTCTGGCTGCCCCAGGGCGCCCGGCAGGGAATCCTGCAGGAGTTTCGCGCCATCGATTCGCTGACGGCGTTCCTGGAGGCCATCGTCCGCACCATGCAGGAGTGGCGCGACGGGCTGCAGACCGTGCTGCCCGGATACCGGGAACGCATCGCGCGGGTGACCCTCGACGAGGACGAGGGCGGCCTGCACCTGAACATGCCGCCGGATCTGATCCACGGGCTGATGGACCTCGGCCGGCAGGCCGGCGAGAAGCTGCGCGACGCGTTCGATTTCGACGCGCATCGCTGGCGCCGCTACCTGGTCGCCATGGGCAAGCTGGAGGAGACACTGCAGCGGATGCAGGTATCGAACCTGGATGTCAGCTCCGACTGGGAACCGCAGCACGGCTTCCTCGACCGCTACGCTGAGTACCCGGCGGAGTACGACCAGACCCGGGAATGGCTCCGGATCGCCGCGGCCGACACGGCGGACATTCTCACCTGCGCGGCGCGATGGCTGGCGCGTCCGCCCCTGCGGGGAGAGACCCTGCCGCGGCCGGAGCCGGATTTCCGCATCACGCCCCGCGTGTAGCGGCTGGCGGAACCGGTCGTTCTGGGCTTTGTTGAAAAACGACGATGTCGATCTGAAATCCGCCCTCGCCGGCGGAGCCCCCCTGGCGGGAGAACGTTCATGAGGCGCACCGCAGCCCTGCTGATCCTGATCGCCCCGATCGCCCTGGCTGCAATCGCCGCTGGGGAGCGGCCGCAGGAGGATACCGTGAAGTACAATCCCCTGAACGAGCAGGAGGAGCAGGTGATCCTCCACAAGGGCACCGAGCGCCCCTTCAGCGGTCTGTTGGAGGACTTCTGGCAGAAGGGCACCTACATCTGCAAGCGCTGCAACGCCCCCCTCTACCGCTCCGACGCCAAGTTCAACGCGAGCTGCGGCTGGCCCAGCTTCGACGACGAGATCCCGGGCGCGGTGCGGCGGCAGACCGACGCGGACGGCCGGCGCACCGAGATCCTCTGCGCCAACTGCGGCGCGCACCTGGGCCACGTCTTCCTCGGCGAAGGCTTCACCCCGAAGGACACGCGCCACTGCGTCAACTCGATCTCGCT
>Ga0315542_1000427_pt1 | contig 26234 bp, 28 predicted proteins | sample SalMarSW160120MG_FD_202541 | JGI IMG/M metagenome (GOLD analysis project Ga0315542, IMG submission 202541) | Salt marsh sediment microbial communities from the Plum Island Ecosystem LTER, Massachusetts, United States - Salt Marsh Sediment SW1601-20 ... | reverse complement strand
TCAGCAATCTGTTCTCCAGAATAGAATTTACCGGTCTCTTTGCAGCCCTTGGGAACTCATCCGTACTGCAGGGCTCGACGGGAATGTCCAGACCGAGCTTTTGCACAATAAATGCCGCCCATTCAAACCGGCTGCAAAATCCTTCAGCCGTGCAATGATAGGTTCCCATCCCTCCGTGATCCACTAGGGCCTGGATTTGCTGGGCAAGCCGGTACGTCCAGGTGGGCGATCCGAGCTGGTCGTCAACCACCTTCAAGACCTTCGAGCTCTTTTTCACCGTAGCAGAAATAATGGACTTGACAAAATTACTCCCGGCTTTGCTATATAACCAGCCTGTGCGGAGGATGATGTAATTGGGGGAATTTTCCCGCACTGCTGTCTCACTTTCTGTCTTGCTCTTCCCATACGCAGAAATGGGGCTCACAATATCATCTTCGAAATAGGGTTGTGGCACCGTCTTCTGACCATCGAACACATAATCACTTGATATGTGAATGAGCTTGCTTCCAAACCGAGCGGCCCCCTGAGCGAGATTTCTGGGCCCTTCAACATTTATTTTTCTCACAGCAAACCCGTTACTTTCACAACCGTCAACATCAGCAAATGCAGCGCAATTCAGAACAATATCCGGAGAGATAGCCTGCAGGTTCTCGATAACCTGGTCCCAACTGACGATGTCAAGGGTATCGCGGTCCGGTGCAATAACCTCATGCCACTGGCTCAACAATTCTCTGCATTCACTTCCCAACATACCGCTTCCGCCCAGAATCAATATCTTCATAGTCGACTGCCCCCCCATTCCTCATTGGAAAATCATCTCTTTTTACCATATTTGACGAAAAAATCCAGATATTATTGCAGAAAAGCTCTCTGTGCGTATCATAACTATCCGTTTTCTTACGCAAAGCTCAATACGCTCAATCCTGTACATTAATGCGGGATGCCGCGCGATGAATCAGGCATTCCCATACCCTTCTTTTCTTAAAGGCAGGAAAGAAGCAGTTCTCTTTCTTTTGATGATGCTTTCGGGTAAGCGCTGGGGGGCCTTGAACGAAAAAGAAACACAATCTGAGATAAAACCTGATTTTTTGTTTGAAAAATGCCGAAGAAGGATTATATTTATAAACAATACGCACAAATCCGCTTACGATGAAATTCCGGAGGTTCGACATGCCAATCTACGAATTCAAATGCCGCAAGTGCGGCAATGTTTTTGAACGCCTTTGTTTTGCGGGAGACGATGAAAACGACATAACCTGTCCTGCGTGTGAGGGCAAAGAGGTAGAAAAACTCCTGTCTTGTTTCAGTTCCGGGTCATCAAGTTCCGGACTTGGTCAGGCCCTCTCTTCTTCCAGCTGCTCCTCCAGCGGAGGCTTTTCGTGAGCTGGGTAGATAAACAGCCGTGCGCTGTTCTTGCGTAACACATGATACGTTCCTACAACGAATGATATATGGAGAATGAGGAAAGGAGTAACCGGATGAGTCTCTGGGTATTACTGCTGATCATTGTGGGCTGGATCTTACTCCAGGCCTATGTCCTTCCGAAATTCGGCATTTCAACCTGAATGAAGTCGAGCTGCCAGGTTGGCAGCACGGATTCAAATAAACAACCGTTGACAACCATCGACACGAACATGCGAAAAAAATAGAGACTCAGGGTCCGGGCGCCATACCAGCCGGACCCTGCCCTACCCGGTCTGCCTTTTCCTCAGGCGATCAATAGTATCTCCGATCTTTCGGATCAGCGCAAGTTGCGTTTTTCCCTTGACCTTCATGCTTCGATATTCACCAATTTGTATAAAGTATAATTTTGATGTTTTCAGAATCCCCGATGGACTTGTTTCAATCTTCCATTGAGTGGTAAGAGGCAGCGTCTCGTCCCGAAACGAGAGTATCCCATAATTGAGTTTAATCGCTTTCCGACTTACTGTCACCTCGCTGAAACCGAAAAAAGAGCTATTGAAAAACCACAGGACAATGCCCACCCAAACCAGAAAAACAACAACGTGTTTCACATTTTTCTTCATGAAAGAGCGAAAGAGAAGAATCAAGACTATTCCCAGCGAGAAGGACATAATGCCGTTCTGAACAAAAAGAGATTTTATGGCAAAAGTTTGCGCTTCCATGTGGCACGAGTACCACGAAGGAAGGGCAATGTCAATTTCCAGTGTGCATCTCAAATCCACTACCTATTTGGCGGCTTATTGAATTTGAGAAAAAATTCTCAACCTTTTTCTTGACACCTTTCATAACCTCTTGTAGAGTCCGGGCCAATTCATTTTGACCTTCCAAACCATCCTGTGCGGGTGGTCTGAGTTTGTCATGAGAAACGAAGATCATTGTGTATTATGGGAGGATAAATGGCTATGTTTAGGTCGAAAGCATTTTTCATTCTTGCTTTGTTGATATCCCTGGTTTGTGTTGTCTCAGCTGCTCTCGCAAGTGAAAAGGCGACAGGAAAGCACAGGAGGGCGCTTATACCCGGGGCTGATACCGTCACCATCTCCGGGTTTATTTTGGATAACCACAAGGAACCGATTGCCGAAGCTCAGGTCTCTATTACTGTTGACGGGAAAGAGGTGGATCATCTTGAAACGGCCCACAACGGCAAGTACGTGTCACGGTTCCAGCTCGAAAAAGGTGAAATCCAATCCGCAACCATCGATATCAAGGCGTACAAGGCCAGTTTCCAGGGGAAGACACTTACATTCAAAGGCAATGAACTTGCCGCAAAGGACAAGCATTTCTACATCAGCGAGGATATCGTCATGGGCAGGGTTCTCGGCCCTGCCTTCTGGATTTCCACGGTGGTTTTTATCCTTGCCTATATCCTGATAGCCTTTGAACTCCTTCACCGGACCGTGGCAGCAATGATCGGCGCGGCCCTGATGATGACCATATCCTATACCCTCGGCACCATCAACCCCGCGTACCACATCTTCTCATTTCAAAGAGCCATCGCGGCCATCGACATGAACGTCATCTTTCTCCTCATGGGCATGATGATTATTGTGGGAGTGCTCAAGCACACGGGCGTGTTCCAGTGGTGTGCCTATTTTGCGTATAAGCTGGCGAAAGGCAAGGTGTTTCTCCTGACCATCTTCCTTATGGTCTTCACCGCCGTCACCTCTGCGTTTCTTGACAATGTTACCACCATGCTTCTGCTCACCGGTGTGGCAATTGAGATATGTGTCTCACTCAATCTGAATCCCCTTGATATGCTCATCCCCCTGGTTATGGCCTCAAATGTCGGAGGCACCGCCACGCTTATCGGGGATCCTCCGAATATCATGATCGGCTCCTACGCGGGACTGACCTTTACAAATTTCCTGCTCGCACTGGGGCTGGTCTGTGCGCTTTCCCTGGTGGCATTAATCATTTTCTGCAAGATGTATTGGGGAAAGGATTACGCGGCAGCCAAGGTAGACAGCATTGAAGAACACATTAGCACCCTCAAAGAGGAATACCAGATCACCGATCCCGGCCTTCTCATCTATGGGCTGGCAGTACTGGGCTTTGCTGTGTTTCTGTTTCTCACCCATGGATACTGGCACATGGAGGTGAGTATTGCGGCACTGATGGGTGCAGCAATTCTCGTGACCATTGCTATTCTGACCGAAAAAGTCAATCTCATTCAGCTCATCGAGAAGGATATTGAATGGCCTACCCTGATGTTTTTTATTTTCCTCTTTATCATTGTCGGGGCGGTGGATGAGACAGGTCTCCTGGCCCTCATTGCCGACTGGATTGTGCATCTGTCTCACGGGAATTTTGTCATTTCCGTCAGTCTAATCATATGGGTCGCGGCGATTGTCTCCGCCTTTGTGGATAATATTCCCTTTACCGCAACCATGCTTCCCATTGTCGCCTATCTCAGTGAAGTCATCCCCGGCGCCGGAGATCAGCTCTGGTGGGCGCTGGCGCTGGGTGCGTGCTTTGGTGGAAACGGGACCATCATCGGGGCCTCTGCCAACGTGGTCACCATGGGGATTGCCGAATCCCGGGGCTACCACATCAGTTTTGTGGGGTTCATGAAGAAGACCTTTCCCTACATGGTTATCAGCGTGGCAATCGGCCAGGCATGGCTGCTCATTTTTCGGCCCCAGTAACCAGACGATCCATCAGAAAATCCCCTGTGAAAAAGAAGCCGGAGAGACGTTTTCAATGCTCCGGCTTTTTTTCTTCATTGTACGGAATCCTTTACCTTCAATTTGGCGTCCATGAGCTGCCGGTGGCTGAGGTGAAGAAGGTCTGCCACCTTGTGAACCAGATAATTCTCATGCTGATCAAGGCTTCCGTCTGCGTACGCGATTTCCCACATCTTTTCGATGAGGTGGAGTTTTTCGTCAACAGAATAATGCTGGTTTATGGCGTTCGTAAATGCCCAGAGATCGATGCTTTCGTCAAGTTCTTCCCGGGACCTCCTGATGAGGGATTCAACTCCCTCATCGGAAAGATCATATTCGTTCCGGATGATCGTGAGGAGTCTTTCCCTTTCTGTTTTGCTGAACTTCCCGTCCATCAGGGACATCTCCAGCAACAGCGCGCATGCGGCAACCCGGAGGTCGTCGTCAGTCGCCCTTCCCTCTCTTTTCCCATCACCAGTCTCAAATTTTCCGAAGAACTTCTTTGCAATATCGAACATTGTTCCGTATCCCTTCACTGTTCATCTGCCGGTATGGCCATCCGGCGCATTCTCTTTTTTTCCGCGATTCGGTGTTTGCGCTCAAGACGACGCCTTTTTGACGCCGGGGAAGGCTTTGTTCTTTGCCTGGGCTTGGGTCTCTCTGCTGCTAAGCGAATCAGTGCAGCGAGTCGCCCCATGGCATCCCGCCGGTTTTGGGCCTGTGTCCGGAATCGCCGCGCATCAATGACGAGCACACCTTCTTCTGTTATCCTTTTCCCTGCAATTCGAAGAAGCCGCTCCCGCACCTCCGGAAGCAATGCAGAGGAGTTGGCCACATCAAATTTCAGCTTGACGGCCGTCGCCACCTTGTTGACATTTTGTCCTCCAGGCCCTGAAGCTCGAATGAATTCCTCTCTGATCTCCTTTTCATCAATGGTAATTGTTGGTGTTATGATGATCATTGGACGTCATTACAGCTTCCCAAAGAATTCCTGGAAATCCTTGATGACTGCCACCCTTGTATCCAGAGGCGTATCGTCTTTGAAGGAGAAGGTGAGCAGAAAGGTCATCTTATAATTCACAGCCGAGGTCTCGTATTGCCTTTCGGGCGTCACTTGGATCTCCTGCAGTCTTTCATAGCCTACCTCCGCACCTCCGGCCATTTTGTTCAGAATGAGATCCAGCGCTTCTCGTGCCTCTTCCGGAGACTCCACCTCGATTTCAATGCCGTATATCTTCTGCACAGCCTTGACGATCTTTTCACCTTTTACCTTAATTTTCATGGCAGGTCCCCTTCCCTCATACCGTCGCCGTTTTCACCATCGGAAATGCCGGAATAATTAACGCAATAGCATAGCTTATTTCAAGCAAGAATACAAAACTTCCTTTTCCCCCTTGTCGTTGTCTTTGAAATGGTATACTTTCAAACACAATTAACCGGAGCATTGCGTTCCCCGTGCCGAAGGAGCTTCACTTTGCTTTTTTACCTCATGCAAGGCGCCACACTGGCCCTGCCCGCCACTCTGATGCCGGGACCCTTCCAGGCGTTCCTGGTTTCCTATGCCCTCAGAAACGGCTGGAAACGCACTCTCCCGGCTGCGTTGGCGCCGCTGCTTACTGATGGTCCGGTCATTGTTCTGGTGATTTTTGTACTCACCAATATCCCTCAATGGTCCTTGAATATACTGCAAGCGGCAGGCGGCTTCGTGATTCTCTTCCTCGCTTGGAGGATCTTTACCGCTCGCAAAACCCAAAGCGATGATAAGACGCCAATGGCAAATGCCGCAGCGAAAACCCTTTTCGGTGCCGTCGCCATGAACATCCTGAACCCGAACCCTTATATTTTTTGGAGTATGGTTGCCGGTCCTATTCTCCTGGAAGGATGGCGTCACTCCAAAGTCATGGGCATCAGTTTTATATCGGGCTTCTACGGCACTTTTGTTTGCAGTCTTGCCGTATTTATTATTATGTTCGGGACCGTTGGAAAGATGAATCCGAGACTGAACCGCATATTGAGCACTGTTTCTGTCTGGGCGCTGCTGGCATTCGGTCTCTATGAGATTGCAGTCGGCACGGCAAAACTGGCAACCGGCTTCAGCATATAAAGCGTTCTTGTCTCGCTGAAGGCAATCATGTAGTGTTATCACGCAAGGCCGCAACAGACGAACGGGCTGGAGGGAAAAAATGAAAGAAAATATCACGACATCAGAAGCAATGACCATTCAGCTTGAGAGTATTCTTGACGAATTACCGGCTATGCACCCATTTATGGAAGGCACCAGGAGGGCACCGAAGCGGCACTTTTCCCTCTCCAGGGGCGACACGGTCCTCGCGTTGAAAAATGCGCTCAGGTATCTCCCTGAAAAATGGCACAAAAAGATGGCTCCCGAGTTCCTGGATGAATTGCTGACTCGCGGGCGAATCTACGGCTATCGTTTCAGGCCTGCAGGCCGCATAAAAGGGCTTCCCATTGATTCGTACCGGGGCAACTGCGTCGAGGGACGGGCCTTCCAGGTGATGATTGACAACAACCTGGATTTTGACGTTGCTCTTTACCCATACGAACTGGTGACCTATGGGGAAACCGGCCAGGTGTGCCAGAACTGGATGCAGTACCAACTCATCAAACGGTACCTGGAAGAAATGACGGAAAATCAGACCCTGGTGATGGAATCGGGTCATCCTCTGGGCCTCTTTTCCTCTTCCCCGGATGCACCGCGTGTTATCATCACAAACGCACTGATGGTAGGCATGTTCGATGACCAGGAAAACTGGCACAGGGCCATAGCCCTGGGCGTCGCGAACTACGGGCAGATGACTGCCGGCGGGTGGATGTACATCGGTCCCCAGGGAATCGTCCACGGAACCTACGGAACCATTCTGAACGCGGCGAGACAAAAACTCCGCCTCCCGGCCGAGGCGAACCTTTCGGGGATCCTTTTTGTGTCTTCAGGACTCGGAGGTATGAGCGGGGCACAGGGCAAGGCTGTTGAAATCGCCGGTGGCGTGGGAATCATCGCGGAAGTGGACTCCTCGCGGATTCAGACCCGGAAAGAACAGGGATGGGTAAGCCGGGTAGTGGATTCCCCTGAAGCGGCCTTTCGTATCGCAGGAGAATGCCAGGAGAGAAAGGAAAGTATCGCCATAGCTTTTTACGGAAATATCGTTGATCTCCTGGAATATGCAGTAGAAAGTGAAAGGAAAATTGATCTTCTGACAGACCAGACGTCCTGCCATGTGGCCTATGAAGGCGGATACTGTCCCCAGGGATTGACCTTCGAGCAGCGGACCAAAATGCTCGAGACCGACCACGAGGGCTTCGTGCAGCTGGTGGACAAATCGCTCAGACATCATTATGCACTCATTAAGACCCTCGTTGACCGTGACACCTATTTTTTCGACTACGGAAACAGTTTCATGAAAGCGGTTTTTGATGCGGGAGTGGTGGAAATTTCCAAAAACCGGAAAGATCTGATGGACGGGTTTGTCTTCCCCTCATATGTGGAAGATATTATGGGCCCCATGATGTTCGATTACGGGTATGGACCCTTCCGTTGGGTCTGCCTGAGCGGGAGACCTGAAGATCTGGACAGGACCGATTACGCCGCCATGTCCTGTATCGACCCGGAGCGGCGTTTCCAGGACAGGGACAATTATACCTGGATACGGGATGCAAAAAAGAACAGGCTGGTCGTGGGAACCCAGGCTAGGATTCTTTATCAGGATGCATTGGGGAGAATGAATATCGCCCTGAAGTTCAATGAAATGGTCCGGAACGGAGAAATCGGTCCCGTCATGCTGGGAAGGGATCACCATGATACCGGAGGAACGGACTCACCCTTCAGGGAAACCGCCAACATCAAGGATGGGAGCAATATCATGGCCGATATGGCCACACAATGTTTTGCAGGAAACGCCGCTCGGGGCATGAGCATGGTTTCACTTCATAACGGCGGCGGCGTGGGCATCGGCAAGGCCGTCAACGGTGGATTCGGATTGGTCCTTGACGGCAGTGAACGCGTTGATTATATCATCCGGCAGGCGATCCCATGGGATGTGATGGGAGGTGTGGCGCGGCGGGCCTGGGCGCGGAATCAAAACGCCGTCGAAACGGCTGTTGCCTATAACCTGGATCGGCGCGGCAAGGATCACATCACCCTTCCCTTTGTGGCTGACGAGGATGCGCTTGAAAGACTGGTTTCAGAGCGATTATCAGAATAAGGAGGAATATCCCCATGCCGGGAAAAAAGAAGATCATTGAATGCGTCCCCAATTTCAGCGAGGGAAGGGACGGGCAAACCATTGAAAAAATCGTAGAGCCGTTTCGGACCGCGGAAGGGGTGAAGCTCCTCGATTATCAGAGCGATAAGGACCACAATCGCATGGTGGTGACGGTGGTGGGAGAACCGGAACCTCTCAGGGAAGCTGTTGTGGCTGCCGTCGGAAAGGCCATCGACCTCATAGATCTCCGAAAACATGAAGGGCAGCATCCCCGCATGGGGGCCGTAGACGTGGTTCCCTTCATTCCCATCAGGAACGTGGACATGGCTGAGGCGATTGACCTGTCCCGGGAGGTGGCTGCAACGGTCTCAAAGGCATTTGACCTCCCTGTTTTTTTGTACGAAGAATCCGCAAGCGCACCTCATCGGAAAAACCTTGCTTCCATACGGAAAGGCCAGTACGAGGGGATGGCGGCCAAAATGGCCCTTCCGGAATGGCAGCCGGATTTCGGGCCGGCAACAATACACCCTTCCGCCGGGGTGACCGCCATAGGCGCACGCATGCCTCTCGTGGCCTTCAACGTCAATCTGGATACGGCAGATCTTGATATTGCCGAGGATATCGCCCGGAAAGTCCGATACATCACCGGGGGTCTTCGCTACTGCAAGGCCATTGGCGTGGAACTGAAGGACCGGGGGATTGTCCAGGTCTCCATGAACATGACCGATTTTACAAAAACCGCTCTTTACCGATCATTTGAGCTCGTGAAAATGGAGGCCCGGCGATATGGTGTCAATGTTGTCGGCAGTGAGATTATCGGCCTGGTCCCCATGTCTGCCCTTGTGGATTGTGCAGTCTACTATCTGGGAGTGGAAAATTTTTCTCCGGACCAGCTTTTGGAAGCACGCCTCATGGAATAAGACAGGCGGAACGCGCAAAGTGGACGTTGATGAGATGAGCGGGAACATCATTATAGAGCATGCCTCCGAACTGGTGACCTGCACCGGGTTTCAGGCCAAGAAAGGGCCGGAGATGGCCGAACTCGGAGTGATCCATGACGGTGCACTGGTAATTGAAGATGGACTGATTTCGATGGTGGGAAAGACCTCTGATCTCCTTGAGCATCCTGAGCCGGGACCATTTGACATTATTGACGCCCATGGAAAGGCTGTCCTGCCCGGGTTCGTGGATTCCCACACTCATTTTGTATTCGGCGGCTACCGCGCCGAAGAATTCTCCTGGCGGCTGAACGGCATGAGTTACATGGATATCATGACCAACGGTGGGGGTATCGTCAGCACTGTTTCGGCCACCCGAAAGGCCTCCCTTGAGGAACTCGTTGACTCCGGCCGGAAAAGACTCGATTCCATGCTCTCCTTTGGTGTAACGACAGCGGAGGGGAAGAGCGGATACGGCTTGGATCGCGACACCGAAATACGGCAACTGGCGGCCATGGCCGAGCTGGAGCGGACTCATCCGATAGATATCGTGAAAACATTCCTCGGGGCCCATGCTATACCAAGAGAATTCAAAGATAAGCCGGAGGAGTTCCTGGATTTTATTGAAGATACCGTGCTGCCGGAGGTGGCGGAAAAAGGGCTGGCTGAATTCTGTGACATATTCTGCGAAGAAGGGGTCTTTTCCGTAAAGCAGTCCCGGCGTCTGCTCCTCATGGCCCGGGACCTCGGGTTGAAACTGACCCTTCATGCCGATGAAATTATGCCTCTCGGAGGGGCTGAACTGGCCGCAGAACTGGGCGCTGTCTCTGCAGATCACCTTCTCCACGCGTCTGACCGGGGGATAGAGGCCCTTGCGGGCGCAGGAGTTGTGGCTACCCTGCTGCCACTCACGGCGTTCAGTCTCAGAGAACCCTATGCCAGGGGACGCGCCATGATTGACCGCAATTGCGCTGTTGCCCTGGCCACTGATCTGAATCCCGGAAGCTGTTTTTCGGAATCGATTCCCCTGCTCTTTGCCCTGGCCACGCTCTACATGGGTTTGACTGTCGAAGAGGCGCTCACGGCCGTGACCATTAATGGCGCCGCAGCCATAGACCGGGCAAATACTGTCGGAAGTCTCGATGTGGGAAAGAAGGGCGATGCAGTTATCCTTGAATTCCCCTCGTACCGGTTCATCCCGTATCACATCGGCGTAACTACCGTGGAGAAGGTCATAAAGGGCGGAAATCTTGTGTATGATAAAACGACCGGAGGAAAACTGAGTTGCTGAGTGACAAGAGAATCAGAGAGTTTTTGAGTGAAACTGCCTCCAGAGAACCGGTTCCCGGGGGCGGGAGCATTTCGGCGCTGGCAGCGGCTGCCGCCGCGAGCCTGGTGGAAATGGTAGCAAATCTGACCATCGGAAGGAAAGGGTTCGAGGAGGTGGCGGAAGAGATGAAATCCATTTCCCGCGAGGCATCCCGGTATCGGGAAATATTCACTGAAGCCATTGACCGCGATTCCGAGGCGTACGCAAAAGTTATGGAGGCCTTTCGACTGCCGAAAGGCAGTGAAGCTGAAAAGGAAACCAGGTCTCGTGCTATCCAGGATGCACTCAGGTTCGCAGCCGAAGTTCCCCTTGCAGTGGCGGAAGAGGTGCTCGCCCTCCTGCCCCTTGCGCAATCCGTAGTAAGAAAGGGAAACCCCAACGCCGTCACCGATGGGCTTGTTGGCGTCATGATGGCAAGAACAGGCGCTCTCGGGGCGCTCCAGAACGTGAGAATCAACCTTGAATCAATAAAAGATCGGGACTATGTTTCCAGAGCATTCGCCCGGCTGCAGGAAATTGAGACCCGCGTCATGCAAATGGAAAAGGATGCCCTTGCCGGTTTTGGGTCCTGAAGAAACGACAATCTGCAGCGGCTGAGAACGGTATCTCATTATGCAATTATTTTTGGAGCAATTCCTGAACGGCATTGCCATGGGCTCTATTTATGCCCTTATAACTCTTGGACTGGCGCTTGTTTACGGGGTTATGCGTATCCTCCATGTGGCCCACGCCGCCGTCTATACTGTGGGGGCATATATCGGGCTCCTTGTCCTGCATTTCACCGGAAGTCTTTTGCTGGCATTCCTCGGAGCAATGGTTTTTTGTGCCTTTCTGGGCATAGCAATCGAGCGGTTCATCTATTTTCCCCTGCTCAAGTATCCCCCGTACGTGCCGCTTATCGGAAGCATCGCGGCCATGCTGGCAATTGAAGAACTGTGCAGGCTTGTGGCCGGACCCTATATCCTCACGTTTCCGGCGAAACTCCCCTTTCCCACGGTTCATTTCGGGGGCATCACCATTTCGGAAACCCTCATGGCCGTCTACTGCATTACCGCGGCGGTCCTGCTCTTTCTTTGGTACCTCACGACACGAACGGAACTCGGACTCGCCATGCGAGCAACATCCCAGGACATTCCCATTGCCGATGCCATGGGAATCAACAGCCATTGGATCATGAGTGTCACATTCATCATAGGCTCGGCAATCGCTGCTATTGCGGGTATTCTGGTTGGAATTTATTACAACGAGGTGTATCCCACCATGGGCGCTGTGCCTGCCTACAAGACCCTTGCCCTCATTGTTGTGGGAGGAATGGGATCGGTACCCGGCGCCGTGATCGCATCGCTCTTGCTCGGCGTTGCGGAAACCCTGCTGATCGGATATGCCAATATCCCATTGCCACGGGATGCCTTGGCTTTTATCGCGATGATCGCGGTCCTCATGTGGCGTTCCGAGGGTCTGATGGGATCCAAATAGTGTCCATCTACAATTGAATTCGGGGCACGAGTGAATTTCCGATCCAGAATGGATGGGGAAATCAAATAGTTTTGACGGAGGTTCCATTTTTGAGTTCATATCTGATTACCGTCGCGACACTTATAGCGATTTACGCTATTGTGGTGTGCGGGCTCAATGTCATAGTCGGATTTGCCGGCCAGATATCCCTGGGACATGCGGCATTTTTCGGGATCGGCGCGTATGCCTCTGCCATTCTGACCACCAAGGCGGCGCTCTCTTTCTGGACGGCGCTTCCCCTTGTGATCCTTGTGAGTGCTCTGATCGGCCTTTTACTCGGACTTCCGAGCCTCAGGGTAAAGGACGACTTCCTGGCCATAACAACCATTGGCATAAATTTCATCGTGGAGGCGGTGTTCCTTTACATCCCTTTTTTTGGCGGAGCCCTGGGGATTGGAGGAATCCCACAGGTCTTTTTTTTCGGGATGAAGATGCGGGGAACAGCCTATTTCATCCTGTGCCTCCTATTCCTCCTGATCGTGCTGTTCGTATGCTGGTGGTTTACAAAGAGCTGGGGGGGGCTGGCGTGTTTCGCCTTGCGTGAAGAAGAAGAGGCCGCGTCCAGCATGGGTATTTCCCCCATACGCTTCAAACTCCTCGCCTTTGTGCTGGGAACCGCGATTGCGGGACTGGGAGGAGCCCTGTATGCACACTACATGCGTTTTATCAGCGCGACCGATTTTTCCTTTCCCCTGTCAATCACCTTTCTGGGCATGATAGTGCTTGGTGGTATGGGAACCATCTGGGGTCCCGTCCTCGGGGCCTTCCTCCTGGGTATTCTTCCAGAGCTTTTCCGGCCGCTGGTGAATTATCGGATCCTGTTTTACACGGTTATCCTGCTTCTCATGATCCGCTTTCAGCCCGGTGGGCTGTTGGGAGAGCACAGCATTGCCCGAAAAGTATTTTCTTTTCGGCTGTTGAGAGCGAGGACATGATGCGACCGCTCCTGGAAACAACCGATCTTTCAAAACACTTTGGTGGGCTCAAGGCACTCAACAAGGTCAATATGAAGATTTATCGGGAAGAAATCCTGGGCCTGCTGGGACCGAACGGGGCTGGTAAAACAGTGTGCTTTAATCTTATTTCAGGAGTGTACAAGCCGACCTCAGGTGCCATCGAGTTTGAAAATACGCGCACGGAGGGATTACCGCCTTACCGGGTGGCAGCGGCCGGCATCGGACGCACGTTTCAGATCGTGAAGCCCTTTGGAAACCTGAGTGTTCTGGAGAACGTATTGGTTGCCAGAGGTATTTCACGGTACGGTTCATTCGTAAAGATATGGCGGGGCTGGAAAACCGGAAGAGAACGGAAAGCAGCAATGAATGTGCTTGAAAGGGTTGGTCTTGCAGACCTGGCGGATAGAAAAGCGAGTCTTCTACCGCTTGGAAATCTCCGGCGTCTGGAAATTGCCCGGGCACTGATTGTCGGCAGGAAACTCCTCCTCCTCGATGAATCTTTTTCAGGACTGCGGCACGAAGAGACAGCAAGACTGGAAGCCCTGATCAGGAACATCCGTGAAGGCGGTGTTACCATCCTGCTCATAGAACACAACATGCGTGTCGCCATGAACCTGTGTGACAGAATTGTGGTCCTTGATCATGGAAAAACGATCGCCGAAGGCGATCCCAGGTCAATCCAGCAGAATGAAAGGGTTATCGAAGCATATCTTGGCCGAAAAGGGGGGGCAGTTGCTGCTTGAAGCAAACGATATCGGTATAATGTATGGAGATATCCAGGCCGTGACCGGGGTCAGCTTCCAGGTTCAGGAAGGTGAGCTTGTCTCTATCATCGGAGCAAACGGGGCGGGAAAAACATCCATTTTGAACAGCATCATGGGTATTGTTCCATTGAAACAGGGCAGCATCCTCTTCAAAGGCAATGATGTGACCCATCTTCCGGCTTACAAACGTGCCAGAACCGGTATCAGGATAGTTCCGGAACGTGCGAGATTGTTCCCGCGTCTCTCCGTGACCGAAAACCTGTTGACGGGCGCCTATGGGCTCCGAAAAAAACTGCCCCTTACCGACCGGATCTCGTGGCTTTATTCTTTCTTTCCCATACTGGAAAAGAGAAAAACGCAACCGGCAGCCACTCTTTCCGGCGGGGAGCAGCAGCAGCTGGCAATTGCCAGGGCGCTCATTGCAGACCCGGACCTTCTCCTGGTAGACGAGGTGTCCATGGGGCTGATGCCCAAACTGGTAGACCAGGTATTCGAACAGTTGCGCAATCTGAACCAGGAAAACGGGCTCTCCATCCTCCTGGTTGAGCAGAATGCCATTGCTTCACTGGAAATTTCCAGGCGTGCGTACGTTCTTGAAACCGGATCCTGTGTGTATCAGGGAGATGCCGCCGAGATGTTACGTGATCCAAAACTCAAAGAGGCATATCTTGGGCGCTGAACCCGGCAATCTCGACTGCGCGAGACCCGGACAGGTTCTGCCACCCATGGTCTGGAAGCGCATGCTGATCAAAGAGAAAGCCATTTCTCCCTGAGCAGCCCTGTGATTGGCCATCCGATGCGTCACGCTCTGAATCATGAGGGCGCTGTCGGGATTTTGGCATTTGACATTCCGGTAAGATTATACGAAAATTTTTGGCTGGGTCCAGGCACCGGTACACCCATAAAACAGTGAACATTTTGTTGAGGAGGTATGAGAAAATGAAGGGAATCAAAGTATTGTTAGCTCTGTCTGTTCTTTTGTGCGTAGCAGTGGGAAATGTCTTTGCGGCCGATACGGTCAAGATAGGCCTTCTGGCCCCCCTCACCGGCTTTGCCGCAGCGGACGGCGAGAGCGTTCTCAATTCGGTGAAGCTGGCCGTTAACCGCGTGAACGCGGAAGGCGGAGTTCTTGGGAAGCAGGTGAAGCTGGTCTACTACGATGACCGAGCGAATGGAAAGGAGGCGGTTGCGCTTGTACGGAAACTGATCCAGCAGGACAAAGTGGTCGGAGTGGTGGGAGGTTCGTACAGCACCCCCAGCCGGGCAGTGGCGCCGATCTGTCAGGATGCGGAAATCCCGTTTATCGCTGCCTATGCGGTTCATCCTGACATTACCCGGGCTGGAAACTATTGCTTTCGAAACGGGTTTCTCGGAACAGTGGAAGGAAAGTGTGCGGGGTATGTTGCCGTTGATTTGTTGAAAAGCAAACGAATAGCGTTACTTACCAGCGACAACGATTTTGGCCGAACCCTTGCCGAAGGCTTTAAAATGTTTGTCGAGGCCAGAGGAGCGGGCGCGAAAATTGTGTATTCCCAGACCTATCCGTTCAGCGAAAAGGACTTTAAACCATATTTGGCAAAGATCAAGGAAGTCAATCCCGATATCATTTTCATAAGCGGCTATTACTTTCAAACCGGTCCCGCGGTTAGACAGGCGCGGGAAATGGGCATAACCGTCAAAATCCTCGGTGAAGAAGGAGCCGATTCACCCAAATTTCTCGAGATCGCGGGCAAGGCAGCCGACGGATTCATGATTGTTACCAACCTGAACCGGGATGATGTGAGATCGGTTGTCCAGGACTTCCTGAAGGAGTATGAAGCCAAGTACAAGACCCAGCCTGATATGGTCGGGGCATCGGCCTATGATGCTTTCATGATTCTGTGTGATGCCATCAAGAGGGCCGACTCACTTAAGGGCCCTGCAATTCGCAAGGCCATTGCCGAGACCAAAGATTATAACGGCCTGACCGGCATAATCAAGGGCTTCACGGATGTGGGAGAAGTGGTCAAAGAGGTTCAGGTGCAGGTGGTGAAAGACGGCGCATTTCATCAGTTTGCCGTGGTGAAGGACCTGAGTCTCCTCACTCCCTGACACGTACAGCAGACATGCAAGAAACTGCTCCTCCCTGAGAGAACTCAGGGAGGGCAGTTTTTCTGGCGTAACAGAGCGAACCTTTTTTGAAAGGATTGGAAACAACCATGTACGATGTCATTATTGTCGGCGGGGGGATCATGGGATGTTCCTCCGCATATCACCTCACCAAAGCCGATGAAAATCTGAAGATAGCGGTCATCGAACGTGATCCCAGTTATTCGATGGCATCAACGACCCTCTCCATGGCCAATGCCCGTATCCAGTTCAGTCTCAAGGAAAACATCCAGATTTCCCTGCACGCGCTGCAGGTACTGGAAAAATTCGAAGAGGAAATGGCTGTCGGAGACAACACGCCGTTCATCTCTTACCGTCGCGAAGGGAATCTTTTCCTGGTGGACGAGTCAATCCGAAATTCCGCCGAGCAGGCTCTCACCCTGCAGAAAAACCTGGGATGTGATGTGGAATGGTGGACGCCGGAACAGATCAAGGACCACTTTCCCCTTTATGAACCGAAAGGCCTCATCGGGGGCACCTTCGGCCCCAAGGACGGTCACTTCGATGCCTATAGCGTGCTTATGGGATACCGTGCGAAGGCCAGGGAGCAAGGGGCGCAATTCATCGAGGATGAGGTCGCTGAAGTCCTTACCCGTCAGAAGCAGGTGAGCGGTGTAAAACTCGTTTCAGGAAAGAGTTTGTCATCGAGGACCGTGATCAACTGTGCAGGCCCCTGGGCCCGTGAAATTGCGGGCACAGCGGGAATCGATCTCCCCGTATACCCGGTCAAACGGCAGATCTTTGCATTGGATACCGCCGTCAAGCCCGAATCCCCGTTGCCGTTGACCATAGTGCCGTCCGGACTTTACTTCAGGACTGAAACCGGCGGCCTCATATTGCTGGGCAAGTCCATGAAAGAAGATCCGGTGGGATACAATTTTTCCTGGGATGACAAACGCTTTATGGAAATTCTCTGGCCGGAGCTTGCCGAGTTTGTACCCGCTTTTGACACCCTGAAACTCGTCAGGGGATGGGCAGGGCTGTATGCGGAAAATACTTTGGACGGGAACGCAATTCTCGGCGAGTGGCCGGAACTCAAGGGCTTCTACCTGGCCAACGGCTTCTCAGGCCACGGGCTCCAGCAGGGTCCGGCCGTCGGGCGCTACCTCTGTGAACTGATCACCGGGCAAACGCCCACCCTGGACCTTTCCATCTTCCATGCGGAGAGGATACTCGAAAACAGGCCCTTGAGCGAACACGGCCTGGTGTGAAAGAGGGAAAAATCATTTTTCCTTTTCAAGGAGGGCCAGGCGAAGGGTATTCAGGCCGATTATTCCTCCCCTTTCCTGGAGCATGGTGAGATCACCACTCATATGCCAGGAAAAATACTTTTCAATCCCTTCTCCCATGGCGGCTGCATGCGCTTGTATGGAAACGCCATGGTCGTCGGATTTCGGAAACCCCAGGATCGCCAACGCCGTGTCTGCCTTCGCCATGTCTCTGAAAAGAGAGACAATACGAAATGCAGCCTCTTGATCCAAAACCTCGGGAAACCCTCCCAGCCAGCGGGAGAGATCACCAGGATTTTGGGAAACCAGGCTTTGCCTGAGTCTTTCTCCAGGGAGCCCATGGAGTCTCCTGGTGGCCACGCCTCCGGTAAACGTTTCAAGGATCGCCACAGTCACATCATGCTCTTCCAGCAGTCGGTGAATGACGCTCTCGAGAGTGTCATCAGCTTCGCCAAGGATCTTATTCCCGAGACGTCTTCGCAGTTCACTGATAACCGGCTCTATCAGACGGTCGGCCTCGGCCTTGCCGCCGGCCGCGGCCGCCACGCGGATTTTTATCTCTCCCGGTGAAGCCAGGAGGCCCACCTCCGGGTTTTTCCCCCGTTCCATCATGTCTCCCATGATCCGGTCGACCGCACTTTCCCCCAGGCCCACAACCTTGAGGACCCGGTACGAAAGAAGGCTGTCAATCAGGCCGAACCGTTCACGGATCCAAGGACTTACGGCATGTTTCATGAGATATTTGAGTTCACTGGGCACGCCCGGCAATGAAACAATCGGTGTTCCGTCAGTCTCCGTGATGAAGGCAGGCGCCGTGCCTACAGGGTTCGGGACCGTCCGGCTCCCATTCGGCACATAGGCCTGTTTTCGATTGTTTTCAGGCATCTGGTATCCGTATCGTCGAAACATCTCTTCGATCTGATCCATAAGGTCCTGCCGGAATACAAGGTCCACCCCTGCAACCCCCGCAACGGCTTCCCTGGTCAGATCGTCGGCCGTGGGTCCGAGCCCTCCGGTTGTCATCACCAGATCGCACCGACTGACGCCATTGCGAATGACCGCCATAATCTCATCCAGATGATCGCCTACTGCGGTCCGAAAGTGTACTGAAATCCCCATCTGCCCAAGCTCTCGGGCAAGATACACGGTATTCCTATCAACGACCTGGCCCAGGAGAAGCTCGGTTCCGATGGTAATGATTTCACAGGTGGGAGAGAGGAATCTAGTCATAAATGGATCTTCGGCGTCTCTGCTTTTTCCCCATCACAAGGCCGATCAGCCAGCCGCAGAGCAAGACAAGGGCCCCGGTGATAAACCATTTTCGCCGTTCTGAAGAGCGCAGTTTATCATTTTCACTGGAGAGGACCGTCACCTTTTTCTGGCTGTCTTCCAATGCCGACTGCATACTATTGTATTCGTTTTTTAAAGCGAGGTAGCTGGAAGCCCCTTTTTTCAGATTCTCATATTTTCTTTGCAGATCCTCAAGGGAGGCCCGCGTTTTTCTCAGCTCATTGGAAAGCCCCTGGGTTTCCGTCGATGCCGCCTTCTGTTTCTCATTGCTCACGGTCAGCCTGGCACTCATTTCCTGGTTCTGTTTTTCCAGTATTGCGGCCTTTTTTTCCCAGGGGAGCCTTTCTATGAGGAACCGGCTGAGTATCCATCCGTCAACATCTTCGTCTCCCTCTCCCACGACGCGGACATGCGTCCAGTCTCCCTGGGTGTCAAGAATTTCCAGTTCCTGCCCTGACGGCAGCATGCGGACCACCTTATTTTCAAGGCTTGGACCGGAACGGAATGTCACTTTGAACCGATCTGTAACATAGGCCTTTTCCGCCCAACTGCGGGCGGGAAACAAACTGAAAAATACCATCGCCGTAACCAGGCACAACGTTCGTTTCATGATTCTCTTTCCTTTCCAATGACGTCCGAAGCCGCCATTTTTTCTTTCATGTCCACCTGTATCTCAGTTATTTTTGTTCCGGGATACTGCCCCTTGTCATCTTTTTCAAGATATTTTACCATATCCCAAACGGTATTCAGCGCAATGGAGACACCCACCAGCGCTTCCATCTCTACTCCTGTCCGGGCGCGGCACTTGACGTGGCATTGTGCATCCACATAGTTCTGTCCTATATCAAAAGTGACCTGCACCACGTCAAGCGGAATTTGGTGGCAGTGGGGTATCAGCAGGTGGGTCTGTTTAGCGGCATTCATGGCCGCGATTTCGGCCGTCTGCAAGGGATCACCCTTCTTGATTCTGCCGTTCCGGATCTCTTCCACGGTGGAAGGGGCGAGCATGATTCTTCCAGATGCACTCGCCTGCCGTCTTACCACCGGCTTTTCCGTAACATCAATCATCCCCATAGGTTATCCTCCAGTGTCCGCGCCGCCGGCCCCATTTGGGGCTTCCGGTGAAAAGATTTCTTTTTTTTTCGTCGCCTCCGTCTTGAGCCGATCTACAGCCGCAATAAGAGCCGGAAACACATGCTCTCTTGTATCCCCACCAACCACCACCGCCATAACCTCATCGCCCACCGACAGAATCCCCTCATTAACTTCAACCAACACGTTAATTATTCCATCTATATTTTTTGTTTCTTTGGTTATTTTATCGATAATATTTTGGTCAAACGATACTTCCATTCCCCGGACCGCCTTCCCATCCAGTGAGGATCCTCTCACAACACCCAGGTGGCTCGCAATCATGCCGACCTGTTGATAGGCGGGCATCCCCTTCACTTTATTGATCATCCGATTCAAATCCATTTTTCTCTCCTTGATTCCTGTCAAGATTGAACAGTCTCCTTGCAACATCAAGATAGGTATCGCCTGCAGCCCTCCCGGCCTTTCCTTTCAAGAACAGGATAGGGTCGTTCAAGACTTTCTCGGCAATGGATCGTGCCAGCACTTCGACGGCCTCCTTCTGGCCGTGAGTCAGGTGTTGCAGCAGATTATTGCTTTTCCGTAATTCTGCCTGGATGATGGCATCAGCTTTCTCCTGAAGCGCCAGAATAGTGGGAACAACTGAGAGGGTATTGAGCCATTGTGAAAATTTGAGGACTTCCTCCTGGACGATACGTTCCGCTTTGAGCGCCTCCCGTTTCCTCTGTTCCACGTTCAGAGCAATAACCCCCTGCAAATCATCAATATCATACACATACACATTGGCAAGATTATTTACCTTCGGTTCCACATCCCGTGGGACGGCAATATCAATAAAGAAAAGCGGCCTGTTGCGTCTCTTGCGGAGTGACTTCTTTACCCGGTCGAAGGTAATAACAGGTTCCGCCGCCGCAGTTGAACAGATAACAATGTCCACTTCGAGGATCTCTCGATCGATCTCGTCAAAAGACAGGGCCTTAGCCCCGAAGCGGGCGGCCACATCCACGGCTCTTTCGAACGTTCTGTTTGCCACGCGCATGGAGGAAATACCATTGTTGACGAGGTGCCTCGCGGCCAGTTCGGCCATTTCACCCGCGCCGATCAGGAGGATATTTTTCCCTTCGAGGGAATGAAATATCTTCTTTGCCAGTTCAACTGCTGCATAGCTCACGGACACTGCCGATGCGCTGATGCCCGTTTCGCTCCGGACGCGTTTCGCCACGTGAAAAGCCCGGTGCATAAGCCTGTTTACAATAACGCCGGAGGTCTTTTCCTGGGTTGCCTGCTTGTATGCCTCTTTGATTTGGCCAAGGATCTGAGGCTCTCCCACTACCATGGAATCCAGGCTACTGGCTACCCTGAATATATGCTTTACCGCGTCCATGTCTTCCAGGGAATAAGAACAGCTGGAAAGGACTCCACGCTGGAGTTCCCCCAGCCCTGCCATGAGGGAGAGGATCGCCTGTTTTGCTTCAGAAGCCTGGTCACTTGTGAACAGGAATTCTATCCTGTTGCAAGTGGAGAGAAACATCCCTTCCCTGACGCACGGAAGGTCCCGGAGCGCACCGAGAATTCTTTTCGTGCTTCCGGTATCCCCTGCAAGGCATTCACGCAGTTCCACTGGAGCTGTCTCATGGTTCACTCCGATGTCGATAATTTTCGCCTTCATGCGCCCCCTGCCCCCAGGGAGGTAAAGCTATGATACCCCTTTACCCACAGACTTGCCCCGACAAAAGTGAAAAGGAGGATGCAAAAGCAGACAATGGACATGACGGCGGCTCTCCGCCCCCTCCATCCCACGGTCAGTCGCTCATGCAGCAAGGCAGCATAGAAAAGCCACGTAACCAGAGACCAGACCTCTTTCGGATCCCATTGCCAGTATGACCCTAGGGCCACCTGCGCGTAGATGGAACCGGTAATCATCCCGAGGGTCAGGAAAGGAAAGCCGCATATGAGCGCGTAATGGTTGATGGAATCAAGGGTGGCCAGCGAGGGGAGCCTGGAGTACAGGGAACCCAGGTGTTTCTGCTTGATCTGACGTTCCTGCAACAGATACATGATGGCGGCCACAAAGGTGATGGCGAAGAGGCCGTTTCCCAGGAATATGGTGGTAACATGCACCGTCAGCCATATGCTTTTAAAGATAGGCCTTACCGGACCCGCAGTCCATGGCATTGCTGATGAGATAATCATGAGAAAGGCCGCAAAGGGCGCCACAAAAGACCCGAGCACCATGATCCTGAATTTCAGATGAAACACCAGAAAAACCAGGACGATGCACCATGCAAAAAAGGAAAGGGACGACTGGAGATCCAGTACAGGGGCAGTCCCCAGAACCGCGTACTGCCGGCAGAGGAAAATGGTGTGAAAGACAAAACCTGCCGTAAGGATCAGGAAGGAAGCCCTGCTCACCCATTTTTCCTGCTTTATCAGGTAGACGATGTATCCTCCGGTTGCAAGGAGATCAAAAAACAGGGCCAGCAGAAACCATGGATAGTGCATTATATCCCTTCACCTCCCAAGACCTGGTCCAGGACCGGAACCCGATCAAATTCATCGCCGAGCGCACTTTGCAGGATATCGCGTATCCTGTCACGGTCTTTTCTTGCGATTGCCTCCAACATATCTGAGTCAATAATCTGTTTGAATATTCGTTTATTCTGTTCCTGCGGCAGACCTCTGGTAAGAATCATTTCACGGATGTTCCCCATGATCAGCAAAAGCTTCTCGTATTCCTCACCGAATCTGAGTTCCATCTCTTCTCTGATCTTTCTCGCAAGGGCCGGGCTCTTTCCTGAAGTAGATATGGCCACCTGGAGATCGCCTCGCCGGATAATGGACGGCACAATAAAAGTGCAGTCTTCAGGCTGGTCAACCGCATTGACCAGAAGCCCCCGCGCCTGCGCAGACACGCTCACCCGCCGGTTCAGTCCCGCGTCATCTGTGGCCGCGATTACCAGGAACATTCCCTCTAAGTGACGCTCGTTAAATTGGGTACCGGCAAAGTGAACCGTCTGTTCATCCACCAGTTTTTTCAACCGGGATGTCAGGTCCCTGGAAACCAGAGAGACGGAAATACCGTAGTCCAGCAGCGTTTCAACTTTTCTCTGCGCAACCGGACCGCCCCCCACCACCAGCGCCCTCTTATTGGCCACGTTCAGAAAAACCGGATAATACACCATGTGCGTTTGCCTTCCATGGTACACTGAAGCCTTTCCCCGCTCTTACACATACTGGTCCACCATTTCGACAATAAATCTTTCCACCCCGTCCCTGCCCTCTTTTGCTTCTATGCTCGCAACAAGATTTTTGAGTTTTTCATAGGTTACGGGATCCTGTTTCAGGTCGTGAGTGGACCGATAGGCCCCGCCGCGCCTGCCCATCCGATAAATCAGGCGCTCATCATCAGGGAGGGCCTGATATTCCCTGATTACTTTGATAATCCTCTCTTTGTCGTCCGGGAATTTCCCTGAAACCTCTTCCAAGAGGTTCATGATATGATCACTTGTCACGGTACTGGTAATGCCATCCAGCGTTTCAATGAATACCCGTATTTCTTCTGCGAGCATATCATCCGTCTGCATGGTGAAACTCCCCTCCGCCAGCTTCCGGTACAGGGGAACCCTCTGTGGGACCCGCAGGCTTCTCAGTCGAATGAAATGCGGATTGATCTGGTTCAAGACTCTTGCCGTTTCAACCGCATGCGCTTTCCACATCTCCTGCCCACCTAATCCCGGCATGACGTATTCGGAGAGCTCGAGGCCGGCGGTGACCATTTTCCTCCCCGCTTCAACCTGTTGGGCTCCGGAAACCCCCTTTTTCATCAATTTCAACAGGGGATCGTACCCGCTCTCCAGACCCACATGTACCCTGTCAAGCCCGGCTTCTCGGATTGCCCGAAGTGAGTCAACACTTTTTCGAAGAGCGGTCCTTGATCGGGTATAGGTGGTAACCCGTGTAATCTCCGGGAGCATATCTCTGAGGAAACGCAACACCTCAACAAGATCTGCTGTTTTCATAATCAGGTTGTCTGCATCCTGCAAAAAACACGCGCCGGTCCCATAGTACAGCCATATTGCGACGCTCCGATAGCTTTCACTGTACCGTGTATTCGCGAAAATGCTGCTTATGACCTGATCATTGACAACGCCCCTGTTCCCCGATTTCCAGGAAAGCGCCTTGATATCATCCGCCATATCTCGAGCAGTCTGTATATCCTGCTTTATTTCATCTACGCTTCTCAGGGAAAATTTCCTTTTTTTATACACTGGACAGAACAGGCACTGGTTCCAAGGACAGTTCCGGGTAATGCGCAGCAACAGACTCCTCGCTTCATTCGGCGGACGTATTGGTCCTTGTTCAAATCTAAGGAGATCCTTTTCCATAAACTCTATCACCTGCAGGAAAATAGTATGCTTTTCTCTCTTATTCTATTGCAGAAAAAGAAAAAGATAGCAACTCCATTTCTCCATGAATCCAGGAGACAACAAAGCACCATTCCCTCTTGCGAAAAGAAGTCTCTTATGCTTAAATATTCGCAAAAATCATATCAGGAGAAAAAATCATGAGCCGTTTTCGATCATTGCTTTTCATCATCATTTGCCTGGTCGCCCTGGGATTTGGTCTTTCAGATGCTGCCTTTTCCCAGGACAAAACACCGCTCACCGTCTCTGAGGCTTCCCTGTGCATCGACGTGGTGGATCTTTCCTGCGTGGGAGAAAATGATCAATTCCCCGTAGAAGCAGGGAAGATTTACTGCTTTACCAGGATCCTTGGAGCGCAGAGCCCCACCACTATTACCCATGTCTGGTATTACAAGGACCATGAAATGGCCCGGATCCCGCTCGCGGTCAATTCTCCCAATTGGCGCACCTACAGCTCGAAAAAGATCCTTCATGCACAGATCGGAGAGTGGCATGTGGACATTCTGGGTCCTGAGAACGAGCTCCTCAAAGAAATCGTATTCAATGTGACGCCCCAATAATACAACAGGGAGATCGCTCAGAGTTTCTTTATTCCGTGAGGGGCCACTATATTTGGGTGGGGAATTTTCTTCCCTTTTTGAACGAAAATCCCCAGCCCTGCACGGAAAATATGTTGTTACCGGTATTTCAGAAGCTATTCACAAATTTGGAGGAAGTGATGACACGAGTGGGTTTTGTGGGCTGGCGCGGGATGGTAGGCTCTGTTCTCATGAGCCGCATGAAAGAGGAAATGGATTTCGCCGGATTCGAATCCCGATTCTTCAGCACTTCCAATGTGGGAGGTCAGGGCCCTGAAGTGAGGGGAGAAACCTCTACCCTGCAGGATGCCTATGACTTGCATTTGCTCAAAAGCCTGGATGTAGTTGTGTCATGCCAGGGCGGCGCATACACAAAGAAAATATACCCGGACCTCCGGAAGAGCGGGTGGAAAGGATACTGGATAGACTCAGCCTCAACCCTCAGGCTGGATGATGAAAGCATTATTGTGCTGGATCCTGTGAACAGGGACGTCATAGATAAGGGCCTTTCTTCAGGAGTCAGAACTTTTGTTGGAGGAAACTGTACGGTCAGTCTGATGCTAATGGCGCTTGTGGGGCTGTTGCGGCAGGGTTACGTTGAATGGATATCCTGCATGACCTATCAGGCCGCATCAGGGGCGGGTGCAAAAAACATGAAGGAACTCATCGCCCAGATGGCGGCCATCGGGGATGCAACGCGGCAACTCATGGATGACCCTGCCTCATCGGCAATTGCCGTGGACGCTGTGGCAACGGAAACAATGAGAAGCCCCGATTTCCCGGTGGAACATTTCGGCGGTCCCCTGGCGGGCAGTCTCATCCCGTGGATCGATTCTCCCATGGCCTCAGGGCAGACCCGTGAAGAATGGAAAGGCGAGGTAGAAACAAACAAGATCCTGCAGGCTGATCCTCCCATTGTGGTTGATGGTCTGTGTGTCCGCGTGGGAGCCATGCGTTGCCACAGCCAGGGATTTACCATCAAATTAAAAAAAGACCTTCCTCTGGATGAGATCTCAGCGATGCTCGCAGAAGGGAATGACTGGGTACGGGTAATCCCCAATGACCGGGATGCAACGCTTGCCCATCTCACGCCGGCGGCGGTAAACGGGACGCTTATCGTGCCTATCGGAAGGCTGCGGAAAATGCTCCTCGGCCCCCAGTATCTTGCCGCCTTTTCGGTGGGAGACCAGCTCCTCTGGGGAGCAGCGGAACCTGTCCGGAGAGTCCTCAAGATTATCCTGGAGCACTTCCCTGTATGACGGCCGTTGACAAAGCCCTTGCGAGCCCTTAAAATAGCGTACCACGCTACGGAAGTGGAAAGCTCACTGGTGGGGCTCCCGGACTTCAAATCCGGTGTGACGGGCTAAAACCTCGTCAGGTGGGTTCGATTCCCATGCACTTCCGCCAATAAACAAAACAAAGGGGTTGGGATGCATTCTTAACCCCTTTTCTTATGCTCGGAAGAGATGCTTTTTACCTTCGGTGTCACCGCTGGTGTAACTCAATTCGCTGACACACGGGTGCGAGCTCTTCAAAAGATCTCAAGCGGTTATCAGGCTGCCGTCAAGCTGGAAGTGCTTTTCCGTTAAAACCCCTTTTGTGCCTGCAAGGGTTAAAAACCAA
>Ga0315542_1000426_pt1 | contig 26293 bp, 24 predicted proteins | sample SalMarSW160120MG_FD_202541 | JGI IMG/M metagenome (GOLD analysis project Ga0315542, IMG submission 202541) | Salt marsh sediment microbial communities from the Plum Island Ecosystem LTER, Massachusetts, United States - Salt Marsh Sediment SW1601-20 ... | reverse complement strand
AAATCCCGCCGTCCTGGCCATCGCCTCGTAAAGGAAGGGCCGGCATTCAACGGGTCCGGTATCATCCCTGGGGAAAAGGGATAGATTTTCGGGTGGATTTGGCAAGGAACTTTTTAGAATATCTAAAGGATTAGTACCTTTTTTCCTTGATCCGGGCGGCCTTTCCCCGCAACTTTCTGAGGTAATAGAGCCGGGCTCTTCTCACCTTCCCTCTGGTCATCACCTCGATCTTTTCGATAGAAGGCGAGTGGAGAGGAAATATCCTTTCAACACCAATACCGTAAGATATTTTTCGGACCGTAAAGCTCGCCCCGGTGGTGCCCTTCCGTTTCCGGATGACAACCCCCTGGAAGACCTGAATTCGCTCCTTTTCACCTTCTTTGATCCTGGCATGGACCCGTACCGTATCCCCCGGGCGAAAATCAGAGACATCGGTCCTCAATTGTTCTTTTTCAAGCATTTCCAGAACGTTCATGTTTCCTCCTCATGTCACAGTTCTCCAAGCAGTCAAATGGAAGATGCCCCGGCCGCTCATCGGTTCAGCCGTTCCTCAACCACTCAACTGCTCAACGATATCCTATTCATACCAACCAAACGATCCAAAATTATTGCCGCTGCCGCCCGAACGGAAAGATGGTTATATCCATCCACCCCCATAATGGGCTCCAGCACCGCGTTCGATTGCCTCAAAACCTGCTCATCGAGCCCCCACGCCGTTCCAAAAAGGAGAAACAGGAGCCGGTCCTGGTGAAGCATGGCACGCGCATCCGCGAAGGAGAGCACGTTCTGCTCTTGCCCGCCCGCGTCAGTGGCCATGACAAACGGTGCTTCCCCTTCCACGGAGCTGATGCTTTCAACGGCCCCATCCAGTGAAGGGGCGACGGCGACGAGTTCGATGGCCGTTTTCCTGTCCGGATTGTATGAAGCCCCGAAACCTCTCGTCCAGTGCCTGCGGACCCTATCTACAAGCTCCTGTTGATCTGCGAGCGGCGTTATCACCAGAAATTTCCTGGCGGCGTAGGTCCTGGCAACCCTTGCCAGGTCGTGAAGATCAACAGTGGTGACCGCCGAAGCAATCCTCTGCTCGTTCTTGTCAAAAACGGGATAATGAACGAGTCCTATGTACAGGCGCATCAACAAATGTCCCGAGAGCCGGTTTCAAAATCGAGCGATTTTGAAATTGGTTCCGCTATTCCTATTTTTCGGCCTCTTGCCGCAGTTTTTCGAGGATCGCCTCATCCTGGGGGGTGAGGACGATATTGTGGAGAAGATCAGGCCGCTTTTCCAGTGTCCGCTTCAGGGACTGAACTCTCCTCCACCGGCGAATTTCTTGATGATTTCCCGACAAGAGGACCTCGGGAACCCCTTCCCCCAGGAATACCCTAGGCCGGGTGTAGTGCGGGTATTCCAGCAATCCTCCTTCAAAAGAATCTTCCTGGGCCGATTTTTCGCCCCCCAGTACTCCGGGAACGAGGCGGCTTACGGCGTCCATGAGCACGAGGGCCGCTAGTTCACCGCCGCTCAGAACGTAATCCCCGATGGATACCTCTCTGTCAACACACAGTTTTCTGACTCTCTCGTCAATTCCCTCGTAGCGCCCGCAAATAAGGATGAGTTGTTCTTCCCTGGACAACCCCCAGGCCATGTTCTGGTCAAGTTGTTCTCCCTGGGGTGTCAGAAGGAGGACGAGACTCCGCTCGCCGACTCTCCGGACCGAGCGGAGTGCCCTGTATATGGGACCGGGCTTCATTACCATGCCGTCTCCGCCCCCAAAGGGACGGTCGTCCGTATTCTTATGAGCACCCTTTGCGAAGGCGCGTATGTCTGTTACCCCGGTTCTGATCAGATCCCGTTTTGCGGCACGGGCCAGAATGCCTTCCTTGAGGTATCCCTGGATCATTTCCGGGAATATGGTCAGGACATCAAATCTCATGAAGATCCAGGAGACCCTCCACCGGGTGAATTGTCATCTTCCTCGTCTCTAGATCAATATCCCTGATGATCTCATGCGTGCCGGGAATGAGCACCTCCTTTTGTCCCCTTTTTATCACATAGATGTCGTTGCTGCCCGTGGCAATGATATCGCTGATGGGACCCAGGTATTCTCCCGATTCGAGGAACACGTCAATTCCCAGGAGCTCATACCAGAAATATTCGTCCGCGTCTTTCCAGGGCAATGCATCTTTTCTGATCAGCACCTCCGCATCTCGATATGCCTCTGCCCCTGTGCGGGAAGAGATCCCTTCCAGTTCCACAACAGGACCGGATTTGCCGGGACTTGCGGAAAGCATGGTGAACTCGGTGAGTTTTCCCGTTTGCTCTCGCAAAAAGATGCTGCCGGCGTCCAGGAACGTTGCATCCGACCGGGCGTAGGCATGAATTTTCACCTGGCCGTCCAGCCCATGAGGCCGGAGAACCTTTCCCACCAGGAGCAGGTTATGATCTGGATTCGGGGTCAAGCCTATTCAAGTATTTCCAAAACCGATCGCTTGTTAATCTTCGTGGAAGCCGCACTGAGGATCGTCCTCATAGCCCGTGCCGTACGGCCCTGTTTTCCGATGACCTTCCCCAGGTCTTCCTTGGCTACCTTTAGCTCAATCACAGAGGTTTGCTCTCCCTCTATCTCAGTGACAACCACATCTTCCGGTTTGTCCACCAGCGCTTTTGCTATGTAGGAAATCAAGTCCTTCATGTCGTCTCACCTCCATGTTTGAGTTCATCCGCGTATCACCTCAATTTGCCGCTGAAGGAGACTTTGCTATACCTTGTTTCTTCAAGATCGATCTGACTGATTCCGTCATCACTGCGCCCTTCTCCAGCCAGTAACGGACCTTGTCCTCGTGAATCTTGATTACTGCCGGGTCGGTTTTCGGATCGTAATACCCCAGGATATCCAGAAACTTGCCGTCGCGAGGAGCTTCCGAGTCAGCTGCCACCAACCGGTAAAAGGGCTTTTTCTTTGCACCCATCCTTGTCAATCTGATTCTCACTGCCATTGTCCAGTATCACCCCCTTGTAGTGAAAAGTTGCGAGCTAGCCAAAAAGAGACCCCATATCCCGGTAGCCTTTCCTGGTCAGCCGTTCCATCATCTTTTTTGATTGTGCGAAGTTTTTCAAGAGCCGGTTGACATCCTGGAGAGATGTCCCACTCCCTTTTGCAATCCGCTTTCTCCTGCTTCCGTTGATAATCTTGTAATTCTTTTTCTCATCTCTGGTCATGGAACTGATGATTGCCTCGATTTTGACCAGTTCTTTTTCATCGGGCTTGAGTTGTTTCAGCTTCTTCATCTGGCCCATGCCGGGAAGCATTCCGAGTATCTGTTCGAGAGAACCCAGCTTCTTGACCTGTTTCAACTGAGCGGAAAAATCCTCCAGGTCGAATTCCCGTTTCTTGAGCTTCTTCTGGAGCTTTTCGGCTTCCTTGTCGTCAAATTGGGCCTGCGCTTTTTCGATCAGGGAAAGCACATCGCCCATCCCCAGAATTCTGGAAGCCATCCTGTCCGGAAAAAAAGGCTCAAGGGCGTCGAGTTTTTCTCCCACACCCACAAATTTTATGGGTTTTTGTACGACCGCTCTGATGGAAAGGGCCGCTCCCCCCCGGGCATCCCCCTCCATCTTGGAAAGAATAACTCCCGTAATGGAAAGGGCGTCGTTGAAGCTCCCGGCCACGTTGACCGCATCCTGTCCTGTCATGGCGTCCGCTACGAGCAGGATCTCATGGGGGTTTGTCTTGTCCCTGATCCGCTCCAGTTCCGCCATGAGCTCTTCATCAATATGGAGCCTACCTGCCGTATCAAAAATCAGGAGGTCGCAGTTTTCCCTCCCTGCCTTCGACAGGGCGTCGACACAGATATGTTCAGGTCTCTGGGCAGGGACCGAAGGATAGACCGGCACTTCTATCTGGGAACCGAGCTTCTCCAGCTGCTCAATTGCGGCCGGCCGGTAAATATCGGCGGGCACCAGGTAGGGATGCCGTCCCTGCTTTCGAAGATATTGAGCGAGCTTTGCGGCGGTGGTTGTCTTTCCGGAGCCCTGAAGCCCCACCAGCATGATGATATAGGGCGTCTTGCCGGCCAGGTTCAGGTCCTGACGCTCCCCTCCCATCAAACGGGCCAGCTCCTGGTTGACAATTTTAATGAGCTGCTGCCCGGGAGTCAGACTTTCGAGTACCTCCTGGCCGACGGCGCGTGTTCTTATGTCTTCGACGAGGCTTTTTACGACCTTGTAATTGACATCCGCTTCCAGCAGCGCCAGGCGAACTTCCTTGAGAGCATCCTGAACATTCGCCTCAGTAAGCTTTCCCCTCCCGGTTACCTTCTTGAAGACACGGTTTAGCTTTTCCGTCAGGTTTTCAAACATCACTGGTTCTCAAAACCAAATCTATTATTATTATTTGTCGGAGTGAGTTATGTCAATCAAAATCCTGAGGATTTTACAACCCGCTCATTTTTCCTTATTTTACCACAGCATTGTATTTTTTCCATAGAAATCTTTCGTGCGCTTTCGGTTAGCGCATATCTTCCGGCCCGCAGAAGTTCCACCGGGACAGCCCTGAAGCGGCTCCAGGACAAAAAATAAGGTTGCCAATACAGGCCATACCCTCTAGTATCTCAGGGTCTAAATGCCGGTGTTCATAACTGCGGTCACATATGTCATCCTTGATTTATCGGCCACAGAATTATCCAGGTTGAGAGAGGGCGGATAGATGGAAACCACGCTGCCCGGACAGGGTGAACGGGATCCAAAGGAAGAGGGTATTATTTTTCCCAGAAGAGGGAGAAACGACCCGGTCCTTGGTTCTGATGTCGTGATGGCCATGGTCCCCGATGCGGTGCGCTTCCTGGTAAGAAAAACCGAGGGAAAGAGACTCCCGGTGCGTGACATGGCACTCTCGCACCTGTATCAACCGCGAGGGCAACTGGGCAAACGGGCAAGCATCTCGGGCCCATTTCTGGGGGCTCCCCAGGCTGTGATTGCCCTGGAGAAGCTCATCGTGCTGGGGGCGAAACGGTTCTGGGTCCTGGGATGGTGTGGGTCTCTCCAGCGGTTCCTGAGGATAGGAGACGTCGTCATCCCGACCTCCGCAGTCTCTGAGGAGGGAACGTCGGGCCACTATCCGGTTGGTGAGCGGCCGGCGGAACCGGACAGCCGCCTGACTGAATCCCTTCTTCAGTCCATGAACGGGCTGGAGGTGGAATGCATGACCGGCCCGGTCTGGTCCACGGATGCTCCCTATCGTGAAACGCCGGGAAAGGTGGAACATTACCAGAAGGCCGGAGTGCTTGCCGTGGAGATGGAGATGTCGGCGTTGATGCAGGTGGCGCTTTTCCGCTCGGTGGCGCTCACGGCGATGCTTGTTGTCTCGGATGAGCTGTTCGACCTGCGATGGCACACGGGATTTTCCAGCACAACAGTGAAAGAGGTAACCCGGTCGGGGGCGGAACTCTTTCTGGAACTGATCTCGTCCGCCAGCCCGGGCGCCAAGGACGACGAATCATAGGTCAGAAACGGAGAACAAAGAGCAGTGGAGACGACGATACAGGAAGAAATCGACCGCTTGAGAGAGCTTATTCGGTATCATAATCGCCGCTACTATGTGCTGGATGACCCGGAGATATCGGACGCTGACTACGATCGCCTTTTCCAGACACTCCTTAAGCTGGAGCGGGAACATCCCGACCTCGTCACCCCCGATTCTCCCACGCAGCGGGTCGGCGCCGAACCCCAGGAAGCATTCACACAGGTGAGCCATCGGCTGCCCATGCTGAGCCTGGAAAACGCTTTCGATGACCAGGATATCCAGGAATTTGACGGCAGGGTCAGGAGATTTCTCAAAGGAGTTGATCCCGTTCAGTACACGGTCGAGCCGAAGATGGACGGCCTCGCCGTGGAACTGGTATATGAAAAGGGTGTGCTGGCGGTTGCTTCGACCCGGGGGGACGGGTACAAGGGAGAAGACGTGACCCGGAATGTCAAAACCATACTGACCATTCCACTCAAACTCAAGTCCTTGAGCGGGAAACGACCGGTCCCCGATCTCCTGGAAGTACGGGGGGAGATCTACATGGAAATCGAGGCCTTCAGGGCCTTGAACAAGAAGAGGGCGGCCCACGATCTTCCTCCCTTTGCCAATCCCAGAAATGCAGCTGCGGGCTCCCTCAGACAGCTCGACCAGCGGATAACCGCGAGACGCCCGTTGAACATGTTCTGCTACGGGGTCGGTGAACTCAGCAGTCAGACCTTTGAGACACAGTATGAGTTGATGCTCGGCCTCCAGGATTGGGGACTGCGGGTAAACAGACCCCATATCCTGATCTGCGATGCCGTTGAAGAGGTAATAGCATACTGCCGCCGGTTGGAAGAGACGCGAGACCAGTTTGCATTTGAAATTGACGGTGCCGTGATCAAGGTCAACCGAATCGACCTCCAGGCAAGGCTCGGAGAAAAGACCAGGAGTCCGAGGTGGGCAACCGCATTCAAATTCAAGGCTGTCCAGGAGACCACCAGAATCCTGCAGATTGAGGTCCAGGTGGGGAGGACCGGCGCCCTCACGCCGGTGGCGCACCTTGAGCCCGTGGAAGTGGGTGGCGTCGTGGTCAGGAGGGCAACCCTTCATAACCAGGATGAGATCACGAAAAAAGATGTTCGTGAAGGGGACACGGTTGTTGTTCAGCGGGCAGGGGATGTTATCCCGGAGGTGGTGAAGGTTATCGTTTCGCGCCGGAGAGGTGATGAAAAGCCGTATGTCATGCCTGAGGCCTGTCCCGTGTGCGGTTCGAAAGTGCAAAGAAAAGAGGGAGAGGCCGTTTCCCGGTGCCCGAATTCCGGATGCCCGGCCCAGGTCCGGGCGTCGTTGAGGCATTTCGTGTCAAAGGGGGCCATGGATATCGACGGAATGGGAGACAAGATCCTGGGGCAGCTCCTCGACCGGAAGATGATCCGTGATGAGGCCGACATCTACGCGCTGTCTTTCGAGGATCTGCTCAAGCTGGACAAAATCGAGCAGAAATCGGCCGCAAACCTGATGCAGGCCATCCAGGAGAGCAGACATCCGGCCCTCGCCAGATTCATCTATTCCCTGGGTATCAGGCACGTCGGTGAGCACGTGGCACAGCTCCTGGCAGATCATTTTCAGACGCTGAAAAATTTCATGAATGCCGGCAGGGAGGATCTCCTTTCGATAAAGGGAATCGGCGAGGAGATCGCGGACAGCACTCTCACCTACGTAGAAGATCCCACCAACCGCCGATTGATAGAGCGCCTTTTTGCTTCAGGGGTTGTGCCGGAAACAATGGCCCCTTCCCGGCCCTCGCCGATTGCGGGAAAGACTTTTGTCTTGACCGGTTCCCTTGAAACGCTTAAACGAGAAGAAGCCAAGGACCGGATTGCAGGAATGGGGGGGAAGGTTTCCAGTACCGTGAGCAGGAATACCGATTATGTGGTAGTCGGAACGGCTCCAGGTTCAAAACTGGAAAAGGCGCGGGAGCTTGGGGTGACCATCATCGATGAGCCTGCCTTTGTGGATTTGTTGGAGGCATCGCGTGAATAATCTTCGTGTCAGGCTGAGTATCGAAGGGCGGGTTCAGGGCGTCTGGTTCAGGGATTCCACGCGACGCCGGGCAACCGAGCTGGGCGTGACAGGTTGGGTAAGGAACCGTCCCGGAGGGAGTGTGGAGGTTCTGGCCGAGGGTTCACAGGAAGCGGTCAAGAGGCTGATCGCCTGGTGCCACGACGGTCCGTCAGCCGCCAGAGTGGATCGGGTGAAGGAACTGTACGAACTCTGGACAGGTGAATTTGAATCATTTGACATGGTCTACTGAATCGTTGGTCGCTGGAAAACAGAAACTCATGCCTGGGCCGGGACACCGCCGGAGGGCTACACTGGAAAGGGAGAGAGAAAGGGAAATCATGAAAAGAAGTGCTTTTCGGGCCGCCGGATTTGTACTCTTGATGACGTTCAGTTTTTTCTGGGGTTGCAGTTCGACCCATTTCCTGTTGACAGAATTTCACAAGAACAGCACTCTGCTCGCAAAGCGGGTGGAAGTGGTCCCTTTCATAGATGAAACCCATCTCGGAGGTGGTCTCGGAGCTAAATTCACCGAGGAATTCATCTCAAGGATGAGGAAAGTCCCCTCTGTTGTTCTGACTGAGAAACCCCTCGGCGTCTCCGAACTGAGCGATGATATGAAGTCTCCCCGTTTCGGGATCGTAACGCCGAAAGACTATATCCGAAAAGCAGAGGAACGCGGACTGAATGTCCTGATCACCGGGGTGCTCAACCCCATTGATGTAACCATGAGGCGCACCGGCATCTGGCCGTTTCGGAGGAACACCTACTTTCACGAAATCTCAATGGTCACAAATCTCATCGATCTGAGCAGCGGCGCGGTAATGTTGACGCGGCTGGAGTCCAAGACATTTTCCAGCTCAGAAGAAGACTTTGCCGGCAATGAGAAGGAATTCATGGAAGAGCTGCTGAATAAACACATGCCTGAAATTCTGAAAAAAGAGGTATCGGCAATTTCAGATGTCCTTGAAGGGATACCCTGGATTGGAAAGGTCCTTTCCGTTGAAGGCGAGACCATCAAGGTTAACGGTGGGCGGGACATAGGATTGAAGGCGGGGCAAGTCTTTCTGGTATTTTCTCAAGGGGAGCCGGTCCCGTCACTGAGTGGTCGTCTCTATCCGGTCCGGAGCAAGGAGGTGGGACGGGTCGAGATTGTTTCGGTGGGAGATATGGACGCCGTAGCAAAGCCGGTTTCCGGTGGGCCTTTCGCGATCGGACAGCAGGTGCTTCTCCAAGACTAGCTTACCATTTCACGGGCGTGGGCCAATGCCTGGGGAGTGATCTTGCGGCCTGCCAGGAGGCGGGCTATCTCTTCTACCCGCTCGTTTTCATCAAGCTCGGAGATAAATGTCTGCGTCCTGCCGTCGACGACGTTCTTTCTTACCTGGAAGTGGGTGCGTGCCTTGCTGGCAATCTGGGGGAGGTGAGTAATGCAGAGGATCTGATGAAAGCGGGCAAGGCCTGCAAGTTTTTCTCCGACGACCTCCGCCGTGGCGCCCCCGATTCCGGCATCGACTTCGTCGAAGATTATCGTTTCTACCGACGCGCTCCGCGCAAGGATGCTCTTGAGCGCAAGCATAATTCGGGAAAGCTCTCCGCCTGAGGCTATTTTTGCAAGCGGCTTGAGGTCTTCCCCGACATTGGGGGACAGCAGGAATTCCACCTGATCGAGCCCATCGCTCCGGAGCAGGGAAAGGGCCTCCAGGGCGCTCGGACTTCTTTCCTTGGCGTCGAGAAACGCTGCGCGAAAACGCGTGTGCGGCATATTGAGGTCGTTGAGTTCGTTTTCGACCGCTTTTTCTAGCCGTTGCGCCGCCTTCTTCCGTTTGTCCGAAAGCATGCGGGCCGCTTTAAGGAGCTCCACTTCCAGGGAAGAGAGGCGATTTTCCAACTCGAGCTTCCTCTCCATCTTTTCGTGTTGCTCATCCATCGCTGTTTCTGTCTTTTCCCGAAACGCAAGCACGTCGGAGAGGGTGGGACCGTATTTCCTCTTGAGGCGGTTCAGGACTTCCAGCCTTTCGTGGACCTCCTCAAGCCGCCGGGGATTTGATGCGATGGTCCCCTGGATGTCCCTGAGGGACATGGCAGCTTCTTCCAGGACGATCCGGCATTCAGTGAGGGTTCGCGTGATGTCTCCCAGGCGGTCATCTATCCGGGCGGCCTTCTCCAGCCTTTTGGCGCAATCGAAGAGTCCGGAGAGCAGAGACTGGTCACTTTCGTACAGGTCATGGTAGGACTGGGAAATGGTTGTGAGGAGTTCGTCGGCATGTTCCAGGCGCACTTTCTCTCCGCTCAGAGAGGCGTCCTCATCTTCCTGGACCCGGGCGCCGTCAATCTCATCACGCTGAAAGCGCGCGAGTTCCTGTTTATCCCGCATTTCTGTAATCTCTCTCCCGAGTTCCCGGATCTCTTCATGCAGGGCTTGACGGCTGTTGAAAACAGCGGTAACCGCCTCTCTGTCAGCAACAAGCCCCCCGAACTCATCGAGGATGGAGAGATGGCGATCCTGCTGCAGGAGGCGTTGATGTTCATGCTGGCCGGAGATACTGATCAGGTGATCCCCCAGTCCGGAAAGCATTTGCAGGGTAGCCATGGTTCCATTGATCGATATCCTGTTTCGCCCCTCCCTGTGAAGTGAACGCCGGATTACCAATTCCCCCTCAAAGGGAATGTCGAGGTCTCGGAGCAGGTCGCCGAGATGCCCGGGTGAGGGAATAGAGAAAAGCGCCTCCACCTTGGCTTCCTGGCAGCCGGTACGGATGAGGTCTCCGGAAGCGCGTCCGCCCAGGATGAGGTTCATGGCGTTGATAATGATGGATTTCCCTGCACCGGTTTCTCCTGAGACGATGTTGAGGCCGGCACGGAAGGAAATGTCCAGATGTGCGATAATCGCAAAATTGGATATGGTCAGTCGAACCAGCATACCTTTTTACTCAGGCGTAGGGCGCAGGGCGCAGGGCTTAAGGTTTAAGGTGTAAGTGCTACTCCCGTATACGCAAATTCCTGTTAAGAAAGGGTTCAAAATTTCTGTTGCGGCTGAAATGAATGTCAAATTCCAAAATCGAAATGTCAAATCAATGTCAAATGTCAATTAATCAAATAAAGGAGAAATTGGCGTCGCCGAGAGTTGCTTCGTTGTCTTCTGCTTCCTGCGTTTTCCTTTATCCTTTTTCCTTACGCCTTACGCCCTGCGCCTTACGCCTCATGTATCCGCCTCGGATCATTGATTCCATGTCACCCGCAGGACTTCCTGGTAGGTGGTTACGCCTTCCAGTAATTTTCTGACGGCATTTTGCCGGAGGGTGACCATGCCTTCGGCCTCTGCCTGCCGCTTCAGATCCTCGAGACTCACATTCTGGACCACCAGTTGTTTGAACGCATCGCTGAAAGGAAGCACCTCGAAAACCGATGTCCTTCCGAGATACCCGGTACCCCGGCACTTGATGCATCCATTTCCCCGCCAGAGTTCGGTGACCTCTTCTTCCCCCAGATCGATCCCCATGGCGGCCAGCTTTATGGGATCAATCGGGAAAGGCTCCCTGCAGTGGGGGCAGATCTTGCGCACAAGGCGCTGGGAAAGCACTCCGACCAGGGTCGCCTGGATGAGGAAGGACGGGACCCCCAGATCCAGGAGCCGGGTGATGGCGGAAGGCGCGTCGTTGGTATGGAGTGTGGACAGGACCAGGTGGCCGGTAAGCGCTGCCTGGACGGCATTTTGGGCTGTTTCAAGGTCCCTCATTTCACCGATCATGATGATATCGGGGTCCTGCCTGAGGATGTTTCTGAGAATGGTGGAGAAGGTGATCCCTACGACCGGTTGCACCGCTATCTGATTGAAGTCCTCGTGAACCATTTCTATGGGGTCTTCCACTGTGGTGATGTTGATTTCCGGAGAGGAAAGATGCCGCATGGCCGAGTACAGGGTGGTGGACTTCCCGCTTCCGGTGGGACCGCAGACAAGGACAATGCCGTGGGGCATGCCGATGAAGCGCCGGAAACGGGCAAGATCCGCTTTGGTAAAGCCAAGGCCCTCCAGGTCCTGGAACAGGATATCAGGGTCCATAATCCGCATCACAATTTTTTCACCGAATGCCACTGGGACCGTAGAGACCCGGATCTCCGCCTCAACCCCTTTCCTGGCCGTCTTTATCCTGCCGTCCTGGGGCCGTCTCTTTTCAGCCATATCGAGCCTGGAGAGGGTCTTGATGCGGCTCACCATGGCAGAGTGGACATTTTTCGGCAGCTTATACACGGTGTGGAGGATACCGTCTATGCGCATTCTGACGATGTTGGAGTCCCTTTTTGGTTCCAGGTGCACGTCGCTTGCACGTTGGTCAAATGCGTAGTTGAGGAGATGGTTTACGGCATTGACGACGTGCTGATCATCAGAGGGCAGTTCCTCGGAAGATTTCAATTTCACGTATTGTTCCAGGTTCCCAAGATCTACCGGCAGGCCGGAAAACTGGTTTTCCGCGCCCGCAATGGAACGTCTGAAACCGAAGAATTCATTAATGAGTCGCAGGACATCGGTCTTGGAACTGACCACAACGCTCACCTTCATGTGGCTGACCCGGCTGATATCCTCAATGACCTCCAGGTCGAAGGGATTGGGTGTCGCCACGATCAGACAGCCGTTGCGCACGTCGATGGGCAGGACAAGATGCTTGATGGCAAACGAATGCGGGATGGTTCCCGTTACGAGGTTGAGGTCCAGTTCCAAGGGATCGATTTTCCGGTATGGGACCTCCCAGTGGTCGGCGAGGGTCTGCACGATGAGGTCTTCGTCCAGAGGGCGCGCAGGGTCATCGGCCCTCTTGAGATCCAGGGAGGCGATCACGTCCACGATAGTGACCGGGATGCTCGGAACAGCTGTCTTTGAGTCAGGAGATTGCGGCGGCTGCTGGCTCGCCTCGATTTTCCTCCTTACACCGGCGTGCTTTCCGAGAATCTCTTTGTGTTGCGCGGGAGAGATGATTCCCCTGTCCAGTAGAACCCGGCAAATTTCCTTTGCCGGGAAGGAACGGTCCCAATTTTCCCGTTGGTTCACCTGCCGTTACCTCTTCAATGCCCGGGTGATGCTGTCTTCCGATGGAGTGAGATCCTACCACCTCGTCTTTTACATGGGAAGTATTTTTTGCTGCACTCCGCGAACCGCCTGGCTCAATCCGCGTAGACGAAATTCGACGGTGGATCTGAAAGTCACAATATCCCTTTTGTCTTTTCCGGCATCCATGGTATAAAATAGAATTATTAGATTTCTCTTTAATGCCAGATTTCAAAATCCAAATGTCAAATATCAAGATGAACAAATCAACTAAAATGTGAACTGCTGTGATTGCCGGTGTGGCCTCTCGCCAGGGTAGACAGGTGAGTACTATATGCTTTTGGCATTGAGGCATTTGGATTTCATTTGACATTTGAGCTTTGATATTTGTTTATTCCCGGCTTGTCCGGGCGTGGGCATAGGGCGTAGGGCATAGGGCGCTGAGGGAGATTACGTTGGGCCGGAAAAAGAATATCCGGCGAATGGTGGTGCTATGATACTCGGACTGGACGTGGGAGGCACCCAGACGGATGCGGTGCTTCTGGATGGTCGAGGCGTGCTGGCGGAGACGAAGACGCCTACCGGTAAAGACCTCCTCGGAACGCTGAGAACCGCCATTGAAAAGGTGACTGATGCCGTTGAACCGGGGAAGATCCGGAGGACGGTCTTTTCCACCACCATGGCCACCAATGCCATAGTGCAGGATCGGCTGGATGAGGCCGGAATGATCGTGTCGGCCGGCCCGGGCATGAACCCGGAGTGGTTTTCAGTAGGGCCTTCCTTCCACGTGGTCGGCGGCTGCCTGGACCATCAGGGGTTTGAGGCAATGCCTGTGGACAGGTCGGCTGTTGAGGGAGCCGCTGAGGCCATCCGGGAAAAAGGGATCCGGGCGGTGGGAATTGTGGGGAAATTCTCAGTCAGGAATCCTGCTCACGAACACCAGATAGCCGGTTGGATAGGGGACAGGTTTTCCTCTCTTGCGCTCGGGCACCAGGTCTCCGGGATCCTCAATTTCCCCAGGAGGATTGCCACTACGTACCTGAATTCCGCCCTCCACCGGGTGCACGAAGAATTTCTGGGTGCCCTCATGGGCATCCTGGACGAACAGTCGCTCAGGACGCCCCGCTACCTCCTGAAACCTGACGGCGGAACCATCGATCTGACTTCCAACTTGCATTTGCCCGCCGCCACGGCGCAGTCGGGTCCGGCAGCGAGCGTCATGGGCGCCCTGGCGCTCGACGGGTGTCCAGGCACGACCCTGGTGCTGGACGTGGGCGGCACCACCACAGATATGAGTGTCGTACTGGAAGGAACTCCTCTCCTGGAACCGCACGGCATCAGGATCGGTCCCTATCAAACCCTGATCCGATCTCTGCTCACCCATTCCATCGGCATAGGCGGGGATAGCGAGGTGACCACGGGCAAAGGGGGAGCATTCTGTGTCGGCCCCCTCAGGCAGGGTCCGCCGATGGCGTTCGGGGGCCCGGTACCGACACCCACCGATGCCATGATTGCCTTAGACCTCCTGAAGACAGGCGATCGAACGGCGGCCCGGAACGCCATGAAAGAAGTCGGAGAGACCCTCGGGATGGACCTGGAGGCGACGGCCAGGCGTATCCTTGAAACCATGGCACACGCCATCGCAGATGCTGCAGCCGCCTTTCTCCGCGGGATCAATTCCAGGCCCGTGTATACCATTTATGAAGTGCTCCACCCAGAGAAGATCGTTCCCTCTTCAGTGGTGGTTATAGGGGGACCGGCGCCGCAGGTGGCGCCCTTTATCGGAAATGCCCTCGGATTGCCCCACCGTATTCCGGAACACTTTGGGGTGGCCAACGCCATTGGCGCGGCCGTGGCGAGAGTCACCGCAGAGGTTACCCTTCAGGTAGATACGGAAAGGGGGTCCCTGGTTATCCCCGAGGCTGGTATCGATCAGAAGATCCCGTTCCGGTACCAGTGCCGCGAGGCCATGTCCTTTGCCCGGGGGGTGCTCGGAAATCGGGCCCTGGAAGCCGGCGCGGATCCGAAGTCCCTGGAGATATCTGTAATTGAAGAGCAGGTTTTCAACATGATCCGCGGGTATTCGCGCACCGGGCAGAATATTCGCATAAAGCTGTGTATTACACCGGGAATTATCCCTGAATGGAAAAAGGAGCACGGATCATGATAGAGGCACCGAGACGCACAGGTCTGGTGTTCTTTCCGGCCTATGACTGGGCCATCAGTCCCACCCACCCTGAGCGGGAGGAGCGGCTCCTCTACACCCAGGACCAGGTCATGGAAGAAGGGCTCCTGGACGTGGAGGGAATCCATGAGTACCGCGTGAGACCTGCCGGCGCAGGGGATATTCAACGGATTCATTTCTGCGTTCCCGACGAAGCTTCGGTGACGACTGAAAGCCACCTGATTTCCGCAGGGGGGTGTCTTGTTGCGGCCGATGCGGTTCTCAAGGGAGAGGTGGAGAGCGCTTTCGCCCTGGTCCGGCCGCCGGGTCATCACGCGATGCGGGTGGTCCACGGAAACCGGGGATTCTGCAATATCAATAATGAAGCGGTCATGACCGAGTATATTCGAGACACGTATGGGATCGATAGAATCGCCGTCGTTGACACCGATTGCCACCACGGCGACGGGTCCCAGGACGTTTTCTGGCACGACCCGGACACCCTGTACATCTCCGTGCATCAGGACGGGCGCACCCTCTATCCCGGGTCCGGCTTCTCCGATGAGCTGGGAGGGCCCAACGCGGAAGGGACCACCGTAAATATCCCGCTTCCTCCCCAGACGGGTGAGAAAGGATTCCTCTTTGTACTGGAAGATCTCATCATGCCGCTGCTGGAGAAGTTCGAGCCGGAACTGGTGATAAATTCCGCAGGCCAGGACAACCACTTCAATGATCCCATCACTGACATGAATTTCTCGGCGCGAGGATACGCCCTGCTCAACGCGCGCTTGCGGCCGGATATTGCGGTCCTCGAAGGGGGATACGCCGTGGAAAACGCGCTTCCTTACGTGAATGTGGGCATTATCATGGCCATGGCGGGGTTGGATACCGGTTCTGTGAAAGAACCCAATTATGATCGGGACTACCGGCCCCAGCGCGACGATGTTACCCGGTATATCGAACAGGAGATAGAAGATCTCAAGGATCTATTCCTGCGGGAAGGATTTCAGAGGAACTGCTATGAGCCGGGGGAGATAGTGCAAAGGAAGCGGGAAATCTACTACGATACCGACTGCATCAGGGAAAGGCAGGACGAGAGAATCCGCCGCTGCCTGGATTGCGCGGGAGCGCTTTCCATCGAATCAATCTCCAGCAGGGGAAATCACATCCTCGCCGTTCACATTCCGAGAAAGGCGTGTCCATCCTGTCGGGACCTCGGACAGAAGTGGTTCGAAGAGGCGTGCGGCGGAAAGTTCGACTATGTTTATCTCCAGGATCGCGTCAGGCGCACCTATGAACGGAGAGTAAGGTCGGCATGAAACGTGAACCCTGAAGCTGCAAACCCTGCGGATGCCACGATACACTACATACTTACCCGCCTCGGCACGGGTCAGGGCGTGGGCTGGTTTTCCTGCGTCCCGGAGGGAGACCCCACGCTCGCGGATCTTTCCACAGCTCTCCTGGATCATCCCCGTGACCAGTTCATGCGCCAGTACGCCTTGGATCGTGTTGGAAAACTCCAGCCGGATGAGCTGACCGAACTTGTGGAAAAAGCCGGGATGCAAGGAGCAGTGCTGCGGGCCCTGGTCTGCGAAGCCTCAGCGCTCTACGAAAAATTCGAGCCCTTCAGAAAGCGTTTTACCGAAAACATCCTCCGGGAACCGGCTCCCTCCAGTCCTCTGATCTACCCTCGCTGGTCGAAACCGGGCGGCCATACATGCCATGATGACTGGCTCAGGCTGTTTTCAGAAAACATGACCCGGCACAAGCCCCTGCCTTCACCGGATGAGACCGGATTGTCCATTCCCTATGAGTCTGAAACGTTGGAAAGGTGGTGGGCCGGGCGAGTCACTGTCAGGGATCTTGAAAAATGTTCGGAATCGGGGATCGTTTCCGAGGGACCTCCTTTTGACAAAGCAAAGGCCAGGGAGATGGTCAGGATGATCACTAGGAAGTTCGATCACCTGGGTATCCTCAGAGGCTGGGAATCCAGGACCGAGGCCACCGTGAGCCCCTACGCGGTGGAAAGACCCTGGCATCTGGACGTTTCCCTGAAACAGGGGAAAAACAACTGGAGATTGGAGGGAGAACAGATCAGCTACGGTCGCGGACTTAACATTCATCAGGCACGGATTTCGTGCCTGATGGAGATAGCGGAACGGTACTCGGCTTTTTGCAGGGCTGACGAAGAAGACCTTCCGGGATACCGGGAAGCCCGAAAACTGGTGAAGGGAACCTATACCGAACTGAAACGAAGGCATGAGGCGGTGGATCCCAATGAATTCCTCCTTGAGGTCCCCTACGAGGACCAGGAGCTTTATTGGGTGGCGGGAAAAAGGGTCGGGTCCGGAGGGGAAGGGTACTGCCCCGCATATGTCCCGGCCCAGTTGGTCTTTCTGTTCGCCAATTTTGATGAAATGAGCCTCACGGACGGACTTCCGTCCACGGGCCTTGGCGCGGGCAACACCGTCGATGAGGCAAGACTGAGCGGCCTGCTGGAGGTGCTGGAAAGGGATGCGGAAAAGGTGGTGCCATACAGGGAAGAGCGACGTTTCCTGCTCGCCGCTGAAGATCCCAAGGTCAATGATATCATTGAGGGGATGAGACGAAAAGGCATCCAGATCCAGTTCCTCGACCTGACCCAGGAATTCGGAATACCCTGCTATAAGGCCTTTATCCAGGGACCGGGCGGCGTCATACTGAAAGGGTCTGCGGCAAACCTGGACGGCAAGCGGGCCGCAGTATCCGCCATGACCGAAATTCCGTATCCGTACCCTTACTGGTTCGGCTCGGCGGTTCCGCCGGAGAGTTCGCGAGTCCTGCGCTATGAGGATTTTCCGGATTTTTCTTCAGGGGATGCATCAAGGGACCTTCAACTCCTCGAAAAAGTATTGAGCAGAAATGGGTATCATCCCATTTACGTGGATCTGACGAGAGATGATCTGGAGATTCCGGTCGTCAAGGTCCTCGTTCCAGGCCTGGAACTGACCAGTGTGCTGGACCGTTTTTCTCCCCTGAGCCTCCGCAAGTTCGGCCACTATGTGCGAACCCGGCAATGAACCGGGAGATCGAGGGCAATGCATGCCCGTTATCGCAGGAGCATATCCAGGTAATCTGCAAACCGCTCGATCGCTTCCGGAAGGTTTCTCCTGCCGAACCCGATGCGAACATGGTGATCTCCATATTGGAACATCCTGGAGGGCGCGAGCATGATTCCCGTCTCTCTGATCAATTTTTCACAGAACTCGAATGTGTTTTCGAAAAGCAGCATTCTGGGGAAACACACGGACCCGGCCAAGGGTCGATTCCAGCTGAAAACATGGCTGTGCTTTTCAATAAACTCCTCCAGCACATCCATGTTCTTGCGGATGCGTGCCTGATGTCTTGCGATGATCCTTTCACGGCAGCGAACGGCGATAAGCCCCAGGATTTCACTCGGTGCGCTGTTGCAGATGGTGATGTAGTCCTTGAGAAGGCTCATGCGCTCGATGATTTCACGGTCGCGGGTGGCAATCCAACCGATCCTGAGACCGGGCAGGCCGAAGGTCTTTGACAGGCCGAAGAGCGAAATGGCTTTGTCGTACAGGTCACAGCCGGCAGGCAGTGTCGATCCGGGTTCCACTTCAAGGAACCGGTACATTTCATCCGAAAGCAGGTAGGCGTTCCTCTGACGGGCAAGATCTGTGAGAGCCGCGTATTCATCCCGGGTGGGCGCGAAACCGGTAGGGTTGTGGGGAAAGTTGACGACTACGAGTTTCGTGTCGTCCCGGATCAGGTTTTCCAGTTGACCGACGCTGAAGTGCCAGCCGGAACGCTCCTCAGATTTCCACATGGTCACGTCGCACCCCATCGACCGGGCCAGCTCGTAGAGCGATTGGTACCCCGGGAACGTGCAGATCACATGATCTCCCGGCTCGAGAAGCGCCTGCATGGTGAGGAAGATACCCTCCTCTGGAACCGTCACCAGGATGTCATCAGCATCGATGCCCTCGTAAATACCGGCGATTGACTCGCGAAGGACCGGATGGCCGAGCGTCTCCGTGTACGTGAATTTCAGGTTTTCCCATAACCGCATGGTTTCGGTATCAGCCATCTCCAGCAGTTCTTCCAGGCAAAGGGCCTCGCAGTCGGAGCATGAAAGGAGATATTCGGCCGAAAACTCGTGTCGTGCAAAGTAGCGCTCCAGGGCAAATGGTTCGATTTTCATCATGGTCATGTCCTCATCTCTTCGGGGGCATCGTCTTTCCACGTTCCAACGGCGAAAACCGGTCGACAGCGCCGCTCAGAGTACCACATAGGCCACCCACCCGGCCACGGAGGCGATCAAGGCCGCAGCCATCTTATGGCTTTCAAGGGTATATGACTCTCTTCAAGCTTTTCCATTATGGGGTGGAAAAGCTTGTCGGCATTACCCCTGCAGAACAGCCGCAATGACATTCTGGCTGTTGTGATTTGCGTTTCATAGTCCCGTTCCACACCCAAAAAAATCAGCATTACTTCTTTACTTTTCACCTTCTCAACGACTTGCCGGATATCTACCTCATTGGGGACTGTAACCTCAAGATCTCTATAAATATCCTTTCGATAGAATCTTTCCAGCTGGCGCAGGACTACGAGTGTAAACAGAGCAAGGACTGTCACGGTTGTTGCAATAACATAAAGCCCGGCCCCTGCAGCCATGCCGATGGCTGCCGCGATCCACAAACAGGCTGCGGTTGTCAGGCCTCGAATCGTTATTCCTTCCTTTAAAATGACCCCCGCGCCAAGGAAGCCTATGCCGGTTATTATTTGAGCTGCTATCCGTCCCGGGTCTGTCACCTTGCTGAAACCGGAAGGAATGAGAACATCGAACGCCGCAACATGTGTCGACAAAATCATGAACAAGGCCGCACCGGCACTTACCAGTAAATGGGTTCGCAACCCTGCCCCTCTGCCATGGATGTCGCGCTCTACGCCCAGGACGCCACCGAAAGCGGCTGCCACAAGAATCCGAATAAGGAGATTCCATGGTTCCTGTGAGAAACTGAAATCCATTTTTTCCCTCTCTTCCCCTTACTCCCTGTTTAGATCATGCACAAATCAAGCGAAATCCCTTACATCCAGCACTTCTCCATTCCGATGTCCTTCGACGCTCTCCTTATAGGCCCTGGCGACCTTTTCTGCGGGCATCCCGCTGGAGCTGTCCATTCCCATCGCTTCCATGGTTTCTTTGACCCAGATGGGACTGACCGCATTCACCCGTATGCCTCGCTCCATCTCCAGGGCCGCTGCCCGCACAAAGGCCTCGACACCCGCGTTGACCATGCTGATGGACGAACTGCCCGGCATGGGTTCCCGGCTGAGCAGACCGCTCGTCAAGGTGAACGACCCGTTTTCGTTGATGTGCCACCGGCCCACGCGGACCAGATTGATCTGCCCCATCAACTTGCTGGCCAGTCCCAGGGCATAATCGTCGTCGCCGAGCTCGTCCAGACTGCCGAATCGGGCAAGGCCCGCGGCACAGACCACGGCATCGAATGGGCCCACATCCTGAAACAACTTCTCGATGGAGACCTTTGAAGACAAATCGACCCGGAAATCGCCGCTTCTGAACGCGACTTTGACGATGTCATGGCCGGCCTCCAGCAACTTCGTCACCTGCCGTCCTATGGTGCCTGTTGCACCGATCACGATGATTCTCATAACACATCCCTCCTGTTGCTTTTCCAGGCGCTCCGAAGCGCCGCAGTCTCCTCACTTTGAGACTCGGTACCTCCCGGTTTACAACCTGTCGATCAGCCCGATTTTTCCTGCTTTTTTCTTGATTCCGCTCAATTTTCAATATATCATCCCGGATCATCAGGGGGCAAGATATTTGTTGGCGGATAAAACGTGATGACATTGTAAAGAGGAGAACGAGATGGAGAAAGAGATTCTGTTTACCAAGAGTGCACCGGCTGCGATCGGGCCGTACTCCCAGGGGATCGTCGGCGGGAACATGATCTTCGTGGCCGGCCAGATCCCGATCGATCCCGAGACAGGCGAATTGGTCAAGGGCGGCATCGAGGAGAAGACCCGCCAGGTCATACGGAATATCCGGGCGATCGCCGAGGCGGCAGGGAGCAATCTCGGCCGGACACTGAAGACGACCGTTTTCTTGAAAAATATGGATGACTTTGCGGCGATGAACCGGGTGTATGCCGAATATTTTACGGAAAAGCCTCCTGCCCGTTCCGCGATCCAGGTCGCGGCGCTGCCCAAGAGTGCGGACATAGAGATTGAAGCCATCATCGCCCTTCCTTGAGAGGGGTCCTGCCAGGCGATTCTGAAGGAGGATCACATGAATCTGGCTCGATTTCCGAGAAGACGGTATACCGAAGGACAAACCCCGCTGGAATTCGTCCCCAATTTTACCCGGGCGCTGGGAGGACCGAACGTCTACATCAAAAGGGACGATCTCCTGGCAGCGATCCGCGGGATAAAGTCGGGGGATCTCGATGACAAGGTGATCTCGAGCGTGCAGGCCGCCTCGGACCATCTGGCAGACCGGAACGCGCAGGCACTGTTGATCGCCTGCACTGAGCTGTCCATCATCGGTCACAGGATCCTATGGAACGGAAAGAAATACGATTCCTCCCAGATCCTGGCCGAGGCCATCGTCCTCGAAGCAAAGGGAAAACCCCCTCGGGCGTAATCGCGTGCCGGCACGCCTCATGCCGTCGTCATGTCACAAAGCCGAATCCGGCCTTTCGCATTCCGTTCGTACGATGATGAGGGTCAGCTCGCGGCGGCTCAGGGCTTCCTTGAACCGTTCCCTGAGGACGGCATCGGGATCGTCCGGACCGATGGTATATACCCGTTTCACGCCACATGCCCGGGCGATCTCTTCGATTCTCAGAACCGCCGCCTTCCGTCCCATGGCATCCTCACCCGTGCCGGGATTCGGTTGGAATCCCGTTGCGGCCGTAGACCCGTTGTCCAGGACCACCATCAGAATATCGCTGCCGTTCCAGGCGGCGTTGCATATGGCCGGGATAGCGGTATGGAAGAACGACGAGTCGCCGAAAAGCGCTACGGCGCGTTCGGTCGCGCCGGCCTTGGCGATCCCGTCGGCGACGCCCACTGCGGAGCCCATCGCGTATTTGGCATCGAGACGATCCGCGACCGTTACCAGGCAGCCGGGGTCCCCCACGAGAACGGGTCTCTGATCGAGGCTCCCGGCCGCGTCCTCGAGAATGTCGAGGATCTCCCCATAGGTGCAGCCCCCGCAGTTGCTCTCCCGTTTCGGCATTTCGTCCGCGTCGTCTTCCTTTCGGGATATTTCGACCGAACCCTGCCCCTGGAGAAAACAGGACAGGGCCTCCCGGATGTGCCGGCGAAACAGTTCTCCCTCGAGACCGATGTGACCGCTCTGTTTGCCGAAAATCGCTGCAGTGCAGGCGAGGTCGTGTGCCATGGCCTTGATGCGGGTCTCCACGTAGGGGGCATTCTCTTCAAGGACCAGGATCTCATCGCAGTTCGCCAGGAACCGGGAAATGAGATCCCCGGGCAGGGGATACAGAGAACCCAGCTTGAGCAGGCGAATTTCGCCCACGGTTCCGTCTCCCAGGACATCGAGGAGCTTCCGAAAGGCAAAGCCGACGCCCACAATTCCCTTGGTGCCCGCACCAACGATCCGGTTATAGGGTGAGCTGTCGGCCCATCGAGCCAGGGCCTGCAACCTCTTGTGCAGGTTCCTGTGTTTGGCCACCGCATTCCGGGGAACAGGCACGAATCGCCAGGGTTCCCTCGCGAGGTCCAGGGAGGGCCTTCCGAAGGGCCCTTCCGCCATGGCTACCGGTTCACGCTGGAGGGTGAAGCTTCTGGTCTCGCGAATGATCACGGCCGTGTGGAGCCGCTCGGAAACCCGGAAAGCCTCCCGCATCATGGCACATGCTTCTGCCGGACCGGCCGGTTCCATCATGGGCGTTTCGACCAGGGAAGCGAGGGGCCGGGTATCCTGGTCGTTCTGGGAGCCATAGCCCCCGGGATCGTCCCCCAGAAGGACCACCAACCCTCCGTTGACCGGAGTCAGGTTGAGAACCATGAGGGGGTCCACCATGGCGTTCATGCCCACACTCTTGACGCAGACGAGGGCGCGGCGTCCCGCCATGGATGCCCCGATGGCCATTTCCACCGCCACCTTTTCATTGGTGGACCACTCCACGTAAATGTCATGCTCTTTTGCCAGGTGAACCAATTCCTCTACTGTTCCCGAACTGGGCGAACCGGGATAGCCGGCAACGAATTTGACCCCTGCGAAAAGGGCCCCATACGCCATGGCCTGGTCGCCGTTCAACGTTCTCGAAACCATGAGATCCTCCATATCACGTGCGGGCAGCCGACCTGCTGCGGGTCATTCGCCGCATCTTGGACCCTGCCCGGTTTTTCAGAAAGCCTCCAGCTGTCTCCTCTTCATGTGAGGTATGAAAATCCTCTCAATAGGTGCTGAGAGACTCCGAGCCCATGCACCGTTCCGGGTGTTGAGGGCGGTGCATTGAGGCCACCGAGTCTGCCATATGGGGGGCGGGCCGGCAACGGTTTTTTCAGCTTGAACCGTTGCCTCGGTCTCTTGTGAGTCCTGCTCTGTCTCACGTGCCCCTTCTGTCGTTGTGCTGATGTCGTTGGTACAGGTAAGTTATGGTTGTAATAAATCTGAGTGACTTTTTTGCTTGACAAATAATGACCCTGAATCATAGTCTCATCGCGTTAAGGAACTTGAGGGCGCCAAGTTTCTTTTTTTCGGCATTTTGTTCTATCAAAAATGACATAAGAGGCTCTCCGAAGAGTTCCGACCGGGTTATCCCGGAGAGAAAACATGTACGGGAGTCGGGACCGCGCCGGGTAACATACCGGAGCGCCTGAGAGGTTATGCGTCAAGCATATGGATCGTGTCTATACAGCAACCCTTTTGTTTTACATCCTGGTATTGGTGCTGTCGCCTTACAGGGTGCGCCTGCTGCCTTTCCTTATTGCTGCGGCAATAATGACCAACGGATGGGCATTGGCCCTGATCGTGATCCGTTCAGGCCGCCTTCCCGTTTTCAATGTTTTCGAGTCTTTTCTCCTGGTGAGTTTCATCCTCGGTCTTATGGGACTCGTTACACGAGATTGGGGAAAGGGGAAACCTACCGCAGGGACCTGGCTGTGGCTGGAGACGGTAATCCTGTTGGGCCTGCTGTGGTTTGTCCCCAGGAGTCCATCAGTTACCCGCTATGACTACGATTATTCCTGCATCGTGCTCTTTCACGGCATGCGGGATGCAGCGCTCGCACTGGTCCTCTTTTCTTCTTCGCATTTCATCCAGTCGCGGCTTGAAGGGGTGAAAAGCGATCTCGGATCCCGCCATCTCCATCAGGGAAGGAACTATCTGCTCTCCGGCGCGATTTGTTTTCTGATTTCGGAGTTCGTAGGAATTATCTGGTGCCTGAACGGGTGGGGTGATGTGTGGCGCTGGAACACCGCCTTTTTCCAGTCTACACTCATCGTACTGTATTTCATGCTCGCCTTTCATGTCCCGGGAAGGAATCGCTACGCTGAAAATGCAAAGAGCCTCATCGGCTCAATGGGCGGTTTTTTCATGCTGATCCTCATGGCGGTGCGGGGGTTGGCATGAAGGTTCTTTCTGAAAAGCTCTCTTCCCTTGCTTTCACCACTGTTGTTCTGGTTGCTCTTGTCTTCTGGTTGACATGGGGAATCCTGATGGCCGGTTCGGCCGCCTACGTGGACCGGTTCGGCCTGATGAACAGCCGCCTTGTCAGGGATTGGCTGCTGGATCCCGAAGGCGGGTCCGGCCTGCTCAAGTTCTGGTTCGCGGGGCTTTGCTTCGTGGTGGCCTTGCTCGGGGTCAACCTGGTCTTTTGTTCGTGGAAAAAGATCCTCAGGATCATGAGGGTGAAATTCAGCAAATCGAAGCTCCTCATGTTTGCTATTCATATGGTCTTCGGACTGGTCGCCCTGGGACACTTCGGCAGCTTCATGCTGGGGTATCGTTACGAAAGGGTCCTGCTTGGTGAAGGGGAGTCTTTCAACTTCCGTGGCGGCTATGGATTGAAGGTCGAGCAGGTGCACTTTGTCGATAATCCTGCGGTCCTTAAGCAATCTCCCCGGTATTTGCGCTCGGGCGAATTCCATTACCGGCGGAACTTCGCCGACATCGTGTTGAGCCGGAATGGGTCGGAGATATCAAGGGATCGCATCTACATCTTGAAACCGGCCCGGCACCAAGGGGTGCAGATCACCCTTTCGAGGTTTACGCCTCCGAAAGGAATGAAGGGGACAGGGAAGGAAGGGACTCCGCGCGTGGTGTTTGTCGTCACCAAAAACCCCGTGCTCACTGCCTTTCTCGTGACCTACGTCGCGATGATTGCGGGCATGGTCATTTATCTGGGCATAACCTGGCGTAGTCCACGCCGCAGTGTGGACAGTCTCAAGCATAATTCTTATAAGGAGGGAGAGGAAAATGAGGAAAAAAGTTAAGCGTATGGCCGTGTTGTTTGTTTTCTGTTTTGCTGCCTCTCTTGCGGCCGCATGGGCGCAAGAGGGGAAGGATCCTCCGGTCTCCGACAAGGGAGGTGTGTTCTCCCTTGGCGAGGTGGTGGTGACCGGTGAGGCCGCCGAGGAGGTGACCACCGTGGATGTGGTGAATCAGGAACAGATCGATTTGACGACCTCCAACAATGTTTCCGATGCTTTGAATACCCTTCCAGGGGTCTTCCTTTCGGTGGGGCAGAAGAATGAAAGGAACTTCAACATACGGGGCTTTAATGAGCGATACGTTCCGGTCCTTTTTGACGGCATTCCCATCTACGTTCCAAACGACGGCTATGTGGATACAGGGAAACTGCCCACGGGCAATATTTCCGAGATAACCGTCACAAAAGGGGTAAGCTCGGTCCTTTACGGCCCGAATACCATGGGCGGGGTCATTAATATAATATCGAGGAAACCTGTCGAGCGTTTCGAAGGAAACGCCAGCGTGGAATACAGCCAGGAAGACACCTGGAATACCAACCTCAATGTCGGCTCCAAGATGGACAAATTTTACGTCTCGGCCTCCGGAGGATACCTGAACTCGGACGGGTTCAGGATGTCGGATGACTTCACGCCCACCATGAACGAAAACGGGGGGACGCGGGACAATTCGGATGTCGAACAATGGAACGGGGCCTTCAAGGCGGGGTTTACCCCGGCTGAAGGGCAGGAATTCGCGGTGGGAGTCAATCATGTGAAGAGCGAGTGGGGGCTTCCCCCGAGTGTCTATGATATGAGGCCCAGGTTCTGGAGATTCACGGATTGGAAAAAGACGACCTATTATGTGATCGGAGATTCCAGGATAACAGATGGACTCACGGCCAAGGTCCGAGCGTTCCACGACAAGTATTTCAACGTGTTGGACTCCTATGACAACGACACGTATTCCACGCAGAACCTGCCGTTCGCCTTCCACAGCACCTATGACGATTACTGCAACGGGGGTTCGGTGGTTCTCCATGCAGCG
>Ga0315542_1000425_pt1 | contig 26297 bp, 21 predicted proteins | sample SalMarSW160120MG_FD_202541 | JGI IMG/M metagenome (GOLD analysis project Ga0315542, IMG submission 202541) | Salt marsh sediment microbial communities from the Plum Island Ecosystem LTER, Massachusetts, United States - Salt Marsh Sediment SW1601-20 ... | reverse complement strand
GCAACAACGCCATCGTGGTCGAGCCCGACGCCGATCTGGAGCTGGCCCTGCGCGCGATCCTGTTCGCCGCGGTGGGCACAGCCGGCCAGCGCTGCACCTCGCTCAGGCGACTGGTGGTGCACTCCTCTATCGCCGAGGAGCTCATCGAGCGGTTGCGCACCTCCTATGCCAGCATCACCATCGGTGACCCCCTCGATCCGGAGACCCTCATGGGACCGCTGATCAACCAGGGCGCCGTGGATGCCCACTTCGCCGCCATCGAGACCATCCGCGCCCAGGGAGGCGAGATCGTCGCCGGCGGCGGCCGCGTCGACCGCCCGGGCCTCTTCGTCGAGCCCACCATCGCCAGGATCCCGGAGCAGATCGCCGTCGCCTGTGAGGAGACCTTCGCACCCATCCTCTACGTGCTCACCTACGACACCCTGGACGAGGCGATCGCCATCCACAACGGCGTACCCCAGGGGCTGTCCTCCGCGGTGTTCACCTCCAGCCTCTACTCGGCGGAGCGGTTCCTCTCCCACGAGGGCTCCGACTGCGGCATCGCCAACGTCAACATCGGCACCTCCGGGGCCGAGATCGGTGGCGCGTTCGGCGGCGAGAAGGAGACCGGCGGCGGCCGCGAAGCGGGCTCCGACGCCTGGAAGGCGTACATGCGGCGGCAGACCTGCACCATCAACTGGAGCCGCGAGCTGCCCCTGGCCCAGGGGGTGCACTTCGACGTGGAGTAGGGCGTAACCGGTCTGGACGTCGCTCCGGCGACGCCCTAGGATGGCCGGCATGCAGGGACGCGTTCTCATCGTTGACGACGACCCCGGCGTGCGCAAGGTGCTCGACCGGATCCTGAGCGGCGCCGGGTACGCCGTCCAGGAGGCCGGAGACGCCTTCCAGGCCCTGGATCTCATGGACGCCCAACCGCCCGACGCCGCCCTCCTGGACCTCAAGATGCCGGGCATGGACGGGTTCGCCCTGATGGAGAACCTCCGGCAGCGCGGGCTGGAGATTCCGGTGGTCGTCCTCACGGGGCACGGCGACGAGTTCACCTCCCAGCAGTGCCTGGAGGCCGGCGCGTCGGCCTACCTCACCAAGCCCCCCGATCGCGCCGAGCTGCTGCTCGCCGTGCAGGGAGCCGTCGCCCAGGGCCGGGTGGCGCGCGAGCTGGAGTCGACCGTCGAACCGCCGCCGCTGCTCGGCGACAGCACCTCCATCCGTCGTCTGCGGGAGGAGACCGCGCGCGTAGCGCCTTCGCGAGCCACGGTGCTCATCCAGGGCGAGTCCGGCACCGGCAAGGAGCTGGTGGCACGCCGCCTCCATCATCTCTCCGAGCGCGCCCGCCACTCCTTCGTGCGCGTCAACTGCGCGGCCATCCCCGAGGAGCTGATCGAGTCCGAGCTGTTCGGGCACGAGAAGGGGTCCTTCACCGGCGCCCACCGCAAGCAGCTCGGCAAGTTCGTACAGGCCGACCGCGGCACCATCTTCCTGGATGAGGTGGCGGACATGAGCCTGAAGACCCAGGCCAAGGTCCTGCGCGTCCTGCAGGACGGCGAGGTGGAGCCGGTGGGCGCGGGACGACCCTTCACCGTCGACGTCCGGGTGGTGGCGGCCACCAACCGCGACCTGGTCACCGAGGTGCAGGAGGGGCGCTTTCGGGAGGACCTCTACTACCGGCTGGCGGTGGTGATGCTGCGGACGCCTCCGCTCCGAGAGCACCCGGAGGACATCCCCCTCCTGGTCGGCCACCTCACCGGGCATTTCTGCCAGGAGTACAACCGCCGGCCCAAGAGCTGGAGCGACGGAGCCCTCGCCCAGCTCCGTCAGCATCCGTGGCCCGGCAATGTGCGGGAGCTCAAGAACGTGGTAGAGCGGGCGGTGATCATGGAGCTCGACGACACCATCCACCACGTGGACCTTCCCAGCGGCCCCGAGGGCGCCGGAGGTCTCGGGGCCCTCATCGACGCCCCCACACTGGCGGAGTTCCAGCGCTCCTCGGAGATCGCCTACCTGCTCCACCAGCTCGACAGGAACGACTGGAACGTGGCCGCCACCGCCCGCGCCATCGGCACGCCACGCTCCAACCTGTACAAGAAGATGCAGAGCTACGGCATCAAGAGGGAGAACGAATGACCACCTCCATCGATCTCGAAGAGCTGGCTCGGACCGGGGCTCTCCGCAGGGGGCACTTCCTGCTGTCGTCCGGTCTCCACGCCGCCGACTACCTGCAGTGCGCGCTCTACCTCGCCGAGCCGTCACGGGCGGAGCGGGCCGGCCGGGCCGTGGCCGAGATCGCGCGGGCCGAGTCCCTCCAACCGGATCTTGTCGTCTCCCCCGCCCTCGGCGGCGTGATCATCGGCCACGAGACCGCCCGCGCCCTGGGCGTGCCCTTCCTCTTCACCGAGCGTTCCAACGGCAGCATGGCCCTGCGCCGCGGCTTCGAGGTCACCGGCGGCCAGCGGGTCCTGGTGGTGGAGGACGTCGTGACCACGGGAGGATCCACGAGAGAGGTCATCGAGCTCATCGCCGAGCACGGAGGCGAGGTATTGGGGGTCGCCTCCCTGGTCAACCGCTCACGGATCACCAACCCCTTCGCGCCGCTTCCCTACCACCCACTCCTGGTCGTGGACTTCCCGGTGTGGACGCCCGAGGAGTGCCCCCTCTGCCGCGAGGGTAAGCCCATCGACCGGCCCGGCTCGCGCACCCTGCGCTGACGGTGGAGATCGTCATCGGGCTGGGCGGAAACCTCGGCGACGTGCCGCACAGCTTCCGCGTCGCCCGCTCGGGTCTCGCGCAGCTCGGGGACGTCGTCGGCTGCTCCCGCCTCTTTTGGACCCGCCCCATCGGACCCTCCCAGCCGCCCTATGCCAATGCCGCCCTCGTCCTCGCCACCTGCCTGCCCCCCGGGCGCCTGCTGGACCGGTGTCGCGAGCTGGAGACGGCCGCCGGGCGCGACCGGGAGCGAGAGGCGCGCTGGGGCCCGCGTCCCCTCGACCTGGACCTGCTGATCGCCCGGGGCCTCGTCCACCGCGGTCCGTGGCTGGAGCTCCCCCACCCTCGCTTCGCCGAGCGGCGGTTCGCGTTGGCTCCCGCCGCCGAGGTCGCGGGGGGTTGGCTGCATCCGTTGCTGGGTCGCACCGTGTCGGACCTCGCGGCCGCCGCCGCCGCGCGGGAGCCGACCGCGGTGCGCCGGGACGGGAGCTGGTGAGGGCTCCAGGCCCCCCTTCCAGACTGCCTCTGAGCTGCCACACGTTTGCCACACCCGACGGCGGCGCCTCTGCTACTCTGGCGCGGTGAAGGTGAGCTGGCGCGGGGTGCTGGTCAAGGTCGGCGCGGCGATCGCCGGCGGTTGCGTTGTCGGCGCCGCCGCGGGGTGGGTCCTGGCCCAGTCGCTGCACGTCCCGCAGGTGGACCAGCTCGCCACCTTCCGCCCCGCCGCCACCACCCGCCTCTACGGCTCGGACGGGGAGCAGGTGGCCTCGTACGCCCTCGAGCGCAGAGTCGAGGTCCGCCCGGACCAGATTCCGGAGCACCTCAAGAAGGCCATCGTCGCCATCGAGGACGCGGATTTCTACCAGCACGGCGGGATCGACCCCAAGGCGATCCTTCGCGCCGCCGCAGTCACCTTCCGCAACTTCGTCACAGGCCGAAAGCGGGTCATCACCCAAGGAGGGTCGACCCTCACCCAGCAGCTCGCTCTCAATTTGTTCCTGAAGCGGGAGCGCACCCTACAACGCAAGATCAAGGAGGCGCTCCTCGCCATCGACATCGAGAAGCGCTTCTCCAAAGACCAGATCATCACCATGTACGCCAACGAGATCTTCCTCGGTCACGGGGCGTACGGGGTGGAGGCGGCGGCACAGCTGTACTTCAACAAGCCGGCCAGCGAGCTCACCCTCGCCGAGTCGGCGCTGCTCGCCGGGATGATCCCGAGCGCCAACAACCGGTACAATCCCGTCAAGCGGCCCCAGGCGGCCCTGCAGCGCCGCAACAAGGTGTTGAGTCGGATGCTCGAGCTCGGATTCATCACCCGGCAGGAGTACGACGAGGCCGTCGCCGAGCCCCTGGGAGTTTCCATCCACCGGCGGCACGCGGACACCGGCGAGTACTTCCTCGAGATGGTCCGCCAGGAGATCGAACGCCGCTACGGAACCGACGCGCTCTACACCGCCGGTCTCCAGGTCCACCTGACCATGGACCCCAAGCTCCAGGCCCTCGCCGAGACGAGCCTGCGCGACGGTCTGGTGAATCTGGAGCAGACCTATATCGGTTTCCGCCCCCCACCCAACGTGGTCCGGGACGGGAAGGCGGCGACGCCGCAAGACTACCGGGACCCGTCCTGGGCCACCCTCGATCTGCGCCCCTCGGCCATGGTCCGGGCGGTGGTCACCGAGGTGTCCTCGCGACGGGCGAAGCTGAGGATCGCAGACCACGTCGCGAGCCTCGACGTGGCCCAGGCGAAGTGGACCGGCGCGAGCTCACTGACCCACATCCTCCATCCCGGCGACCTCGTGCTGGTCCGTCTGCCCGACGAGCTCTCCGAGCTCGAAGCCTCCGAGGACGGGGCCGCGACCGAGACCCCTCCCCTGGCCGTCGAGCTCCTCCAGGAGCCCGAGATCGAGGGCGCGATGGTCGTCATGGACAACCGCACCGGCGCGATCCTGGCTCTGGTCGGCGGCTTCGACTTCGGACGCAGCGAGTTCAACCGGGCGGTGCAGTCCACCCTGCAGTGCGGCTCGGCCTTCAAGCCCTTCGTGTACATGACCGCCTTCCAGCAGGGATACACTCCGGCCGACACCCTCTTCGACGCCCCGTTCCTGCTCCCCGACGCCGAGGGCCGGCTCACCTACTGCCCCAAGAACTACTACGACCGCTACTACGGCATCACGACCCTGCGGCGGGCCCTGGAGATGAGCTTCAACGCCACCGCCGTCAAGCTGCAGCAGCTCGTGGGCGGCCAGGCGGTGGTGGACACCGCCAAGAGCTTCGGCATCACCACCGAGCTCCACCCCTACCCTTCGCTGGCCCTCGGGGCATTCGAGGTCAAGCTCATCGACCTGGTGCGGGCATACACCGGCATCGCCAACCTGGGAGAGCTGCCGGAGCCGTACTTCATCGACCAGATCTCGGACCGCGACGGCCGCCTTGTGGAGCGCTTCTTCCCACGCACCGAACGAGTGATGCCGGCGCCCGTCAGCTACCTCATGGTGCACATCCTGCGCGGCGTCATGGAGCGCGGGACCGGCCAGTCTGCGGCGTCGTTGCCAGGCAACCTCGCGGGCAAGACGGGCACCACGGATTCCTACTCGGATGCGTGGTTCGTGGGGTTTTCGCCGCGCATCACGGTGGGCGTGTGGGTCGGGCGCGACCTCAAGAAGCCCATCGCCAAGCGCATGACCGGCGCCAAGGCGGCGCAGCCCATCTGGAACCGCTTCATGGCGACCTACCTGGAGGGGCTCGACCCCGACGCGCGCACCGAGGACTTCCCGGTCCCACCCGGGGTGGTGTTCAGTCCGGTCGACTGGTACACCGGCGAGCGGGCGATCCCGCCCTGCCCGGGCCAGTCCAAGGTGATCCTGGAGGCCTTCCTCGACGGCACCGAGCCCAACGCGCCGTGCAGCCAGAGCCTGCCCGACCTCGCGGAGCTGCCGTGGCCGTTCCAGCTGCCCTTCTACTCGCCCCGGCCCGGTGAGCCCATGCCCTCCGCCGAAGCGGTGGCCGTGGCGGACCATCGCGTCGCTCCCGACGACGAGGACACCGACACCGCGGAGGCCGACACCGAGGCGGACGGAGCGATCGACGTCCCGTACCCACCCGACGCCTTCACCAAGAGGGACCACGCGGGCACTCGCTGATGCTGCCTCCCTGAACCAGGGTCGGCGCGCAGCACCTCGGTCGCGCCCTGCTTCCCATGCCTTCCCCGCGGTGAACCCAAGGGCAACGGCAGCGCACTCACGCGGAACAGCGGCCTTCCAGAGAACGGCGCGATCCTCGGGCGTGCCACTGGTGACACTTTCCCGCGCCACCGCGTACCAGTCCTGCATCGCTTCCGGTCGGAACAGTGTCAGCGGTGGCAACCTCGGGGAAGGCGTCGATACATCGGCGCGTCGCGAGAGGCGTCACTCCACGTGACCGCTGCCGCTGAACGCTGTCGTTGCTTGCTGTCTCTGCCGCCGCGACCCTCAGGCCAGCTACCCGCGGGCTGTGCCGTCCGGGTGCAGGATGCCCTCGAGCGTGTTGAAGAAACCCGTGGGCGGCATGTAGCCGGGGATCCGACCCATCTCACGGCCCGAGGTGTCCAGAAGGACGATGGTGGGAGGGCCGTCGATGCGGAACCGATCCAGCACCGCCCGGTCCGCCCGGTCGATGTCCACGCTCAGAGGGACCACGTCCTGGGCGAGGACACCCGCCACCTTGGCGTCGCGGTAGGTGGTGGAGTCGAGGACCTTGCACCACACACACCAGTCGGCGTAGAAGCTGACCAGCACCGGCTTGTTTTCGGCGCGCGCGCGAGCGAAGGCTGCATCCCAGTCCTTCTCCCAGTGGACATCCGGAGCCTGATGGGAGGTGACGGCAGCGGTCTCCGGCTGGGAGGCCCGCGGCTCCCCTCCACCGCACGCGACCGCGCCGACCAGCAATCCGCCGACCAGCAACCCACATCCACCGAGCTTCACCGCACCTTTCAAACCAATCACACGAGCCTCCCGGCGCCGGCAACTCCGACGGCCCGACATGATATCACCCGATGGCCATACAGAAAGATGAGGGCCCGACCCGTCCCACCTTGCCCGTCGCCGCGGCGCGTGCCATGATCCGGCCGTGCCCCGGAGCCCCGTCTCGCTGTACCGCCGTATCGAGCGCGCCCTGGAGACCATGACCTCTGCCGGCTCGCCCCTGGAGACCCTGCACCGGACGGCGGTCTACCTCGTCGAGAGCTTTGCCGACGACCTCGGTATCTCGGGCGGCAGGATCTACACCCAGGATGACGGCAGCTACGAGCTGGTGAGCACCTTCGGCGAGGTCAGCAAGGCGCCCGTCGGGCTCCGGGTGTGGCGCACCTATCCCCCCTTCGAAGAGCTGCTGGCGGTGGGATCGCTGGTCATGGCCCGAGACGACCCGCGGCTCGACCAGCGCCTCGAGGAGGACCTCGGCACCCGCGACTGGTTCGCGGCCATCGCCGTGGCCCACGGCCGTTTCGTGCTGTCCTTCGACGTCGCGGACGGCGGTCACCACGACGAGCTGGTGGCCACGCTCAACATCGTGCGCCTCGTCCTCAACCAGAAGGTGCGCGAGGAGCAGGTGCTGGGGGTGCTCGAGGAGGCCCACCAGATCCAGCTCTCGATCCTCCCCCACCACCTCCCGAGCACCAGCGAGTTCCAGATCGCAGCGCGCAGCCTGCCTGCAGAGGTGGTGGGGGGTGACTTCTACGACGTGATCATGCTCGACGACGAGCTGTTCACCGTGGTGGTGGCCGATGCCACCGGACACGGTCTGCCCGCCGCCCTCCAGGTCCGGGACATGTTCACCGGGCTGCGCATGGGCCTGTCCCGAGAGTTCAAGCTCACCCGCACGCTGGAGCGGCTCAACCAGATCATCCACCGGACCCGGCTGGCCACCAAGTTCGTGTCGGCGTTCGTTGCCGAGGTCCACCCCAACGGCACGATCCTGTACTGCAACGCCGGCCATCCCCCCGCGCTTCTGGTGCGCGGCGACGGGGCCATCGACGAGCTCGCCAAGGGGGGGATGCTGCTCGGTCCGACACCTGCCGCCGCCTACGAGATCGGCGTCGCGGAGATCCTCCCCGGCGATCTTCTCGTGGTGTACACCGACGGCATCACCGAGGCCCGCCGGGACAGCGACTCCGACGAGGAGTACGGAGAGGCCCGCCTCATCCACACGCTGCGCAAGGTCCGGCACCTCGACCCGGTGGCGGTCGTCGATCGCACCTTCACCGCGGTGAACGACTTCAGCGGCGCGGCGTCGCCCCACGACGATCAGACGGTGCTCGTGGTCAAGCGTCGGCCGGCCGCTCTCGAGGAGGCGCCCGCATGACCGACCCATCCGATCTCACGGCCGACCGCTTCTTCGAGCTCGAGGGCTTCGCCCACGTCCCGCTGTTCGCCGCCGACACACCGGTGTGGTCGGCGTTGGGTGCGGCACTGACCGCCTACCTCGACGCGCGCTCGGAGTGGAAGATCGAGTGTGAGCTGCCGGCCGGCGTCCACCTGCTCGGCGACCGCATCGCCATCGCCCCGGGCTGCAGGATCGAGCCGGGAGCGGTGCTCGTCGGTCCGGCCATCCTGGAGGAGGGCGTCGAGATCCGCACCGGTGCGTACGTCCGCCAGTGTGTGATCCTCGGTCGGGAAAGCCTGGTGGGCGCCCACTCCGAGGTCAAGGGATCCATCCTGCTGCCCGGCGCCAAGGCGCCCCACCAGGCCTATGTGGGCGATTCCATCCTCGGCCGTGGCGTCAACCTCGGGGCGGGCACCATCCTCTCCAACGTCAAGAACGTGGGCCGCGAGGTCAGCTTCCGCCACCGGGGCGAGCGGGTCGACACGGGGCTGCGCAAGTTCGGCGCCGTCCTCGGGGACGGCTGCAAGACCGGCTGCAACACCGTCCTCAACCCCGGCGTGCTGCTGGGCCCGGGCTGCGTGACCTACCCCAACACCACGCTGCGCAGCGGCTTCTACCCCGCCAACACCCTGATCAAGGTCCGGCAGCAGCAGCAGGAGATGTCCATGGAACGGCTGCGCCGGGAGTAAATCGCGGCCCTCCCTGCGGACGGCGGACAGGGCACTCGAGCCTGGCACCCATGTTGCAGCAATGTTCGGTGGGACGGGAGGTGGACCATGAAACGACTCACCATCGCGGCGCTCCTGATGGCGGCTGCGAGCCTCGGGATGGCCTCCGAGGAGGACGATGCGACCTCTCTGAGCTACATCTCCTATCTCGAGCGCTACGCCACGGTGCAACCCGCCAACCAGGATGAAGCCCTCGAGGCCCAGATCAACATGCCTCTGGTCCCCGGCGACCGCGTGGACACCGCCCGCGAGGCGCGGATGGAAGTGATCCTGGCCGACGGCAACACGGTGTGGCTGGACCAGTACACGACGGTGAGCCTGGACGCGGTAGCCTTCAGCCGCGACGCCGGTGGTGACCGGACCGTCCTCTACCTGGGCGAAGGGTCCATGATGGTGGAGCTGTCGCCGAACAGTCTCGGCGAAGATCCCATCCGGGTCGACAGCGGCCACGCCACGGTCTACCTGGACAGCACCGGCCTGTATCGCATCGAAGCCCTCCCCGAGGGGCGGCTGCGGCTGGAGGTCCTGCAAGGGCTGGCGGAGGCGGCCACCTCCTCCGGGGGTGTCCTCGTGCGCTCGGAGTCCGCCGCCGAGGTCGGTGACGGATGGGTGGGCGACATCCAGGGCGGTGACGTGAGCTGGAGCGACGACTTCGCGAGCTGGGTCGAGCAGAGGAGGCAGATCAACCGGGGCGAGAGCGAGCAGCACCTCGAGGCCCGCTACGAGCGCCAGGCGGCGCAGCTCGACAACTACGGCACCTGGGTCTACGTGGATGGTCTCAACACCTGGGCCTGGCAGCCGGCGGCCGTCGGGCCGGACTGGCGGCCCTACACCGCCGGGCGTTGGTACTGGACCCCGGTGGGCTGGTCGTGGCTCTCCTACGAGCCGTGGGGCTGGCTGCCCTACCACTACGGCAGCTGGTACCTGGACGCAGGCTTCGGCTGGGTGTGGTCGTGGCAGCCCTACTGGAGCCCCGCCTGGGTGCGCTGGGTCTGGTGGCCGGGCTACGTGGGCTGGTGCCCCTGGGGCTACTACGACTCCTGGTACTGGCCCCGCTACCACGGCTACTACGGCTATTCCTATTGGCCCCACTCCGGGCATGGCGGCGGGGCCGGATACCCCCAGCAGCCGCCGCGACGCGACGTGGTCCCACCCAGGGCAGCGGACACCCGCGTCGGCCACTCCGCTGCGGTAGCCCCCCCGGCAGGCGACGTCTCGCTGGACCTGAACGGGCGCGTGCGGGTGGCCGAGATGGACCGTGCCGCCTGGACCGTGGTGCCCGAAGGGGACTTCTCCAGCCAGCACCTGACCCGATTGGCGAAGCCCCTGGACCGGGTCGTGCCCGACGGCAGCCAGGCGGAGGGCATCGTCATGTCCCGTCCGCTGTCCACGGCCCCTCCGGAACGGGTTCGCACCAGCACCGAGCTGGAACGGGTGTTCGGTCGCGTCGGCGAGCAGGCGCGCGCCGACCTGAGCCCGGTGCTCGGCCGCAACAGCAATCTCGATGGCGCGGAGGCGGTGCGGCTGGTCAAGCCCATCTCCCCGGCCGAGGCGAGTCGCGGTGCACCGACGCAGTGGAGCTCGCCGGTGGCCGCGACCGGCCCGACCTCTCCCCTGCGCTCTCCCGCACGGGTGGCGGCCCCGAGCCGTGAGGTGCAGGGTCTCTCCCGCAACCCCTTCGTCAGCCGTCCCGAAGCGTCACGGTTGGCGCCGGCGGGGGGGCTCGATCCCGACCCGGCCCGCGGCGGCGTCGCGCCTTCCCGGGTTCGCGAGATCGGATCCTCACGGCCGATGATCGTGCCCCGCACCTCCACCACCCGGCCGATGATCGTGCCCCCCACCTCGACCACCCGACCGGTGATCGTGCCCCGCACCTCCACCACCCGACCGGTGATCGTGCCCCGGACCGCGCCGCCCGGATCGAGCCGCGTCGGGAGCTCCCGTTACCCGAGCACCGTGCGCAGCGCTCCCCCGGCCTCCAGTGGTCACTCGGCGGGCTCCTCGACCCGCTCGGCCCCGTCCCGGGTGGGCAGCAGCTCCTCGAGCCACCGCAGCTCCGGCAGCTCCCGCTCCGGTGGGTCCCGGAGCGGGTCGGCACACCGCAAGTAAGACGCCCAGCCCGACGGGCCGACCCGTCACCACATCTTGACGTCTCCAGTGGCCGCCCCCGGGCGGCCACACCATGTCAGCGCCAGGGGCACACCGCAGCGACGGTCGCACCGACCCATCCCGGGCGGCGTATAGTTGGGTCCGATGACCATGGATCGCCACACCGAGGACGTCCTGGTCGCCGCCGCCGGAGCGGCGCGCGCCAACGCCTATGCGCCCTACTCGGGGTTCGCGGTCGGGGCGGCCGTGGTGAGCGCAGACGGGCAGGTGTTCTCGGGCTGCAACGTGGAGAACGCCTCCTACGGGCTGACGGTGTGCGCCGAGCGGCATGCCGTGGCGGCCGCGGTGGCGGCCGGCGCCCGTGACCTTCGCGGCCTGGCCGTGGTCACACCGGTATCCCCTCCCGCGCCGCCGTGCGGAGCCTGTCGCCAGGTGCTCGCGGAGTTCGGAGAGATGGACGTGGTGCTCGCCAACCCCGGGGGCGAGCGCGGGCGCACGACGCTCGGCGCACTGCTGCCTCACGCTTTCGGGGCCGGCGCCCTGGACCATGACTGACGGCGGCGGCCCCGCGCCCCCCACTCTTGACACGACCATCCACCCCGACCCATATTGGAGATGTTCCCGGGGAACCGCGGGTGTCAACGGACCTCACAGCCGCGAGACCCACTGCAAAGGTCCGGGTGGGCACACCCACCGCGACGAAATCCCGCGCTGGCGGGATTTCGTTTTGTCCGGAACCACACCACCACGCCCCCAGACCCATGAGCGACGCGAAGAGCCGCTTCGCTGACCGCCGGCGGGCGCTGCGCCGCGCCCGTCGCCGCGCCGCCTACCGCCGGGGGCTGAGACCGTTCGCGGTGGCGGTGGTGGACGTCTCCAAGGAGCACAACGTGGGCTCCCTGGTGCGCACCGCCCACGCCGCCGCGGCCAGCGAGCTGCTGCTGGTGGGGGAGAGGGAGTGGAACATCGAGGCGGCCCGAACCTCTGATCTCTATACCCGGGTGGTCCAGCTCCCGGATGCGCAGGCCCTGCTCGATCACCTCCGCCGGCGGCGCCTCCACCTGGTGGCGGTGGAGCTGGCGCCAGGCGCCGTCAACCTCTTCGAGGCGGACTACCCCGATCACCCGTGCTTCCTCCTGGGGGCCGAGCTGGGCGGCGTCCCGACGCAGCTCCTGGAGGCCGCCGACATGGTGGTCCAGATCCCGCAGTGGGGGCTCGTCCCCTCCCTCAACGTGGCGGTGGCGGGGTCCATCGTCATCTACGATTACCTGGCGAAGCTCCACCGTCGGCACCGTCTCGACCGGCCGCATGGGGGGCTCGTCCAGGACAACGAGGCGAGCGAGTGACGCCGCCCACTTCGAGCGGTCGCGGCATCCTCCGGATCACCTTGTATAGTGCGAATCGGGCCTGTTAGAGTGAACACGGCCAGGGAGGGTCGGATGAAACTCGCGTCGCGCACGGTCGCCGGATTCCTCACGATTGTCGTGCTTGTCATGCTGGCGGGCTGCAAGAGCGCCGCTCCCCCGCCGCCGCCGCCCCCGACGGCACCGGCAGCGGAGCCGGCAACGGCCTCGTCGGTCCCCGAAGAGCAGGTCACCGAGCCCAAGACCGAGACCATCATGTCCGAGGAGGTCACCACGGAGCTGCCCGAGGACCTCGAGGTCCTCAATGCCCGCGGTTACCTCCAGGACGTGTTCTTCGACACCGATCGTTGGGACATCAAGCCCGCGTTCCGCGAAGCGTTGGCCAAGAACGCCGCCTGGCTGCAGAAGTACCCCTCGGTGCAGGTCCTCATCGAAGGCCACTGCGACGAACGCAACACCCGTGAGTACAACGTCGCCCTCGGCGATCGCCGGGCGAACGCGGTGCGTGACTATCTGGTCTTCCTGGGCGTCGCTCCGGACCGGATCAGCACCCGATCCTACGGCGAGGAGCGCCCCTTTGCCATGGGTCACAACGAGGATGCGTGGAAGCTCAACCGGCGTGCTCACTTCGTCATCATCGCTCGCTAGGAGTGGGGCCATGAAGAAGCTGTACTGGATCGCCGCCGCGGTGGCGCTGGCGCCACTTGCCGCATGCACCTCGTCCGAGGACATGACGCTCCTCCACCGCGAAATCACCGACGTCCAGAGGCAGGTCCAGCAGCTCAAGACCTCCATGCCCGACAAGAGCTCAATGTCGGACATGGAGAAGACCCTGAAGGACCTCACCTCCCAGACCACCCGCTCCAACGCCGACCTCTCGGTCAGGGTGGAGCAGCTCCAGGAGCAGATCGAGGCCCTCCACGCGAGCCTCGAGGTCACCACCCGCCGCCTCCAGACCATCTCCCAGGAGCTGGCCTCGGCCCGGAGCGGCATCAGCTCGGGCACGGTCCTGCCACCGGTGACCGCTGCGCCCCCCCAGGGGGACGAGGAAAGCCAGGGGGGAGAGAGCCCGTCCGGGGGTTCGTCTCCGGCCGCAGCGACAGCGCCATCGGCATCGACGCCGGAGGAGCTCTACCGCACCTCGTACGAGGACTATATGCGGGGAAACTACGACCTGGCGGCCCAGGGATTTCGGGAGTACCTCAAGCGCTGGCCGGACACCGACCTCGCGGACAACGCTCTCTACTGGATCGGAGAGTGCTACGACGCCGAGGGCAAGACCAAAGAGGCTCTGGACGTCTTCTCCCAGGTCCTGGAGCAGTACCCCACCAGCGACAAGGCCGCCGCTGCGCAGCTCAAGAAGGGCCTGCTCTACCTGAAGCTGGGTGACAAGGGCCAGGGGGTGCTCAACCTCCAGTACGTGGTGTACGAGCACCCCGGCACCAAGGAGGCGGATCTCGCCCGGGAGAAGCTCCGTTCTCTGGGCCTGACCATCCGCTGAGTCCTCGCTCTCCGGCGGGTCTCCCCGGCAGGCGGACCGGGCCACCGTCATCGGGTCACGGGTGTGGACTAGCGTGTTTCGACACATTCCGCTAGAATTGCCCGCCCGTGCTGCCGAGGGCAGCCAATCTCGAGGAGACGAAGGATGGCAACCATTAAAGGCACCAAGAGACAGGCGCGCAAGCGGCATCGCCAGTCGCTGGAGCGCCGGATGCGCAACCGGGCGGTGCGGAGCCGAGTTCGAGGTCAGCTTCGACTGATGCGGGCCGCCATCGAAGAGGGCGACGCCGGCAAGGTCAAGGAGCTCCTGCCCGAGACCATGTCGGTGATCGACGTCGGCTGGCGCAAGGGCGTGCTGCACCGGAACACCGCAGCCCGCTACAAGGCGCGCATGGCCCGCCAGGCGCAGGCAATCCTGGCCGCCAAGGAAGGCTGACATGGCACTGCTCACCACCTCCATCCCCGAGGGTGAGCTGGTGAGCCGTGGCAAGGTGCGGGACATCTACGCGAGCGGAGAGTCGCTGATCCTGGTGGCAACCGACCGGATCAGTGCCTTCGACTGCGTGCTCTCGCCCGGCATCCCCGGCCGCGGCGTGATCCTCACCCAGCTCTCCACCTTCTGGTTCCGACGCTTCGCCGACGTCCCCAATCACGTGCTCGCCACCGAGCTCGACGACTTCCCCGCGCCCTACCGCACCCACACCGAGCTGGAAGGCCGCAGCGTGCTGGTCCGGCGGCTCGACGGGATCCCCATCGAGTGCGTGGCCCGCGGCTACCTGGCCGGCTCCGGGTGGAAGGAGTACCAGGCCACGGGAGAGGTCTGCGGCATCCGGCTGCCGGCGGGGCTGCGGGAGTCCGAGCGGCTGCCAGAGCCGATCTTCACGCCCGCCACCAAGGCCACCGAAGGACACGACGAGAACATCAGCTTCGATCGCACCGTGGAGCTCGTGGGCGGCGAGGCCGCGGAGGCGCTGCGCGAGCTCACCCTGAGGCTGTACCGCGAGGCCAGCGAGTACGCCAGCCGGCGCGGCATCCTGATCGCCGACACCAAGTTCGAGTTCGGCCGCGCCACCGACGGGCGGCTGGTGTGGATGGACGAGGCCTTGACCCCGGACTCCTCCCGCTTCTGGCCGGCCGACTCCTACGAGCCCGGGCGGTCCCAGCCGTCCTTTGACAAGCAGTACGTGCGTGACTGGCTGGAAGCCAGCGGCTGGGACAAGAGCCCCCCGGCTCCGGAGCTGCCGTCCGAGGTCGTCCAGGGCACCCTCGAGCGCTACCGGGAGGCGTACGAACGCCTGACCGGCGTCCGGCTGGAGCTCGACGGCTAGCCGCCCCATCATCTTCACTAGCGGAGGAGAATCCATGAGCGAGGCCACGTCAAACATCAGGAACATCGCCGTAATCGGCCACTCCGACACCGGCAAGACATCGCTGGTGTCGGCAATGCTGTTCGACAGCGGGACCGTGAACCGGCTGTGCAAGGTGGACGCGGGCAACACGACCACCGACTTCGACGATGACGAGATCGAACGCAAGATCACGATCAACCTCGCTGCAGCCCACCTGAACCACCGTTCGGTAAAGATCAACCTGGTCGACACCCCCGGCTACAGCATCTACACCACCGAGGCCGTCCAAGGGCTCAGGGTCGCCGACTGCGCGCTGCTCATGGTGTCGGCGGTGGCTGGCGTGGAGGTCCAGACCGAGAAGATGTGGAAGGCCGCGGCCTCCTTCGGCCTGCCCGTCATCATCGCGGTCAACCTGATGGACCGGGACCGCGCCTCCTTCGCGCGCACCGTCGAGGCGTTGCAGAAGCGGTTCGGACGCGAGGTGACGCCGGCCCAGCTTCCCATCGGCGCCGAGAACGAGTTCCACGGCGTGGTCGACCTCATCGGCGGCAAGGCGCTGACGTGGTCGGACGACGAGAGCGGTGCGGTCACCGAGGGCGACGTCCCCGCCGACATGGCGGACGAGGTCGGCGCAGCCCGTGAGTCCTTGATGGAGATGGTGGCGGAGCGCGACGAGGAGCTCATGGAGAGGTACCTGGAGAGCGGCGAGCTGGACCATGACACCCTCGTCGCCGGCCTGCGGCGGGCGGTGATGGCCCGCGACCTGGTGCCCGTGTTCGCAGTGGCCGCCGGCAAGAACATCGGCGTGCAACCGATCCTGGACGCCGTCGTGGACCTCGCCCCGGCGCCCGACTGGCGGCCGGCGGCCATCACCGTCGCCGGCGAGCGCAAGGAGCTGCCGGTGGCTGCCGACCAACCGCTGGCGGCCTACGTGTTCAAGACCCTCTCCGACCCCTTCGCGGGACGCATCTCCATGTTCCGGCTGTTCACCGGCAAGGTGGCGTCCGACGCCACGGTCGCCAACTCCACCCGCCGGGCATCCGAGAGGCTGGGCGCGCTGTCCATCATGCAGGGCAAGGAGCTGGATCACGTCAGCGAGCTCGGGCCCGGAGACATCGGCGCCGTCCCCAAGCTCAAGGAGACCCACACCGGCGACACCCTGACCGGACCCAAGAGCGACCTGCAGCTGGAAGCGGTGCCCATCCCCGAGCCCGCCATCAGCTTCTCCCTGGAGCCCAAGAGCAAGGGCGACGAGGACCGTCTCGCGGCGGGCCTGAGCAAGATCCGCGACGAGGACCCGACCATCAGCGTGGGCCGCGACGAGCAGACCAAGGAGCTGCTCATCTCCGGCGCCGGGCAGCTCCACGTGGAGGTCATCGTCGGACGCCTCAAGAAGCGTTACGGCGTGGAGGTCGTCCTCAAGCAGCCCAAGGTCCCCTACCGCGAGACCATCACCACCAGCGCCGAGGTCACGGTCCGGCACAAGAAGCAGACCGGCGGCTCGGGACAGTTCGCGGAGTGCAAGATCCTCATGGAGCCCAACGACGAGGGCGGCGGCTACGAGTTCGTGGACAAGATCTTCGGTGGCTCCATCTCCCAGGGGTATCGGCCCGCGGTGGACAAGGGAATCCAGGAGGCATCCGTGAAGGGGGTGCTGGCAGGCTTTCCCACCGTGGACTTCCGGGTCACCCTCCTCGACGGCAAGGAGCACTCCGTGGACTCCTCGGAGATGGCGTTCAAGATCGCCGGCCGGAGAGCCTTCCGGGAGTGCGCGGCCAAGTGCAAGCCGACCCTGCTGGAGCCGATCATGCGCATCGAGGTCTACACCCCCGACGACGTCATGGGCGACGTCATGGGCGACCTCAACTCGCGCCGGGGACGGGTCCAGGGCATGGACACCGAGGACCACACCACCATCGTGCGTGCCCTGGCGCCGTTGTCCGAGATGCTGACCTACTCCCCGACCCTGCGCTCCATCACCGGTGGCCGCGGCGATTTCCACATGGAGTTCAGCCACTACGACGAGGTGCCCAAGCAGCTGCAGGAGAAGATCATCGCCGCTGCCGGGAAGGAAGAGGAAGAGGAGGAGGACTGATCCCGGGACGCATCGGGGCGGCTGACGCCACGCCGGCGTCCTTCGCTGCGACGGTGCCCCCGCCAAGCTCGGCCAAGGGTTCCCGGCTCCATGTCGCGAGCCCGCGGGAGGACGAGGACAGGGATGGATCGTGCCGTTCCATGGGCACGGCTCCGGCCCGAGGAGGCAGGTTGGGACACCGATGCAGGGGAGCCGTGCTTCTCGCCGTCGCCGTCGCGATGACCATCTCGTGCCATCCACCCAGGGGCGCCATTCTGCCGGACGAAGGCAGGACGATCATCCCTGGCGGGCGCTACCTCGGCATGCAGCCCCCCGGCGAGGAACCCGTCCTCTTCGCCCCCGGGATGGTTTCCACCGGGCTCGACCAGCGCGACACCGCCCTCACCCCCGACGGCACGGAGCTGTACTGGACCCTGTGGGGCGGAGGGCGCGGCGCCATCGTCCGCATGCGGGAGGTGGGTGCGGCCTGGAGCGGTCCCGAGATCGCGCCGTTCTCTGGGACCACCTCCGACCTCGAGCCCTTCATCACCCAGGACGGCCGGCACCTGTTCTTCGCTTCCAAGCGACCCCTGGATCCAGGGGGGGACGAGAAGGACTGGGACCTCTGGGTGATGGACCGTCAGGGTGATGCCTGGGGCGAGCCCCAGAACCTCGGAGAGCCCGTGAACACGCCCGGTGGGGAGTACTACCCGACCCTGACCTCGGACGGCGTCCTCTACTTCACCGCGACCCGCGCGGACACCCTGGGCGGCGAAGACATCTACCGCTCACGGCCCGTCCCGGGGGGCTGGTCGGAGCCCGAGAACCTGGGCCCCGCCGTCAACTCGCCGGGACCCGAGTTCAACTCCCTGGTGGCCCCCGACGGCAGCTTCCTCATCTTCGGGTCCGCACGGAAGGGCGATCATGGTGGCGGCGATCTCTACATTTCGTTCCGGGGCCGGGACGGGGCCTGGCAGCCGGCGGTCAACATGGGCGAGCCCATCAACTCCGCCGCCCTCGACTACTGCCCCGCCCTTTCGCCGGACGGTCGGTACTTCTTCTTCACCAGCCAGCGTGTGACCGCCCCGAGCCCGCTGCCCACCACCTACGAGCACCTGGTGAGCTGGTTGGGAGCGCCCGGCGGGGGATCGATGAGCATCTACTGGGTGGACGCAGCCGTCATCGGAAGCCTGCGCCCGCGGTGACCAGGCGGCGGATGACGGCCACGATATAGTGAAGCCGTGATGGAAGACGCGCGTGCTCCGCCCGGCGAGATGTCGAAGGTCCCAGCGGCCGGCTGCGGCTGAGCCCGGACAGCAGCGGCCCGTGAGGCCGCCGATCCCTGCCGACAACCCTTCGTCACCGGCAGCCTCATGACACCGGTCGGGCCGGTCCCCCGCCTCTCTGCTACCTGGAGTCGGCCGGATCGTCTCGGTGCCGTCAAGGTCCGGTGGGGTGCCGGCCGCATGGACTACCAGGTGCTGCCGGGCCTCTATGCCCTCGGCAATCCGGAAGCGGCGTCTCCGGTGCTGGTGAGCGCCAACTACAAGCTCAGCTTCGACCGCCTGCGGCGGGCGGCGGCAGGCCTCGACGCCTGGATCCTGGTCCTCGACACCGATGGCATCAACGTCTGGTGCGCCGCCGGCAAGGGCACCTTCGGCACGAAGGAGCTCGTCGGGCGGATCGCCGCCACCGGTCTGGCCGCTGTAGTGGACCACCGCCGCCTGATCCTCCCCCAGCTCGCCGCCCCGGGAGTGGCCGGCCACCTGGTGGCGCAGCGGAGCGGGTTCGAGGTCGTCTGGGGACCGGTCATGGCCGAGGACCTGCCCGCCTTCCTAGCGGCGGGCTCGGTGGCCACCCCCGAGATGCGGCGCAAACGGTTCCCGCTCCGCGAGCGCGCGGCGCTGATCCCGGTCGAGCTCGTGAACGCGGGCAAGGTGATCCTGCCCGCGGCGCTGGGAGTCCTGCTCCTCGCCGGGGTCGTCCACCCCCAGACGTTCGCCGCAGGACTGCTGGGTCCCGGCGTCACCGGCGTCCTCGCCATCCTGTCGGGTCTGGTGGCCGGCGCCGTCCTCACTCCCCTCTTGCTGCCATGGCTGCCGGGCCGCGCGTTCGCCGCGAAGGGCGTCGTCGTCGGGCTGCCCGTACTACTGGCCGTGCTCATGCTGCGGATCGGAGTCCCGAAGACCCTCGCCGAGGAGCTCGAGCTAGCAGGCTGGATGCTCGCGGGTACGGCGCTTGCCGCCTTTCTGGCCATGAACTTCACGGGATCGTCCACCTACACCTCCCTGTCCGGCGTGCGCCGGGAGATGCGGTACGCGGTGCCGGCCGAGATCGCCGTTGGAGTCGTAGGGATCGCCCTCTGGGCGTCGTCCTTGTGGGTGATCTGAGATGGCCGGGCTCAACTACCTGCGCGGCGTGACCACCCTCGAGCTCGATCAGGGACTGTGCTGCGGCTGCGGAACGTGCGAGGCGGTGTGCCCCCAAGCCGTGCTCGCCATGGTCGACGGAGTGGCCGCCATCCTCGACCGCGACGGCTGCATGGAGTGCGGCGCCTGTGCCACGAACTGCGAGATGGAGGCCATCACCGTCCGCTCCGGCGTGGGCTGCGCCTCGGCCATCATCAACGCCGCCCTCGGCCGCTCGTCGGCCTGCTGCTGCGCACCCACCGACGAAGAGGCGAACCGGCCGACCTGTTGCTAAGATGAACCTCCAACCTGCCGGAGTGGCGGAACGGTAGACGCAGGGGACTTAAAATCCCTTGGACACGAGTCCATGTGGGTTCGACTCCCACCTCCGGCACTCTCTCGCTACTTGCGGGTTGGCGTCATCCACCACCCACCCACCCTATGACGCCTCGCGCCGGAGCCAGCGGGTGATCGTACGCCGCCCCCCTCCCTCGTACCGACCCCCTCGGCTACGACCACTCGCCGCTGCCGTCCGGCGCGTTGACGCCATCCCCTCACCACCTCATCACGCCCCACAACCAAAGCCAGCGGGTGATCGTACGCCGCCCCCCTCCCTCGTACCGACCCCCTCGGCTACGACCACTCGCCGCTGCCGTCCGGCGCGGTCGACTCCCACCTCCGGCATTCTCGAATCCCTCCTCCGCACAGCGCAGGTCCTTCCCCGCATATCGGCTCCCCTATTCGCGCTCCGCGGCACCGACAGGGTCGGGCTCGGCCCGCTGCGGCCTTGTGGGATCCTGCCTCCAGCGCAGTACGGCTCCGCCTGCGGCGTGGGGTCGTCGCACCCTGTGGCTGGCGAGGGCCGAACTCCTGGCCACCAGTTTCGTAGCACAGAGGAACGCCGGGCGCGCCGACGTCTCGAGAGCTGGTAGCATGGCGCGTCCCCGCTTGGAGGAGCCATGGTTGCCATCATCGTCGTCGCTCTCGTCTTGTTGGCGTGCCCGATGGGCCCCGCGCACGCGGCCGAGCCCACCCGCCTGCTTCGCTACCCGGACGTGTCCGCCACCCAGGTGGTCTTCTCCTACGCCGGCGATCTCTGGATCGCGTCCCGCGACGGCGGCGCCGCGCGCCGGCTCACGAGCCATCCCGGCGAGGAGGTCTTCGCCAAGTTCTCGCCCGACGGCACCAAGATCGCCTTCACCGCAGAGTACGACGGCAACGAGGACGTGTACGTCATCCCCGCCGCGGGCGGCGAGCCGCAGCGACTGACCTACCATCCCGGTCCGGACAACGTCCTCGGCTGGAACCCGGCCGGGGACAAGGTGCTCTTCCGCTCCGCGCGAGTCAGCGCACCGCCCGGCTACACCCGACTGTTCCTGGCCTCTCTCGACGGCGGGCTGCCGCAGATGCTGCCCTTGCCCCGGGCCAGCCTTTCCAGCTTCTCTCCGGACGGCGAGAGCCTCGCCTACAACCCCACCTCACGGGAGTTCCGCCACTGGAAGCGCTACCGCGGCGGCTGGACCAGCTACATCGGCATCTTCTCCCTGACCGATGAGAGCTACCGCGAGCTGCCCCGCTCGGGGGCCAACGACATGTTCCCCATGTGGCACGGCGACGGCATCTACTTCATCTCCGATCGCGACGGTGTGATGAACCTCTACCGCTACGATCTCGGCACCTCCGAGACCCGCAAGCTCACCGACTTCACCGAGTACGACGTCACCTGGCCGAGCCTCGGCCCCGACGAGATCGTGTTCGAGAACGGCGGGCTGCTGTACCGGCTCGACCTCGCCACCGAGAAGATCCTGGACACGCCGGTGACGGTGGCCGCCGAGCTGCTGGCCGCCCGCCCCGAGCTGGTGCCGGTGGCGGACCTCATCAACGGCGCCGACATCGCACCGGGTGCTGAGAGGGCGGTGGTGGAGGCCCGCGGCGACCTCTTCACCCTGCCGGCCGAGCACGGCAGCCCGCGCGCCCTCACCAGCTCGTCGGCCGTGCACGACCGCGATCCCGTCTGGTCTCCGGACGGCAAGTGGATCGCCTACTTCTCGGACGCCACCGGGGAGTACCAGCTCTACCTGCGCCCCCAGAAGGGGGGTGACGCGGTGCAGGTGACCGACGACCTGCGCGGCTATCCCGATGGCCTCATCTGGTCCACGGACAGCACCAAGCTCGGTTTCACGGACAACGAGCTCCGGCTGTGGTACGTGGATATCGAAGAGCGCAAGCCGGTGCTCATGGACCACGGCGCGTACAGGGGCGTGGAGATCAGCTCCTGGGCGCCGGACAGCCGCTGGCTGGCCTACGTGAAGGTCACCGCCAGCCGCAACCCCGTGATCTGTCTGTACTCACTGGACCAGGGGAAGACGTTCCAGGTCACCGACGGCTTCTACAACGACCGCTCGCCGGTGTTCGACCCGGACGGTTCCTATCTCTACCTGCTCTCGGACCGCTACCTGTACCCGGCCGGCGACCGGCTCGACTGGCACTTCGGCTACTACGACACCACCGGGGTCTTCGCCCTCACCCTGGCGCGTGACCATGCCTCTCCATTCGCGCTGCGAAGCGACGAGGAGAAGGCGGAGGAGGGCGCCTCCGGCGACGACGACGTCAAGCCGGACGAGAAGACAGGGAAGAAGGGGGCGGAGAAGACGAAGGACGGCAAGGAACCCGCCGAGCCCAAGGGCGAGAAAGGGAACGGTGCCAAGCCGGTCCACATCGACATCGAGGGCCTCGGCCAACGCATCGCCGCCTTCCCCATCCCGGCGGGCATCTACGCCGACCTGGACGCCCGTTCCGGCAAGGTCTACTACATGTCGGCGTCCTTCGAGACCTTGGAGAACGGCCGCCCGGGGAGTGGACCGCCGGAGGGGACGCTGCACGTCTTCGATCTGGAGTCGCGCGAGGACGCAACCCTGATGGGAGGGATCTCGGGGTACGCCCTCGACCGGAAGGGAGACAAGCTCCTGTACGAGGCCGGCAGCAAGCTCGGCATCGTGGACGCCACGCCGGGCAAGGCCAAGGTAGGGGAGGGTCTCCTCGCCACCGCGAGCCTCCAGGCACGGGTCGATCCGCCCGCCGAGTGGCGCCAGATCCTCCACGAGGCGTGGCGGATCGAGCGCGACTTCTACTGGGACCCGAACATGCGGGGTCTGGACTGGAGGGCCGTCGGCGCGCGATACGAGGCGCTGCTGCCCTGGGTCGCCCACCGCTCCGACCTCAACTACGTCATCGGCGAGATGATCGGCGAGCTGTCCACCTCGCACACCTACGTGGGTGGCGGCAAGGTGCCCCCCACCCGCAAGGTGTCGGTGGGCATGCTCGGGGTCGACTTCGCCGCCGACGGCGGCTTCTGGCGGTTCGCCACCGTCTACGAGGGCAGGAACTGGCAGCCCGACGCCCGCTCGCCGCTCACCGAGCCCGGCCTCGGAGTCCACGAGGGTGACTACCTGATCGCCGTGAACGGCCGCCGGGTGCCCAGCACGGACAACCCCTACGCCCACTTCCAGGGCCTCGCCAGCGACACCGTCGAGCTCACCGTCAACTCCCAACCCACCGCTGAGGGAGCACGGACCATCCTGGTCGAGCCCCTGGCCGACGAGACCGACCTCCGCTACGTGGCCTGGGTCGAGGCCAACCGCCGCAAGGTCGCGGAGGCCACCGGAGGCCGCGTCGGTTACATGCACGTACCGGACACCGCGGTCCACGGGCTCCAGGAGTTCGACCGCGCCCTCTCGGGACAGCTCGACGCGAAGGCCATGATCGTGGACGAGCGCTACAACCGCGGTGGCTGGCTGCCGAGCTTCTACACCGAGAAGCTGCGCCGCCAGCTCCTCGCCATGGCGGCGCCCCGGGGCGCGGGCGACACGCCCTGGCCGCCGGTGGCCATCGCCGGCCCGAAGGTGATGCTCATCAACGAGCGCGCCGGCTCGGGCGGCGACGCGTTCCCGTTCTTCTTCAAGAAACAAGGCATCGGCCCCCTGATCGGGGTCCGCACCTGGGGCGGCCTGGTGGGCATCTCCCGCCGCATCCCGCTCCAGGACGGTGGCACCGTGACCGCTCCCGAGGTGGGCTTCTGGGACCCGGACACGGCCGAGTGGGTGGCCGAGAATCACGGCATCGAGCCGGACATCGAGGTCCGCCAGCGCCCCGACCTCGTGGTCAAGGGGCAGGATCCGCAGCTCGAGAAGGCCATCGAGGTCGTGCTGGAGCAGCTCGAGGAGGTCCCGCCGCTGCCAGAACGACCTCCCTATCCGCCACGCTGATCCCGGCCGCACCGGGCCCCCGCAGGAAAGACCCCGCTCACCGCTCGGTGGGCGGGGTCCGAAGCGTAGCGTCGTGCTCTCGCCCCACGCCGAAGTGGGCGCAGGTCCTCAGCCGCCGATGCGCCCGCTCCCCCGGGGCGGCGATGCACCAGCCATCCCACCGGCCTGCGCGCCCGTGCCCGGCCCGCCGGGCATGCGGCCGCCGGGACCTTGCTGACCCGGCGCGTTGGCACCCGGACCACCGGGCGAGCTTCCGGCGCCCGGGCCGCCCTGACCGGGCGCGTTGGCGCCAGGTCCCCAGCCCACCGGGCCCTGGGCCGACGGCGGGCGCCGCCCACGGTCCCAGTCCGAGGGTCCCAGCCCATGGGGCGTGGGCTGTCCGACGACGGGTTGACCGTGGCGCACCCTGACGTGGAAGCCCGCCTGGACGCGCACCCACTCACCCTCGCCGGCCGGGTTCCGCACCTCCACGACGCCTTTGAACACCACCAGATCGGTGTCCCCCCTGCGCGTCACCTCGACCCCATACTCGGTACCTCGTACCGCGAGCACGGCCGACGGCGTGATGACCATCCGCTCCGGGGGAGGATCGGCGGCGAGCTTGTCGAAAATGGCGCGCAGTCGACCCCGCTCCAGCTCGAGCAAGACCCCGGGCCGCTGGCTGGCCAGCCGCGCCCTCGTGGAGGGCCCCAGGGCGAAGCGGGCGCCGGCCTCCTCGACGACGATCTCGGCCCGTGATCGGCGGCGGGTCCGGAGGAGCTCTCCCGCCGTCGGATGCGCACCCACGGCGAGCTCGACCTCGGGCTGCGGGTCCTCGCGCATGAGCTTGCCCTTGAGGCTCGCGACCTCATAGTCCGGGGGAGCCGGCGTCACGTCGGGTCTGGAGGCGGAGAGGCCCACGGCCGCTGCCGCGACCACCACGCACATCACCCAATGTCGTCTGTGAGGCTGCCACATGGCGTTCCTCCAGACCTCCAAGTTAGCAAAAGAGATGCCACTCTGCTCGCCTCGACCGGGCCCGCGTCGCACCGGTGGCGGGTCGTCATGACCCGCGCTGCGGGTCCCGGCGACCCGCCTGGACCCCGGATCGCCATCCCCGGCCGCGGCCGATCCTGGCACCGACCTTGCCAAGACTCTCGGCGAACGCGCCGGAGGCACCCCCTCCGAGCCCCGAGCGTCAAGGAGGACGACATGAACGCACGAGTCACACGGTCCATTATCGCGGTGAGCGGCGCCCTGTTGGTGGCCGGCACTCTCGCCGCTCAAAACGGGATGCCACGCAGCCGTCAGGCCGACCGCCGAGTGGTGAGCAATCACGTCACCGCCACGGCGGCCCTGGATCCGATTGACGCCGTCGAAGGCTGGGGCCGGATCGCGGTCCGGGATCAGCCGCTGTGGAACGTCAGCGCCGAGGCGAGGCTCACAGAAGACGGGCACCGCCTGGTGACCATCAACCTGTGGGGCCTCGCGGCGGAGAGCTCGTACCGGGTGGTCGTCGACGGGTTCCCGGTCGCGGACGTCGTGACCGATCCCTACGGCGACGCGAAGGCCATGCTGGAGAGCCCACCCAAGCCGGGCCCGGGCGTCGTGTGGCCGGAGGTTCCTGAGGACCTGCCGGCGGCCATGGACCTGGTGCGCGCCGAGGTCTACGGGGTGGACGAGGGAGGCGCGGAGGCGGATCTCGTCCTGGAAGGGTTGTTCACGACCAGGTGGTCGGGCACCGGCGGAGCGCAGCAGGTCGACCTCGTCTACTTCGAACGCATCGAGCTGGACAGCGCCGCCGGGACCTTCAAGCCACGCGGGGTGGCGAAGCTCGCGCAGGACGTGGACGCGGTGCTGACCTTCTCCACCCATGCATGTGGGCTCGAGCCGGGTGAGGTCTACGAGATCTGGGTGGGGGGCACCGTGGTCGGCACCGTCGAGGCCGATGCGGTGGGGTACGCCTCTCTGCAGCTCCCCAGCACCGGCGACGGAGAGGTCCTTCCGCCGGATCTTGTCAGCGCCTTCGACCCTGCCCCCGATGTCGGCGGCCCCGAGGGGTGGCTCGTGGACTGGTGGTACCACGCGAACGACGGTGCAAACCCGTTGGTGCTGTCCGGCGCCTTCACCGGGGTGAACATGCTGGGCTGCCCCTGTGACGGCTGCTGCGGCGGCGGCGGCAACGGCGGCCAGGGCGGCAACGGCGGCGGCAATGGCGGCCAGGGCGGCAATGGCGGCGGCAACGGCGGCCAGGGCGGCAACGGCGGCGGCAACGGCGGCCAGGGCGGTAATGGCGGCGGCAGTAACTGACGCTCCTTTCGAACACCACGCACTAATCACCTTGCACAGGGGGGCTCGCGGAGCCCCCCTTCGTGCGCTCTCCTTCCCGGCGGTGGGCAACGTTTCGGCCCGCCTCCCTGCGCACCGGGCTGAAGTGAGATACGCTGGCTGCGGTGGGCA